>Ga0187809_10000052_pt1 | contig 86943 bp, 81 predicted proteins | sample NC_wetland_sal_i_8_FD_132415 | JGI IMG/M metagenome (GOLD analysis project Ga0187809, IMG submission 132415) | Wetland sediment microbial communities from Neuse River Estuary, North Carolina, USA - ASW_4 | ecosystem: Environmental > Aquatic > Freshwater > Wetlands > Sediment | place: USA: North... | reverse complement strand
GTCATCGTGATGCTCCGTTCGAGAGTGCTGTGAGAGGTTCACTCGAAGGATCACGCGGTGACCGCGTCGTCGTCCACGACGACCCACGGCCCCAGCGCTACACCACTATCAGGGACGCCACTGGCCATGTGGTTGCGCAGAACGGGTCGTGACGTGACAGATGACCTTTCGGCGCTGGCCGAGGTGGCGGTAGCGGGGCCGGAGTCGGCGGTGCTGGATCGGGTGGTGCTCGCGCAGGCGGTGGAGGCTCTGGGGCAGGCAGGCAGTCCCGAGCGCCAGGTCTGGGAGCTGCTGTTCCTGGCCGACCTGCCGGTCGCCGAGGTGGCTCGGCGGCTGGGGCTGCCGACCGGCACGGTGAAGAGCAGGGCATGGCGGGTGCGGCGGCTGTTGCGGGCTCAGCTGGGACGGAGCGGCGTGCGATGACGCGGAGAGCCGAGCAAGGCGGCGTGGCCGGTGTCGACCTCGAGCGCGTCTGGGTCGGGGTGCTCGGGCGGGTGTGGACGCGCCCCCCGAGGCCCGGTGAGCAGGTGGCGCGGCGGCTGCTGCGTTCTCCTGGGCTGGCGAGGGCGCTGGTGACGACCCCGTCGCTGGCGCTGGGGTGGGTGGTGTCCAGCGCGGTGGTGCTGGCCCTGGGAGTGGTGGTGGCGCCGGGGATCGGCGCACCGCTGGTGCCGTTGCTGGCACCGGCCGTGGCGGGCGTCGGGATCGGGTTCGCCTACGGGCCTGGCACCGACCCGGGCTACGAGCTGGCCCGCAGTATGCCGACCGAGGCGCGCATGGTGCTGCTGGTGCGGGTGCTGGTGGTGTTCGCGGTCAACGCCGTGCTGGGCGTGGCCGCGGTGCTGGTGACCGGGTCGCTGTCGGGCCTGAGCGCCGTGACCTGGGAGTGGCTGGCGCCGATGACGGCCGTGGCCAGCGCCTGCCTGGTGGCGGCCACGCTCACCGAGTCGGCGACGGCCGGTGTGGCGGTGGGGCTGTCACTGTGGGCGGCGACCGTGCTGGGGGGCGCCGCCGTCGGTGGGAGTCTGCTGACCGTGGTCTCCGAGAGGGTGCTGGTCTGGCCCTACCTCGCGGTCGCGGGCGCGGGTCTGGCGGTGGTGTTCTGGTGGGACCGGGCACCGATATCGACGAGGAACAGTTCGGTCAAGACCCGGGGGTGGGCGTGAACGTCGCGGCACAAGGTCTGGTGCGCCGGTTCGGCCGTGCGCAGGCGGTGGCCGGAGTAGATCTGATGATCGGCACCGGGGTGTTCGGGCTGCTCGGTCCGAACGGGGCGGGCAAGACCACGTTGTTGCGGATGCTGGCCACGGTCATCGCGCCGAGCAGCGGCAGCATCCGACTGCTGGACCGGTCTCCGTCCGATCGGGGTGAACGGCGCGAGATCCGCCGCAGGCTCGGATATCTGCCGCAGGCGTTGGGCTACTACCCAAACTTCACGGTGGCCGAGTTCGTCGAGTACTTCGCGCTGCTGAAGGAGATCCCCCCGGCCGAGGTCTCCCGGTCGGTCGCCGTGGCGATCGAGCGGGTGGACCTGGGCGATCGTGCCCGAAGCAAGATGCGCACCCTGTCCGGGGGAATGCTGCGCCGGGCCGGGATCGCCCAGGCCATCGTGAACTCCCCTCAGCTGCTGCTGCTGGACGAGCCCACCGCCGGTCTGGACCCCGAACAACGGGTGCAGCTGCGCGCTCTGCTGCGCGAGATCGGTCGCGACGCGACGGTCGTGGTCAGCACGCACCTGGTCGAGGACGTGGGGGCGGCCTGCGATCAGGTCGGGCTGATGTTCGCCGGACGGACGGTGTTCACCGGCACCCCGGACGAGCTGATCGGCCGCGGCGATCCCAGTGCCGCCGGGGACGCACCGCTGGAGCGCGGCTATTCCGCGGTGATGGCCCAGGCCCGGGAATGACAGGCATCCTGCGCATCGAGGCGCGCCGCAACGCGCTGCTGCTGCTGCTGCCGGTCTCGGCGCTCCTGCTCTGGTTCAGCATCAACCACCAGTTCGGCTCGCTGGCCCTGTGGACCGCCCGCAGCGCCGCCGTGCAGTCCTCGCTGCAGGGCCTGGCCCCATTCGTCGTCGGTGCCGCCGCCTGGACGGCCTCCCGCGACGAGCGGCGTCAGCTGAGCGACCTGCTGGCCAGCACCCCCCGCGACCCGTGGCAACGCACGATGCTCACCGCCGCCTCGACCTGCGGCTGGGCTCTGGCCGCCTACCTGGCCGCCACCGCCGTCGTCTTCAGCCTCACCGCGGCCAACGCCACCTGGGGTCACCCGGCGTGGTGGCCGGTAGCCGCCGGCGCTGCCGCGATCGTCGGTGGCACCGCGGTCGGGCACGCCGCCGGCCGGCTGGTCCCGTCCCGGTTCACCGCCCCGCTGGCAGCGCTCGCGGTGTACGCGTTGATGACCGGCACCATGGAGGCGGCGCTCCACCGCGCCCCACTGGGGATGCTCAGCCCGATCTACGACAGCACCGGGTTGAACGCCTCGGTGTTCTACCGGACCACCCCGGACCTGGCGGTGCTGCAGATCTGCGTCTACCTCGGCCTGGCTGTCATCGGGATCGGCCTGTCAGCCCGGCCCCGCCTGCAGCACCTGGCCGAGCGCCGCGGCCCCGTCATCGTCACGGCCGTCGGACTGGGGCTGACGACAGTCGCAGTCGCGGTCGCGGCCACCGCACGGGTGACCGACCCGACCGCCAGCCTGGCCTGGTTCGGCACCTCTGCGACAGACAGTCCGGTGGCGTACCGTCCGGCCTGCTCCGACCAGACCCCGGTGAGGGTCTGCGTGCACCCCGCCTACACCGACGAGCTCGCCACGGTCAGTACCGTCGTCAACCAGATCGCCGCGCCGCTCGCCGGTCTGCCCGGCACGCCCACCGCCACAGTGCAGGTCGCCGACGCGACCGCCCCCCGGATCGAGCCCGGCGACCCGGCGCTGCTCACCCTTCCCGACCTGGTAATCCACGGACTGGACGCACCAGCCGACGACGCCGCCGGCTTCCGCACCCGCCTCGCGCTCGCCCTCGTGAGCGCTCCGGGAACGACGCCGGCCGGCAGCACCCCCGCACAGCGGGCCCTCGCGCTCAGCCTGCTGCTGCGGGCCCACACCAGCGCCGTCGACATGCTGACCTCCGGCGCCGGTGTCACTCAGGCCGCGGACGAACTCGCCTCACTGGAGCCGCGACAGCTGACCGCATGGCTCAGTACCCACCTCGCCGCGCTGCGCGCCGGTTCCCTCCCTCTGACGGACGTCCCGTGACCACCACCGCCCGCACAACGTCAGGACGCCTCGTCCTCCTGCACCTGCGCAGCCGCCGCAGCACCGCCGCCGCAGCGCTCCTCGTGGCCGTCGCCGTGTCGCTCCGAGCCAGCCGGACCTGGGTCAACGGTGGTCTCCTCGGCCAGGTCCTGACCATGATCATGCTGACCGCCGTGGCCAGCGTCGTCGCCACGAGCACGCACAACCCGTTCGGCGAGATCGAGAAGACCGCACCCACCCCCACCGTCGCCCTCCGGCTCCTTCACCTGGGCTGCCTGATCGTCGTCGCCGGAGGGCTCACCGTTCTGGCCGAGCCCACCAACACCCCGTACGCCGGCCCCGGCTACGCCATACGCGACCTCGCCGGATTCATCGGCCTGGCCCTCCTCGGCACCGCTGCCCTGGGTCCCACCTTCTCGTGGGCGCTCCCCCTCGCCTACACCGTCGCCTGCGGAAACGCCCTGGACGCCGGCCTGACCGCCGGTTGGACCTGGCCAACCCGAGCAGCAGGAGACCGCACCGGCATCCTGGCCGCCACCGCACTACTCGTCGTCGGGATCGCCATCAGCGTCACCGCAAGATTCACCCGAGACGGCCGCGACACCTGACGCGGAGACGCGACGCGCCCGGTTCGCCAAGGCACGCGCGGCGCCTCAACTCGGCTCTCGCCGTGCCCCCTTGCTGCTGCCGAGGCGCTGCAGCCCCGCCCGGACGTCCGGTAGCAGCACCTTGCCTGGGAATCACCGGCACGCTCACTGCCCTGCCCAGGGTCGCGCTGCCATACTCACGCGCATGTCCGACTTGTTCGACTACATCCCGCACCCGCACGTCGAACAGCGCAAGAAGGGCGGACCGCCCACGGTCGCGGCGTCCGCTGCCAAGGTCCACGGCCCCGGCCCGATCGGCCGGCTCAACGCGAAAGTCGGGCTACGGATCACGCTCATCGTCGGCACCATGTGGACGGCGTACCTGTTCACGGTGCTCGCCCTGGTCAGCGCACCAGCAGCCTTCAAGACCGGCGACAGCATCATCATCGTCGCGTGGGTCGCGCAGACGTTCCTGCAACTCGTCCTGCTACCGATCATCATCGTCGGACAGAACGTGCAGGCCGTGGCGGCGGACGAGCGGTCCCTCGCCACCTACAACGACGCGTCGGCCGTGCTCGAGGAGGCCAAGCAGATCCAGGCCCACCTCAAGGCCCAGGACGACGCGATCCAACAGATCCTGGCGACCCTCACCGCCCCCAAGGCCGCCCACGTCGACGGGACCGCGCCGGAACCGGCGTAACAGACCGACGCCATCGGCAACGGGCTCAGGCCCGGCTACACCCTCCGCCCAGGCTCGAGGCTCATGAGGAGCGGGGCCGCCGGTGCCACACCAGCAGCCGGCGCCGCCGACAAGCCCGACGGCAGTAGTCGTTCTCGACGTCGACTGCTGGGCGGTAGTCCAGGGCCGAGTGCAGCCTGGTGTGGTTGAACCAGTCGACCCAGCCCAGGGTCGCCAGCTCGAGGTCGTCGACGCCTTTCCAGGGCCCTTCCCAGAGGACGAGCTCGGTCTCGAACAGCGCGTTGAGGCCTCGTCCATGGCGTTGTCGGGCTGTCGGCGATGGTCCCGATCGAGGCTTGCAGGCCGGCCTCGGCGAGTCGGTCGCTGTAGCGGATCGAGGTGAGCGCCGACTCCTCAGACGGCCACCGACGAAGGCGGCGCTCTGAGAGGCCGATGTCGCCGGCGTTGAGGTCGTGTCCGACGCGCCCGCCATACTCGTGTGCGGACCCTGTCCCCACCGCGCCAGCACATCGCGGGCGTGAGTCCCCCGCCTCTCGGAGGATGCGATGACCAAGTACGTCGCCGACGGTTCCAACTTCGGAGCCAACGGCCCCTTCTTCCACGTCATCCGGCAAGGACTGGCCGGGGTGGCCGACGGTGAGGACTACTTCGACCTGTTGGCCGACGACGTGGTCGTCGAGTACGTGGTCTCAGTGCCCGGCTATCCGAAGCGGGTGGATGGGCGCCAAGCGGTGATCGACCTGTACCGCGGCTACGACGACTTCATGTCCATCCGCTCCGCCGACGGCCTGAGGGTCTACCACGACCCAGATGCCGCCGTGGTCGTCCTGGAGTACGAAGTCCACGGCCGGACCGTCGAGTCGGGCCGGCCGTACGACAACCGCTTCGTCTCGATCATCACCGTCAAGGACGGCAAGGTGACGCACTGGCGCGACTACCTCGACCCCATCGCCATCTTCGACGCCACCGGCTGGCCTAAGCCACGAACGGAGCCTGACCCGCTCTCCCGGACACGTGCCGCGAGATGACGATGTCAGCATCCACGCACCGACCGCGAGGCTGTCACCGGAGAGGTACAGGACTGCGCTGACGAGGAGCACGCCCGAACCCCGCTCAGAGCAGAGGTACGTGCCAGCGACCAACGGTCTAGAGCGTGCTCGTGGACGCTGCCAAGGCTGCCATGCGGCGCGACACTCAGGCGGTTGGCCCAGGCAGCATCCCAGGACGACGCGACGCAGGAATCGAGTCTCACGGAGCTGACCTGCGCTTCTGCAGACTCGAACCCCATACGTCCCATCGCGGAATCGACTTTCGCGAGCCAACGCCGACGCGTCGACCCAGGTCACAGCCCTCACCCGCGCCCCAGAGCGCACGGTCATGACCGGACTATGTGTCCACTTTCTGTCCACCGACAAGCAAGAAGGCCGCCCCTCCACCCGGAGAAACGGCCTCTGACCTGCCCAAACGTGGAGGTGTTGCGTCACTACTCCAACCACGGCGAGTGGCAAAGGGCCAGGTCAGAGGCCATCCGGGCGGCCGTCCCCGTCTCGGCACCTGATGCAACGAGAACCCCGCGCACACTCCCCCGCCGCTTCGCCCAACTGACGAACGAGCGGGTCAGCGCCCTGGTGGAGGCGTATCAGGCCGGTGACAGCACCTACCAGCTGGCCGAGCGCTTCGGGGTCCACCGCCAGACGGTCGCGGCGACGCTGCGCCGAGCCGGTGTCACCACCCGCGGACATGAGCGCGTCGAGCTGACCGACGAGGAGCACGAGCACGCACAGCGGATGTGGGATGACGGAGTGTCGCACCACCGCATCGGGCTGACGCTCGGTGTCAGCGAGCGGGCGGTGTCGCGGACGCTCCAGCACCGGCTCGGGAAGCCCACCCGGCAGAAGTAGCCCCCGGACAACAGACCCCCGACTTCAGCGGCGCGCCAAATCGCCCAACAGCTCAAGTACCAGCAGTGTCGGCGTCGAAGGTCGGCGGCCGCCCGCCGTGTGCACGTCGCCGCTGGCGGGCGTCCGCGCGCTCCGGCTGCCCCGTCGTCGACGCCCGAGTGACTTATGGGCGCGCGGCTATTCGACCAGGCCAGCCGCTAATCTCGGGATCCCCTGCGGCACGTGCCGCCCGTTTCGATTCCCGGCAGCGTTGGGCCCGCCACCCTCGACGGCCGTCGCGCGAACCCTCTTCCCCCAGTCATTCGGCTGGACGACGAGTCGCACCAGCGGCGCCGGCAGCGACTCGCCGATTCGGACGAGGGACACCTCGAAGGCGGAGCAATCCGTTGATCCCTCTGCTCGTCCCGTGGCCTGATACGGGCCCCTGAAGCGGTCGGAGGTTTTTCATGCCACTCGGATGATGTACCCGAACATCATCAGCAGCGGTCCCCGGTCGTCGTCTTTCATCGCCGCACGAAAGGCACGATCGTTCTCGTCGCCGACCCGCCCACGGCAAAGCCTCATCTCCGCTACTGATAGAAGGGAATGGAGACAGCATCACCATCTCCGAGGTCGAAGGTGACGTCGAACTGGTCGGGACGGCTGCTGTCACCGGGGAAGTGGAAGGCTATCTCGACTTGCACAACTCCCCCTTGTTCGATCTGGTCAGCCCAGAGCCGCTCCAACTGCTCATAAGCGCCCCTATTGATGGACCGGTCCATCGCCTGGATGTTGACCCCCTCGCCGAGGCCTCCAAACAACGTCGCGAAGATGTGCCCACCATCGTCCGTCGCGAGCCGATCGGCGCCACCGGCGGCGCGCTGCTGTCCCGCATTGCGATCGGTGTTGGCCACCAGCTGATCCAAGACGGTGACGGCGCGCACCGTTCGGCCAAGTTCGTCGAACTCGTACACCGCATGATCGTCGACGACCATTGCGCTGTTTGGCCGCCCAGCTCTGAGGTCTGAGTTCCACGCACCCTTGCGACCGGCTTCTGCATGTCTGACACCTGGCACAACGCCCAGTTGCAGTGGCGACATACGATCCCTCGCCGCAGCAGCTGCTCGCACCTGCTGGTCACGTCGGTGGTGCTCATCCGCTGCGAGGTCTTGCGCCCTACGCGAGGCCTCCCCACGGAGCTGATCGACCTGCCGCTCAAGCGTTCGCAATGCTGCCTTCGCTTGGACGTCTCTACTTCCGCGCCGCGCCGCAGTGAGTGCCTTCTCGGCGTCGCGCAACGCCGACTTCACAGCTGTCTCACTCGGGGCATGCTGCACGGCCCGCTGGGCGCGACTGACCTGAGTTTCAGCCTGTCGTGCGGCTGCGACCGCCTGCTCGCGTGCCACGGCATTCATTCTGGACGGAGCAGAGGCCGGATGGCTCATCGCGGTGGGCTGAGACTGCAACCCAGCCCGGGAGATCATGTTGTTACCGCACGCCATTGATCCTCACCCCGCACTCGTTCGACTCATGCCAGCCCCAGAGAAATCTTTGGGACGCCCGGCTTGCCCGGATCCTCCCCGGCTTCAAGCACCACGACGCGGACAGCCGTGCCCCGCTCGTACCCAAACGTCGACCGTCCGGGCAACTGAGACTTGTGGGCAAGCGCACTCAGCAGCCCGAAGGTCACGAAGATGCCAAAGTCGGTCACGTTGTTGACAATCCCGTCGTAGACGTTGCCTGTGGCGACGTCGAGTGCAGCCAACTGCTGCTGGATGCTCGGGACCTCGATGTCGGGCACGGCCAGCTCAAGTTGGGGTTCGCCTCGGTACTCGCCAACGCGCACGACCCTCGCCTCAATCACCTGACCCTCGGTCAAGACAGCACCAATCGCAACGACACCGCCACGACCGATTCGGTTCGCCGTCAGAGTGGCGGAAACCCCTGTTGGGGACCTGAGACCCGCACGCTTGCCGTCAGGGAAGAGCCTTGTCACCGTGAACTCTGCAATCGTTCCGGGAGCAAACTCGGCCGCGGTGGCTTCTGCTTGAGATAGACCAGACAGCGTCGGAAGGGCGACATTGATCTGGATCTTCTCGTTATGCTCGCCGACCGAAAGGACCCGGGCCTCGACCGTGTCGCCTTTCTCAAGCGCACTGTTCAGGTCCGCGAGGCCTGCAGCGCCCGCGTCCTTCCGCATAGCCATTGCGCCGAATCCGTCGCTGGTGACTAGCCACGCACGCGCTCCATCCGGAGCGATGCCCGTTACCCGCATCATGACGGTGGTTCCGTCCGGATACCGCGCTTGTACATACTCGACCGCGGGGGCAGCCTCGTGCGGCAGAGCCACTTGGATCTGCACTTTGCCGTTGTACTCACGGACCTCACGGATGACCGCGACGACCTCTTCGCCAGCCGCCAAGAACCGAAGGTCGGCAACGCCGGCGGCACCGACATCTCTCTTCATGACAACGGCTCCGGTGCCATCCGACATCTCAAGCCAGGCCAGCCCACCATTCTCGTGGACCCCGGTCACGATCATCTGGCAGATACTGTCGACGGGGTACTTCTCGATCGCCTCGTTCAATGCAAGCTGCGGGAGATCCAACCGAAGCCCGAGGCGACGATTGTTGGGGACAAAGGTCAGCGTGGCACCGTCGCCGACCGGCCGCTTCACCGCCTGTCCGTCGACGACCGCGTTCTCGACGAGCTCCTCGGAGTCCGACGCAACACGGAGAGCGAACCTGCCAACGCGTCGGCCGTCAACGATGCGATGGAATGTGCGGTACCGAACGCCGCGATGCCCCGGACGCACCGGCCCAACCGCGAGTTCTAGGGGGTCACCGTCGCTCAGACCCTCGTGGAGCCCCGGCTGGTCCTCCCGTTGGTCTTGCCTCCACGCCGTTCGAACCTGAAGCACCGGCCCGTCACTGTCGAACCGATATCCGACGACCTCGTGCCACTCGCCCTCCGCCGCGTCTCCGCCGAGGACCTCGACGCGCGGATGAGCGACCGCTGGGTTCCTCCATGCAAGGTCCAGCCAGGATTCGAGATCGTTGGTGACCCGCTCGGGCGACCCCGGAGCAATCGGGCTCTCACACTCGCCTAGGCGTCCCGCACGGCATGCCTCACACTCCCGACAAGCGGCCAGAAAGTCGGCGTGGTCAGCCAGATAGGTCAGCTGGAGCTGCTGCTCCAGCTCGAACTCGTCGAGGTCCGGTCCGACCGGAGTCGGCCACGAGGTATCAAGCTCTGGGTTGGCGTCGGCCTCTGCCAGATCGAGAGGCCCAGCCTTAGTCCTGATGTCTGGGAGGTCGTCCGTCGCATCCTCGGCAACAATCTCTGGCATCTTGGCCGGCAGCACCGACCCAAGCGGGTCGCCGTCCACGACGCGTTCGTCACCGAGAGACAAGAGGTTCAGGTGCACTCTGAGCCCCGGAGGCCACAGTGCCTGGAGCTGCGCGAGCGTGCTGCGCTCTGCTTCCGGGCGGGCCGCTCGCGACGCTTTCAGCAGGAGATCGAGAGAGCCGGTCGACGTCGGGGCACCGCCATCTGACGACTGATCGGGAAGTGCCCACTCCTCCAGGGTCACGATGTTGGACAGGTAGGCGTCGTCCCTCCCAGGCTGCTTGTTGCGCTTGAGCGGGATGATCCGAGCACTTGCCCCTGGGAACAGCGACGAGTTGTCGATGACGCCTGTTACCGCTGGGGACCCATTTTGGGCGGTCGAAAAATAGGTCGTCCCGCCTGACTCACGCCGGTACTCCAACGACGCGAAAGCGCGCGTGATCGCGCCCCGAGCACGCTTCACGAGAGCGGGCTCGACGAACCGCTTCACGTCCTCCTTCATGGCGGGCGAGAGCGCCACCAGCACGTCATGCCGCACAGCGGCTGCCTTAAGGAGGAGTTCGTGGTTGACCCACCAACGATGTGCCCACTCTTCGCGAGCTGCGGACGGCTCCCAAGACGGCGGACTGTCAGGGTCGCACCGTTCCCATACCGCCATGACCTGCAGTACGAGCTCTGCGTCGTCACGGCAGCCTGACGCCAGCGCCAGATGGCGTTGCGCCGCTTCCAGCTGCCATTCGGCGGGCCAGTCCGGCGAACTCAGGAGTAGGCCGTTATGGCGAACCATGTTGGTGTTGTCGAGCAACTTCAGGATCGTGGTGACCTCGGGTACGCACGCCAGACGATCCGCATACATCAGCGCGATCTTGCTCGCTTCGCTCTGCGTCGACTCGCGCCCCAGCGTCGGTGCATGGGAAAGATCCTTCCCGAACGCCGTTGGGTCGCCGGTCTCATCCACCGCTCCGGAGCAGCGAAGTGCCACGTCTGCTCTGGTGAGTTCGTCGAGGAAGATTTGACGCGACCGAGCTGCGGCCTCGTACACCGTGCCTTGGATGCCCTCGTCGGAGGGATCGAGACGCTCTGTCTGCGGCCAAGTGGGGGGCCAGAACTTCGCCGGCCAGTCGAAGTTCACGACGTCGTCGATGCCCCCCATCTTGGCAGTCATGACGAGGTTCTCAAGATTGGAGCGGGTCGACCCGGGTGCGGTGTCACGGTTCAGGGAAAGGAACTGATCCTTGGTGTAGAGCGGGAAGACCCACCCCGGCGACTTGCGTCCAACTCGGCCCCAACGCTGCCGGATGCCGGCCTGGCTATGGAGGGTGGTCTGCACGCCTCCCTGGGCTGTCTGAGGGTTCCATTCGTCCTGCGCGATGATCGCTGAGTCGACCACGAAACGGACCCCTTCGACCGTCAAGGAGGTCTCGGCGAGATTGGTCGACACGACGATCTTGCGTTGGTCACCCTTCACCTGTGCTCGGAGTGCCTTCTCCTTGATCTCGGTCGGCAGACTTGAGATCAGTGGGTAGACCAGCGCAACATCTCCGGGCTCACCATGGTCACCGCGGATGCCTAGTCCGTCCCGAATTACTGCGACGGCCTCTTCGATGTTCTTCGTGGTCGCAAGGAAGCCGAGGACATCACCGTAGATGCCGGCCTCGTCGAGTCCCCTTACAAGATCGACGATGAACTGGCCGAGTACACGAGGCGCGTCGTGTGCCCAGCTCGAGCGCCATGCCTCGACTGACCCCTCGGGCACTCCATACTTGCCCGGCCGGAAACGCAGCGGCAACAGCTGGCGAGTAGTGTCGTGAAGCTTCTCCTCCCAGCCGACACCGGTGGCAGGGTCGCCGTAATCGTCAGCAACATCATCCGCCCCCAGCGCAGGGGCAAGCGTTTGGAAGTGCCGTTCGACGAAGACTTGGTCTGCTGGGTTCTCGACGGGCCGCAGCGGCAGATCGGGTCCGACGACCTTTTTCCATGACTCGGTCAGGTCAACGGAGTTGGGGTGCACCGCGTCGAGGTCGGGGAAGAGAGGGAACCCATAGCCGACGCTCTTCTCAGCCTCGACGAGATGGATCTCGACGTTCTCGGGGCCACCGAAGTACTCCTGGTAGAAGTGCGCGTCAAAGGTGGCCGAGGTGATGATGACCCGCAGGTGCGGGTAGCGATCCACGGCCCGCTTCAACGAACCCATGATGAAGTCGATGTTGGTAGAACGCTCGTGGGCTTCATCGACGATGACCGTGCCGATGGTGGCGAGTCGGCCTTCGCGAAGCCAGTTAATCATTGTTCCGTCGGTGACGTAGATGAGCTGGCAGGAGTCGTCGTGTGCCTTGTTGCCGCTCACTTGGAAGCCGACGGGATAGCCCGGCCCGACGCCGCCAGCACCAGACAGCTTCACGCCGACGTACCACGCGACGCCGGTCGTTGCTTGCACACGCGGCTCGGTGACAATGATCGGCCCAAGAGCGGCGAGGCTGAGTGGCGCACCCTCCGGAGGGTCAAGCAGGCGGTAGGGCATGAAGGTGGACTTGCCAGTCCCTGTGCCCGCCTTTGCGACGAGGACACGCTTGCGCTTCAGCTTCTCTAGCATGATCAAGATGTCTTGATCAGTCATGCTGGCGTTGGCTTTGCTCAGGTCGTACTGGGTGTTTTCTGCAACTCGATGGGCCTCCGGCATCGGGCCGAGGCCGCCAAAGGGGCCGGACGGACCGTTCTCATCGCGTGCGCCGATCGCCTCACCGATGGTCTGCAGGTCGATGTAGGGCACGGCCACGCCCTGGGTATTGATCCGGTGACGGGCACGGTGACGCTTACACCGATCGGAGCGAGTCTGACCTCGCTCCAGCTTCACCTCGGCGGCGCGCTCGTTGTAGACGAACTCCTTGTCAAAGTCCTGAGGCAGCTCGTCGATCGCGATGCCGAGCTGCTGTGCACGCTCCTCACGCAGGCAGTCCTTGCAGGTCGCCCGGCGCATCACGCTGTGTGAGTTGCCCCGTGGCGCAACCATCTCGGTCACCGAATCCCTCCTGCAGTCGCCCACACATCGCCTCGCTCGTAGCCAGCGAAGCCACCGTCCGCGGCCTCGCTGCGCCGGCTCTTGGTGAAGAACATCGGGATGACTTCAAGGCACCCTGGATGGCTCGCGAGAAACTCGACGGCCGCACGAAAGAAGCCCACGACAGCGGTCTCCAAGCCGGTCTGAAACAGGTAGAGCCGGACGCACTGCTGCCCACCGACTGTCAACTCATCCAGTTGCTTAACGCTCTGGTAGTACACATAGTCATCGGTTTGAGCGGCCGTGCGAGGCTTCGATACGTCGGCATTGCGAAGCCAGGCTCCGTCGACCACCACGTCCATCTCCGTGTGGCGGATTGAGAGCAGTGCCAAGCGCAGTACGACGACACCACGCGCCAGCGCTTCCTCATCGGTCGACACCCCAGCCGCGAAGTCAAGGCAGTGAAACGGGAAATCTGCCGATGCCCGCGACCCGTCGCGGTACATCACCGGAACCGAGACGGGCGCCTTGCCGTGGCGCTCGACGTACTCACGCAAGACCTCCGTCAGCACCCGGTTGTGCACGCCGCTGGGGCTGAGCGCAGCGATGCGGTCCTTGCCGGGATGCGCAAGGGCACTCTCGAGCTGAGCGCGAAACCGCTCGAGGACAAGTCGACGACCATGAATGTCGTCGCGGATCTCAACCGTCGGCGCGGGCTCTGGCGCGCGTCGGCCTGCATCCGACCGCACCATGCTGCCCTCCTCGAGCGGGAGACAGAGTCCGACCGTGACTGAAGAGCCGTCCCTCACGAACAGTCCCGCGGTCATAGCCGAGTCGGCCGGTCGACTCACGACGGTCCCTCGACCTTCGAGCAGGGCAGTTGCTGCCTTGAGCTCCAGCGCCGATGACAATGCCTCATAGGCAGCGACATCCGTGCGCTCGCCCGGCTCGCTCTTGCTCGCCCGACGATGCGCAGCCTCGACATCGCACAGCAGATCGGCCACGTCCACGCCGATTCCAAACTTAACAGCAGCCAGCGTCTCGCGACTCATGCGCGTGCGATTCTGGAAGTCAGAAGGTGGCCTTCGATGACCTTGTCCAGCTCTGCGAGCCGATCTGGGCACCTCAACACGGGAATGTCATCGGGGAAGGTCACGTCCACGTCCTTGGGAATCAGTACGGCAGCGGGCCCGGTCGCCATCGCGGCCCTGATCGCGTCAACGGTCGAGGACGTAACGAGGGCTCGCGGAAAGACGCTTATTGATGGGTTCGACCGTGGAACCTGTTTGGGCCACTGATACAGCCAGGGAAGATCAACCGACTCGTCGAGATGAAGGAACTCAATGGAGGCTGAGTCACTGTCGACGTGCCACTCCACGCCTTGGCGGTCGTCCTCAAGCACTCGAGCATCCGAGACAGCCCCAGCCGAGTCACGGTTGTTGAGGCGGTTGTAGAGCATCGATGCCATGAGGCCGGCGCGGCAGATCTCTGACTCGGCCTGACGCTCTGGCCGCGACATCCAGTCCGCACCCCCCGAAATGATCGATCTTGTTCGAGCGCTGGTCGCAAGCATGAAGTCGAGTTCGAGCGGGTGCCAGGTACCCGTCATCAGCGCGAAGTAGAGGCGTTCCGGCGCGATGCCCTCGTTCGCCGTCGCATGGTCGACCCGCGCACGGAGATCGTCGGGCATTGGCGTGACGGCACGGAACAGCTCCCGTGCAACGACCGGAGTGATCGAGCGCGCATCGTCGGACAGCCCCTCAACCCCGACAGTGCGAGCAAACCGCCGCAGCGCTGCCGGAACCTTCCCCTCGGGGTGGCCGGGGATCGCCCTTTCGATACCGGTCGCACGTGCCGGCCGGTCAAACCTCACTTCCATAGTGCCGCCGCTCTTGAAGGCGTCGCAGAGCATTAATGCGATCAGCGCTCGACTGGCCTCATTCGTAGCGACATGCGGCACCTCGCAGGTCTGCCACGCAACCACCCCCAGGCCGTCGAACGCCGAGTCCTGACTGAAGGCTGCGAGAGCCACGATGACGTTCTGGCACGCAATACGGACCGGCCGAACGATGAAGTCACGAGGGCGCTTGTCATTGGCCAGGAACGCCTGTTGGTATGCCTCGCCGATATCCAAGACGAGCTCGATGCCCGCTTCGCGGTGCCGAAGCTCCTCGGCGACGGACCACACATACGCCCTGCAATCGGTATCGAGAAGGCCAGCCTGGTACCTGTCGTCAGCGACATCGAGGTGCCAACGCACCACTGCCCCAGCCCCCGGCAGGTCAGGGCCGTCGACATCCGACAGGACCACACAGGCGAAGGAGCGCTCGTCCACTGGCATGAGCGGAACGAGGTTGGGAAGCAGCGGCCACTCGGAGTCATTGATGACCGCTTCAGCCCAAGCAACGTCGTGGGCACCGGGCCTGGCCTCAGGCCGGTAGACCAACTCCGCAACCTCGGCAGGCAGGTCATTGGTCCAGACCTCGAGGAGGCTCTCGGTTGCACGCAAGCCTCGCTCTGCCAGCAGCTGAGCCGCCTCCATGGGCATCTCCACGCTCGGGCGCAATCCAGTTAAGCCGAGCATAGTGGAGACAGGGGAATTGCAGCAGACCCGTTTGCAGTCCCGTGCCGCTGGCGGTCGAACGCCTGATGACGAGTTCTAGTAGTAGTCATCAGGTGCCTCAGAAGTGGACCTGTTGGGACGCTACTCAAAACATGGGGACTGGCAGAGGCGCAGGTCAGAAGCGATTCGGGCCGCCATCGGGGTGAAGACACCTGATGGGATGCAAAACACGCGACGAGGGATCCGACGGGCGCGGCAGCTGACAGCCGCGCAGGCATCTGAGCTCGTCGATGCGTACTTGGCCGGCGACTCAACGTACGTGCTAGCGCGACGGTTCAACCTGTGCCGCGAGACCGTCTCGCGGCACTTGGAGCGATCGGGTGTCGCGCGACGCGGCGTGACCGCGCCTGCTGCGAGCAAACGGTGACTGCGTGTTTCGGCTCGACGCCGGTCTTGCCGCCAACGGTCGACTCACGAGCCAGACCCTGCCGATCAGCGCGTCTGGCGCCTGCACCCGACGCGACGGGCTGCTGCCTTCAACATGCCACCCGAGACGCAACAGGACAGGCGTGACGCGCCGGGACACCTCAGCAGCCGGTGAGCCTAGCGATGCCAGAGCCTCGGCTCGCCGACGCCCATCACCGAATCGTCGTGTCCCTTGAAACTTCGCCCAGCAATCTTCGATCTCTGCTGCGACTCTCGCCTCCCGCGCCGTCCGCCTCGCTAGCATCCCTAGCATGTCCGTGACCGTGGGCACCGAGGCCGATGCCGCACCCGAGGGCGACGACGACTACGTCATATTGGCAGAGGACCCTCCAATGGCCGAGGAAGTTCAGGCGCTCGGACACGAGGGAGTCCTCATTATCAAGCGCTGGCTCGAATCCACCACCCACATCGAGCTCAGCTATGACGTTTACGACTTCACGCCTTTCTGTATTGTCCCTTACATAGGTGGCAAGAAACGGTTCGATCTGGCCGGCAGATACATGAGCGGCGACAAGGCTCCGGTATACGTTGAGTGCAAGCGGTATAGGACCGCAGGTGGACAAGCCGCCGAGTTCGATCAATTCCTCCGGATCGCATACTCCTCCACTCTATCCGAGATCCAATATCGCGGACGAGACCTCGGAACGCGTTTCATCTGGGTGACCTATCATCCGTTCAGTCAGAAAAAATGGGCAACCCTCGAAACTCATGAAAACATGAGGCGCGCACTTCTTGCCGAGCCGACGTTCTTGGGCAACACCCAAATTGACGAAGAACGGCTTCGCGACATGGCAAGTCGAGTAATGGTGTTGGTGTTCAATCCAAAACAGGAGGCCCTGAGCCTCACTACCGAAGAAGTCAAGCAAGTGAGAACGATCCTGGATCGGAGCTAGCGGTGAGCAGTGAAGATCTTCAAGCGCGAGCGCTCGAACTCAAAGTTCTGGCATTTCAGGCAGCGATTGACTCTCCGACACCCATCCAGGACTCATACGCCGCCGACATCAAGAACCTCGTACAACAGCGCCTAGAGGACTCGAATCGGGGCGCAAAGGTCGAACGAACTCCCTATTTCAACCACAGCTCGATTCCAGACTTCGTCGTGTCGTGGGGTAAGCCCGGTTATCCACGCGACATCTTCCTGCGCGGCTCCTATGCCGCAATTGTTGCCGCGCGGGAAGCGGGCCGGCGCCGCGAGGGCGACCCTGTCTTCATGTCGTTGGACAACCGGAAGGAATTCAGCCTCGCGGGCCATGACTACGATCGCATAAGCATCGCTCAGACCGTTTCAGCGGGCGACGGAATGCTGATCACTGACCTCAAGGCCTTCTCGACTGCCACGGCAGAGCCGGAGCCATCCGGGGACTTCTTCCCGCTGCAAGAACTTGTGCGGGTCAATTTCGTCCGCGGCGGCCGGGGTCTATTTGATGACGAGCAAGTCAACTTGCTTGTCGATGAGGAGGCGGCGCTCCAAGGTACATCGTTGATTGATCAGGTAGCGGCGTCCTTCACGGAGGAAACCCAGGACAAGTTCCGGCGCGCGGCGGTTCTTATCGACCTGTCTCAAGACATCCCCAGCGACGATTTCCTCGATCAGCTGCACCTACTCCGTGGCCGACTTACTCGCGAAGAAGTCCGATCACTGCTGCCGTGGATCCTTCGTAACGCGCAAGTTGGCCCCCGGGCAGAACTGTGGCGACGCCTTGGGGAGTTGCTGGATCTCGAACTTCTGGAATCGGAGTCCGATGCCCTCCAGGACCTGGACTTCACTCCGTTGATTGAGGCGAACGTGAGCCGACTCCTTGCGACCCGTGCGTATGCGGGCCTCAACCCAGACCCCGATGCCGAGCAGGCGCCCATCTCCTGGAGAATGCAGGGCTCGACGCTGACCAAGCTTGATGGCCCCAGGGCAATTCGGTTCGCACTCCTTGGGACAAGGCTCAAATCCACTGGTTCGTTCTCTACGCCAAGGTGGACTGACTTGCGTGGTCGACTTGAGCCATATTCAGTCACCGGCGCTGGCGGCCACGGAATCGACGAAGAGATTCGTGTCGAGTCCCGCCGCGGGCGCAACATTCGAGAGTCGCTTGACTACGTCGCCGCGCTTGCCGGCGAACCCGGCTTCTTCATCGACGACGTTTCACTCCGGGTGCACGACGCGGGCGGAGACGAGCGGACGATCACCGTGGACTTCGGAAGTCGGCTTGTCGTCTCATCGGGCGAAGTCGAACTCGGTTCCCTGCTTTCGGCCACCCAGCTCCTAGATCGACCGGACAGTGAGTCGTCGGCGCCAGAGACCGATTGAGTCGATTCGACGTGTGGTGGCGGCTCGACTGATCGGGCTGTGTGAAGAAACCGTGGCCGTACACCTGTAGCGGGCTGGACCGGCCGGCGGGCAAGACGGCGCCGCAAGACCATCGACCTGACAGCATGTGAGCGTCGTGTGGCCCGCCAACCGGCCCAGAGCCACTCGACCTTACGGTCCCTCGGAACCAGAGGCGTCCGGCCGACCTACGGCGTTTGACGGACCTTCTGGCGGTTCGGACGCTTCGTGACTGGCTGCACGCCACGGCGCACCTGCAGCAGGTTCTCGTCCTTCTTGTTCTCACGCACCGCCAGGCGGCTCAGGATTCGCTGCTGCGTTTCGGGCGTCCAGAACACCTTGAGCTTCGACCGCGCCCGCGTGATGGCGGTGTAGAAGATGCTGTGTGAGATGTTCTCCTCATTGGCATCGGTGATCACGACCTTGACGGAGTCGAACTCCAGGCCCTGGGCCTTGTGGATAGAGACGGCGTAGGCGATCTGGAACGGAACGATCGTGTCGACCGTGTCGTCGTCGTCATCGGTATTGCCTCGTTCGAAGACATCGAACTGGACGGTCGAGGGCCTCACCCAACGCAGGGAAGTACCGAACACGTCCGCGGCAGCCACGTCCCGCTCGAGCTCCACATCGAACGTGATACGCCCCTGCACCCGCTTGATCCCAACGAGCGTGCCCTTCAGGTTGTTGAAGATCACCGGGCGGTACTGCTCGATCTCGTTGAAGAGCACCGGATCGCCCACCTTGTACGTGGACTCGCTCCAGACGACCGGTGGGTTGGGGTTGCTTGCCTGCAGGAAGCGGTTGACGTTGTTGATGCCGTAGAGACCGTCGTAGTTCAGACAGAGCACGATCTCGTCGTCGCACTGGCGCTGGAAGAGCGCCTCACCCAGCACCGCCGAGTAGCCGTTCTGCGCAAGGGACTCCTCTATGCGGTCGTCCAGGTTGCGCACGCGGTTCCAGAGCGTCAATAGCGCTTCGTCGTCGGTCCGGAAGGGCTTGGTGAGCTCGAAGACGGACTCGCCCGAGATGTAGGACCGGATGGATCCGAACCAGTTACCGAACTCGATCGACTCGATCTGGTAGACGTCGCCGACCAGGACGAGCAGATCGAACCTCGTGTTCTCGAGCACCTCGAGAAGGCTCACGTTGCTGACCGTGCTGCACTCGTCGATGACGAGCACCTTGTAGTGACTCCCCCACGTCGAGCCACCGCGCACGTGCTTCGTGATGGTGCTGAACTCGCTGTTCGGCGCGTCCACCCGGCGCCTCAGGTTATCGACGGCCGGGTTCGTGTGAGCCAGGAAGAGTTTCTGCTCGGCCGCGAAGTAGTGGGCGATGTGGTTGACCATCGTCGACTTGCCCGTGCCCGCCGCGCCGTATACGAGCGCGACAGTTGACTGCGAGAACAGCCCTCGCAGCGCCTCTGCCTTCAGTTCGTCATCGATGACATCAGGGTTGGCAGCCAGCCACGCTTCGACGTCGTCACTGTAGTTGGCAACGCCGTCGGCCGCGATGGCCTGCAACTTCTCGATGATCGCGACCGTGCCGTCCTCATACCCGACCATGAAGACGTGGCCGCTCGCGCGCTCAAGCCGTCGCGGCGCGTGCCTCGCCGTAGGTGGCAGGAGCTTGTTGTACCGGGCGATCAGGGCGTCGACGTCGCCAAAGTCCTCGAGCTCGGCCGCCGGCGTGTAGATTCGGCCCTCCTGCTCGACGTTGTTATGCACGCGCCTCGCGAGCAGTTCGTGCGCCCGCGTCGATGCGTCCAGGCTCTCGGCGAGGTCCGAGAATCGCGGGTTGTGACCCTTCGCAGAGGTGCAGAACGGCATCGTGTCAAACGGTCGACACGACCACGACACCCGGAGGTCTGAGAGCCATCCGCACTCCTCCGGGTCGAACTGAGCCTTGAGCACCTGGTTGTTCATGCGGAGCATGACGTAGCGCAGAAGGTTGTGGCCCGGCTTCTTCGCGCGGATCAGAGCACGTGCTGCGTCGAGCGCGGTGAAGATCAGCGGCCCACGCTGCGAGTCTTTGAGCACCCACGCTCGGATCTGGCCGTAGTTCGCGTCGCCAAGATCGATGAGATCGAGGAGGGTCGCTCGCGTCATAGTGAGGTACCGCATCAGATTGCGGTACTCGACGTGGCCCGATTGCACCTGGGTCTGCACTGGACCGAAGAACCGGGCGAAGTTGTCGAACTCGCACGGACGGATCGACACCTCCCACGCGCGAATCAGCACGATCGGCATCGTCTGACCGAGTACGTCGATCGAGTCGTACGCCAGCTGAAGGCGGGCGGCGTACTTATCCGTCAAGTCGATGTCGGTGAAGCCGATGATGCGGTCGAACTTGCTCGTCCGGTTGTGGGCGAGGAAGAAGGTGACCTCGTAGTAGATGCGCCCCCGGACGAAGAAGGGCCGCGAGCTGTGGATGTAGTAGCGCTCCGGACTCTGCCCAGCGGGCGGCGCAGACGCGACGTCCGTGATGCAGGCCGCGATCTTCTCGTAGTACTCGCGAAGGGACGGGTCGAGGTCGATCGGGAACTTCTCAAGGTTGCCGAGGATCGCGATTCCGAGATGCTGCTGGGCGAGATCCCGGGTTCGCATCAGGTACTCGTAATACTTGAGCATGAGGCGCTCGGACGGATCGCGGTCGAGCGTGTAGTGCGAGGTGCTGGCCTGAAGCAGGCCATGGAACCTGCTGAGCAGATTGAGCCGGCCGTTGGCTTTCACAGCGTCCAGAGCGGCGCCAACATCGTTGTAGTGGAACGCGAGCGAACCATCCCTGCGATCGGCCCACACGATGAGGCCCTCGACAAGATTCCGGAGCTGGCTCAGTACACTCTGGGACAGGAAGCCGCGGTCGTCGGTCCAGTTCTCAATGCTCTGGCAGATCACGCTGTCGGCGCTGCGCACCTGCTGCTCAAGCGAGGCCACTCGACGGCCTTCTTTCATGGCCCAACGGGGCTGCAGCCGTGCTCACGGTCAGCGCTCCCCTTCCGAACCGAGCCCCACGAACCGCTCGAAGAAGTCCCCGAGCCTGGCCAGCACTCGCTGCTTCGTCTCCCCATGGCCGCCAGCCGCGAAGCGCGAGACAGCCGGCAGCACCCTGGTGATCGCAGTGCCGGTTGTCTGGATGCCGCCGCTGCGGAAGGCGGCCTCGACGAACGCCCTCGTCTCGTCCGGGCGGAGCTGCTCGGACTCGATGATCTCGTTGAGCTCGGCCTCACGACGGCGCGCGACGTAGGCCCGCCAGGCGTCGTCGAGGTCGCCGGTGGCGGACACGTGGTCGACGAAGTCCTCAATGAGGTCCTTCTTGTTGCGCAGGCTCGGACTGGCGTCGACCGCCCGCGTGATGTTGGCCCGGATCTCGATGTCGTCGCCGTCGCCTCGGGCGGTGCGGTACTGCTGGACGAGCATCAGGATGTAGTCGACGTTGATCTCAACCTGCTTGATCAGCTCGATCTCGAAGACGACGTCGTCGTTGATCCGCTCCTTCTCGGCGTCCTTGTCCCGCCGGAACTCGGCGTACAGGTCGAGGTAGACGCTGCGGTAGTCCTGGCTCTGCCGCTCGGTCAGCAACGCCTGACCGGTGAACTCGTCGAACGACGTCAGGATGTTCTCCAGCCGCAGGACCGACCCGAACAAGGCGATGAACGCCTTCTGAGCGGACTCGCCGACGATCGGCATGCCCAGTGGGAACCGCTCGAGCAACTCAGCGACCCGCTCGCTGTACTCGGTGTAGTACTCGGCGTACGGCTTGAGCAGGACGACGCCGCGGGCTTCCTTGTTGCCGAACAGCGCGATGGCGTCGTTGGTCGCCTCTTCCAGGTCGCGGAAGGAGACGATGTTGCCGTAGGTCTTGACGGAGTTCAGGATCCGGTTGGTGCGGGAGTATGCCTGGATCAGGCCGTGGTTGACCAGCCACTTGTCGACGAACAGCGTATTCAGCGTCGTGGCGTCGAAGCCGGTAAGGAACATGTTGACCACGACGACGAGGTCGATCTGCCGGTACTTCAGGCGCAGCGACAGATCCTTGTAGTAGTTCTGGAACTTGTCCGACGAGGTGTCGTAGCTGGTCCCGTACAGCGTGTTGTAGTCGCCGATCGCCGCTTCGAGGAAGTCCCGCGAACTCTGGTCGAGCGCCTCCGTTTCGAAGCCCTCTTCGTCGAGGTAGCCGTCGTCGATGGCTTCGTTCGGTGCGTAGGAGTAGATCAGACCGACCTTGAGGCGGCGGTCTGGCGGCAGCTCAGCCTGTTGCTTGGCGAACTCGGTGTAGTAGCGCTTGGCCGCCTCGATCGACGCCGTGGCGAACAGGGCGTTGAAGCCGCTGACTCGGCTGACGACCTTGAGCTCCTCGACCCGGTTGCGGCCGGCCGCGACCTCGCCGATGTTGGCGATCAGCGAGTGGACATAGCCACTCTGACGGCGGGTCTTCTGGTCGAAGTGCTCCAGTGTGTAGCCGACGACCTCGGCGATGCGTCGCGAGTCGAGCAGCGCGCGCTCGGTGTCGATGGCTGACACCTGCTTGTCCAGGACGGACGCGGCCTGCTTGATCGTGTTGACGTAGTCGATGTGGAACGGCAGCACGTTCTTGTCGGTGATCGCGTCAACGATCGTGTAGGTGTGTAGCCGTTCGCCGAAGGCTTGCTCTGTGGTGCGCAGCCGGGGGTTGCCACTCGTACCGGCGTTGGCCGCGAAGATCGGCGTGCCGGTGAAGCCGAACAGGTGGTAGCGCTTGAAGGCCTTGGTGATCGCCGCGTGCATGTCGCCGAACTGAGACCGGTGGCACTCGTCGAAGATGATGACGACGTGCCCGTCGAAGATGGCGTGGCCCTTGTTGACGCCGATGAACGTGGCCAACTTCTGGATCGTCGTGATGATGATCCGCGCAGCCGGGTCCTCCAGCTGGCGCTTCAGCACCGCCGTTGAAATGTTCGAGTTGGCCGCGCCCCTCTCGAAGCGGTCGTACTCGCGCATCGTCTGGTAATCGAGATCCTTGCGGTCGACGACAAACAGCACCTTCTCCACGCCAGCCATACGGGTCGCCAGCTGGGCGGCCTTGAAACTCGTCAGCGTCTTGCCCGACCCGGTGGTGTGCCAGACGTAGCCGCCCGCTTCGACGGTGCCGTACTGCTTGTAATTAGTCGAGGCCTGGATCTTCTGCAAGATCCGCTCGGTCGCAGCGATCTGGTAGGGCCGCATGACAAGCAGCATCCGATCGGCCGTCAGGACGCAGTAGCGCGTCAGGACGTTCAGCAGCGTGTGCCGGCCGAAGAAGGTCCGAGCGAAGGCCGTCAGGTCCATGATCGGCTGGTTCGCCGCGTCCGCCCACCAGCTGGTGAACTCGAACGAGTTCGACGTCTTCTTGCGGACCGCCGTCGCCTTCGACGTGTCCTGCAGGTGCTGGCGTCGGGTCGTGTTGCTGTAGTACTTGGTCAGCGTACCGTTGCTGATCACGAAGATCTGGACGTAGTCGAACAGTCCCGAGCCGGCCCAGAAACTGTCCCGCTCGTAGCGGTCGATTTGGTTGAACGCCTCGCGGATGTCCACGCCGCGACGCTTGAGTTCGATGTGTACCAGCGGCAAACCGTTGACCAGGACCGTCACGTCGTAGCGGTTGGTGTGCCGGGCACCGCCCTCCCCCGCACCGACCTCGTACTGGTTAATGACCTGCAGCCGGTTGTTATGGATCGAGCGCTTGTCGATCAGCGTGATGTTCTTCGTCGAACCGTCGTCCCGCCGCAACAGCTGGACGAAGTCCTCCTGGATGCGCACCGTCTTCTCGACGATGCCCTCACGCTGGCCGGCGATCCGCCCGCTGAAGAATCGCTCCCACTCGCCGTCGCTGAACGTGACGCTGTTCAGGACCTCGAGCTGCGTGCGCAGGTTGGCGACAAGTTCGGCTTCGCTGCGGATCGCCAGGTACTCGTAGGCCTGCGACTGCAGGATCTTGATGAACTCGGCTTCGAGCTCAGCCTCAGACTGGTAGGCCGCTGATCCGCCGAGCTGAGGGGTGTATTCAGCGACAACTGTGCTCTCCGCGCTCACCGCGATCGGGTCGTAGCGAACCGCAGTCCCCTCGCTCATGCCGCGAGCTCCTTAAAGGTCAACAGACGGTCGCGGTAATGCTCGTACTGCTTGCGGCGGGCGTTGAGCTCGGCGGGCAGACCGGTGCTCAGGTCATTCACAAGCTCATCAAACTTGTCCAGAAGGTTGACAATGCGCTCCTGCTCATCGACCTGGGGCACAGGAACCCTGACGAGGATGAGCTCCTTCCGATTCAGTGCGGGTGTCCCGCCAACCTGTTGCAGTCCACGGATCGATGGCTGGATGGACTTCAGGTAGTGATAGAGGTAGCGAGTACGAAGACCTTCGTGTGCGCTGACGATGCGGTAGCACAGAGGACCGCACCAGAAGTCGTCCGTCTGGAAACCAACCACTCCAACGCCGCCATGTCCGCGTGACGGAATCGTGACTGCACCGCCTAACGTGTTCGCCTCAATCGCCCGGCCGGACTCTGAAGTGCCCGCGTTGACGAACCCGAATGGGCCGCTCTCGACGACCACACCATCGGGCGGCGCCTGACCCACGCGCACCGACGCGACCTCGCCCAGTTGGACCCACCGAGCAGTCGCCCCTGACGAAGTCGCCAGCAAGTCCCGGTAGTAAGCGTACTGATGCCGCCGAGCCTCAAGCTCCGCCTCAAGTTCCGCCTCAAGCGCCCCAAACGCATCGAGCACGCGCACGATCTCGAGCTGCACCTCAGCCGGCGGAATTGGAAATCGGATCCTTGAGAACCTGTCCCTTGAGATATTGATCCGCGTGACACCACTTGCGGCACGCCTGATCTGAGCTCGAATCATTTCGCTTCGAAACAGGTGCTTGCTGAAGTCCGGGTCAAGCAACTCGGGATTAGAGAACCGCACCGCAAAGCAGAAGCTGTTCAGGTAAAGCGGTTCCGTCGGCTCTGTCAGCACAACCGACGACATGCCAACATCTTCGGTGTTCTCGGAAGACCCCGTGAAGACGACGTCGCCGACTCGCAGCCGATTCTGACGCTCGTTTGGGGCAACTCTCACGAAATCCCGGACCGTCTGGTCCACGGCACGATTCGCGAAGGCGTTCTTGTATGAAACGAAGCGAGAATTCCCGCCCGAGAAGTCGGACTTTGACTTTCCGGTCAATCCCGACACCGTCTTCGCGACATCCGCAAGGGTTCTGAACTCGATCCCATTCGGACTTAGCCGTTCGATTAGGTCATCGATTCTGCTCATGAGGTCAATCCCTCGAACGCCAGCAGGCGCTCACGGTAGTGGGAAAACTGGGCCTCCCGCGCGAAGAGTTCGGCATCGAGGTTGACCTTGAGGTCCGCCTTCAATTCGGCCAGCCGATCAAGGACTCGAACGACCTCGCATTGAACGTCGAGCGGCGGCACCGGTATTCGCAGTCTCGCAAGCCCTTCGCTGGACAGGCGCTTGACCTTCGCGCGAGCTACGAGCGGCGCCTTTGGCCTGTTGAACGCGTCCGTTTGCGTGAAGTACGCAACGTACTTGGGGTCCAGAGGGGAGCGGAAGATGAAGCAGTCGTCGTGGATCGCGACGTCCTCATCTCCGAGCCAGGCAACTGCTTTGCCGACATCCTCGACGGTTTCTCCGACCGCCGCGAATACAACATCGCCTGTCTTGGCGAAGCGAAGCGTTGGCTTCAAATCGCCGCGCACTTGCGAGATCGTTGAGTACGTCGCAACGCCATAATGCGTGTAGATCTCGCCGTAGTGGATGCACGGCAGACCTTCTTCAACGATGTCCGCCTTGGTGAATCGCCGACCGCGCGCGAATTCGCCGACATCGCCGAGCGGCCTGAGGGCCACTTCGCCCAGCTTCAACGTAGTTGGTCGACTCATGCCTTGTCCTCCAGGTCGGCCACGATCGCGTCGATCTGCTCGCGGAGCTCCTGCTGGCGAGCGACGATCTGGGCGATCTCGGCGTTGAGGGCTGTGATGTCGACGGCCTCGCTGGTGTCCTCCTGCTCCACGTAGGACGACACCGAGATGTTGTAGCCGTTGGCCGACAGGTCACCGTTCTGGACGACGTGGGCGAAGTTGTCGTCATCAGCCCGGGCGACGAAGGCGTCGAGGATCTTCTGCCGGTTGGCCTCGGAGAGCTTGTTCTTGTTGCCCTCTCGAACGAACTCAGTGGAGGCGTCGATGAACAGGACAGCGTTGTCCTTCTTCGACTTCTTGAGCACGATGACGCAGGTTGCAATTGTCGTGCCGAAGAACAGGTCCGGCGGAAGCTGGATGACGGTGTCGACGTAGTTGTTGTCGATCAGGTACTGGCGGATCTTCTGCTCGGCTCCCCCGCGGTAGAGGACCCCGGGGAACTCGACGATCGCGGCGGTGCCGTTGACGGCTAGCCAGCTGAGCATGTGCATAGTGAAGGCCAGGTCGGCCTTCGACTTCGGGGCCAGCACGCCGGCCGGCGCGAAGCGCGGGTCGTTGATCAGCAGCGGGTTGGAGTCGCCATCCCACTTGATCGAGTACGGCGGATTGGACACGATCGCCTCGAACGGCTCCTCGTCCCAATGGGCCGGATCGATGAGGGTGTCGCCGTGCGCGATGTCGAACTTCTCGTAGTTGATGTCGTGCAGGAACATGTTGATCCGGGCGAGGTTGTAGGTCGTCAGGTTGATCTCCTGGCCGAAGAACCCTTGGCGGACGTTGTCCTTGCCGAGCACCTTGGCGAACTTCAGCAGCAGCGAACCCGAGCCGCAGGCCGGGTCGTAGACCTTGTTGACCGACTTCTTGCCGACCACGGCGATCCGGGCCAGTAGCTCAGAGACCTCCTGCGGCGTGAAGAACTCACCGCCGGACTTGCCCGCGGCCGAGGCGTACATGGTCATCAGGTACTCGTAGGCATCACCGAACGAGTCGATGGTGTGGTCATTGAAGTCGCCGAGATTGAGGTCCCCGATTGCGTCCAGCAGCTTGACTAGCTTCTCGTTGCGCCGGGCCACGGTGTTGCCGAGCTTGGCGCTGTTGACGTCCAGGTCGTCGAACAGACCCTTGAAGTCGTCTTCGCTGGCAGTGCCGACGGCCGACTTCTCGATGTTGTTGAAGACCCGCTCGAGCGTCTCGTTCAGGTTCGCGTCGGTCTTCGCCTTGGCCCGGACGTTGACGAACAGGTCGCCGGGCAGGATGAAGAAGCCCTTCTCCTCGACCGTCGTCTGACGGCCGACCTCGGCGTCTCGGTGCGACAGGTGCGTGTAGTCGAAGTCAGCGTCGCCGGCCGCCCTCTCCTGCTTGTTGATGTAGGCCGTCAGGTTCTCGGAGATGAACCGGTAGAAGAGCATCCCCAGCACGTAGCTCTTAAAGTCCCACCCGTCGACGCTGCCGCGCAGGTCGTTAGCAATCCGCCAGATCGTCTTGTGCAGCTCGGCCCGCTGGCCTTCCTTGGTCGTCGGCGCCACGCTCACGCCACCACCCTCGTGTTGGCGGTGGTCACGCCGCGTTGAGTTGTCGGTCGATAGGTCATGGCTGGGTGGGTCTCCTCCACGCCGAAGGCGTGCATAAGTGCTGTTGGGCTGGGGCTCGCGATCAACGTAGCCGCGAGGGCGGACAGACGGGGCGACTTCGCCCCGCGCGTTGCTCGCTGAGCCGATCACCGGCCGGGAGCAGACGCCCTACCGGACACGGCGAACTGTCCTAATTGTACTCTGACCTGCGGTTTTGGTGAAGAGTCGAGCTACGGCCGGGTGGCGGGGGAACTCGGTTGGGCCGTTTCTGCGCGGTCCGTCAGTGGTTCCATCTAGCCTCTCGATCAAGGGAGTCGGAAGGGACAGGACCATGGCGGGTCAGCTCGAAGACGTGCTCAAGTTCCAGTACATCTACGTGCCGCGTGGCACCGAGAAGGACACGATCCAGCCGGGCAAGCAACTCGGGCTCCTCGTCGCCCGTGAGCACCGCGCTCACCTGACCGTCCTGGCGCCTCGCAAAGACTCGGTGGCCCACCACCCCGAGCTGGCCAAGCTCGACGTCGTCACCGAGCGCAGCGGCTATCCCCAGGACGGCGGCGTCGTGCTGGCGTGGTGTCCGACCTACAAGGTCATGGAGAAGATCCAGCACCTGGAGAAGAGCGTCGTCGTGCTGGTGGAGTGGATCCCTGGCGAGTTCGACGCCTGGGCAAAGCTGCGCGGCGCCTTCAACGCCGTCACAACCAAGGTGATGGACGCGGGCCTGACAGCCGATGCCCTCACGGCACTCGAGCGCATCGTCTTCGAGGGCTACAACGGCTGGACCAAGGCCACAGATGTGCGGCTGACGCGCGCCTTCCTCGACGACTTCGCGAAGGCTGGCGCCTACGACCGCGAGCTGGTTTTGGCCTATACCCGACAGACCAAGTCGGAGGACAGCATCGATCGGCTCAAGAAGGTCCTAGACGCGTTCGAGGCATCCAAGGCTTCCGCAGCTGCTGCGACCGACGCAGCCTTCCCGACGAGCCGGGACTGGTGACGGGCTAGCGCCACAAGGCAGGCCTGCTAGCAGCTCACTGCACCGAACTGGCGATTCCCCTACTCCACCTGGGCGAACTACATCGGTTGACCCGCGAGCGAGGCACCCGGTCCTCTACTGTCTGGCCTGCCCGCTCACGCGGGTGCCGGCTGCCACCGGCGCGTGCATTCGAGTTCCAAGAAGTCGGGTTGACCAAGCAAGGCCCGCTCCTCGTCAACGAGGCGCGGGCCTTGCTGTGCGCCGGTGAGTGTGTCAGCAGTTCTCGCCGTGCTTCCGGAGCGCGGCCGCTACCGCTTCTTGCCGAACAGCCCGAGCGGTGTCGGCACCTTGCCCTTGGAGGTCTGGCGCACGGCGCGCATGACCGGCGAGTAGAGACCGAGCCGGTACTTCGCCCGCTGCTTCACGCGGCTGGGCTTGGTCCAGGCCTGCACCTGGCTGATCCCCAGCTCCCGCTTCACCTGGCGCTTGACCCGCGTCACACCGAAGAGCGTGTTCAGCGACGGCCGGCGGTAGCGCATGAGCTTCATGGCAAAGAGAGTCCCACTGGATGCCGACACTCCGTCGCCGCGTCGTCGCTAGACCGGGCACGGACCTGATCGACGATGGAGCCGCGGGGAAGCTGCGCCACCGAGCGGCCCGCAGCGCCTCGCCTGCGTGCCCCGCCCCGGCGCTGTCGGCGCTCGGGTCTACGCTCACCGCGAGAGGGGGCCAAATCACATGGGCAAAGAGAGCACGGGCTCCGCGGACACATCAGACGACCAGGACACTGACACGTCATGGGCGACGATGGAAGAGATCCGCAAGGGCAGCGAACCTCCGACGCGCAAGTAAGCGACGAGGGTCGCGTCTATTACGATTTTCTGAGGTCGGAGCTCGACCGAGAGTACGAACGTCGCGCCTCCCTGCAGTCGCGCGCCGTCTCGCTGAGCGGGTTCGGCAGCGCCGCCATCGCGATGGCGGGTGCGGTGTGGGCTCTCGCCTTCGGCAAGGGCGAGACACTGAACAGGTGGGCAACCGTTACGCTTCTGGTCGCGCTGTTGGCGTTCCTTGGCTCGGCACTCATCGCAGTCACCGTCTTCGCAATCGGACAGCGTCCATACAAGGTCGCCGACGGCGCCACACAGTCGAAGATGCTGTCCGTCCACTGGGGCGACACGGAGTCCGCCGCGCGCAGGGTCGCCGGAACGATGGTCAGCAGCACACTGCTTTCCCTTCGCGCCGGAAACAACACCTCGTCCGGCCGCGTGATCTCCGCTGGATGGCTGCAAGCCGCAGGACTCGCTGCAGTCATCGCCGTGGTACTCATCCAGTTCGCCCAGGCGATCTGAACCAGAACCGCGGCCCGCTTCGGCGACTGCTGGGGTGGTCCCCGCTACGGTCCGTCGTGGTCGGCGCCAGGCGGGCGGCGCACGTGTCGAACGAATCGGTGGACGAAAACGTCACGGCGGGCGTCACTGGGCGACGCGGAAACCGACAGCCACGTCCGGATACGATGGCGTATCGCTAAGGTAGAGCGTCAAAACTCCGGCAGCCCCTGAACCACCCCAGCCTCCGCCGCGAAAGAACGCATCAGCCGCACTCTGATTCTGGTTAGAGTTGAGCTGACCTATGCCATTAGTTGAACTCCAACTATTAATGGCGGACACGCCCGGCGTGGAGGCTAGGACGCTAGGCTGAGAACTAGCAGAGAGCGAGTTCCAATTCATACTGCCGTTGTTCCATTGCTTCAACGAGTATATGTTGCCATTGACGTTGTCGGACGCAAGGCCCGGTTGGGCACCAGTGATCACGCCTTGCGTCCATTCGTAGGCGTTGCCAGAAAAGTCCCAGATCGCCTCGCCGTTAGTCAGAGTTAGAGTGCGCCGGTTGTTGGCACCAGCACCACCAATACCGCCAGTCATGCCGTTCAGACCGTCGGTATCGTCGGTCGAGGCGGCTAGAGCACTCGCCGGATTGTTGTTGATGTGGCCTTGGTAGATGAAACCACTGCCGACCGCTCCCCCGCTCCAGTTGGACGGTACAGACAGGACATTAGCAGCAATCGTCATCCATTCCGGTTCAGTGATGAGGTGACAACCAGAGCAGGCTGCGGCGGCGGTCGAGATGGCACTGGTCTGCGAGATGTTCGTCCACGGCGTGCCGGTGGCGGTCGATACAGCATTGCCGGAGCCGTCGTTCTTTGCTTCGTACTTCATGACACAGAAGTTGTTAGTGCCAAGGGTCGGGTTGCCAGGCACCTGGATGTAGCCAGCCGGACAGACCACGCCGTCGCAAGAACCAGTCTGCGGCACGTTGTTGCTGTCGGTGACATGGAAGTTGCGAGTGCCATCGGTGGCAGCTAGGCAGTAGGTATCACCACTAACGGCTAGGTCAATGTTCTCGCCGTTTGCCATCTTGACGCCGGCCGCATCGAGCGAGGTTGGCCAGGCGCCGTTGTCGACGCGGTAGACGCCGAGCTTGTTGACGGCCTGAGCCAGATCTGCCTTAAGCGCGGCGGCGTGAGCGTTGGCGGAGACGCCGTTGTAGGCCACCACCGTGATGGCGGCCAGGATGACGATGACGACGATGACGATTAACAGCTCCACTAGCGTGAAGCCGCTTCGCTTCAGTTGTCATTGTCGTCATGGCTGCTGCATGTACTGCACTTAGTTATAAACCATGAGCGCGATATCTGCAACGGTCTCGCGCATCAACGCCGGTCTGGGCGAGGCGACGCCCGATTGGACAGGCGGCCGGACATTGACACCCCGAACGACTCACGTATAACAAGCGGCGCCGAGCTCGTTGGCTTCGTCGGTGGCATGCGGCTCCATTGGAGAACCACCCGGTTCGCCGGCCGCACCACCACCGAGGAGGCCCTTCATGAGTGAGGCCCAGATGCCCGGTTACGAGACGTCGTACCGGGTGCTGTCGGTTCGAATGAGCGATGACACCAGGGCCCAGCTCGAGGTGCTCGCGCAGCTGAACAACCGCTCCCTGACCGAGGAGACTCGCGTCGCCCTGGAGCACTGGACCGAGGTGTCGAAGACCGACCCCAAGGTCAAGCAGCGGGCCGAAGCGGTCCGCGCCGAGATCGAGCGCGAGGCCCAGACCAAGCGCAACGCGATCGCGGCCATCTTCGGCGAGACCACCACCTCGGCGAAGATCCCCGACTCTCCCAAGGGTCGGGGCACCAGGCAGACGGACGCTGGCGACAAGCCGGCCGACGCCTGACCACCGGCAGCCGCCTTCGGGATCGAGAACGTTCGAGTTCTCTCCCGGGGCGGCTGCCCAACATCAACGCCCTGTCCGCGCAGTCCACGCGCCCTCATTGGCGCCATGCGGTCACCCCTGGGAACCAGCCCGGTTCCCGGCCGCTCGCGTCAAGGAGGCAGCCCTCATGACCAAGGGCATCTACCTGCCAGCCGACGAGCTGGCCCCGCTTGAAGTGCGGGACTTCGTCGACTTCATGGACTACCAATCCGTCGTCGGCGGACTGTTCGACGTCGTCGACCTGCCCGACCTCTCCGCTACCGTCTACGTCAACGACGAGGGGCTCATCATCGGCCTGCCGGTGAACCCACGCGCCACCTACCTGTGGTGGCTGTGCGTCCCGGCGGCACGCGAGACGAGCTTCCTGGTCGGTGACGCCGTCATCATCGGCATGCCCGACGCAGAGGGCAACGACACCGACATCCCCGAAGACCTGCTGCACGCTCTGACCTTCGAAGGCCAGTTCCGCGTCGAGGTCGTGGTGCGTGGCGACCCGAACTGGTACACGAACATCGCCCGCTACCCCAACTACTGGGATGCGGCGGCGTGGGCGGGGACACTGCGCGAGCGCTGGACCGAAGTCGAGCACATTCGCGTCGTCCCCCGCGAGCCCGAGCGCCACAACGAGCCGTCCCAAGACGAGCCCGACGTGGACGTCGAACCGTTCGACGAGAACGACGACCCTCAGGCGGACAACCCCACCTGACACCCCGGCGGCAGTCGCCCGCGGTCGAGAAATACGAGTTCTCCCGCGAGGCGACTGCCGCCTTCTTCATGCCCGGGCCCATCGCCGCTGCGCACCCGCACGCCAGAGGGCCAATGGCAGTTGGCGATGCCTAGACACCGCGTCTGCCACATCGACGTGGTCATGATCCGAAGGCCGCTTGCCGATGCAGACGCGTGGATAGTCCTCGTTCGTGGTACTCGAAGCTCGAGGCGCGGTGGGAAGAACGTCTCAAGGCGGACATGCCATCGACGGGCAGCACCCCCGGCCCAGCTCTGGAGCTGCACCGCGTTCCGACGGCCGCCGAGCTCATGATCGCCGCTCCACGTGCCGCCGTGTGGGCTGCAGCGCAGGAGGACGACGAGACAGACGTCGCACCTCAACTGATCGTTGGTGCGCCAGCTTCGGGCGTTGGGGCGCGACAGGTGTTCGTGGGGCCACCGCTCCCACCCTTCGGCATGCGCACGGTGATGTACACCGAGGTCACGGGGTATCAGGAGGGCTACTGGTACTCGGCGCCTGGGAGCACACCGAGACGTTCACGCTTGCCGATACCGCCGATGGCCAGACGCTCGCCCGAATCAGTGGCTGGTGGACGAAGCCTGCCGTGCCGGGCTCCAGGTTCACAGCGGTACAGACCCTGTTCTCAGAGCACGCAGCCAAGCGACTTCGGCGAATCGCGGAGCGCGTCGAGGCGCAGGCGACGACGGCAACGGTGAAGCCTGAAGGTTCGGTCTGAGGCACCGAGTCCTGAGCCCGAGTTCATACACTCGTTCGATGTGAACGACCGCATGGGCGCATCGGAGCGGGAGCTCAAGCATCTGCGGCAGCGGATCAGCAACGAACGCCCCGTCCCCCCGCGGCGACTTCAGAACACCACACGCTCCCCGATCGCCGTGACGGTCCGGCTGGTTTGGGAGCGCGATGGTGAGCAGTTCGTGGCCACCAAGGCCCGGGACTGGGTCGGCCGCGACGTGCTCGTCGAGCTCTTCGACCAGCGCTGGTCGACCCGCGGCATCTGGCTCGACGCAAGCGACGTTCGGCGGCGCTGACGATCCCGCCCAGGCAAAGCGAACGGCCGGTCGCTTCTCGCGCGCCCGGCCGTTCGGTTGATCAGTGCAGAGGTCAGTGGCCGGCGGCGTGGTACCGCTCGATGACCGCCGCGGGGATACGGCCCCGGGCCGGGATCTCGACCTTGTTGCTGGCAGCCCATGCGCGAACCGCCTTCGGGTCGTAGCCCGAGGTGTCCTTCACGGCAGCCGTCGAGGCACGCCCACCAATCCGGCGGCCGGCCGAGGCGTACTGCTTGATGGCTGCCCGCAGCTGTTCGGCGTGGGCGTCGTTCAGGTCGATCTCGTAGTTCACACCCTCCAGCCCGAAAGTCACCGTCTGGCTGGCCTCAGACCCGTCGATGTCGTCGGTCTTCTGCACGACTACTCGCTGCGCCACTCTGCATCCGCCTTCCGTCAGCGCCCTGAATTGGGCTCGGAGAACGCTAGCGCGAACAGCATCGTGACGACCGGCTCACCGGAGTACCGGTTGTGTCGGTGCCCTGCGCCATCCTGGATGCAAACAATGAGGGAGTTGGGCGATGCACAGGTATCCGCTCTACAGCCCGGTCCGCGCCGAGTGTCTCTGCTGTCGCCTCGGCTACGACGCCAACTTCAAGTCCAAGACCGATCAGGTGATCTGCCCGACCTGCGCTCGGCACCAGGGCAACTCGCCGCAGGAACTCGAGCGCCGCATCCGCGACCACATCGAGCTGGCCCGCCAAGCGCTACAGGAGCAGCAGGATGGCTACGAGCGGCGGCTAGGACTCATGAAGCAGCAGTGCGACGTCTACCGGGACGAGCTCGAGCGCGTCGGCGCGGACATCAACGAACTCAGGGACGCCATAGCCGACGGGATCGCTAACACCCCGCCCGAGTCGGTCCAGCGCTGGTGGGAATCCGAAGCCATCCGTGACGCCCAGGACAAGCGCGATGTCGCCTACCGGGCGCGCGACAAGGCATACCGGTCGATCTGGTACCTCGACCGCATCCACCACCACGACGAGCAGAACGACCGCAAGTGCAGCTGCGGCAAGGCAGCGACCGGCTGCAAAGATCTGCAGGTGCTGGATGAGATTGGCGAAGCGCTGGATCGGTGGGAGCGAAACCAAGTCGAGCGCTACACCCAGGGCAAGGAGAACGGACTGCCCAGGGACCACCCCGCGGTCATGACCGCATCTGCTTCTGACCGGTGGCTACAGTATCGCCGAGCCCGGTAGGCCCCGCAGCGCCATCCCGATCGCAGTCGAGGTGGCCGGGGCGTTGGCGGCCCCTGTGGTCGGCCCGGTCGACAGCGACCCACGTCCGTCGATCTACGTGCATGAAAACGCCCCGCACATGGCTTGTGCGGGGCTAGTGAAAAGCGCGCTAGCGGATTTCACTGCTCGTCGCGCAACGCGACGCCACGATGCTCCGTCCCTGGCGCAACGCAAGCCCCCCGAGGGACCGCGCTCAAGACGCGCGCCCACCTGCCAATGACGGCATGGTCGCCGATTTGGACGGAATCCGAAACACACGCATGGTGGCCAATCCGCGCTGCCGCCCCGACGTGCGCGTAGCTCTCGATCTCCGCATTGTCGCCGATGACGACGCTATCTCCTATTTCCACGCAATCGCCGATCACAACGTGGCATCCGATCCAGACGTTGCTACCGATGGAGCCGCCGCCGCCGATCCTCGTGTTGGCGCCGATTTGGCTCATCGCGCCAACATCGAACGGATACCCGATCTCAGCGTCGGAGCCGATCTCAACGTGCTCATGGATGCTGCACGTCGGCCCTTCAAGGCCGCGATGGCCAGCTCCGAGCTGGGCGTTAGCACCGATCTCGATGCCCTCACCGACGAAGAACGTCTTCAGGTGCAGCCGCGCCGTGGGGTCAATTCTCATCACAGGAATCCCCTAAATCACGTCTCTACCGGAGGCGCCGGGGTCAATCAGTTCGGTTGACCGAACCGCTCTTGAATGCATCCAGGGAGGTCCGGTCAATCGCCGCTATTGACATTTCAGATAATGTCACGGACCGGCTAGTATGTCAACACACCGGACGAGACGAATACCTGCGCGGCGATTAGGGAGCGACCCTGGTGCGGCCAATGGTGTCGAAGCAATGCCCCCGGGCACATGGCATGATCCTGGATCTATTCCGCCGAGTTGTCGCGAAGGCTAGTGAAATCCTTGAACTTCGGCGGACGCACGTAGATCACCGACTTGTGCGCCTGGCCGTACCGCCCGGCCGTCAGCGCGTCCCACAGCCGCTGCCGCCGCTTTGGCTTCAGCAACGCCTTCGATCCCCGCTTAGGCCTCGGGATCGGCCCATCCTCGGGACAACGCCCCGAGGATGCAAGGCGCCTGCCGATCTCGTCGGCTCGCTCGAGCACCGCGTCAGGCTGAGACCACTCATCGGGCACGCGATCGTAGACAGCGTTCAGCAACTCGGTTGTGCGTTCGAGAAGATCTGTCCGCTCGTCCTGACCGACCATGTCCCACCAGTCGGTATCCGGATTGGCGATCCCAGTGAGTTGCTCGTTCCAGGCTCGCACGCGGTAGAACAAGTCGTCCAAATCGTCGCGATTTACGGCCATCGCTTCAATGAATATGTCCTGCTCGCTGCGATCAACACCTGCCACTCGTCGTCGAACCGACGCGTCAGCGAAGTTGCCTGGGTTGAAAGGTCCGTTGACGTACGATTCAAGTCCGGCGTTTCGCAAGAACACGCGTCCGTCCGGTCGTTCGCTTATGGCGCCAACAAGTTGTGAGCACTTCAGAAGCTCGAAAAGGCAGGAGGGTGTCGCGCCGGTCGGGACTTCGTATTGCGATTTCCAGCGCTCGTAAGCGGCGGGGTCGTTCTCCGCCTCTTTGATGTCGCCAGCCAGGATGTCGAAGTGAAGCAGCCAGAGCCCAAACTCTTGCAAATGCAATGCGAGCTGCCGCAGTAAGTCGTTTAGCTCGATGTTCGACGTGGCGGCGGCTGCTGCGATCGGCGGGTGCGTGTCCGCACGTGCGTCCGGTGTCACTGAGCCAAAGTCCCTCTGCTCGTCAAACAGTTCAATGATCGACAGAGCGACTTGCTCGATGAACGGGGCGAAGTAGGCGCGACGTGTGAGTGTCGAGCTCGACACAGCTAGCGGGTACTTCTTCCTGTCCATTGCCTCGCCTGCATGCTGCGCACGGAGGTCGAAGGAACCTCCGCTCGTGCCCGGTGTGGCGCCGAAGAACGCCAGCACCGCTGGCCCGGCACCCGGCATCCGCTGGGACACCGCTTCGATCAAGCGCAACTGGACGGCCTCGGGAGCGAGCAGCTCGGCACCTTCGCCCACAACCCGCCGACCAAGTTCGGTCAGCATGTCCGTTGCCACCAGCCGCTCCGCGGCGCGCCGTGACCCGAACGGTATTCGTCGGAGCAGCTCTAGGTCCGCCTTCAGCGCCTCGACGTCGATGCCCCCTGCCACCTGATGCTGTTCCCCGTTCATGCAGCGACTCTGCGCTCCCCGTTCAGATCGGTTCCCGACCCCGGCCCCAGGCTGGATCCCAGCGAAGGGGCCCGACGACCAGCGGACTGGCGACCGTCGCCTTCGCAGCCAACCAGAAGTTCAGATCGACTGGAAGGAGAGCGCGCCATGGGTGACGCGTCCTACGTCCCACTAGCCGACTTCGACCCCGTTGAGTCGCGGCTCGCCGAGACCTCGCCGTTCAGCTTCGCGGAGCTCGTCGAGGCCCGGCCCGAGGTGTTGAGCAGCTTCCGCCCGGTTGCTTCGGCGACCTCGTTACCCGAGACGCCCGACAAGCGGATCAGCGAGGAGCCACCTATCGGCGGCCCGGACGCGGCGCGAGAAGTGCCGCGCCTCCATCGCTGCGAGGAACTCGACGGGCGACGACCGCCCGGTTAAGGGGCGGGGTGGCCCGAGTGACAGCTCGGACCACCCCTAGTCACCTGCAACACGTTCCCGCCCAGGCCAACGAACGAGAGGCACTGCAGTGACAGTCATCAAGCGTATGAGCCACACCTCCGGCGTGGCTCTGCTCTGCACCATCCCCCTGGCCCTCGGGCTGAGCGCCTGCGGCCAGGCGACGCTCCCGGGCCGGCTCGGTCAGCTGCAGCAGATCGCGGCTACTTGCCCGGACGGCAAGAAGCTGGCGGTCCAGGCGGCCACCGATGAGAGCGGGTCCGACGCCAGCGACGCCATCCGCACCGTGCGGATCGCCATCATCAAGGCGGCCGCCGACCGGGCGCTGGTCTGTGGCGGCCACCTGCAGATCAGCGCGTTTAGCGACTCCTCGGGCGGCGCGGCGGTGTTGCTGGACCGGGAACTGCCCACGCTGCCCGGCGCCACGGAGACCGCCCGACTGCGCCGTGCCCCGGCCGCGCTTGAGCAGCTCGACGCGTCGATCGACGCGGCGCTGGCGACCCCGCCGGTCCTCGCCCAGCGGGGCTCTGATGTCGTCGGTCAGCTGCGCCTGGCGAGCGAGTACGCCACGAGCCTGGGCGTTGGCTACCAGCTGGACGCCTACGTGCTGACCGATGGCGAGCAGAACGTGAACCTCGACCTGGTCGCGGCAGCGGCGTCCGGTCAGGACATGACCGCGCTCGCGCAGACGATCGACGTGCCGCGCCTCGCCGGCGCGTCGCTGAGCATCGCCGGGGTCGGCAAGACCGCTGTTGACCCGGTGGCTTCCACCACCATCGACGGCCTCGTGACCTTCTACAAGGCGCTGTGTGCCAAGACTGGCGCTGCCTCCTGCACCGTCGTGACCGACCTGTCGCCCGACGCTGTGGGGCGGTGACCCGTGGCCATCTTGAACCTCGCGAAGAAGCTCGACGAGGTGTACTCGCCGACCCGGCTGGCCCAGGACGAGTTGCTCGCCGCCGACGCCCGCATGATTCCGCCGGTCGACGCCGCGAACCTAGTGGCCCGCCCTGGCAATGTCACTCAGACCTATGACGAGGAGGCCTACGACGAGCGGGCCGCCGAGCAGCCGCTGCTCTACGGCGCGATCGGCACGACGAGCAAGCGTGAGTCAGCCGTCACGGCTGCGGGTCTGCGGCCCCAGGCCGACGCCTCTACGGCGATCACCACCCAGCTGACGGCGGCCGTGAAAGCGGCCGGCGAGGTCTGGGTGGCCGCATTGACGTTCTTGACGCCATACCGCATGCGCAGCCCCAAGGCCAAGTACTTCTACCTGCTGCGGGCCGCGCTGCTGTGGCTGGGCGACACCGTCGGGATCTCCAGCGCCGCCATCATGCTCGGCGAGATCCCGGCCCTGGCCGTGATGCTGTCATTGTCGGCCTCGGCCGCCACCGTCGTTGCCGGACTTGTCGGCAAGGACGTGCGCTACATGCGGGAGCGTCGTCGCCGGCAGCGGGACGAGAACTCGCTGCCGCAGGAGGCCCAGCGTTTCGCGCACCTGTTCTGTGGCGTCGATGATGGTTCGCCCATCGTCGGTCATGTGCTGTGGGCCGCCGCGGTGGTAGGTCTGCTGGTGGCCGCGGGCATCTTCGCCCTGCGTACGAACGTGGACTCGGGGGTGGCCGGTGTCACCTTCGCTGGCTTCGCCCTGGCGGTGGCACTCGGCTCGTTCATCTCCTCGTTCATGTACGCCGACGACGTGGCCGACGCCATCGACAACGCCCACGTGGCGTTCGAGCAGGCGTCGGCCCAGTTGAACCAGGCGGCGGCCTCGCTGCCGCTGGCTCAGCGGCTGCGGGCTCTGGCGCAGGCGGAGTCGATCGGCCAGGAGTTCGAGCAGCGTGGCCAGGCGTCGATGCACACGGCGCTGGTCGCCAAGGCCCGGATGCTGGCCGCCAATCCGGCCATCGTCGGGCATGGCCGCCCAGAGCCCGAGCTGGCTCCGGTCGGCCGGCTCCATGTGCGAGGGGTGGACTGATGATTCCCTCGTGCCTGCTCGCCCCGGAGGTGTGCGCAGGCGAGCTCCTCGGCCCACACTTCGGTTCGATCGCTCCGGTCACGTACCGCCTGGGCTCCCCCGGCCGCAATCCGAAGCACCCGTACTTCCACCAGCTGATCCCGGACAACTCCTGGTCGGTCCTGGGCGGCAACGACACCGCCGGGCGCCGCTTCGAGGAGATGTGGCAGGCCGTTCAGATGGTCGCCAGGTTCTCGAACGACCAGACAGCTATCGCGCTGCTCCCGTTCGACCAGCCCTCCGTCGGCACCGTGCCGCCGGGCCGACTCGACAACCGCCAGCACCTGCGTCGGCTCCGGGCCAATCTGCGGATCCCGCCCGACTCGGTCGGCTCTAGCGAGCTGGGACCGGCGCTGACACTTGCCGAGCACTACGCCAGCACGACCGGTGCGAAGAAGACGCTCACTGTGGTGACCGACTTCGAGCTGGCTGACGATGACCCGTCAGGCATCTACCAGCGCCTGCAGGACTTCCCCGGACAGGTCTTCGCCGTCGTCCTAGGGACCGCCGCACCGCCAGCGCTCGTCGGCGACAACATCGCAGTCCTCGAGATCGGCCCTGACAGCCCGCCCGGCATGCTGGCGACGGCCGTCTGGAACTCCTTCACCACCGGTCGTCCGGGGCGCCGCCAGGGCTCGATCGAGCTTGATATCAGGCGGACCACCGCGGTCGCCTGACATGAACGGCCACCGCGAAACGGCCAACGCCCCGCCGTAGCTCGCGTCCGTCGCCTCGCGCCGCGGCTGCCCAGCCGGGGGGCGCCGAGGCGACAGTCGATCGGACATTCCCGCATTGATTCACCGAGTCCATAACAAGACCCGGCAAGACTTCTGCGCCCTGACACCAGACAATCGCAACGCTGCGAGAAAGGAATTCGCGATGATCAACAACCACCAACACCTCCGCGCCAAGAACCCGGCCAACCCGCAAAAGCTCCCCGCCTACAAAGGGCCGCCCTTCTCGACCGTTCTGGCTGACCCGCCGTGGAACATCCAGCAGACCGGCGAACGAGGTGCCTCCGAGCACTACGACCTCATGACGCTCGGACACATCGAGTCAATGCCGATCGAGGCGATGACCACCCCGGACGCCCACCTATGGCTGTGGGTGACCAACGCCACCCTGCGGGCCGGCTACGATGTCGCCGAGGCATGGGGCTTCACCGTCCGCTCGCCGCTGACGTGGATCAAGCCGCGCTTCACCCTCGGCGTCTACCTGCGCAACGCCACCGAACACCTGCTGTTCGCCACCAAGGGCAAGGCGCCGGTGCAGTTCCGTTCGCAGCCGACGTGGATGTTCGCCCCGCTGCAGGACCACTCACACAAGCCCGAAGAGCAGTACGCCGTCATCGAGCGTGTGTCCGGCCCTGGCCCGAAGCTCGAGCTCTTCGCCCGCCGCCAGCCGCCGCAGTTCGAGGGCACGACCTGGTCGGTCTGGGGCAACGAGATCAAGTCCAACATCTCGATCCCGGGCTTCCCGGTGCCGTCCGACTTCGACGAGCAGGAGGTCTAGCGCCATGGCCGACGGTCCCGCGCCGGTCTCGCTGGCCAAGCGGTTCGTCCTGGGCTGCCTGTACGTCTTCGTCGGCATCGCCCTGCTGAAGCTGGCCCTCGACCTGCTGGCCCACTTCTGGTTCTGGCTGGTCCTGATCGGCTTCCTGGCGGCCACCTGGGCGATCGTGCGTTACGTCATCCGTTCGCGCCGCCAGCGCTGGTAGGCGATAGGAAATCCGCACCCACCTCTGTTGTGCGCCACACGACGAAAAATGGTCTTGACAAATCGAAACCAATTCGTCATAACTGGCGTGAAGCAAGTGTCCAATAATGGACACCAGGCTGGTGGGTTGCTCTGAATGTCGAAGGAGATTACCCGCCATGCCCAGCGCTCGCCCGCACCGCCGACGAACTTCCACCACCGCCATGCGCGGCGGCGCTGGGCTGCGGGTCTTCTCGATCGACCGTCCGCTCGACGCCCCTGCGATGGCCCGGCTGTTGGCCGGCATCGCCGCAGAACGCCAAGCCGAACGGGATGGACGCCCATTACCGCTCATCGCGGGACGAGACAAACTCGCTGCGGCCCGCCCCGAGTCCGCCGAAGACTGCGCCCTCCCAACGTCGGAGGTGCGCGATGACTGACTCCGGCCGTCCGGTCTTCGTCCGCCTCTTCCTGCCTCGTCCGCTCGACGCGGATCAGGTAGCTCAGTTCTTTACGAGGATGGCCGCCCGCCATGGCGCTGGTTCGGCGGTCATCCTCGAGACCCGAGCCACCTGCGACGGGATCGTGCAGCTGCTCGGCTGCGATCCTCGCGACGCCTCAACCATCCAGCACCACCTACTGGGCCTGATCCCGGGCGCCGGGATCTCGGCCCTGGACGGCTACATCCGTACGAGCGTCTACACGGCCAAGCGCCTCAGCGTCGACAACCGCGGCCTGCCACTGGCCGTCACCAAGCCACAGACCGTCACCCGTGCCCTCTACACCGCCCTGTCGCGGCGTCTGCATCCTGGCGAGGCCCTGGTGCTGCAGCTGATCTTGGGCCAGGCCCGCGCGCCCGAACACGTTCCGGCTTGCGTCACCGATCCGCGCAAGCGTTCGCTGCTGCAGGCGGTCTTGGCAGGCCCAGGTGCCGCCCCGCACGAGGTTCGCGCCGCGATGCGTAGCCGCGCCGCCGAACACCGTTTCGACGTGACCGTGCGCATCGGCGTCACTGCAGCTACCAGCGAACGACGCACCACGCTGGGCCGCGAGCTGGCGGCAGCCCTTGCCGTCGCCGAGGCGCCAGGCGCCCGGATGGACCTGAAGCCCGACGACCCGAACGTCTTGAACTCCGCCGTGCCGCATCGCTGGGGAGGAGCCAGCCTTTCAGTCAGCGAGCTGGTGGCCCTGTGCGGCTGGCCTCTGGGAGCTGACGACCTTCCTGGTCTACCGCCGGCCCATCCCAGGGCACTGCGCGCCGATTCGACCGTCGAGACCAAGCAGCGAGTCTTCGCCCAGTCGCTGGCGCCCGGCGACAGTCGCCGGATCGGGGTGTCACGCCTGGACGCGTTGCACCACGGGATCGCTATCGGGTCCACCGGCTCGGGTAAGACGACGCTGCTGACGAACCTGATCACCGCCGACATCGCCGAAGGCGCACCCGTGCTCGTGATCGATCCGAAGGCCCAGATGCCCGACCAGATCCTCGCCGCGGTGCCCAAGCGCCGCTGGAAGGACGTCGTGATCATCGACGCCACCGCTGAATCCCCGATCGGCTTCAACCCGCTGGATGCCAGTGGCCGCGACCCCGACGTCGTGGCCGATGGCATTCTCGCGGTCTTCAAGCGCACCTTCGCCGACGCATGGGGGCCCCGCACCGACGACATCTTCTCCGCCTCGCTGCGCACCCTGGCCCGTGCCGGGCTAAGCGCGCCCGAGCCCTACACGCTGGTCGACATCGTCCGACTGTGGACCGACCAGTCCTTCCGCAGCCAGATCGTCGGGCCGCTGGTCGCTGCGGGTGATGTGGGCCTGGCCAGCTTCTGGGCCTGGTTCGAGGATCTGTCCCCGACTCAGCGGGCCAACGGGCTGCAGAGCCCACTCAACAAGCTGCGCTCCCTCCTGCTGCGCCCGGCGGCGGTCAAGATCCTGGGCCAGCGCCGTCCGGCCTTCCGGCTGCGCGACCTGTTCCGGGACCACAAGATCGTGCTCGTCCCGCTCAACGAGGGCCTCATCGGCCCGTTGACGACCGAGCTCATCGGCTCACTGGTGATCGCCGAGGTCTGGCAGGCCACCCAGGAGCGCGCCGCCGAGCCCGGGCATGAGCACAACATCGGTTTCGTCTACGTCGATGAGGCCGACCGCTTCATGAGCAGCCTGACCGTCTCCCTGCCCGACGCATTAGCCCGTTCCCGCTCCCTCTCGGTGGCCTGGTTCCTGGCCGTGCAGTACTGGGCCCAGATGCCCGTCGACATGCGCGGCGCCGTCATGCACAACGCCCGCACCAAGGTCGTCTTCAAGCAGGACGCCTACGACGACGCCCGCATGCTCGCCCAGCTGTCGCCAGAGCTCGAGCCCGAGGACTTCATGAGCCTCGGGCTCTTCGAGGTCTACCTGCAGCCCGTCGCAGGCGGCATCACCAGCCGCTGGGCGCTGGCCAAAACCCTGTCGCCGACACCGGGCGAGTTCGACCCGGCGCTCGTCGCGGCCGCGAGCTACGACCACCACCAACCGCTAGTAGAGCCCGCTCAGGTCGACGAACACGACCCGGTCGACGGCCTCATCGACCCGCCCACCAGCCCACTGCTCGGCCCGATTGGACGCACCAGGCGCTCCGGGGAGACACGTCGATGAACGGCGTGGCCTCTTGGAGCGGCTGTCCGACCGCCCGTCGTGTCGGGTGTCGTCTCTCGACGACGAACCTGGCCCCACTTGGCCCAACCACGTGCGGTTTCACCTCTGACCAGGAGGGGACTCCCCGCTGCTGCGGTGGTTCCACACGTCACACGGGCCGAGCCGAGGCAAGGCACCGAGCGCCATCTGGGGGTTCGCGATGAGCCCTCAGATCTGGTCACAACTCGTCGAGCGACTCTCGCCGCGCGACCTGGGCGTACTGGACGATCTGGAGAGCTTCCGGCTGCTGACCTCGCGCCAGATCCAGCGACTGCACTTCGCTGTCGGCGCTGAGCACGCCACCGTCTCGGCGGCCACCCGCGCCACCCAGCGAGCCTTGACCAAGCTGGAGAGCTTCGGCCTGCTCGACCGACTGCAGTACCGCGTCGGCGGGGTGCGCCACGGCAGTCAGGGCATCGTGTGGCAGCTGACGAGCAGCGGTAGCCGCCTGCAGCAAGAGCGTTCGGGCAACCACAACCGCCACCGCTACAGCGAGCCCACGAACCTGTTCGTCGATCACACCCTGGCCGTGGCCGAGATCGGCGTGCAGGTCCGCGAGCTGGGGCACGCTCGACGCATCGAGGTCCTCGAGCTGGCCACGGAGCCTGCCAACTGGCGCAGCTTCCTGGGCAGCAACGCCCAGGCGGTGACCCTCAAGCCCGACCTTGCACTGGTCACGGCCAGCGGGGACTACGAGGACCACTGGTTCATCGAGGTCGACCGCGCCACCGAGCATCTGCCGAAGGTGCTGACCAAGTGCGTCGCCTACGCCCGCTATGCCGCCAGTGGCGTGGAGCAACAGTCCCGCGGCGTCTTTCCGCGCGTGCTGTGGCTCACCCCCACCCAGGCCCGGGCGACCGCGATCGGCAAGGCCATCACCGACACCGCGACGCTGCCGGCCGACCTGTTCCTGACGCGGACCAACGCGGACTTCGCTGCCGTGATCGCTCCGGATCGTCGCTTGGACCAGGGCGTCCCGTAGCACCAGCCGTCCGGTCATCACTGCACGGGCACCGCCCGTCGTCCACCACAACAACCCCATGCCACAGGAAGGAGGGAAAACCACTGTGGAACATCAAGAACCAACCAGACGCCGCCTGAGCCCCGAGGGCTGGGCCGACTTCCTCGAACGCGACCAGGGGCAGCGCCGCGCCGAGAACGACCTCATGGCCGAGCTACCCGACCCCAAGAATGCGCCGGAGTTCCTCGCCAAGCTCATGGCGGACGAGATCCGCCGCGACTTCATCGACAACCTCGTCCAAGGCCGCGACATCGATGCCCTGACCGGTCGAATGATCGCCTACTCCCTGATCAAGTACGCCCCCGAAGGTGCGCCCGTCGACGCGCTGACCGAGTACTACCAGACCGGCCGCGGCGGCCACGCCGGCCTGCGCGAGGAGTACCTCCCGCTCTACCGCAACCCGCACATGGAACCCGAGGGCCGGCTGCTCCTGGACATCCTCGGCACCCACCTGTACCGGCACGAGCACCCCGACCGCGGTCAGCAACCACGCGACTACCCGGTCAAGGCCATCGTGCTGACAGCCCTGAACTGGGGCCCCGGCAGGCGGGCGCACTTCCCGCTGCAGGTCCACCGTGGCCTCGACGAAGACGACCTCGAAGCGGTCGCCTTCGAGATGTGCCACCACGTCCACGTCAAGGGCGACGCGTTCCTGGCCTATCTGCGCCTGCCGGGCATCGACGCCTCCTCCGACTCCCTACTGCGGCGCTTCGAACTGGCCTACCAAGGCATCGCCGGCAAGGACGTCGGAGCTGACGGGCTGACCCGCGGCGCCGACGAGATGTTCGGCCACCACGAGCCGAGCTGGGAAGCAGTGGAGATCGGAGGACAAGTCCATGTCTTCTACCACTGACCCCAGGACCGTCCAGATGATCGAGATGGGCATCCACCGCGCCGAACGCCAGGGCCGCCCTATCGACACCAGCACCGCACGCATGATCGCAGCCTGTTTGGCCGAGCCCAGCAGCCAGCTGCAGCGCTTCGGCCTGACCGGCACCCTGCGCCGCTCACAGGCGCTGCTGGAGATGGAGTGGCTCGACGTCGCTCCGCAGACTCAGCTGTGGGCCGGCGCTTTGTGGGATTACCTCGACCAGCCCAGAGCGCCCCGCCACCATCCGCTCGCCTCTGAAGGCAGGGCCGCCTGATGGAACGCTGCCCTGACCACCCAGTCGAGCCCGAACACCGGGGGCGACACGCCGCTGGCCCCGAAGAGCATCGCGCGCGCACCGAGCGCTACCTGGACACCTACGGCAACGCCTTCCGCGCCTTCCTCACCCTGCCCGACAGCGAGGAGCACGACCCATCGGTCTTCGACAACTTCGACGAGTCCTACGTCGGCTCCTACCACCACGACCGCGAACACGTCCTGGAGAGCGTCACCGAGTACGCCACGGTGCGCGATGCCATCCGTCAGCTGGCCCGCGACGCCGGCTGGACCGAGGACGTCGTGCAGATCGACATCGACGTCCTGTGGAACCGGACGCAGTCGATCTTGTTCGACATTGTCGACTTCGGAAACGAGTACCACGTCTTCGGCAAATAGCCGCGCACCTACCCACTACTAATCAACCACCTGACACCAAGCCCGGTATCAATGCGGAAGTTCTCCGACGGCAAAACCCCAAAGTGTCCAAAAGTGACCACAAACCTCTGGCATTTCCTTCGAAAAGGCGTAAAATAGGAAGGAGTATATTGAGGAGATACAGCGATGGCCACCACACCTGACGACGTCCGACAACTGGGCAGACTCATTCACCAGACCCGAACCAGCAAGAAACTGTCACGCCTAGCGCTGGCGCGACGCGCTGAGGTCCCGAGGACCACCCTGATCCGACTGGAGAAGGGCACCATCGCCCGCCCACGGGTCGACCTGGTATCGGCCATCGCAGTGGCCCTGGAGGTGCCGGCCAGCGAGTACTTCGCCGTCCTGGGCTGGCAAGCCGACGCCACGCTGCCCGGCCTGGTGCCGTATCTGAAGTCCCGCTACAGCCAGCTGCCGCCCGAGACACTCGCCGAGATCCAGTCCTACCTGCAGACCATCGCCGAGCGCGAAGGCATCGACTTCGATCAGCCACCTACCCGACTTGTCGAGTAGTCCAGCAGCTTTAAGTCGCGACGTCAGGCGGAAAGGAGGGATTTCACCATGACAGCAACCAAGAACCAACCACGCGGCGCCCGTCAGTTCACTGACGACATTTATCAGCTGCGCCACCTGCGCCGAACCGCGCCGCACCCGAGCTGGGCTGCGGCCCGCCGCCTCAGCGCCGCTCAGATCAAGTACATCCGACGTCGCTGCCTGGGCGCCGACCTGAGCATCGATGAGTACATCGGGCTGCAGCCATCCATTCAGATTGTGCGTGCCGCGCATCTACCAGTGCCTGCGCTCCTGCTGTCCGGCAGCGGTCGCGACCAGTGGGCCATCCACGTCCGCTCGACCAGCCTCGATGGGGAGCAGCGCTACCAGTTGGCCCGCGAGTTCAAGTACTGCCTCGACGCCCCACTCGTCCACCGGCTCTACGGCCCCGACGACAAGCTCAGCCACCAGCGGGCCGCCTTGGCCGCCGACCAGTTCGCCGACGAGCTGCTCATGCCGGCCCGCCAGCTGCGTCACGTCGCCGACCACGGCGCGCCCACCGCGTTGGACGTCGCCGCCCGCTTCGACGTCACCCCTGAGCACGCGCAACGACGACTGACCGAACTGGGTCTGGTCCACCCCTCCCGGCCGACTCCGCTGCCAAGAGGAGGGCTACGCCATGGCCGATAAGCAACCGCTGGTCTACACCGTCCGGGAAGCGGCAGCCCACCTCAAGGTCAGCCCCTGGACCATCAACCGACTGATCCAGCTCAAAGAACTGGGCAGCATCCAGCTCGGCGCTCGGCGCCTCATCCCGTCCGTCGACCTCGACGCCTTCATCGCTCGGCTGCGCGACGAACAAGACCCGCTGGAGGCCCACCGTGGCTAGGCGCAGCAACGGCGAGGGCACGATCTATCGGCGTGCCGACGGCCGCTACGAGGCAGCAGCCCTGGTCCATGTCGCGGGCGGGCAAAGACGGCGCATCCGCGCCTACGCCGCCACGCGCGCCGACGCTCAACGACTCCTCCTGGAACGCCTCGACCGGGAGCGGCGCGGCATACCGGCGCCCGTCGAACAGCCGAGCCTGGGCCACTACCTCGACCACTGGCTCGAGGACATCGTGGCCAAGACCACCCGCCCGCTGACCCTGAAGTCCTACGAGGCGATCATCCGCCTGTATATCAAGCCGCTGCTGGGCAAGAAGACGCTGACACGGCTCAGCGTCCAAGACGTCCAGCAGGCCATCGCCAGCCTGCAGAACGCCGGACATTCGGCTCGCACCATCCAGAAGTTCCGCGCCAACCTTCGGGCGGCCCTGCACAGCGCCATGCGCGAGGAACTCGTCTTCCGCAACGTCGCCTCGCTCGCCCAGATACCGAAGTGGGAGCGCAAGGAGATCAAGCCGTGGAGCCTGGAAGAAGCCGCCCGGTTCCTCGACGCCACCCGGCAGCATCGGCTCCATGTCGCCTTCCTGCTGCTCGTCGTCTACGGCATGCGTGAGGGTGAAGTCCTCGGCCTGCGCTGGAGCGACATCGACTTTGCCGCCAACACGCTTGTCGTGCGCCAGCAGATCCAGCGTCTCGACGGCAAGCTGCGCGCCGTCCCGGTCAAGACCAGCGCTGGTCGGCGCACCCTGCCACTGGTGCCACATGTCCGCACCGCCCTGCTGGATCTGGCAGCCCAGCGCGGCGTCGACCTGCGCACCGGCACGCCGCTCGACGTCCAGAGTGAGTTCTCCACCGAGAACCTGGTTGTCGTCAGCACGGCCGGCGGCCCCATCGAGGCCCAGAACTTCCTGCGCACCTTCCGACGAGCCTGCCGCGACGCCGGACTACGCGACATCGTCATCCACCACCTGCGCCACACCGCCGCCACGATGCTCAAGACCCTGGGCGTGCCCGCCCGCGACGCCCAGCTGATCCTGGGCCACGCCAACGTTGCCACCACCCAACAGATCTATCAGCACGGCGACGTCGAAGAGCAACGCAAAGCGGTCCTCGCGGTCCAGGACGCGCTCGCCAAGGCGCCGCGGGAACGTTCGGCGATGAGCCTGACTGTGTCGCTGCCAGCACCAGTAGGCACCCGTTGCCGTCAAGAATTGCCGTCAAACGATACCCAGACCATGAAACCCGCCAAAATACAAGAACCCCCGCTGCACGAAACAACGGGGGTCGATGATCTCAATATGTTTGGTGGCGCCACCTGGATTCGAACCAGGGACACAAGGCTCTTCAGTTCGGCTCCAACACCTTACGCACTGCTGCCCACCCCCGTCATCACAGCCCTGCAGGCACGCTCGCGTAGGCACATCCTGGGCCTCGTTGCCGTCAATCGTTGCCGTCAAGACACCCTCGACGACGTGGCCGAGTCGCGCCTGGCCGAGCTGGCCACCCAGCGCCAGGCATGCCAGGACGCACTGCGCGACAAGCTGCGCGTCCTGTGCTTCCCGCTGAACCTGCTGCACGCCACTCCCCTGATCGACACCAAGGAGGCCGCATGAACCACAACTTCGGACTGCCCGACCTGCCCGGGGTGCCCAACCTTGGCGACGAGCTGCCGCAGTTGCCCGAGGAGTGGTTCGACGAGGACGACAGCTACGTCTTCGTCGGCCCCGACACGGCGACCATCCCGGTCGGCAAGCGTGCCGTGATCTACCTGCGGGTCTCCAGCCCCGGGCAGACCCGCACCTCGTACGACTCGCTCGGTCAGTCGATCCCGACCCAGCGCACTGCCTGCCTGGGCAAGGCCGACGGGCTCGGGCTGGTCGTGATCGACCAGTACGTCGAGCCCGGCAAGTCGGCCCTGTCGATCGAGAAGCGCCCCGCCTTCCGGCGGATGCTCGCCCGCATCGCCGCCCAGCGCGACGTCGACGTCGTCATCGTCTACAAGTTCTCCCGCGCTGCGCGCAACCAGTGGGAGGACGCCATCCTCGGCGTGGCCCTGCAGCGCCTGAACGTCAAGCTCGTGTCGGTGACCGAACCGATCGACGACACTGCGGCCGGCAAGGCCATGCGCGGCATGATCGCCGTCTTCAACGAGTTCAGCTCCAACTCCTCCGGCGAGGACATCCGCTACAAAATGGCCGAGAAGGCCAAGCGCGGCGGCACCCTCGGACGAGCCCCCATCGGATACCTCAACTACATCGACCGCTCCGACGGCCGCGAAGTCCGCACCGTCGTCGTCGACGACGAACGCGCCCCGTTCGTCAAGCTGGCCTTCGAGCTGTACGCCACCGGCGAGTACACGCTCGCCGAGCTCGCTGACGAACTCTCCGACCGCGGCCTGCTGTCCCGAGCCACCGCCAGGCGACCCGCCCGGCCGATGACGGCCAGCAAGGTCCAGCGGCTACTCAAGGACCGCTACTACCTCGGCGTCATCGAGTTCCAGGGCCAGGACTACCCTGGCCAGCACCCAGCCCTCATCGACCCTGACCTGTTCGACCGAGTCCAGCAGATCATCGACTCACGCGGCCACTCCGGTGAGCGGCGCCGGGTTCACCACCACTTCCTCAAGGGCACCATCTACTGCGCCGAGTGCAGGCGGCTGCGCGGCATCGACCAGCGCCTGCTCATCCAGCACAGCGTCGGACGCAACGGCGGCCAGTACGACTACTTCTTCTGCCCCGGCCGCCAGGACGGCACCTGCCACCAGCCGTACCACGACGTCGGCCGCGTCGAAGAAGCGGTCGAGCAGCTCTACAAGCGTCGGCGCATCGCTGATGACTTCATCGAGCTCGTCGGCCAGGCCATGGACGAGGCCGTCTCCGACCAAGAGGCCGCCCAGCGGCTGCTGAAGACACAGCTCGACGAGCAGATCGACCGACTCGACGTCCAGGAAGAGAACCTCATCGACCTAGCCGCCGACGGCACCCTCGATCACGGCAAGATCAAGGCCCGGCTGTTCAAGATCCAGCGCGAACGCGAACGTCTCGTCGAGCAGGCACAGAACGTCGAGGTCGATCTCGCCGCAGGTCAGAAGGTCATCGAGGAGCACCTGACGCTGCTGCGCAACGCCTACCGGCTCTACATGAGCGCCAGTGACGAGAACAAGCGCCGCCTCAACCAGCTGCTCTACCAAGCCATCTACATCGAGGAGACCGACACCATCCAGATCGCCGGCGTTGAGGTCAACGAGCCCTACGACGCCCTCTACGCCGGCCAGTCTGCCCTGGACGCCATCGGGCGCCAGAACCCCGCCGACGCCGCCCTGGGCGCCTACCAGCGGGCCTACGCAGGCAACCACGCCGACAAGGAAGGAGGGCCGGTCCAGCTGGACCGACCCTCCGCAACCGCCGGATCTTGGGCTTCATGCTTCACCGCCCTCTTGCAGGGCGGTGTTTCTACTAAGCCTCATATGGTGGAGCTGAAGGGACTCGAACCCTCGACCCCCTGCATGCCATGCAGGTGCGCTACCAGCTGCGCCACAGCCCCAAGGCCCACCGGAGCGGGCCCACGCCCCCTGCGGGGCGCTCGGAGAGTCTAGGCGAGAACCTCGCCCGTTTGCTAATCCGGCACTAGTCCGGGTCCCGGGCGGGGTCCCGGTCTTCGCCGGCCTCCTCGGGCGCCGCGTCCGGGCCGGCGTTCCAGTCCGTCGAGGCGTCGGTGGGGCCGAGGTTGAGGCCGGTGAGCCGCCAGTCGGGCGCCGCTCCCCCGCGGGACGGCACCAGCTCGGCCCAGTGGGCGTTGTGCAGGCCGATGACACCCCGCCAGGAGGCGGGCTGGCCCAGGAGCGCACCCACGGCCAGTGCGATGGCGGCGCCGTGCGACACCACGACGAGCGTGTCGTCGGGCCCGGCCGCGGCGGCGTGGTCGGCCACCGCGGCGGCCATGCGTGCCGCCACGTCGGCCCGCGTCTCGGCGCCGACGCCCGAGGGGTCGCCGCCCAGCCGCCACGCCTCGAACGCGCCCGGCCAGCGCTCCTCGATCTCGGGGCCGGTCATGCCCTCCCACTCCCCGAAGCCACGCTCGCGCAGCCGCGTGTCGAGTGTGACGGGCAGGCCGGTGGCCCGGGCCAGGTGCTCGGCGGTCCCCCGGGCCCGCACCAGGTCCGACGAGACGATGACGGTGGGCTCGTAGCGCGCCAGGAGTGCCGCGGCCGCGGTGCGGGCCTGCCAGCTGCCCACGTCGTCCAGCGGGATGTCGATCTGGCCCTGCAGCCGGGCGCTCGCGTTCGCGGCGGTGCGCCCGTGCCGCCACAGCAGCAGGCGCGCGGCGGTCACCGGTCGGCCTCCCCCCTGGCGTCCGGCGGCAGCTCGATGACCGGGCAGTCCTTCCAGAGGCGCTCGAGCGCGTAGTAGACGCGGTCCTCCTGGTGCTGCACGTGCACCACGATGTCGCCGAAGTCGACCAGCACCCACCGGCCCTGCGTCTTGCCCTCGCGCCGGATGGGCTTGGCCCCCAGGTGGAAGAGGGCCTCCTCCACGGCGTCGACGATCGCGCCCACCTGCCGCTCGTTGGTGCCGGAGGCGATGACGAACACGTCCGTGAGCACCAGCTGCGAGCTGACGTCGAGGGCGATGATCTCCTGGGCCTTGCGGTCGCTGGCCGCCCGGGCGGCGGCAATGGCCAGCTCGACGGCGCGTTCGGTCGCGGGCACGCGGCTCCTTGGTGAGGGTCTGGGTCAGGCGGCGGACGACGAACCTGGCGGCGCCACGACGACGACGGCCGCGGCGGCACCGGAGGTGCCGGAGGTCCCGTTGGACTTGCCCTGGTTCCACAGGGCCATGATGAGGAAGCCCAGCACGAAGGCGACGAGCGCCAGCACGATGAGGTGGAGCCAGGTGTAGGGGTGCCGGCGACGCACGGGGGCCTCGTCGGTCTCGCCGTCGTCGGCGACCGCGGTCGCCACGGCGGTGGAGCCGGTGCTCGGGAACGGCGAGCCGGACGCCACGGGCGGCTTGGGGAACGGTGAGCCGGCCGACGAGCCGGCGAGGAACGTCGGCCCCTGCACGACGCCCTCCGCGGGTGCGGACGCGGGGCCGGCGCCGGACGCGGGAGCGGCCGGCGCGCCGCTGACGGGCGGCGTCGCGGGCGACCAGCTGCCCTGCACCGGTGGTACCGGAGCCGCCGGGCGCCCTGCGACGGGTGGCGCGGCGGGCGCCGCGGACGCGGCCGGGAGCGAGCCGGAGACCGGCGGGAACGGCGAGCCCGGACGCGCGCCCGGCGCCTGGCCGAACGACGGCGCCGCCTCCTGGCCACGCCCAGGCTGCTGACCGAACGGCACCGCGGGCGCCGCGCCTTGGCCACGCCCAGGCTGCTGACCGAACGGCACCGCGGGCGCCGCGCCTTGGCCACGCCCAGGCTGCTGACCGAACGGCACCGCAGGTGCGCCGGTGCGAGCCGGTGCCGCTGCGCCAGCGGCGGCCTGCCCGGCGGGCACCGGGCCCGCGGACACGGGCTGACCGAACGGCGCCGCCGGGGGCGCACCGTGGCCGAACGGCGCGGCCGGCGAGCCGGGCTGCCCGAACGGCGTCGCGGCCGGAACGCGCGCAGGCGTGGACGGCCCGGGACGCACCGGAGCGGCAGGGGCGCCAGAGGTCGGCGGCGTCGTCGGGGGCACCTCGGGCCGCGCACCACCCGACGCGGCCGACCATGCGGGCGGCTGGCCACCACCCCACGGGGAGCGCTGCTGTGGCGCGTCGGGGCCGGCCGGAGAGGAGGCCGGCCGGTGCTGCGGGGGTGTGCCCGCGGACGACCACGACGAGGCCGGCCAGGCCGGCTCGGCGGCGACGGGTGGACGGCGCGCGGGGGGCGTCGTCGGCGCCGGTGCGGCCGGCACCCGGCCGGCCGAGGGGGTGGCAGCCGGCGCGCTCGCGGCGCGCGGGGTCGCCGGCGCCGAGCCCTCGTACGCCGAGCGCCTGCTGGGCGCGACGGCGGCGTCGTGCGCCGAGCGCCGGGCCGGCTGCGGCGAGCCCGGGGGCGTCGCCGCCGGGGCACCGGGGGTCGCGCCGGTCGGCGCCGCGGCCCCGTGCGCCGAACGGCGCGAGGGCAGCTCGTCCGTGCGGGGGGACGCGGTCCAGGCGGGCGTGCCGCCTGGGGTACCCGGGCCGGTGGGCGCGCCCGTCGGACGTGCGGCCGAGGCCCGGCTGGGGGCGGCGGGCGGCGGTGTCTGCGGCACCGCGCCGGTGGCCTGGCGCAGCGCGCGGCGCGACCCGGGGGCGGCCGCGTGCTCGCCGGTGGCGGTGGTCGGCACGGCGGACGTCAGCCACTCGGGGGCGCGCGGCGTCGCGGGCGCCTGCTCCGCACCCGCGTCGGCGGTCGCGCGCAGGTCGCGGCGGCTGCGACGCTCTCCGGTTTCGCTCATGACAGACCTCGATACAACCCGTACTTCGCGATGTACTGCACGACGCCGTCCGGGACGAGGTACCAGACCGGCTTGCCCGCCCGGGCGCGCGCCCGGATGTCGGTGGACGAGATGGCCAGCGCGGGGATCTCGAGCACGCTCACGTGCTCCCCCGGCAAGCCGTCGACCGTCAGCGCGTGCCCCGGCCGGGTCACCCCGACGAAGTGCGCCATGGAGAACAGCTCGTCGGCATCTTTCCACGTGAGGATCTGCTCGAGAGCGTCCGCCCCGGTGATGAAGAAGAAGTCGGCCTCGCCGCGCTGGGCCGCCAGGTCACGCAGCGTGTCCACCGTGTACGTCAGGCCCCGGCGGTCGATGTCCACCCGGCTCACCGTGAACTGCGGGTTCGACGCCGTCGCGATGACCGTCATGAGGTACCGGTGCTCCGGCAGCGTCACGTCCTGCTGCTGCTTGAACGACGGCTGGCCCGTGGGGACGAAGATCACCTCGTCGAGCCCGAACTCGGACGCGACCTCGCTGGCCGCCACGAGGTGGCCGTGGTGGACGGGGTCGAACGTGCCGCCCATCACGCCCAGTCGCGGTCGCTTCATCGGATCAGCACGGTGGCCTCAGTGCCGCGAGCCCGTGTTGCGGAACGCGTACGTGACCAGCAGCAGGGCGACGAGGCCGGCGAAGGCGCCGATGCCGAAGACGACCGGCGGGAACGGCAGCTGCCGGGCGGCAGCCTCGGCGGCACTCAGGGCAGCGTGCACGGATCCTCCTTCGACGGCATGGGGTGTTCAGTCTCTCATGGCCCGCGGGACGCTCACGGGCGAACGTGGCCGTCGCCGTGCACAACCCACTTCGTCGTCGTGAGCTCCGCGAGGCCCATGGGGCCGCGGGCGTGCAGCTTCTGCGTGGAGATGCCGATCTCCGCGCCCAGGCCCAGCTGGCCGCCGTCGGTGAAGCGGCTGGAGGCGTTGACCATGACGGCCGCGGAGTCCACCTCGGCGACGAACCGGTCGGCCGAACCCAGGTCGCGCGTGCAGATGACCTCGGTGTGCCCCGAGCTCCACGTGCGGATGTGCTCGAGCGCCGTGTCGAGGTCGTCGACCACCCGCACGGCGATGTCGAGCGACAGGTACTCGGTGGCCCAGTCCTCGTCGGTAGCCGGCACCGCACTCGCCCCCGGGGCGACGTAGGCCAGCGTGCGCTCGTCGCCGTGGACCGTCACACCGGCGGCCGCGAGCGCCGCGAGCGCCGGCGGCAGGAGCTCGTCGGCCACGTCGCGGTGCACCAGCAGCGTCTCGAGCGCGTTGCAGACTCCCACCCGTTGGGTCTTGCCGTTGAGGAGGATGCCGATGGCCTTGGTGACGTCGGCGCCGGCGTCCACGTAGAGGTGGCAGTTGCCCACGCCGGTCTCGATGACCGGCACGCTCGCCTCGCGCACCACGGTGGCGATGAGGTCGGCGCCGCCGCGCGGGACGAGCACGTCCACCAGGCCGCGCGCGTGCATGAGGGCCACCGAGCCGCCCCGCCCCCACGCGTCGATGGACTGCACGAGGTCCGCCGGCAGCCCCTGGCCCTCCAGCGCTTCGCGCAGCACGGCGACGATCACCTCGTTGGAGCGCGCCGCCGCGCTGCCGCCGCGCAGGATCACCGCGTTGCCGCTCTTGAGCGCCAGCCCAGCCGCGTCGACGGTCACGTTGGGGCGGGCCTCGTAGATCATGCCGACCACGCCCATCGGCACGCGCACCTGCCGCAGCAGCAGCCCGTTCGGCAGCGTGGAGCCGCGCACCACCTCGCCCACGGGGTCCGGCAGGCCGGCCAGCTCGCGCAGCGCCGCGGCCACGCCCTCGATGCGGGCGCCGGTGAGCGTGAGCCGGTCCAGCAGGCCTTCCGCCATGCCCCGCGCGCGCCCGCGCGCCACGTCCTCGGCGTTGGCGGCGAGGATCGCGTCCGCGCCCGCCACCAGGGCGTCGGCCATCGCGGCGAGCGCGGCGTCCTTCGTCGCGCGGGTGGCGGTCGCGAGCGCGCGCGAGGCCGTCTTGGCGCGGCGGGCGATGTCGAGCACGGCCTGGGCCGCGGCGTCGACGGCCGACGAGGGGTCGGCGAGGTCCGGGACGGGCGAGGTCACGCGCCCAGGGTAGCTTTCGGGCGCCGCCGCACCCGGACCAGGTCATCCTGATGGACCAGCTCGCGGTCGTAGCCCGGGCCGAGCTCGGCCCGCAGCGCCGCGGTCGACCTGCCGAGCAGGCCCGGCACCTCGTCGGACGCGTAGGCGACCAGGCCGCGCGCCACCACCACGCCGTCGGGCCCAACGAGCTCCACCGGGTCGCCGGCCTCGAACTCGCCCTCGACCGCGGTGACCCCCGCCGGCAGCAGCGACTTGTGCCGCTCCACCACCGCCCGCACGGCGCCCTCGTCGAGCGTCAGCCGCCCGCGCGGGCGCGCGGCGTGCGCCAGCCACAGCAGCCGGATCGGCGCGCGCCGCCCGGTCGCGGCGAACCACGTGCCCACGTCCTCGCCCGCCAGCGCGGCGCCCGCCTGCTCGGCGGACGTGAGCACCACGGGGATGCCCGTGCCGGTGGCGATCGCCACGGACTCCAGCTTGGTCACCATGCCGCCGGTGCCCACCGCGGACCCGCGGGAGGTCACCTCGATCCCGTCGAGGTCGCCCGGCGCGCGGACCACCTCGATGCGCCGTGAGCCGGGACGAGCCGGCGGGCCGGTGTACAGGCCGTCGACGTCGGTGAGCAGCACCAGCGCGTCCGCGTGGACCAGGTGGCTGACGAGCGCGGCGAGCCGGTCGTTGTCGCCGAACCGGATCTCCTCGGTGGCCACCGCGTCGTTCTCGTTGACCACCGGCACCACGCCGAGGTCCAGCAGCCGCGCCAGCGCGCGGAAGGCGTTGCGGTAGTGGCCGCGGCGCACGGTGTCGTCGGCCGTGAGCAGCACCTGCGCCACGTGCAGGCCGTGCGCGTGGAACGCGGCCGTGTAGTGCGCGATGAGCCGCCCCTGGCCCACGGAGGCGGCGGCCTGCTGCGTCGCGAGGTCACGCGGCCGGGTGGCCAGGCCGAGCGGCGCCATGCCGCTGGCGATGGCGCCCGACGAGACGAGCACCACCTGCTGCCCGGCGGCCCGGCGCGCGGCCAGCACGTCCACCAGCGCCTGCAGCCGCTGCGGGTCGAGGTGGCCGTCCGGGTCCGTGAGCGACGACGAGCCGACCTTGACGACGATGCGCTGCGCCGACGGCAGCTGCGTGCGGCTGACGAGGGGCGCGGCGCTCACGCGCCCCATCCTCCCGCATCGGCCGCGTCGCTCCCGGCACCGACCACGCCGGCGGTCCCGCCGACCGGTGCCCCGGCCGCGCGCGGCCGGGCCGGCCTCACTCCTCGGGCGTGGACCAGTGGCCGGACTCGCGCTCGGTCCAGAGCTCGGCGCGCGCGGCCGCCTTGGCGTCCATGCGCTCCTTGAACTCGGACCGCTTCTCGCCGCGCGTCGGCCGCTCGCTCTCGGACAGGCGCGGGTCCGTGCCGCGCGGGCCGCCGAGCAGCTCGGCGCCGGTGCTCAGCGTGGGCTCCCAGTCGAACACCACGGCGTTCTCGTCCGGCCCGATGCGCACCTCGTCGCCCGCCACCGCGCCGGCCTCGAGCAGCTTGTCCTCCACGCCCAGGCGGGCGAGCCGGTCCGCCAGGTAGCCCACGGCCTCGTCGTTCGAGAAGTCCGTCTGGCGCACCCACCGCTCCGGCTTGGCGCCGCGCACGACGAAGAAGACGCCGCCGCCCTCCTCGCGCCGGGTCACGGTGAACCCGGCGTCGTCGACCGCACGCGGCCGCAGCACCACGCGCGTGGCCTCGGGGGCGGGCGCCGCGGCCCGCGCCTGCTCCACGAGCTCGGCGAGCGCGAACGTCAGCGGCCGCAGCCCCTCGTGCGTGGCCGCCGAGATCTCGAACACCGGCAGGCCACGCTCGAGCAGCTGCGGGCGGACCAGGTCGGCCAGCTCGCGGGCGTCCGGCACGTCCACCTTGTTCAGCACGACGACGCGCGGCCGGTCCATGAGCGGCACCCGGCCGCCCTCGATGCCGAGGTCACCCGCGTAGGTGGCGAGCTCGGACTCGATGACGTCGAGGTCCGTCAGCGGGTCGCGGCCGGGCTCGAGCGTCGCGCAGTCGAGCACGTGCACGACGACCGCGCACCGCTCGATGTGCCGCAGGAACTCCAGCCCCAGGCCCTTGCCCTGGGAGGCGCCCGGGATGAGCCCCGGCACGTCCGCCACCGTGTACCGCGACTGGGCGGACTGCACCACGCCGAGGTTCGGCACCAGCGTGGTGAAGGGGTAGTCGGCGATCTTGGGCCTGGCCGCCGACATCGCCGCGACGAGCGACGACTTGCCCGCGCTCGGGAACCCGACGAGCGCCACGTCGGCGATCGACTTGAGCTCGAGGACGACCTCGGCCTCCTCGCCCGGCTCCCCCAGGAGCGCGAAGCCGGGGGCCTTGCGGCGGGCCGAGGCGAGCGCCTCGTTGCCGAGGCCGCCGCGGCCGCCGGCGGCCACGACGAAGCGCGTGCCGTACCCGACGAGGTCCGCGAGCACGTCGCCGTCACGGGTCTTCACCACGGTGCCGTCGGGCACGCCCACCACGAGGTCGGGCGCGGTGGCGCCGTCGTGGTGGTCACCCATGCCCTGGGTGCCGCGCTGCGCGCGGCGGTGCGGCGAGTGCTGCAGGTCGAGCAGCGTGGTGACCTGCCGGTCCACCTCGAGGATCACGGACCCGCCGTTGCCACCGTTGCCGCCGTCGGGCCCCGCCAGGGGCTTGAACTTCTCCCGGTGGATGGAGGCACAGCCGTCCCCACCGTCACCCCCGGCGGCATGCAGCACGACGCGGTCGACGAAGATCGCCATGACTCCTCCTCCCGAACGATCGATGGTGAGACGACGAAGGGGCGCGACCCGCGGTCAGCCGCGGTGCGCCCCTTCGCGAAGACGAGCTGGCGTCAGGCCTGCTCGACGATGTCGATGACCCGACGGCCCCGACGCGTGCCGAACGTGACGGCGCCCGCCGCCAGCGCGAACAGGGTGTCGTCACCGCCGCGGCCCACGTTGTTGCCGGGGTGGAAGTGCGTGCCGTGCTGGCGGACGATGATCTCGCCGGCCTTGACGACCTGACCGCCGAAGCGCTTGACGCCGAGGCGCTGCGCGTTCGAGTCGCGACCGTTGCGCGAGGAGCTCGCGCCCTTCTTGTGTGCCATGTCGACCTCTCCTGGTTCCGTAGCCCTGTGCAGTAGCCCGGAGGGCTCAGCCGATGGCGGTGACCTTGAGGCGGGTCAGGTCCTGACGGTGGCCCTGACGACGCCGGTAGCCGGACTTGTTCTTGTACCGCAGGATCGCGATCTTCGGCCCGCGCTCGTCGCGCACGACCTCCGCGCTCACCGTGACCTTCGCCAGGGCGGCGGAGTCGGTGGTGACCTTCTCGCCGTCCACCAGCATGAGCGCCGGCAGCGTGACGGACTCGCCGGGCTGCGCCTGGAGACGGTCGACCACGACGATGTCGCCCACGGCGACCTTCTCCTGGCGGCCGCCCGCCTTGACGATCGCGTACACCACGTTGCTGCTCATCTCTGCTCGAAGTCCTGCGTTTCGCGGCGTTCGACGAACCCGCGCACAACGGTCTGCGTCGGCGAACTGGGTTCGGTCGGGGCACGCCTGAACGGCGCGACGCGCCGACCGTCCAGGGTACGGACCCGAGGGTCCCCGGTCAAACCGCCTACCCCTCCCGTGCCCCCTCCCGGGAACCCTCCGAGCCCTCGTCCGGCCCCCGGTCCGAGCCCTCGTCGGAGCCCTCGTCGACGGCACCCTCGGGGTCGCCCTCCGGCTCGTCCTCGGGGCCGCCGTCACGCTCGTCGGCGCGCTCGTCGTCGGCGTCGTCGAAGAGCGTCGGGTCGACGGGCGCCAGGCCCAGCGTGCCTTCGCCGGCGGCGTCCTCGGGCTCAGGCTCAACCTCGACCTCGGACCCTGCCTCGGCTCGGGCCTCAGTCGGCGCCGCCGTCGCCTCGGCCAGCGCCGGCGCGGCCGCGGACTCGTCGTCGGCCACCGCCACGCCGATCTCCGCCAGGGAGGTCAGCACGCCCTCGTCCGGCCCGGCCGGCTGCCGGTCGCCGACCGGCAGGTGCGCTGCCAGCTCCGCCAGCACGTCGAGCCGGGCGTGCTCACCGGGCTCGGCCGCCGCATGGGGCTCCGGCAGGGTCAGCAGCTCGTGCTCGTCGTGCTCGCCCTCGTGCCCGCCGTCGTGCTCGTGGGCGTGCGCCGCCGCGGCGGCGATCGTCGCGAGCGTCGCCTTGACGGCCTCGCGCGCCTCCGGCAGCACCGGCACCACGGGCACCGCGACCGCCGGCACCTCCGCGCCCCGCTTGCGGCGCGACCGCTTGCCGCCGGCCTCCGCCGGGGCGGCCTGGCCGCCCGCGTCGGGGCGGGGGTTGGCCCGCTCCACCGGGTCGGTGTGGACGATGAACCCGCGGCCGTGGCAGTGCTCGCACGTCTCGCTGAAGGCCTCGACCAGGCCCTGGCCGACGCGCTTGCGCGTCATCTGGACCAGGCCCAGCGACGTGACCTCCGCCACCTGGTGCTTGGTGCGGTCGCGGCCCAGGCACTCGACGAGTCGGCGCAGCACCAGGTCGCGGTTGGACTCGAGCACCATGTCGATGAAGTCGATGACGATGATCCCGCCGATGTCGCGCAGCCGGAGCTGGCGCACGATCTCCTCGGCGGCCTCGAGGTTGTTGCGGGTGACCGTCTCCTCGAGCGTGCCGCCGGCACCGGTGAACTTGCCGGTGTTGACGTCGATGACCGTCATGGCCTCGGTGCGGTCGATGACGAGCGAGCCGCCGGACGGCAGCCACACCTTGCGGTCCATGCCCTTGGCCAGCTGCTCGTCCACGCGGTGCACCGTGAACACGTCGAGGTTCTCGGTCCACCTGCTCACGCGGGCCGCGAGGTCCGGCGCGAGCTCGGAGACGTACGACGAGATGGTCGACCACGCCTCGTCGCCCTGCACGATCAGCTGGGAGAAGTCGTCGTTGAAGATGTCGCGCACGACGCGGATCGCCATGTCCGGCTCGCCCTGGAGCAGCGCGGGGGCGCTGGCGCTCTTCGCCTTCTTCTCGATCGCCTCCCACTGCGCGGTGAGCCGCGCGATGTCCGCCTGGAGCTCCTCCTCGCTGGCCCCCTCGGCCGCGGTGCGCACGATGACGCCCGCGGAGTCGGGGACGATGTCGCGCAGGATCTTCTTCAGGCGGTTGCGCTCGACGTCGGGCAGCTTGCGGCTGATGCCGGTCATGCCGCCGCCCGGCACGTAGACGAGGTAGCGGCCCGCGAGCGTCACCTGACTGGTCAGGCGCGCGCCCTTGTGGCCGATCGGGTCCTTGGTGACCTGGACCAGCACCGAGTCGCCCGACTTGAGCGCCTGCTCGATGCGGCGCGGCTGGCCTTCGAGCCCGGCGGCGTCCCAGTTGACCTCGCCCGCGTAGAGCACCGCGTTGCGGCCCTTGCCCACGTCGACGAAGGCCGCCTCCATGCTCGGCAGCACGTTCTGCACACGGCCCAGGTAGACGTTGCCCACCATCGAGGCGGCGGCCTGGTCGGAGACGTAGTGCTCGACGAGCACGCCGTCCTCGAGCACCGCGATCTGGGTGCGGCCACCGCGCTCGCGCACCACCATCGCGCGCTCAACGGACTCGCGGCGGGCGAGGAACTCCGCCTCGCTGATGATCTGGCGGCGGCGCCCGGCGTCGCGGCCCTCGCGACGGCGCTGGCGCTTGGCCTCCAGCCGCGTCGATCCGCGCAGCGCGGTGACCTCGTCACGCCGGCGCGGCTCGCCGCCCTCGGCCGCCCCCTCGGCGCGCGTCCCCCGCCGGCGCCGGCGGCGGCGGCGCGTGCCGCCCGTCCCCTCGCCCTCGTCGGGGGCCTCGGCCTCGTCCTCGCCGGCGGCCTCGCCGGCCTCGTCGTCCTCGTCGGCCGGCTCGGCGTCCTGAGCGGCACCCTGCTCGGCACCGTCGCCCCGGCCGCGACGGCCGCGGCCACCGCGGCGCCGGCGGCGACGGGGCGCGGCCGCGCCGGCGTCGTCGTCCTCGGCCGGCTCGGCGGCCTCGCCCTGCTGCTCGGCCTCCTCGTCGGTGGCGTCCGTGGGCTCGAGGGCCTCGACGACCTCGACGAGCTCCTCGCCCGCGTCGGCCGCGGCGGCACCACGGCCGCGGCGCCGGCGCGACGAGCGGGACGGGCGCGTGCGGCCGGGCTGCTGCTCGTCGGCCGGCTCGGCGGCGGCCTCCGCCGCCGGCTCGTCCTGCGGCGTCCCCTCGGGCGCGACCTCGTGCCGGGTCGCCTGCGAAATCGCCTCCGGGGAGCCGGCGGTGGCCGTGACGCGGCGGCGGCGCGGGCGGGCCTGGGTCAGGTCCGGGGCCTGGAAGAGCACCGCGGCGGTGGTCGCCAGCCGGGGGGCCGTGACGACCTCGGGCTCGGCCGCGAGCGGGGGCTCGGCAGGCTCCGCCGGCTCCGTCGCCGCGGGCTGCAGGCTCTCCTCGACCACGACCTCCTCGGCGACCTCGTCCAGCGCCGGCTCGGGCTCCGGCTCCGGCTCGGGTGCGGGCTCCGGCTCGGGTGCGGGCTCCGCCGGCGCCGCGGCCTTGCGGCTGCGGGTGGCGCGGCGGCGGGTCGGGGTCGCTGCGGGCTCCTGCCCGGCGGCGTCCGGCGCGGCGTCCGCCGGCGACGTGGCGTCCGCGGTGGCCGTGCCGGCCTCGGCGGGAGCTCCCGTGGTCTGGGTGGGTGCTGGGGTGGGCTCCGCCGAGGCGGCGGGGCGGGTCGCGCGGCGGCGACGCGGCTTGGCGGCCGCACCCTCGCTGGTCTCGTCGGCGACGGCGGGGGTGGTCTGCTCGGTCACGCTGGGTGCTCCTGGGTGCCCGAGAGCTGCCGCGCCCACACCATCGCGGCGCCGCTCGGGCCGGTCGGTCGTCGCTCACGCCCTCGGCGCGGCGACGGAAGTCGTCGTTGTCGCCGCGGCCCGACGGGTCGGCGCCAGCGCCTGCGGTGCCCGTCCGTCCGGGCTCCGGTCGGGAGCCCTGCCGAGCGGGGCGGCGGCTGGCGCGCACGACGCGCTGTGGGCTGCGGCCCGGGTCGGGAACGGTGTGGAACGCCCCCTCGCCGCGGTCAGTATCGCACACGGCACCGTTCCCGCCGGGCGGTTCGATGCTCGGCGAGCCGCGCTCCTTTAGTGAGTACTATCACGAAGTCATGGGACGTTCGTCCCGACAGGCCTAGGACATTGGTCCCGATCGACGCGGGACCGGGGTCCTAGCGTCTGGGGCAGAGGTGCAGGTCACGGCGGACAACTCCGGGGCGGGGCACCCACACACCGTCCGGACGAGTTCGGAGACCTCCGTGGCAGCAGACGCGCTCGACCTGGCCCGCTGGCAGTTCGGTATCACCACCGTCTACCACTTCATCTTCGTCCCGCTGACGATCGGGCTGTCGACGCTCGTCGCGATCATGCAGACGCTGTGGGTACGCCGTGGTGACAAGCGCTGGCTGAGGCTCACCAAGTTCTTCGGCAAGCTCCTGCTCATCAACTTCGCGATCGGCATCGCGACGGGCATCGTGCAGGAGTTCCAGTTCGGCATGAACTGGAGCGAGTACTCGCGCTTCGTCGGCGACATCTTCGGGGCGCCGCTGGCCATGGAGGCGCTCGTCGCGTTCTTCGTCGAGTCGACGTTCCTGGGCCTGTGGATCTTCGGCTGGGACAAGCTGCCCAAGAAGCTCCACCTGGCGACCATCTGGCTCGTCGCCGCCGCGTCGACCGTCTCGGCGTACTTCATCCTCACGGCCAACTCGTGGATGCAGCACCCGGTGGGCGCCACGTTCAACGCGCAGACCGGCCGCGCCGAGATGACCGACCTGGCCAAGGTGCTGACGAACCCGACCGTGCTGGCCGCGTTCCCCCACACGATCGGCGCCGCGTTCCTCACCGCCGGCACGTTCGTCGCGGCGATCTGCGCCTGGTGGATGGTCAAGCTGGTGCGGGCGGGCGACTCGGCCAAGGCGCGCGACGTGTACCGCCCCGGCCTGCAGCTCGGCCTCGTCGTCATGGTCATCTCGGCGCTCGTCGTCGGCATCACCGGTGACCTCCAGGGCAAGCTCATGTTCCAGCAGCAGCCGATGAAGATGGCGGCGGCCGAGGGCCTCATGGACTCCGGCAGCCACGTCTCGATGACGCTCTTCGCCATCGGCGACCTCACGAACAACCCCGACAGCGTGCGCCGGTACGTCGAGATCCCCGGTGTCACGTCGTTCCTCGCGACGAACAACTGGAACGCCCACCTCTACGGCGTGCGCGACCTCCAGCAGCAGTACGAGCAGAAGTACGGCGCCGGGATCGACTACGTGCCGAACCTCGCGGTGACGTTCTGGTCGTTCCGCCTCATGATCGGCTTCGCCGCCTTCGCGGGCCTGCTCGCGCTGCTCGCGCTGTGGCTCACCCGCCGCGGCAGGATCACCGGCAACCCGTGGCTGTCCCGCGCGGCGGTCTGGGCGATGCCGACGATCTTCCTGGCCTCCACGGCCGGCTGGATCTTCACCGAGATGGGGCGCCAGCCGTGGGTCGTCGCACCCAACCCCAACCCCGAGGGCGTCGACATGGTGTGGCAGCTGACCGCCCGCGGCGTCTCGCAGCAGGTGGGCCCGGTCTCCGTGATCATCTCGCTGGTCGTCTTCACGCTGCTGTACGGCGTCCTCGCGGTCGCCTGGTACCGCCTGATGCACCGCTACACGATCGGCGGGGTCGAGAACGACCCGGTCGACCCCAGCCCCGACAACCCCGCCAACCGGACGGACGAGGCCGACAAGCCCCTGTCCTTCGCGTACTGAGCCGGAGCGCCCGCCATGAGCCACGAGACCCTGCAGATCATCTGGTTCCTCCTCATCGCCGTGCTCTGGACCGGGTACCTGGTCCTCGAGGGCTTCGACTTCGGCGTCGGGATGCTGCTGCCGTTCGTCCCGCGCGACGAGAAGGAGCGGCGCGTCGCCATCAACACCATCGGCCCCCTGTGGGACGGCAACGAGGTGTGGCTGCTCACCGCCGGCGGCGCGACGTTCGCGGCGTTCCCCGAGTGGTACGCGACGCTGTTCTCCGGCGCCTACCTCGCGCTGCTGCTCATCCTCGTCGCGCTCATCGCCCGCATCGTCTCGTTCGAGTGGCGCGGCAAGATCACCACGCCCCGCTGGCAGAAGGCCTACTACTGGGGCCTCGTGCTCGGCTCCTGGGTGCCGGCGGTGCTCTGGGGTGTCGCGTTCGGCAACCTCGTCGCCGGCCTGAAGATCGCGCCGGTCACCACGAGCGTGAGCAACGTCGCGGGCGAGACCACCCGCACGACGCTGCAGTACACCGGCAACTTCTTCGACCTGCTCACCAACGGGCACGGGTTCGCGCTGCTCACGGGCGTGCTCACCGCGGTCGTGTTCCTGGCGCACGGCGCCACGTTCCTCTCGCTCAAGACGAGCGGCGAGCTGCGTGAGCGCGCCGAGTCCGCGGCCGCGCGGCTCAGCCTCGTCGCGCTCGGCGTGGGTGCGGTGTGGGCGATCTGGCTGCAGCTGGCCTACTCGGGCAAGGCCTGGACGTGGGCGGCCCTCGTGGTGGCGGCCCTGGCCCTGGCGGGATCGGCGTGGTTCACCCGGGTGCGCTCGGGCGGCCGGGCGTTCGTCTCCTCGGCCGTCGCCATCGTCGCCGCCGTGGTGCTGATCTTCGGGTCCCTGTACCCGAACGTCATCCCGTCCTCGCTGGACCCGGCGTACTCCTTGACGATCCACAACGCGTCGTCCAGCGCCTACACGCTGACGATGATGAGCTGGGTGGCGCTGATCTTCACGCCGATCGTCCTGGCGTACCAGGCCTGGTCGTACTGGGTGTTCCGCAAGCGCATCGGCGTGCAGCACATCCCCGAGCAGGCGCCCGTGACGTTCGCGCTCGAGAACGCCAACCCCGCACGGTGACCCGCACCCGGTCGGCGGCCGAGTGAAGCCGCTCGACCCGCGCCTCCTGCGGTACGCACGATCGGCCCGCGGCTACCTCGCGCTCACGGTCGGGCTCGGCATCCTCACAGCCGGGCTCGTCGTGGCGCAGGCGCTGCTGCTGGCCCACGCGCTCGGCCGCGCCGCCCACGACGGCGCGGCCCTCGCGTCCCTGCGCCCGACCATCGGCTGGCTCGCCCTCGTCGTCGTGGCGCGGGCGAGCCTCGTGGCGGTCCAGGAGCGGTTCGCCCACCGGGCCGCGACGCGGGCCGTGGGTGAGCTGCGCGCCGGCGTGGTCGCCCACGCCGTGGCGCTCGGCCCGCGCTGGCTCGCCTCCGGGCGCGGCCCCGAGGTGGTGACGCTGGCCACGCGCGGGCTCGACGCGCTGGAGCCGTACTTCGTGCGCTACCTGCCGCAGCTCGTGCTGTCCGCCACGGTGACGCCGGCGACGATCCTCGTCGTGCTCGGGCTGGACTGGGTGTCGGCCGCGATCGTCGTGGGCACGCTGCCCCTCATCCCCGTCTTCATGGTGCTCATCGGGCGCATGACCGAGGGTCGCTCCGAGCGCGGGCTGCGCGCCATGTCGCGCCTCGGGTCCCAGGTGCTCGACCTGGTGGCCGGCCTGGCCACGCTGCGGGCGTTCGGTCGCGAGCGGGGCCCGGCGGCCCGCGTGCGGGCGCTGGGCGACGCGCACCGGCGCGCCACCATGGGCACGCTGCGCATCGCGTTCCTGTCCGGCATGGTGCTGGAGCTGCTCACCACGTTGTCGGTGGCGCTGGTGGCGGTGTCGATCGGGCTGCGGCTGGTGAGCGGCGGCCTCTCGCTGGAGACCGGCCTGGCGGTGCTCGTGCTCGCGCCCGAGGTGTACTGGCCACTGCGGCAGGTGGGCGCCCAGTTCCACGCCTCCACCGACGGCGTCGCGGCGGCCGAGGCCGCGTTCGCGGTGCTCGAGGCGCCCGTGCCCGCCGCCGGCACCGTCCCCTGCCCCGAGCTGCGCGGGGCCACGCTGCGGCTGCGCGGCGTCACCGTCCGCTCGTCGGGCGGCCGCACCCCGGACGGTCTCGACCTGACGCTCGAACCCGGACGGGTCACCGCGCTCGTCGGCCCCAGCGGCGCCGGCAAGACGACGACGGTCGAGGTGCTCCTGGGCCTGCTGCGGCCCGACGAGGGCCAGGCCAACCTGTCCGTCCCGGGGCGCGACCCGGTGGCGCTGGCGGACCTCGACCCCGCCACGTACTGGCCGCAGGTCGCGTGGCTGCCGCAGCGGCCCGTGCTCGAACCGGGCCCGCTGCGCGCGCTCGTGGGCGGCGCGTCGGACTCCGAGCGCGCCGCGGCCGCCGCCCGGACCGGCCTCGACGCCGTGGTCGCCGGGCTGCCGCGGGGCTGGGACACCGAGCTCGGCGCCGGTGGCTCCGGGCTGTCCGTGGGGCAGCGGCAGCGTGTCGCCCTGACGCGCGCGCTGCTCTCCCCCGCCCCCCTCGTCGTGCTCGACGAGCCCACCGCCCACCTGGACGCCGCCGGCGAGCGCGTGGTGCTGGACACCGTCGAGGCGATGCGCGCGGCCGGGCGCACGGTGCTGCTCGTCGCGCACCGCCCCTCGCTCGTCGCCACCGCCGACTCCGTGGTCACCGTCGCGCCCGCCGAGCCCGAACCCGCCGGTGCCCCCACGTGCTCCGAGGTGGCACCGTGACCGCCGTCCGTGTGCCCGCGCTCGACGACCCGGCCGCGGCGACCAGGCCGCCACGCGGCACGCTGCGCCGGGCCGTGCGGCTGCTGGGCCTCGACACCCGGCGCGTGCTGCTCGCCGTGCTCACGGGCACGCTCGCCCTCGGCTGCGCCGTCGCGCTCGCGGCCGTGTCCGCGTGGCTCATCGCGCGCGCCTCGCAGATGCCCCCGGTGCTGCAGCTCTCGATCGCGACCGTGGCGGTGCGGGCCTTCGGCATCGGCCGCGGTGTGCTGCGCTACGTGGACCGGTTGGTGTCGCACGACGTCGCGCTGCGCGGCATGACCACCCTGCGCACCACGCTCTACGAGCGGCTGGCCGAGGGCCGCAGCGAGGCCACGCTGCGGCTGCGGCGCGGCGACCTGCTGGCCCGCGTCGGCGCGGACGTGGACGCGGTGGGCGACGTCGTGGTGCGCGGCCTGCTGCCCGCGGGCGTCGCGCTGGTGCTCGGTGCCGGCACCGTGACGGCGATGGCGTTCTTCTGGCCGCCCGCCGCCGCGGCTCTCGCCGCGTGCCTCGTGCTCGCCGGCGTGGTGGCGCCGCTGCTCGCCGCGCACGGCGCGCGCCGGTCCGAGCGCCAGGCGGTCGCGGCGCGGTCCGACGCGTCCGCGGCGGCGCTCGCCGCGCTCGACGACGCGGGTCCCCTGCTCGTCGCGGGCGGCCTGCAACGGCGCCTGGGCGAGCTGCGCGACGCCGACCGCCGCCTCGCCCGCGCCGTCGACGCCGGAGCCCCGGCGAGCGCGATCGCCGCCGGGCTCGGCATCCTCGCCACGGGCCTGGCCGCCACGGCCGCCCTGGTCACGGGCATCCCGGCGGTGACGTCCGGCGCGCTGGCGCCCGTGGAGCTCGCGGTCATCGTGCTCACGCCGCTCGCCGCGTTCGAGGCGACCGGCATGCTGCCGGCCGCCGCCGTGTCGGTGCAGCGGTCCCGGGCCGCCGCCGCGCGGATCCTCGCGCTCCTGGACGCCGCGGGTGCCGGGGAGCCCGACGCGGCCCCGGGCGTCCCGGCGGACCTCTCGACGGGCCCGTCGCCCACGCCCGCGCCGTCATCGGCGACGGGGTCCGCACCTGAGACGGGGCCCGCACCCTCGTCGCCGGCCGCACCGGCGAGCACGTCGACCGCCGCGGCGGGCGGGACGCTCCGCGCGCGGGGCCTGGCGTGCGGCTGGCCCGGACTGCCCCCGGTGCTGCGCGACGTCGACCTCGACCTCGTCCCGGGCCGGTCGGTCGCGATCGTCGGCCCGTCGGGCGCCGGCAAGACCACGCTGCTGCTGACGCTCGCCGGCCTGCTGCCGCCCGCCGGCGGCACGCTCCTGCTCGGCGGCGCCGACCCGGCCGGGCTCTCCCCCACCGAGCGCGCCGGGCGCGTGGTCCTCACCACCGAGGACGCCCACGTGTTCGGCACCACGGTGCTGGAGAACCTGCGCGTGGCCCGCGGTGACGTGACGCCCGACGAGGCCGCGGCGGCCCTCGCGACGGCGGGGCTGGCGGGCTGGCTCGCCGCCCTCCCGGACGGCCTGGACACCCTGCTCGGCCCGGACGCGCGCACCGTGTCCGGCGGTGAGCGCCGCCGGCTGCTGCTGGCCCGCGCGCTGCTCGCGCCGGCGCCGCTGCTGCTCGTCGACGAGCCGGCCGAGCACCTCGACCCGGCGACGGCCGACGCGCTCGTGACGAGCCTCCTCACCGGGCCCCCCACCCCCGCCGGCGGGGCGCGGGGCGTCGTCGTCGTCACGCACCGCCTGACGCCGCTGGCCGCGGCCGACGAGGTGCTGTGGGTGGAATCTGGCCGCATCGCCGCTCGGGGAACTCACGCGGAGCTCGCCGCCGGTCTGCTCGACTACCGTGATGCCGTGCATCGCGAGCAGGTCGTGGCAGATCAGCGGGAGCGCCAGTGACGGACGTCCCAGGCCCGCGCCACCAGGTGGGCGCCCCGTTCCAGCACGGCGTGCTCACGGAGGCGGTCGCCGCCCCGCCGTCCCTCACCGGTGACGGCCTGCAGGACCTCATGGCCGCGATCCTCGCGGTCGCCAGCGAGCTCGAGCTGTCGGCGGTGCTCGAGCGGTTCGTGCAGGTCAGCGCCGAGCTGACGGGCGCACGGTTCGGGGCCATCAACGTGCTCGACGCGCAGGGCGCCTCCGTGACCTTCGTCTACACGGGCGTGCCCACCGCGATCGCACGCATGATGGCGCACCCGCCGCACGCCCAGGGCGTGCTCAGCCAGATCCCCGACACGGGCGCGCTGCGGCTCGACGACCTCACCCAGCACCCCGCGTTCCGCGGCTGGCCCGCCCACCACCCCCTCATGGGCTCGTTCCTCGGCGCCTCGGTGCGCGTGCGCGACCAGGTGTTCGGCCAGCTCTACCTCTCCGAGAAGCTCGACGGGACGCCGTTCAGCGAGGACGACGAGCGGACCATCGTCGCGCTCGCGTCCGCCGCCGGCGTCGCGGTGGCCAACGCCCAGATGTACGCGCAGTCCGCGCGCCGCGAGCACTGGCTGCAGGCGGGCCAGGCGATCACGACGATGCTGCTCGAGGGCATCGACGAGGAGGAGGCCCTCGAGCACATCGCCCACACCGCCAAGGAGGTCGCCGGGGCCGACACCGCGGCCCTCGCGCTGCCGGGGCTGGGCGGCGAGCTGCTCGTCGAGCTGGCGGACGGGCGCGACGCCGACAAGCTGCTGGGCCAGGTGATGCCCGAGGGCGGGCGCGCGTGGACCGTGCAGTACGAGGGCAAGGGCCTCATGACGCCCTCGCTCGCGAGCTCGCGCACCGAGAAGCTCGAGGTGATGCGGGGGTTCGGCCCCGCGATGTTCGCACCGCTGCAGACCAGCGGGCGCGGCGTCGGCGTGCTCATCCTGCTGCGCCGGGTGGGCGAGCCGCCGTTCGACGAGGGCGACCTGGCCACCGCCGAGTCCTTCGCCGCGCAGGCCGCGCTCGCCTACGTCCTCGCGGAAGCCCGCCACGCCCAGGACGTCGCGGCGTTGCTCGACGAGCGGGAGCGCATCGCGCGCGACCTGCACGACCTGGCGATCCAGCAGCTGTTCGCCACCGGCATGCAGCTGGAGACCGTGCGCCGCCGCTCCGCCCGCGGCGTCGACCCGCACGAGCTCACGGCGATCGTCGAGGAGGCGCTCGACAACGTCGACGAGTCCGTGCGCCAGATCCGCCACATCGTCTACGAGCTGCGCGACCCCGACGCGGCCACCGGCCTCGTCGAGCGGCTCCGCCGCGAGTCCTCGCTCGCACGCACCGGCCTGGGCTTCGCCCCGTCGCTCGTCATCCTCCTGGACGGCAACAGCCTGGACACCGACGACGTCGACGCGGAGTACCTCATCGACGAGCGGATCGACGCCCAGCTGACGGACGACGTCGTCGCCGTGGTGCGCGAGGGGCTGGCCAACGCCGCGCGCCACGCGCAGGCCTCGTCGGTGCGGGTCCGCGTCTCGGTCACGGGCAAGGGGCCGCAGGGCACCGTCCGGGTGGAGGTGCAGGACGACGGCGTCGGCCTGCCCGCCGTGCGGGACCGCTCGTCGGGCACCGGGAACCTCGCCACGCGCGCCCGCCAGCACCGCGGCACGTTCACGCTGGGGGTGCCCCCCGAGGGCCGCGGCACGCTGCTCACGTGGCAGGCGCCGCTGTCCTGAGCGCTACCGCGCCACGGCCGACGAGGTGGGCGCGGCCACCGGGTTGCCGCCGGTCTGCAGCCGGCGCAGCACGCCGACCGCGATCACCCCCTGCCCGGCGCAGTACGACACCATGATGCTCAACCCCCGCCACGGGTCGGGGAACGTCGTCGTGACGTCGGGCCAGAACAGGCTGAACGCCAGCAGGCTGTCCGACGCGAGGAAGGCCAGCGCGCCCCAGCCCGTCGTCGCGCTCACCCCCCACGCGGTCGCCGCGGTGGCGGCCAGCAGCACGCCGTAGCCGACGACCGCCGGCCCGAGCGACCCGAGGTGCGGCCAGAGGACCGGGACGAGGACCGCGAGCCAGACGACGTAGACCAGCGCCGGCCAGGGTGGTCGTCGCGTCCGCGCGGGTCCGACGAAGAGGGCGACGTACGCGAGGTGCGCGGCCGCGAAGGCGGCGAGCCCGGCGACGAACGAGACGCCGAGCAGCACGTCACCGGCCCACGACGCCACGATGCCGGCGCCGAGGAGCACGACGGCCCGGGACGGGCCGAGCCGTCCGCGCCGCGCGACGAGCAAGCACCGCCACCAGGAGCGCCGGCATGAGGAGCCACTTCGTCACCAGACGCCCGGGCAGCGCGGTGCCGAGGAGGACCAGGTGGATCGCCACGACCAGGCCGTAGCCGACGAAGGGAAGCAGCGCGCGCCGGTGCACGTGCCGACCCTACGGGTGGTGCCGGCCACACGCCCCTTCGGGCGTCAGCGGCCGGGCTCGGCGCGCCAGCCGGAGTGCTTGCGGGCGGCGACCCACGCCGCCACCTGCGTGCGCCGCTGCAGGCCCATCTTGGCCAGCAGCGACGTGATGTGGTTCTTGATCGTCTTCTCGGCCACGCCGAGGCGGTCCGCGATCTGCCGGTTCGAGAGACCCTCGCCGATGAGGTCCAGCACGCGCAGCTCGCTCGGCGTGAGGTTCTCGGTCGGGTCCTCGTGGCCGGCGCGCCGGCGGGTGACGGTGCGCTCGTCGAGCAGCGTGCGCCCGGCGGCGACGGCGCGGATCACGTCGGTGATCTCGGCGCCGCGCACGGACTTCAGCAGGTAGGCCGCGGCCCCCGCGTCGAGCGCGGCCGCGACCGCGTCGTCGTCGTCGAAGCTCGTCAGGACGATCGCCTTGGCGCTCGGCAGCGTCTCGTGCACGGAGCGCATGAGGTCGATGCCGGTGCCGTCCGGCAGCTGCAGGTCGACCAGCAGCACCTGGGGGCGCACCAGCGTCGCCCGGCGCACGCCGTCGGCGACGGAGCCGGCCTCGGCGACGACCGTCATGCCGTCCGTGCGTTCCACCACCTCGGCGATGCCGCGTCGGACGACCTCGTGGTCGTCGACGATCATCACGGAGATGGGCTTGAGGCGATCAGCGCCCGCAGGTGCGGAGGTCACCGTGGCATCGTACCGAGTCGTGACCAGCATCCTTCTGCCTGACACGATCGACGTCGAACCCGTGCTGCCGCCGGGGGTCCGGGCGCTGCGCTACCACCCCGGCGCGCCCCTCCCGCCCGGGGCCGACGAGGCCGAGGCGCTCGTCGTCTGGACGCTCGACCCGCGCACGCTCACCGAGCTGGCGGCCCTGCCCCGGCTGCGCTGGGTGCAGACGCTCGCCGCCGGTCCCGACGCCGTCCTGGCAGCGGGCTTCGCCCCGTCGGTGACCCTCACCTCGGGCCGCGGCCTGCACGACGGCCCGGTCGCCGAGCACGTGCTGGCGCTCACGCTCGCGCTGGTCAGGCGCCTGCCGGCGATGGCGCGGGCGCAGCGCGAGCACCGCTGGGCCACCGAGCTCGGCGGTGCGCAGCCGCTGCACCCCGCCGGTCCGGTGACCACGCTCCTCGACGCCCGCGTCACCATCTGGGGCTTCGGCTCCATCGGCACGCGGCTCGCAGGCCTGTACGAGGCGCTCGGCGCTCGTGTGACGGGGGTGGCGACACGCGCCGGCACGCGCGACGGGTACGCCGTGGTGGCGGCCGACGAGCTGTCCGGCGTGCTGGCCGGCACCGACGTGCTCGTCGGGCTGCTGCCCGCCACCGCCGCGACCCGGCATGCCCTCGGCGCCGGTGTGTTCGCGGCCCTGCCGGAGGGCGCCTACGTGGTCAACGCGGGCCGCGGGTCGACGCTCGACGAGGCCGCGCTGCTCGACGCGCTGCGCTCCGGGCACCTGGGCGGCGCCGCGCTCGACGTCGTCGAGACCGAGCCCCTGGCCGCGGCTTCGCCCCTGTGGGACGAGCCGGCCGTGCTCGTCAGCCCCCATGCCGCGGGCGGGCGACCCATCGGCGCGTCGGAGCTGATCGCCGAGAACGCCCGCCGGTTCGTCGCCGGCGAGCCGCTCCGCAACCTCGTCGCCCGCTGACCCTGCTCGGCCGCTGACCCTGCTCGGCCGCTGAGCCCGGCCCGCCGAAACGGGAACGAGCAGACCCCTCACCCGCCCACTGGAACGAACGAGTCCGCTGATGCGGCGTGCCGGGGCGTGTCCGTTCCACCCGAGAGGTGCGGGCGTGGGGCGGTGGAACGAACGGGACCGGTGTCACCGCGTGTCGCGGAGTGTCCGTTCCAGTGTGGTGGGGCGGGGGCGGGGGCGGGGCTGGCAGCGCGGGCAGGAGTACGACGAGCGGTTCGCGAACGACTCCCGCCTGATGGGAGTCCCGCAGCGCGGGCACGGCAGCCCCTCGCGCCCGTACGCCGCGAGCTCCCGCCGGAACCACCCGGAGCCGCCCTCGACGTCGACGTACAGCGCGTCGAAGCTCGTCCCGCCCGCGGCCAGGGCCTCCGCGAGCACGTCGGCGGCGGCGTCGAGCACCCGCCGGGACTCGACCGGCCGCAGCGCGTCCGCCGGCCGCGCGCCGTGCAGCCGGGCGCGCCACAGCGACTCGTCGGCGTAGATGTTCCCGACCCCCGAGACCAGCGTCTGGTCCAGCAGCGCCCGCTTGACCTCGGTGCGGCGCCGCCGCAGGGCCGCCGCGAGCGCCGCCCGGTCGAGCCACGGGTCGAGCAGGTCCCGCGCGATGTGCGCCACCGGGGCGGGCAACGCCGGCAGGTCCGACCCGAGGCCGCCGGGGCCCCCGTCGGGCGTGGGCACCAGATCGGGCACCGCGAGGTAGCCGAACGTGCGCTGGTCGACGAAGTCCAGGGCCGAGCCGTCGTCGAACGCCAGGCGGGCACGCAGGTGGGTCGCCACGGGGTCGTCGTGGCCCGGCGTGCGCACCAGCAGCTGCCCGCTCATCCCGAGGTGGACCAGCAGCGCGTCGTCGCCCTCGTCGAGCAGCAGCCAGCAGAACTTGCCGCGACGCACGGCCGCCGTCAGCGTGCGCCCGCGCAGGCGACCGACGAGGTCCGTCTCGCCGCCGTCGTGGCGCCGTGCCACCCGCGTGCCGCGCACGTGGACCTCGTCGACCCGCCGGCCCAGCACGTGGCGGGCGAGGCCGGCCCGGACGGTCTCGACCTCGGGCAGCTCCGGCACGGCCGGTCAGCCTGCGGCGGTGCCGGCGGCGGTCCCGCCGGGGACGGCCACGTCCTCGTGCGCCGCTGCCGGCGGCACACCGTCGGCGTCCTGGGCGGTGCGCAGCTGCAGCAGCGCGGTGTAGGCCGCCTCGGCGGCCTCCTGCTCGGCGAGCTTCTTGGCGGTGCCCGTGCCGGTGCCACGCACCACGTCGGCCACCACCACCTCCGCGGTGAAGGTGCGCGCGTGATCGGGGCCGGTGCCGGTGACCACGTACTGCGGCACGCCGAGCCCCAGGGAGGCGACGAGCTCCTGCAGCGAGGTCTTCCAGTCCAGCCCGGCGCCGAGGTCGGTGGCGCGGGCCAGCGTGGGCCCGACGAGGCGCTCCACCAGCTCGCGCGACACCTCCAGCCCGTGCGTGAGGTAGACCGCGCCGAAGACGGCCTCGAGGGTGTCCGAGAGGATCGAGTCCTTGTCGCGCCCCCCGGTGGCCAGCTCGCCCTTGCCCAGGAGGATGTACCGCCCCAGGTCGAGCTCCCGCGCGACGCCCGCCAGGGCGCGCTGCGACACCGTGGCCGCGCGCATGCGCGCCAGGTCGCCCTCCGGGTGGTCCGGCTGCTGCCGGTAGAGGCGCTCCGTGACGACGAGCCCGAGCACGGTGTCGCCGAGGAACTCCAGGCGCTCGTTGGTCGGGATGCCCCCGGCCTCGTGCGCGAAGCTCCGATGGGTCAGGGACAGCACGAGAAGCTCGGGGTCCAGGTGGACTCCGAGCTTCTCCAGCAGCGGTGCGACGGCGGCGCTCACGACTTCACCTCGTGGTCACCGCGCGGGCTCACGCGTGCTCGTGCTCGCTCTTGATCGCCTGCTCGTAGGTGCGCTCGCCGTAGGCGCCGCACGCCGGGCACGCGAGGTGCGGCTGCTTCGGCGCCTTGCAGCGGGGGCAGGTGCTGAGGGTCGTGGCAGTGGTCTTCCACTGCGACCGCCGCGCACGGGTGTTGGCGCGCGACATCCTGCGCTTGGGAACAGCCACGGCTAGCTCTCTTTCGTCTCGTCGTCCGACCCGGACAGGCCGCCCAGGGCGGCCCACCGGGGGTCAAGCGTCTCATGCGTGTGTCCCGGCTCGTCCGCGAGCCTGGCCCCGCAGAGGGAGCACAGGCCCGGGCAGTCGGGCCGGCACACGGGCTGGAACGGCAGCATGGGCACCACCGCGTCCCGCAGCGCGGGCTCCAGGTCGAGGAAGTCCCCGTCCAGCTCGCGCAGGTCCTCGTCGTCCTCGTCGCCGTCCTGCGCCGCGACGGCGGCACGCTCGGGGTAGACGAACAGCTCGGCGAGCGTGACGTCCACGGGCTCCGTCACCTCGTCCAGGCAGCGCACGCACTCCCCGACCGCCCGGCCGCGGACTGCTCCGGTGACCAGGACCCCCTCCATCACCGCCTCGAGCCTCAGGTCGAGCTCCAGGTCGGTGCCTTCAGGGATGCCGATGACGGCGGAACCGAGCTCGGCCGGGGCCGGCACCGTCAGCCGCGCGGTCCGCGTCGATCCCGGACGTCGGCCGAGCTCGTGGGTGTCGAGCACGAACGGCGAGCGGGGATCGAGGTGGCCAGGGCGCTGCACGGCGGTGTCCCCTCGTCGATCCCGGTCCCAACCACCACCGGCTGGACCAGCGAGCGAGTCTACGGCACGCCCGCACCGCCCCCAAACCGGTCCCGTCCCGGTCCGCTCAGCCGTCGCCGAGGCCGAGACGACCCGCGAGCTTGGCCCGGCCGGCCTGCACCTGCGCGACGACCTTGCCGAGGTCGATCTCGAAGTCCGCCAGCCGGCGGTCGCAGTAGTCGTCGGCGTCGCGCCGCATGGCGTCCGCCTGCTCCTGCGCCGCGGCGAGGATCTCGGCGGCCTTCTGGCGCGCCGCCACCGTGACCGCCTCCGCCTCGACGAGGCGCTCGGCCTCCTCGTGGGCGCGGGCCACGATCTGGCCGGCCTCGGCCCGGGCCTGCTCCTTCGCGGCGTCCACGTCAGCGAGCAGCGCGTCGGCCGCCGTCAGCTGGTCGGGCAGCGCGTCGCGCGCCTGCTCGACGAGGTCGAGCAGCTCCGCCTTGTTCACCAGCACCGACGACGACATGGGCATGGCCCGCGCGCCGGCCACCGTCGCCGCCAGCGCCTCGAGCACGCCCAGCACGCCGCCGGTCCGCTCGTCGTCCGTCCCGCTCATCGGGCTCCTCCCTCCAACGCCGCCCGCACCGCCGCGGCGACCCCCGGCGGCACCAGGTCGTCGATCGTCCCACCGTGCCGCGCCACGTCCTTGACCAGAGAGGACGCGACGTGCGCGAGCGCACCGTCGCCGGGGACGAACACGGTCTCGACCCCCGACAGGTGCCGGTTGAGCAGCGCCATGCCGAGCTCCGCGTCCACGTCCGCGCCGCCCCGCAGGCCCTTGACCACGGCATGCGCGCCGGACTGGACGAGGAAGTCCGCGAGCAGGCCGTCCCAGCTGGTCACCGTGACCCGGCTGAGCTCGGCCACCGCGCGCTCGACGAGCGCCACGCGCTCCTGCACCGGTAGCAGCGGCCGCTTGGCCGCGTTGTGCGCCACGACGACGACCACCTCGTCGAACATCGACCGGGCGCGCCGGATGACGTCGAGGTGGCCCAGCGTGACGGGGTCGAAGGACCCGGGGCAGACCGCGCGGCTCACGGGCGCCAACCTACGCCGCGGCCCACGGGGCCGCCGGGAGCCACCGCCGGTCCGCTCAGCGTGCGGGCTCGGCGAGCCAGAGCGTGGTCTCGCCGTACCGGCGCTCGTCGAAGCGGGCGAGTCCGGCGGGCCAGCCCGGCTCGGGGCTCCGGGTGGAGCGCTCGACGACGACGACGGCGCCGTCCTCGAGCGTGCCGTCGCCGGCCAGCCCCCCGAGGACCGCCGTGAGCGCCGGCTCCGCGACGCCGTACGGCGGGTCGAGCAGCACGAGGCGCCACGGCGCCGCCGGCGGCCGGGCGAGGAAGCGTTCGGCGCGGTCCGCCACGACCGTCACCCGGGCGCCGAGGCCGAGGGCCGCCGCATTGCGACGGCAGACCTCGGCGGCCGGCGCGGCGGCCTCGACGAGCGTCACCGCCGCAGCACCCCGGCTCGCCGCCTCCAGGCCCAGCGCCCCCGACCCGGCGTACAGGTCGAGCACGCGGGCGCCCGCGACCGCGTCGAGGTGCTCGAGCCGCGAGAACAGCGCCTCGCGCACGCGCTCGCTCGTCGGACGGGTGCCGCGGGCCGGGACCTGCAGGGTCCGCCCGCCGGCCGCCCCGGCGACGATGCGGGTCACCGCCCGCCCGCCGCCGCGGTCCCGCCCGGGGCGCCCCCCGGCCTGCCGCCGGACGCCTCGAACATCCGGTCCATGAGCGTGCCGGTGGCGATCGAGGAGCCGATCGCGAACGCGATCGCCGCGCCCGCGAGCTGCAGCACGAGGAAGGTCGGCGTCACGTGCCGCAGGATGAGCGCGATCCACGTGGGCAGCAGGCAGAGCACCACGAGGTCGGGCCCGCGCGACACCACGGTGGTCACGCCCGTGGGCAGCGCGCCGAACGGGGTCGACACGAGCGGCTTGGACCAGTTGGGGCCGGGCCGGTAGGCGGCGCGCACCGTGGCCGCGGCCCACACCGGCGTGCCGAGCGCCGCGAGCAGGAGCCACGGGCCCACGTCGCCCGCCCAGCGACCGAGCGCCCCGAACGCGGCCAGCGACCAGGCGAGCATCGCGACGCCGGGCACGGCCATGCGCAGCCGGCGCACGGTCTTCGCCCCGAGCGGCAGCATCCGGTCGAGGATGGGGTTCATCTCCCCCGCCCGCGCGCCCTCGGCCGCGGCGCTGGACGCGATCCCGCCCGCGACGAGCACCGCCACCAGCACGCCCGGGACGTTCGCCAGCTGGGGCACCACCGTGGCCAGCCACGGCACGAGGGCCGCCACCACGAGCTGCACCAGGTGCCGCGGCGAGCGGCGCAGCTGGGCAAGGTCCGCCGCCACCAGGGCCGTCGCCGGCCCGCGCACGCCGTGGAACCGCGACACCCACCGGCGCACCGGCCGGGACGAGCCCGCCGTCAGCGCACGCCCGAGCTCGCGCGAGTCCAGCGAGACCACCGCGCCCATGGCCTGCGTGGCCACCGACCCGCCCTCGCGCAGGCTGCGGGCCGGCATGCTGTCGAGCCGGCCGTCGACGAGCCAGGCGAGCCCCGCCACGACGAGCAGGCCGACGACCAGCACGGGCCACGGCGCCACCGGCAGCGCGGCCAGGTGCGTGCCCGCCAGCGCGAGCGCCACGGCGAGCGCCGCGGACAGGCCGAGCACCACGTCGCCGACGAGCGCGACACGGCGCCGCGGCACGCCGGACGACTGCACCACCGTGGCCAGCAGCACGAGCAGGGCCGCGACCACCGCCCCGGCACCGGCCGCCCGCAGGGTTCGGCCGCCGACGTCGCCGAGCAGGCCGGCGTCCAGCAGGGCGACCACCGCGGCGCCCGCGACGGCGCCGACCACGGGCAGCCGGCGGGCCGCCGGCCGCAGCAGTCCGCGCCGTTCCACCGGCAGCTGGAGCCACCATGCCGACTCCGCGCCCCCCGCACCCACCGGCCCGAGCCGGCCCGCGAGCGACACGAGCACGCCCGCCGCGGCGAGCAGCACCACCGCTACGAGCGCGGGCAGGCTCAGGCTCGTCGGCGGGGCCACCTGGGGCGCGGGCGGCAGCGAGGTCCGGACCTGCTGCGCCACGCCGAACGCGACGGCCGCGCCGATCGCCGCGGAGATCACCGCGTAGTACACGTCGCCGAGCAGCGACGTCAGGCTGGCCCCGGCGCGGGCCTTGCCCGCCGCCGCGGTGAACCGCCGGATGGACCGCGCCGTGGGCAGGTCACCGACCTCGCCCGGCGAGACCGCCGGCACCACCGGGTCGGAGGTCACGCCGGGATCCGGGCGATGCGCGCCGCGGCGTCGGCCGCGGAGAGCATCTCGTTGCGCTGGTCGTCCAGGTGCAGCGCGCGGTCCGCCACCGCGCGGACCAGCTCCGGGTCGTGCGACGCCATGAGCACCGCACCGCCCGCCGCCTTCTCCGCGACCAGCCGGTCGGTGAGCGCCGAGAGCATGCGGCGGTCCAGGCGCTGCTCCGGCTCGTCGAGCACGAGCAGCGAGCGCGGCCGCGCGAAGCCGGCCGCCAGCAGCAACCGGCGCCGCTGGCCGCTCGAGAGGGACACCGGCAGCGCGGCGGCGTGGTCCACCAGGCCGAACTCGTCGAGCAGCTCGTCGACCCGGTCCCAGGCGTCGAGCACGCCGTGGCCCCGCGCGACGAGGTAGAGGTGCTCGGCGACCGAGAGTGACGGGAAGTACGCGTCGTCGTCGAGCACGCTGGACACGGCGCTGCGGAACTCCACCGTCCGCTCGTCCACCGCGGCACCCAGCACGGTCAGCTTGCCGCCGGCCGGCTCGAGCAGGCCGATGACCGCCCGCAGCACGGTGGACTTCCCGGACCCGTTGGAGCCGACGAGGGCGAGCGCGCGCCCGGGCTGCAGCGTGAAGGTCACGGGTGCGCACACCGGCGCCCCGCCATAGCCGACGAGCAGGTCCTGGGCGCGGACGACGGGCTGAGGCACGGCGCCAGGGTAGCCCGCCCGGGCGCTACACCCGGTCGATGAACTCCTCGCCGGCCCCCGACAGGCGCTGCTCGATCGCCTCGGCCAGCGCGGGCCAGCCGGTGAGCTCCGGGTCGTCCGCGACGAGCCGCGTGGCCTCGTCCCGGGCCTGCTCGATGAGGGCGGCGTCGCGCGTCACCCGCAGCAGCCGCAGCGATGAGCCCGCGCCCGACTGCGCGGCGCCGAGCACGTCGCCCTCGCGGCGCAGCTCCAGGTCGGCGGCGGCCAGGGCGAACCCGTCGCTGGTCCGCGTGAGCGTGTCCAGCCGGGTCCAGGCCGGCGTGCCCTCCTCGGCCGACGACACGAGCAGGCAGACCCCGGGGGCGCTGCCGCGCCCGACGCGCCCCCGCAGCTGGTGCAGCTGCGACAGGCCGAACCGGTCGGCGTCGAGCACCACCATCACGGTGGCCGCCGGCACGTCCACCCCGACCTCGATGACGGTCGTCGTCACGAGCACCGGCGTGGCGCCGGCCGCGAACGCCCCGAGCGCACGGTCCTTCTCGTCGGACGACATGCGCCCGTGCAGCACCCCGACCGGCACGCCCGTCAGCTCGGCGCGGCCGCGCAGCTCGTCGGCCACCTCGAGCACGGCCCGCAGGGGCCGCCGGGGCACGCCGTCGTCGTCCGCCAGCAGGTCGGCGTCGTCGTCGCCCCGCTCGTCGCCCTCGGCGGTGATGCGCGGGCACACGACGAAGGCCCGGCCGCCGCCCGCCACCTGCTCGCGCACCAGCGACCACGTGCGCGCCACGTAGTTCGGCCGCCGCGCGTCCGCCATGAACGTGGTGACGCCCGAGCGCCCGGCCGGGACCTCGCGCAGCACGGACGTCTCCAGGTCGCCGAACACGGTCATCGCCACCGTGCGCGGGATGGGCGTGGCGGTCATGACGAGCAGGTGCGGCTGCACCTCGGTCCGCGTGCGCAGCACGTCGCGCTGCTCCACGCCGAACCGGTGCTGCTCGTCGACCACCACCAGCCCGAGGTCCGCGAACTGCACGTCGGGGTTGAGCAGGGCGTGCGTGCCGACGACGATCCCCGCGGCGCCCCCCGCGGCGTCCGCGAGCGCCTCACGCCGCGCGGCCGCCGGCAGCGAGCCCGTGAGCAGGGCCACGCGGGTGGCCAGCTCCGCGCCGCCCAGGAAGCCGCCCTCGGCGAGGTCGCCGAGCAGCGCCCGCAGCGTGCGCGCGTGCTGCGCCGCGAGCACCTCCGTGGGCGCCAGCAGCGCTGCCTGGCCGCCGGAGTCGACCACCTGGAGCATCGCCCGCAGCGCCACGACGGTCTTGCCCGAGCCCACCTCGCCCTGCAGCAGCCGCTGCATCGGGTGCGGGGCGGCGAGCTCGCGCGCGATCTGCTCACCCACCTCCCGCTGCCCGGTGGTGAGCTCGAACGGCAGCCGCGCGTCGAAGGCCTCGAGCAGGCCGCCCGACGCGCCGGGGCGGCGCACCGCGGCCTGCGCGGCGGCCCGCGCCCGGCGCCGCGCCAGCTCGGCCTGGAGCACGAACGCCTCCTCGAACCGCAGCCGGTGCCGGCCGCGGTGCCAGTCGGCATCCTCCTGCGGCACGTGCACCAGCCGCAGCGCGTCCAGCAGCGACGGCAGGCGGTGCTGCGCCCGCAGCGCGGGTGGCAGCGGGTCCGGCACGTCCGGCTCCGCGAGTCCGGCCAGCTCGTGGCGCACCGCGTTGCGGATCTGCCAGCTCTGCAGGCTCTGGGAGGCCGGGTAGATGGGGATCGGCCAAGTGGCCTCCTCGCGCGCCCGCTCCTCGTAGTCGGGGTCGAACACCTCGTAGTCCGGGTGCAGGAACTGCAGCCGGTTCTGGAACTCGCTGACCACGCCGCTGAAGAGCCCGCGGCGACCCGGGACGAGCTTCGCCTCGTGGTAGCGGAGCCTGGCGCGGTGGCCCGCGAAGAACGCGAGCCGCAGCCGCCCGCGGCCGTCGGTCACGGAGGCCTCGAGCAGCGCCTTGCCGGTGCGCGTCGTCCGCACGGTCGCGCTCTCGACGTCCGCGACCACGGTGACGTGCTCGCCGAGGGCCAGCCCTGACAGGTCCGTCAGCTCGCCGTGGTGCTCGTACCGGCGCGGGTAGTGCCGCACGAGGTCGCCCACCGTGCGCAGGCCCAGACCCTCCAGGCTCTTGCCGGACGTGAGCCCGAACGCCTTGTGCACCGGCTGCTCGAGGCGCGCGGACGGCGGGAACGCCGAGACCACCACGTCAGTCCACCCCGATCCGCCACCGCGGGCCGCCGGCCACGGGCCCGACGAGCACCACGTCGACCTCCGGGTGCGCGCCCTCGAGCCACTCCCGCAGCGCGACCGCGTCGTCGTACGCCTCGCCCGGCCCGTGCTGCACCGTGACCGCCTGGGCCGCGCCGGCCGCCTCGTCCACGAGCGCCTCCGCCGTGGGCGCCAGATCTCCCCACACGTCGACGTCCGCGGTCCGCAGCCGCGCCACGGCCGCCTGCGCCTCGTCCGCGCGTCGGGCCACCTCGCCCCGGCCGCCGAGCACCGCCAGCGCGGCCACGGCGGTGGCGAGCACGTCCGGCGCGCCGACCAGCTCCAGCGCCACACCGGGGACCACGACCGCGCCGGCCGGGCCCGCGAGCTCGTCGTCGCCCGCGAGCAGCACCACGCGATCGGTCGCGGTGTCGGCCACCGCGCGCGCCAGGTGGTCGGCCGTGACCGGGGCCTCGGGGCAGCGCACGACGACCACGGCGCCGCCCGTCGCGAAGAACCGCGCCATGCCCGCCTCGCCCGTCGCGATGACCAGGCCCAGGTCGTCGCCCGCGGCGACCTGCTGCGCCGCCCCCTCCACGAGCCGGACCACCACCTGGGTGCGGTCCCCGAGGTGCGCCGCCTCGATCGCGGCGGCCGGGTCGTCGGTGTGGACGTGCACGTGCCACAGGTCGGCGGCCCCCACGACGGCGACCGCGTCGCCCACCGCCCCGAGCCGCGCGCGCAGCGCCGCCCCGAGGTCGGCCGGCGGCGTGGGGCGCACCAGCGCCATCACCTCGTAGGCGCCCCCGGGCTCGGCGACGCGCCACGCCGCCAGCTCGTCGGCTCCCACGCCGCGCTCGGGAAGCCAGTCGAGCGACGGGGGCGCGCCGGGGCCGCCCAGCGTCCGGTCCAGGGCCTCGAGCACGACGAGGAGGGCGCACGCCCCCGCGTCGACGACGTCGGCCTGCCGCAGCACGGGGTGCTCGGCGCTGACGCGGGCCAGGTCGCCTCGCACCTGCGCGAGCGCGGCGCCGAGCAGGTCACCCGGCACCGCGCCGGTGCGCGCGGCGTGCCGCGCGTGCTCGGCCACCAGCCGCGCGACCGTGAGCACGGTGCCCTCCTGCGGCAGCGCGACCGCGTCGTGCGCCGCGGTCGCCGCCGCGGCGAGCGCAGCCGCGACGGCCGTCGGGTCGGCGGCCTCGTCGGGCAGCGCTGCGGCGAACCCGGCCAGCCACTGGCTGACGATGACGCCGGAGCTGCCCCGCGCCGCGGTGAGGGCGCCCGACGCGAACGCCCGGGCTGCCGCGCCGGCACCCGGCACCCCCGGCTCCGCGGCCACGGTGCGGGCGCCGCCCTCCACCGTCAGCCGCACGTTGGTCCCGGTGTCCGAGTCCGGCACCGGGAAGACGTTCACCGCGTCGATCCGTGGCGCGGCCTGCGCCAGGAGCTCCGCCGCGGCGCGTGCCCACGCCCGCACCGCCGCACCGTCCAGCCGCTCCACGCCCCGCTCTCCTTCCGCCCGGCCCCCACTGTGCCGTGTTCCGCCGACAGCCGCCGCCACGGGCGCGCAGCGGCCGCGATCCCCCGCCGACTCCCTCCGACTCCCGGCGGCTCCCGGTGCGCATTTTGGCGCCCGGGAACCCTGGGCTAGTCTTGTCCGGTTGTCCGGCAGCCCCGGACATTCGTGGTGCCCGCAGCGGCCCGCGCCGGTCCCGGCGCCCGAGGACGACGAGCACTCCGCCGACCAGCGACCAGGAGTACACCGTGGCAGCCAACTGCGACGTCTGCGCGAAGGGCCCGAGCTTCGGGCACAACGTCTCGCACTCGAACCGCAAGACCAACCGCCGTTGGAACCCGAACATCCAGCGCGTGCGCGTGGTGGAGAACGGCACGCCCAAGCGGCTGAACGTGTGCACGTCGTGCCTCAAGGCCGGCAAGGTCCGCCGCGCCGTCTGAGCACCCCACCGCTCGTTCCCGGGGCCTGTGAGGGCAGATCCTCACAGGCCCTTGGCATGTCTTTGACGCTCCGCCTATGGCATCGTGACCATATGGAGCAGCACGACGAGGTGACCATCCGCCCTGCCACGGTCGCCGATGCGGCCGCCATCGCCGACGTCCACGTCCGCTCGTGGCAGCACGCCTACACCGGCATCGTGCCGGACGACTTCCTCGCCGGCCTCGACCCCGCCCGGCGTACCCCGGTGTGGGAGGAGAACCTGCGCCGCGGCCCCGACGACCACGTGCTCACGTGGGTCGCGGAGGCGGACCACCGGATCGTCGGCTTTGCCACGCTCGGCCCGGGGCGCGACGAGGACGTCCGGCGTGGCGACCGCGAGATCTACTCGATCTACCTCGACCCGGACCAGTGGGGCCACGGCGTGGCGCGCGAGCTCATGCGGACGCTCGTCGCCGCGGCCGGCCCCGGCACCCGCATCCTGCTGTGGGTGCTCGCGGAGAACGAGCGGGCGCAGCACTTCTACCGCCGCAACGGCTTCGAGGCCGACGGCGTCGAGAAGCTCGCCCCCGTCGGTGGCACGGAGCTGCTCGAGGTCCGCTACCGCCGCGGCTGAGGGTCACCCGTTCGCAGCAGCGTCCGCGGGCCGACGTCAAGGCCCGCGGGCGCCGTGCCGATTGTCCGGCATGTCCTCCTCGCCCGCGTCCGTCCAGCCGGGCTGGTACGACGACCCGCAGACGCCCGGGACCCTGCGCTGGCACGACGGCGAGGCGTGGTCGCCGTTCACCAAGGCGGCGGACGCGGCCGACGAGCCGGCCCTGGCCCTGCCGCGCGCCGGGATCGCCGGGGCGCCGGGGGCCGGCCCGGTGCCGGAACCGACGCGGCCGTCCACCACCACCACCCTCGCCGCCCGCCACGACCTCGACCGGCCGCCCGCGGTCGTGCCGACGCCGCACCGGGACCCGGCGCCCACCTGGTCCGCGGCGCCCACGCCGGCGGCTACGGCCCGCACCCCGTCCCCGGCACCGACGTGGCCGGCCGCGCCCACGTCGGCGGACGTCGCCGCCGCCGCACCCCCGGCACCTGCGGCGCGAGCCCTGCCGGCGTCCCTCCCGCCCACGCCGCCGACCCGCCCGGCCGTCCTCCCCCAACCCACCGGCGCCGGGCCGCGCCTGGCGGTCGGCCGGCTCGCGGCCAGGCTTCCGGGCTGGCTGCCGGGCCCCGTGGCGGGGCCGCTGTCTCGCCGGATGGCGCGCTACGCGGTCGGTACGGGCCGACCGCGCGAGGGGATCACAGGTCTCGCCCGGCGCCTCGCGTTCCCCGCGGACGGCGCCTGGCAGGCCTCGACCGCGGCGCTGCTCGGCCTGCTCACCGTCGCGCTGTCGGTCTGGCCGGTCGTCGGCGCCGCCGCCTGGCTGGTGACCTGCGCGTTCGCCGGGCTGGCCTTCCGGCGCCTGCGTCACGACGTGCTGCTGGGCGGCGTGGAGCGCGCGTGGTTCGGCGTCGCGTGCGGCGTCGCGCCCCTGTGGACCGGACTGCTGGCGCTCAGCATCCGCTGACGCGGGCGCGGGCGTCAGCCGGCGAAGTGATCCCAGCCGGGCCGCACGCCCGGCGCCGCGCCGGCGACGAGCACGCGCGGCGCGCCGTCGACCGCGCGCACACGTCCCACGACGACGAACGGCGGCGGCACCGCGCCCGGCGACGGGAACGTCGCGAGCAGGCCGTGGTCCTCGCCGCCGCCCAGCACCCAGGTCGCCGGGTCCACCTCGAGCGCCTCCGCCACGGCGGCGAGCCGTCGCAGGTCGGCGGCGAACGCGTCGGCGGCCACGTCGAGGACCACGTGGGAGGCGGAGGCGAGCCGTCCGGCGTCGCGCAGCAGGCCGTCGGAGACGTCGAT
>Ga0187809_10000051_pt1 | contig 88330 bp, 74 predicted proteins | sample NC_wetland_sal_i_8_FD_132415 | JGI IMG/M metagenome (GOLD analysis project Ga0187809, IMG submission 132415) | Wetland sediment microbial communities from Neuse River Estuary, North Carolina, USA - ASW_4 | ecosystem: Environmental > Aquatic > Freshwater > Wetlands > Sediment | place: USA: North... | reverse complement strand
GTCCTTTTTTAAAACCAAAAATAAGCCCTGGATTTCTGGGGCTTATTTTATTATTAACTACATTGGAGGCGCCTACCGGAATTGAACCGGTGTAAAAGGTTTTGCAGACCTCTGCGTAACCACTCCGCCAAGGCGCCATCTGTTTAAGACAGTTCCATTATACAAAAGCCCTCGCTATTTACCTACTTGCCAATGCAACAAAACGGCGCTAATGTAAAATTATCAATAACCATAAGGAGGATGACCTATGGGTATCTGGGGATGGGGCTCACCGCTGGGGTGGGCTGTATTTTTGGCGGCCGTCGGCGTGTTCTGGGGATTACTCGGGTGGGGGCTCTTAGTACTCAGTAAGGCGATCGAACGCTTTATGTCGCTGCAGAATAAAAAATAATCAACAACTTATAACTTAAATCCCTGCTTTCTTACGGCAGGGATTTCACTTTATTCAGCCCTTGGCTTTGTCGCCTTTGAAAATCCAGTGGACACCAAACTTATCGGTAAACTGGCCGTAGGTTCCGAACGGCAAATCATGCAACTCTTGGAAGCGATCTTTTTCAGCGCCTTCGGCAAGCTTGTCGAACACGGCTTTCAGTTCGTCATACCCTTCGCCAATTATGAATATCGCGGTTGTATCACCTTGGACCGGTTCATATTGAGGCGAGGCCATCCAGTCGGTAGCCGATATCTCGATATCGCCAGCCTTTAGGTTAGCGTTAATCAGTCGCTCGTGTTTCTCCGGTGGCAACGTGTCCTTCATTGGCGTATCGCCAAGCTTGGTCAGCGTTAACTCGCCGCCAAGGCACTTGTGATAAAACGTCATCGCTTCTGCGCAGTTACCGTCGAATAGCAAAAATGGTGTGCAACGTAACATACAAATATAGTAGCAGACTGATCATTCTAGAAACTCCCGTAAATCTGGGTGTGGTATCGGCTCCGCGCGAGGGATGTCGGGTAGGTGAGGGTTGAGAAAACGGTTATAAATTCCACGGGCAGCTACATACGCAGGGTCGGGTACTGCCGGTGGAACATTTCGTTTCCGTTGCAGTGGAAACAGTTCCTTAATTTGGTCGTATGTAAGCTCCTCCTCTGTCGTAACCTGTATGATTGGCACCTCCACACCTTCAATATCGGTAGCATATCTTCCTTGTCCCACTGGTGCGTAAATATTTGCATACGTACTTACCACTCCGCAGCCAAGCGGAGGGTTGAATTCTCTGTCAAACCCTCCACATTGCAACATTACGAAGTTGCCCAGTTTTAAGTGTGTCGTCATGCCCGCAAGGTGGAGCCAATCAAGGTACCCATACCGTCCAGCTTGATCCATGCTCTTCGAAAGGGGTACTGCAACTGCTGATAGATTGCCGAAACCTGCCACCATAACCGTAGGAATGGATGCATCAGCAATAACGCGCTCAAAATCTTCGGGCGTCGCGCCCATGACATGATGTGGCTCGCGGTCGCTATCGACGCACCGGTCAATAAGTGCAGCTGTCTGCTTTTCGAAGTTATCTCGGCTATCTCTCGAGTCCTGAACAAGTGCCGCGATAAACGGAATCAGGATAGCGACTCTTGACCCAGCTTCGTCAGGAGCGCTGAACGCCCTTTCTGATTGCAGCCACCGTCTTTTACCTAAAACAGAGGCGTATCGTTCCCTGAATCTGTACGCCATAAGTTCATTCTATGAGCTGGTACGTATTCTGGCTGTGAAAAATAGTGTGTTTGCAACTTCGTATTCAGTCACCAGGCAATTCCTGGGCTAAGCCCAGAGCCTAGCTTTGGTATAGTGGTTGGTATGAACGTAGACAAGCTGACCCGGCAAGCTACCGAGCACACATTGCATTGCCTGATCGGTTGTGGCATCGGCGAAATATTAGGGATGGTCATCGCTTCACTGCTTGGCTGGCATAGGGTCGGCAGATTATCACTAGCGATAATCTTAGCTTTTGTTATTGGGTACTCACTCACCTATCGCGGCGTGAGGAAACATGTTAGCACCTCGAAGGAGGCCATCAAGATAACTGCAGCGACCGACACGGTATCCATCGCCACTATGGAACTGGTAGACAATACTATCGAGTTCCTCATTCCGAATGCGCTGCTGGTAACGGTGGCTCAACCCAGATTCTGGTGGGGGTTAGCATTGTCGCTAGCCATAGCGTTCGTTATCACAGTCCCGGTCAACCGGTATATGATGAGCCGAGGCTCACACCAGCATCACCATTAGGCTAACGCGATCTCCGTCTGACTTAACTTAAAGTGCCCTTGGCAAGTTCGATAGCTCTCATACGGTCATCAAAAATATTATTGTTATATTGTTAAAATACGGTAATGTTTATTTAGTGCTTAAAAACAAAACTAAAAAGGTAAACAGAGAAAATGGTGCCGCAAAGTAATCCTCTTTTGTCGTGGCTAAAAGCCCACTTGTATCTTGTAGTCTTTGTATGTCTGGTAGTAGTGGGGGGCATTACAACTTGGTTCGTGAATGCAGCTAGCCCAAACATAAATGTAAACTTCAACTCTACGGTAACTACCCTGGCGCCAGGAGCATTTTCTGGCACAATTTCTACCTATGGGGGACAAAACATTACCACGAGCACTAAGCAACAGAACAATCTCCGAAACCTTAGTCTGGGGACGTATCGTATACCGATTCAGTGGAATGGTGGCAATCCGATCTCAAGTGCAGGTGGCGGCCCCAAGAACATCTCAGCGTACGCATGGATACGCGCAATCAAAAGTATCGGAGCGGAACCTGAAGTCGTCATCGGCGGCACATCTGACGATAACTTCACCCCTCAAGACGCCCAGAACCTCGTAAAGTACTTCAACACCCCTGGTACTAACCACTACAGCCCAGTCCATTACTGGCTTATCGGTAACGAGCCCGACAATCATGGCATGTCGCTTACCTCCAATAACCAGTACTGCGCCCTATATAATCAGTCGGCCCCGCTCATGAAGAAGGTAGACCCGACCATCCTCGTTGGTGGCCCGACTATCGAACAGTGGGACCAGCAAGAGCTGCAAAACTTCCTGAACTGTACACCAAGCGCAAACGTCGACATCGTGGATTGGCACGCATACGCCATGGGCGGCAATGCGCTCTCAGATTCCGATGCCTTAAATAATCAAGCTCCTAGTTACGAAACCCACCTTGATACACTACGCAACATGATTACTCAGAAATATGGGGCGGCGCGTTCAGCGCAAATTCAGATGTCAGTAGGTGAATATAACTGGTCATGGCAGTTCCAAGACGGTTACCAAGGTGGTTGGGATGGAGGTAGCAACGATACTCGGTTCTTTGAACCGGTTGCAGGTGTTTGGGCAGCATCGGTTGCAGGGCATATTGCAGAGGCGGGCGCACGCGGCAACCAATATTCTGACCAAAATGGACCTCTTGGCCTAACTTTCGATGACAGCGAGGGCAATATTCTACAACACTACGGCACTTCAGTTAACGACCCAATGCCGATTTACTGGTCGCTTGCAATGTTCACGGGCGCGAACCTCTTCCGCAGTTTTGGTACTAACGTCGTAAGTACGGCTTCCCACATACCGGGCGTGGAAGTATTTGCGTCCAATAACAATAAGAACATCGTACTCATCAATAAAAACCCAGGGACTCAGGAAGTCGCCAACATAGGACTCGCCGGCTTCGGTGGGGGTACTGCTGATATATGGCAGACAAACCCGAGCGCCCAGTTCAGCGCACCTAACAAGATCAGCACCGTAAAGAACGTAACCGACCTCGTTACCGTAACACTCCCGGCTTACTCAATCACTACGATTGTTTTAAACGACGGTAATACGATCGGAAATGGCGGCACGCCACCGCCATCACAGGCGCCGACCATAACTGCCGTGAAAGCGAATAGCGTAAATACTAACAGTGCCACTATAAGCTGGGTAACGAACCAACCTAGTACAAGCCAGGTACAATATGGGACAAACACACTCTACGGCACAACTACGGCTAAAGATACGAGCACCGTTACGACACATGGCATACGGATAGCAAATCTCGCATCAAACACCACGTATCATTACCGGGTTATATCGAGCAACACTTCCGGACAAACTACTGTGTCTGGCGACTACTCATTCACTACCGCAAATAGCTCCACCGGTGGTGGGGGCAAAGGAGGAGGCGGCGGTGGGAGTACCGCTGGAAGTGCGTTGACAGTACCGTTCAGAATGAACGTTGGCGGCGGCGGATATACGGACAGCCACGGCAATAAGTGGATAGCAGATGCGCATTATAACGGCGGCTCTACTGACAGCCAGGCCTCAGGTAAAACGATTTCAGGCACAAACAGTGCATCCATATACCAAGATGAACGCTACGGAAAGACGTTCAGCTACAGCCTTCCTGTTTCGAACGGCACCTACAATGTACAGCTGGATTTTGCGGAAATATACCCCTACTGCAATAAAGCAGGTTGCCGTGTGTTCAATGTCGATATCAACGGCTCTCGTTGGCTCACCGGATTTGATATAGCGTCAAAAGTTGGCGCCTATACCGCGCTTACTGAATCGAAAAGTGTAACCGTTACGAATAAGGCAATCAACCTCACCTTTACTGCGACGACGGGAGCGGCACAATTAGCTGGTATCGAAGTAACCAATCATACTACTACCACTCCTCCCCCGGCGGCAAAAACGGGTGCTCTGGTTGGTATTGCAGGCAAGTGTCTAGATGACAAGTACGACCAACAACAGAATGGCAACACTATCCAACTGTTTGGCTGCAATAACTCGCCTGCTCAAACCTGGTCACTCCCAGGGGACGGGACAATCCACCTCGCAAATTCTAGCTACTGTTTGGACGTCGACACTTCCGGCACGGCGCCCGGCACGATTGTTCAGCTCTTTAGTTGTAACGGAACTGTGGCACAGCAGTGGGTAGTCAATACCGACGGCTCCATCGAAAACCCGCACTCAGGGCTATGCCTCGACGACAAGTACTCGGGAACGAGTGATGGCAATCCTATATGGATCTGGGGCTGTAACGGTTCCTCGGCGCAGGCCTGGACACTCAAGTAGCCCTGGTGCATCAAACACTACCCTTATTGTGCTCGCCGAAACAGGTGAAAGTTACCACTTAAAAAATTATAGTGGTATTGGGTAGCTTAGCTTTTAGTTGCATAATTTGGCTTGCAGATAATGGGTTGCCGGTAAGATTAAGTGTCTTGAGTTGTTTTAAGTTAGCTATTTCATTCGGTAATGCAGTGATTTTATTGTAACTATAATTCAATGTTTGTAACTGGTTTAACTGGCCTATCTCGGCTGGTACGCCAGTCATGTCGTTGTAGCTAGCGTCTAGGTTCACTAAGGGCATTTTACGAATTTCCGCAATCAATGCACCCTGAAGTCGGTTGTGATCAACTTTGAGAACCTGTAACTTGTCCATGTTGCCCAACTGGGAAGGCAGAGAGGTTAGGTTGTTATAAGACAGCACAAGCTGTGTTGCGTCAGTCTGGTTATATACATTCGGACCAACGCTGGTTAGGTTTTGATGTGAATAGTCCAGTATTTTGGTGTCGCTAGCACTCGTATTTGCCTGGCTGGAGCTAGTTGCCGTGTTTGGCGTAGCCGTATGCTTGGTTTTGTCGTAAATAATCCAACCGCCAAGCCCTAAGACTATTATGACCAGTACTGTTACAGCTGCGTTCTTAGACATAAGGTAATTATACTCGTAACGCCTTGACGGGACAGTGACCCAACGCACGGCCTGGGACTAATACAACCGAAACGGCAATCGTATGATGTGCCTCGTCCGTAATACATTATCATCCCAGCACCTTTTGGCGTGGTTGCGCCAGTTCACATCATTACGCTGATGCAGCCCCCCCTCGTACGGCATATATAAGGGCTTGCCGGCATTAACGCGCAAATAGCCCAGGCTGTCGCTCGGGCACGAGAGGAGACCACGCTGGCCGCGCACCGGACGACTTACCATGCTGAATGAAAAGCATAGTATTGTTGGCGCGGCACATACCGGCTATCAAACATATACTCCCTGGAGTTTGCCCGGGTAAGTATCCTGACTAAATCATTTTTGTTTGTTAGCCCAAATACATCAAAGCTCACACAAGCCTTTGATTCTATACACGCCCCAACCATATCTTTGGCTATTTTGGTTTCCAACTGTTCCTTATACGCTTTGTCGGCCTTAACAGCATTCGTATTTATGTCAAACTCAGTTACATAGACAGGTACGCCAATTGCAGCAAAGCGCTTCATGTTGGCGACAACAGCCTGTTTACTCGGCGGGCGGCTGGCATCGATATGCATCTGCATACCGATCCCGTCAATCGGCACGCCCCTGGCTCTGGCCGCCTTTATATAGCCAAGCATAGCATTTGAAACACTGGTCTTTGTCTCATCATCGAAATCATTTAGAAGCAGCGTAGCCGTTGGGTCCGCCTGGTGCGCCCATATGAACATCTGATCCACGTAGCTGGTGTTATTGCCAAGCTGATCGACGAACCAATTTTTCACCCCGTAGACATGCTGCTCCTCGGCAAACGCCTCATTAACGACAGTGTAGGTTTGTACACGACCCCTATATCTATCCATTATCGTAGAAATGTGGTTATGGAGGATCTGTAAAATCTGGTTTTTAGAGTAACCGCCTTTCAGCAACCAATTTGGCAGATTTACAGCATCGCCCCAAACGAGGTGATGGAATTGTACGGGCATATTGTGTTGGACAGCGAAATTCACCATCTTGTCAGCATTGGCAAAATCATAAATTGTAGGACCTGGTTGGATCTGGCTAAAGCTCGATCCTCCCCCATCAAGCGTCAGGAAATCGAATTGACTGCTGACAATACCGGCATAGATTTTGTTGTTTAGGCCATCTGGCTCAACATGAACACCAAGCGCAACATTATGTACGGCAGCCAAGTCTTTGAGCGGCGGCCAAAGTAAGGTAGGAGATTTCAGTGAAAAAAAGTACCAGTATCCTACGGCAATACCGGCGGCACAGGCAGCGCCAACAATAATCACGCAGATTTTTCGCCAACGCCGCATTTTGTGCAACTTTTTATTTTTACCTAATATGCGTCGAGCCACGACACCCATTATAACTGCTTATGCTTCAAGCCAGAATCCCAGCAACAATACGGCCGATAATCGCAAACCATACGTATTGCACTTACTTGCCCTCCTATTTGTGGGAGGGTATTGTCCCTCAGGCTGAATAACACTTACGAAGTCCTTACTCAATCAAACAGAAAAGCGCCCTAAGGCGCTAATTCACAAAATTGGTGCGCTTGACGCACTTTCATTCCAACACCTGCTGGCGTGGATAGGCCGGGAGTTACACTAATCTAATTAGCCGCATACTTCATTGATTCAAATACCAACTTGGCTGTAGTGAAATCGGCTGAACCCTCCATTTGCTGGGCAGTCAGCTGCGGTGGGGTTGCATTCGAATTATTAAATAGATACGGCCAGTAACAAAATTCATCATCAGGCATTTTTACACTACCATTAACGAAAATGTTCTTACTCTTAAGCCCTACTGGGTAGCCTGACTGAGTAGCCGTCGGAGAGAGGCATGCTGACGTAGGATTGGCGGGCGTACTGCCATCGCCCGTGACAGTAGCCGCAAGCGCGATGTATAAACCTTTACCTAGAGAAGTAATGGGTACCGAACTGAAAGTTTTAGCGCCCGATCCCCCAAGACACCAAACACCTGTTCTTAGTGTGATTTGGTGATTCGAAGGGCTCGTTAAGACTATGTTATCAGTACCTGGATAAACACAGCCCGTGCCTTTCGGTGAGCTTGCGGATGAATCAGTTATCGTCCAGTTCGCTGGATATCGGTATGTTATCTGCTCATATTTGAGCGTCGCGGATTTCCACCCCGCATATGGATTCTGTACTGGGCTGGCAGGTGGGGCACTTGTACCACCAGATTTTGTTGTTGATGGTGCTTTGGATGAGGTTACTGCCGCTGTCGTTTTTGTCTTATGTTGTTTGTGATAGATGTATACTCCTGCACCACTTACAGCTGCAAGGACAATGATGACAATGAGGATACCGAGTAGACCGAAGCCTTTATTGTTGAGCTGTTTGATGCTTTGCATAGGTACTTTAAGCATAAAAGGATGGGTTGTGTTTTGCAAAACAAAGAAGACCTCAGGGCTTACTGAGGTCATTGTGCTTATGGTTCGTTTGGTGCCAGCTTCCGGTCATGTTTAGAAAGAGATATTACGGCGCTGTCGTTAAGATGTCTAGGGAAGCAACGCTTACCACGACCATATTCCTTGCGGGTAGAGCATAAATACAGTCGGTGGCAGCTCAAGCCATTCGACTCTAATATCAAGGTTTTTTAATTTCGCTTGCAGTTCGTCAATCCGTTTCTTATTCTTAGCATCCGGTGCCTTATCCAGCGATGATAGTAGAATCCGATTAGGTCTGAGCAGACTCGCAGCTTTATAAAGTTTTTCAAAATCGCCATCAGTAAATAACGATTGTACGTTTTTTACTTCACCAATAACTAACTCACCGTCCACTAATACAAATAAATCTAGATCTGTAAGATGCCGTTCTTGCCTACCTACAAATACATCAACTGGTGGATATGGGTCAAATGAGTAGTTCGACTGCTCGTATAATGCTCCGAGCGCAACAATTAATGGTATCTGACTGTAGATTGCACCATTGAGGCCAGCTACTGTATTGAGTTGGTAGCTCCAAACCTGTTCAGCGCTAACCGTAAAGTCTGCCCCACAACCAACACAGTGATTATGAGAGTTTATACTATCCACTTCGTAAAACGATTTTAGCCCGCAATTGATGCATCTATGCTTGATGCCAATTTTTAACATATTAATGCTAATCAAATCGGACAGATTATCTTTTAAGCCCCTCTTGTTTTTATCCGTATATTTATAACTCTTACCGTTGATCTTGTTGTAGTCTTCGATTTCTTTGATAAATTCGCTTTCAAAGAATGTGAAGTCCTTCTCTTGACCCTCAATCTTAATTTTACGGCTATAGCCCTGAACACGGCCGACCCACGCATCCACCGCCTTTGGACTATAGCCTTGCTGTGCTGTCTTCTTAACGTTCTTCTCTATCGCAGCCCGCAAATCCTTATTGATCTTACTATCACCGGCAGGGTCTTCCCCTGCCATTGTCATAAATACTCTTCGCCAATATGGATTTTCAAAGAAATGCGCCGCTTCCATAAAGCCCCCGTATAATCCCACGAATCCACGAAGAGAGCGTCCTGACTGTGAATTCCTGTAGTTTGAGAACGGTGCAGTTAGAGCTTTATCTCTTGGATCACCCGTATGATAGTTGTAAGTACGAGGTGCTAGGAGGAGATTGCCTAGCACTGTCGTGCCATCCGGTATCGTAATCGAGGTCATACGATCGTCCCTATTCATGAATGCCGATGGCTGGCCAAGCCGATTAATCCTTGCGCCAATTTTATGAAGTGTACTATGGGCTAGTGCATTGTACTTTGGGTAAAGTAGCCAATACTGACTAGGGTTTATAATCCGATGGTCTGGATTCTCCTGTTCTATAAAGAAGTCGGTCATCCACTGCTGCCCAGCCATACCTCCCTGCATTTGATCAACGGGCTTGACGCTTAAATTAAAGCTACTCCCAGATACACTATAGGACTCCATGTCGCTTGATATAGTTATATGTTTGTCATAATTCAATGCCGTAGGACCTGATACTTTCTGGGCATTAGCAGAGTAGTACAGATTCTCGCTAATTAAACGAGCGTACCTTCGAAGCGTCGGTAGTCCCACACTTGACGACCTAACATTGAGTTTTTGTAAACCGTTACCATTGCCTGTATTTTTGAACTTCTCCATCCAGCCTCTAAGGGCGACGAGCAATTGATCATCCTCAACGAACTTTATCGGCACCCAAGCATTAGTCATTTGGTATGAAAGCCAATCCGGCGTAATCAGCGCATTATTCCAATAATGGATGACATCCTCGGGCTCATCACCAATAAATAGAGTGCGAGTCTCGCCATCATAGTCATCCCTCCTTGATTGCCGATCTACCCCAGGAATATATGAGTACTCATTCGGATATATCCGTCTACCCCACTCAGCGAGTGGCCGCATTGCCGAAATTAGTGAAGCCTTGCTGCTAACAACGTGTTGCTCAATGTGACCATCTGTAAGTTGTTTGGTCAAATAATCAGTGCCTGCTTGTCCAAAATTGAATTTAATGAATTTACGAACATACGCAGGCGTACTTCGTGTTGAGTTACTCAAGTCGAAATTTAGGATGGAGTATGGCTGGAATGGGTTGCGCCATAAGAACGACGTGTTTTTCTCATCAGGCAAAACATCAATGGGGTCGGGGTGAATGCTAATAAATTCACGCAGATCAGTGTCAACAAAACCTGGGTTTAGCTTAATAGCAATATCTCTGATGGTCGCTTTACTAAGTTTGGTTTTTGAATGAATAAAGTCAGGGTCATACTTGGCTAAGTACTCAATCCAAGCACTGCTAATTCTACCTTTCGTTGCAGGTATAATTTGGAAGAACCTGCCTCCCCACTTCTTTGAAGCGTACTCAATCACCTTCTCGATCTGCGAGAAAGCCTTGTTCTTATTGGATGTATCTATAACAAAGGCGATCCTAATTGGGCGATTGCGGGTATGTACAAGAAACTGGTCAGTCTGCTCTGCCATAAAACTCCTTTAGGCACAATTGTATAGGATATGTTGTTACTAGGTATAATTTAAATTGTCGTCTTGATCACAATGGCCCAAAAAGAGCTGGAATACCAAGCTAGGACTTACTTGCATTTACTAGCAGAAATAATGTCGACCTTGCCGGTCAGTAGATTTTCGTCATCTCCAATTTCCCGCACTTCCATCCCATAAAGAATTTCCACACCATAATAATAGAAGTCGAAAAAGGAAACTTTTCTACCTTTCATTGGAATCACGTGGTGCCTTATTCTAGCGATTTGCTCGAGATCAGGATGTTTAACTACAGCAAGACTACCCGAAAAGTCACAGTTACCTAGCACTATTCTTCTAATCTCGTCGAAGCGCTTTGCATGAGCAGTTCGTGCACCGAGATCACCATACACTACTTCCAGGCCCATTTTATAGAAAGCCCTAAGTAGTTTCTTGATATATGCATTCGTTAGCTTGTGCCCACCTACAACACTGAGCGTAAATCCTTTTTCGTGCTCTTGAAAGTAGTCCGATTTATTCGACTTTAGAAGTACATTAAGATGGCCTGGATTTATCATGGCCATGTCAACATTAATATGTTTACTGGCGGGGACTTTTCCGTCTCGATTCTCTATCCCGTGAAATACACGCAGAAACTTTATTGGGTCAAAGTTGGTCAGTATCTCGTCGAGTCTAGCTAATTCGCCATTATTACACCTATCACATACAATGCCGGGTGGCAGAATTTTTAGTACATTACCAAGGCCCCGAGGAAGAATATGCTCTTCACTTGTAAAAGGGTTATCGAACGATAGGCAGAATAAACACGGATAACGTTTCTTCATAGAGCGTCGTAACTAAGCTCTCGTCATTTATGGGTGATCTTTCGTTTTACTTTGAATATCGTGTCGACCAGCTTTTCTATTTCAATTTTACTCTCATAAACTTTCAGTCTTCCCTTTATATAGCCCACTCTATATTCAAGGCTGCTACGTACTAGTCGCCAGTTAGATTGTTCTAGCTCCTTACTAATTAGCTTCCACACGGTTCGCTTACTGTCGTCGCCACTTCGCCCTTCCTTATCGTCGATTGCAGTGAACATAACTTGCAACTCTTTTTCCATATCGGGCTTTCCAAGGGCAAAATCTTCGAAACCATTCTTGGCAAGGAGCTTACTGAGTCGCTTATCTACCTGGGAAGCTGTCAACATTTCTATCTTCGCAAGCTCTGCTATATACAGCCTCTCCGTTTCGCTTTCTTCCCATGACGGCCTTGTGTACTGCGCTGGACGATTCCTTAAATCTTCAGCCCATTCCCTGACTTTTTTGGAGTAACAGTAGAGTTTGCGGTCTTCTTCATAGTTAGGGTCTGGTGTTTCTTCTTCAGGTTTGTGGCTATAATCATGTATTTCTTGCCAGACATGGTCGCACCGCTGGCATGTGTATGTAAGCGTCAAAATATCATTCTCGTCAGTTTTAACGTAAGTCACCTTTTCGGTCTTACATTCGGAGCAGCGAGTCGGTTCTACAATCCACTCTTCGCCATCGTCAAAAAAGGCCGTGTTTGTACCACAGTCACCGCACTTAAACATGAACAGCACTCGATTCCTTTTCTCGTCGCCATGCCACAAATCTTTGCTGATTGTCCGCAAGTCCTTGCCAAGGCATTTACGGCAACGAGTATTATGTGGTGGCAGTGCCGTAGCGAGAATGTGGTCTTTGGTTTTGTCCTCGGCCATCATCTTTTCAATCCAGGCTTCCTTGTTATTGAAGCGTTCTGCCGCTGCAAAGAACGCCGCCATTTCTTGAACTACATCAATCCACAGCCCTTTGACTTCTTGCAGCCTAGCTTTTTCTTCGGGGCTAGCACCGGCTTCTTCGATGTCTTTGTCTGTGACTTCGAGCTTGTGATGGTGGAGAAAACGACACTGGTCTACCGTACCTTCGTCGTAAATATCTTCGTAGTGCTCACGGGGCCGTAGATACTTCATAGAACCATCCTTCCCACAGAAAACGATAAAACTAATACATATAATATACTTAGTTTTTGCGGTTTACTTTATAACATCCCAGTTATTGAGATAGTAGGCCATATCGTGAGCCTTTCTACCAAGGTAGACCGTGTCATCCCTGAACTTTATATTCACTCTATACCGCTTGCCATGGCCTACCTCTAGAATCGCCTTCTCGTGGACTTTCTTTTCCATCTCATGGAAAGGTACAACTAGGAAATTGTTTGCCTTCTCGCCATGTAGCACGAAGACATAGTAGATATTTCCTGAGCTATGGCGTTCGAACGACACTTTACGAACATCAAACACGTACGTCTCAAACTTGTTGAGATTTGCTGTTTTGACCTGGATACTAAAAAGTTGATTGTCCTTGGTTGCAACAATGTCCATACCCACATCGACACTCATGATGCTGGCATTGAAGCCACGAAACAAAAGTTCTGAGCAGACTAAATGCTCCCCTCCCTTACCCGTATAACCGCTGTCTACGTAGAGACGTTCAATCTCATCAGCTTCGGCCTCTTCTTGCTCGGGCAAGTCGGCAGGTACATTGGTGGTCAGGTTTAAGGCATAGTGGCCAGGCTTTGGGCGTACAAATACTGACTTAGCTCCTTTTTGTTTGATGTCTACGCTAAGTTGAGAATTGAGGCTTGCCTCGGGAGTAGCACCTTCAGTTTCTAACCAACCTGCTTCTATTGCACGTTGGGTAATGTCACGGTAATGTAGCGGCACATTTGTCTTTTGCAGGACTTTCAGAGCAGCTGATTTGTACTTATTTCCATTAAACACTACGAGTCGCTCAATGCTTCTGCGAGTTGCTTAAACGACCCAGTACGGTAGGTCTTAAAATCTTCCTCGGTGACATACAAATCTTTGTAGACATACTTCTTCTGCTGAGCATTCACATCGTTACACCACTGCTTGAGTCGCTTGCGTTTCGGCTCTACATCCAGGTCTTCGTGACCCTTTGTTTCTACGATATAAATCGTATTACCTATGGTCTTAACAATAAAGTCTGGGAAGTAGTTGCTGATTTCTCCATCAGAGTTTCGATAATCAATCTTAAACTGAACGGCAAAGAAGTTCTTGGTAAACGCTATTACGTCATCCGCTTTATCCAGGAATGACGCAAACTCAAGCTCAAGATGGCTGTCGCCCACGATACGATTAAAAAGACTTTTCTTAGGCATGATGAAACCTTGGTCTTTGACAACGAACGGCCTCGTTTTACTGATTTTAATGTGGTTGCTGATTTCCGCCTCGCCTTTATCAACAACCGTGAGGTCATTTATCTCTTTCTTAAACGTCTCGACCACCGTACGCCTCGGAGCAATTTCACTCAGATTGCGCAGTACGTTCATGTCTTCTAGCTCTACGTGCTTCCCGAAAAGGTAATCAGCTATAAAGTCCTTTACCTTGCCATACAAAACATCGTATCCACTTATAAGGCGAAGGTCATGCTGGATTGTCTGCGTGAAGTAGCCGACGACACTGTGATAATCAGGGTTGATTATGGATAGCTCAGTTATATGATGTACGTTATCGTCATCGTCTAATGCCTTGAAAACAATCTGGCGCTTTTCTTCCTCGGTAAATTGCTTTGGCTCAACAGACTTGAAGTTGAACTTCGCAAGGTTTAACTCAGACAGGTTCTTATACTCTCGCTGTATGCGTGGCGTTAGGACTGGGATTTCAATATCTAAGTTCTCGATGTCTTTTGTTTTATCGTCGGTGTCAATTTCCACCACTAACGGCATCTTCGGCTTCGAGCCACCGCCCATCTTAACATGTTCAAGTTCAACGCCTTGGCTCTTAATTTCTTCTACGAACTGAATAAACGCTTCAGTGCCGATTACACTGACATATTCGCTCTCTACCTCTTCCCGCCGGTACATGCGGCGCAATCCTCGGCCCAATGTTTGCTCTGGTAGAATCTTCGCTTTGGAGCTGAATGACCGTAGACCTACGACTGTCGTCACGTTTCGCACGTCCCAACCTTCTTTAAGCATCAAGACAGACACAATAGCCACATATTTGTTGTCAGCGTTATCAATCTCGTTAGATTCTTTTCGCAGTAGGTCTAGTTCATATTTATTCTTACCAGAGGTCGTTTCAGAAATTTCACCACTCTTGTTGGTATGGATAGTCAACGTCCTTCCGCTGAACTCCGGATAAGTAGCCTCAAGGTAAGCAGCGACATCATCACAATTCTTAGTGTCATCTGTCATCACGAATAGAACAGCTTTCTTACCATTCTTAATTTGCTCGTCATAAACCTTCTTCCACTCACGATAACCGAGGTCGATGTAGTCGGCATATTTTTCGGTAAACTTGGAGCTCTGGCGTTCTTGTAGCTTTGCCCTCGAAGCCTCGTCAGGCAATACGGGATGTTTGACCACGTTCTGATAAATCGCCTCTACCAACGGGTAATCGCAGATTGTCTGAACGAAAATATTGCCATTCCGGTCTTTCGGCGTGGCAGTTACATCCACCTGCAAGGATAGCTGGCTGCCCTTTTGTAGCAAGCGGTTGTGGAGGTCTTCTATGGACTTGAACCATGCCAGGCGTTCGTCGTGTATGTGGTGCGCTTCGTCGTTAAGGACAACTAGCTCATCTACATCACGGACTATCTCGGCAAGGTCTACTTTTGAGTCGTTTGTCTTGCCTGATGGGCGGTCACCTAAAAAGTAGTTAGTAGTATCATCATCATCAAAACTAGATGCCTTGTGGTTACTTTCGTATACTCTGTGGATATTTGTCAGGAATATATTACCAGTTGAGCTAGTAACATGGACTTCATCCTGTATGTGAAGGTCGAGCTGAAAATCCTCATGCCAGTCGTGGCCAGCATACCCATTGTCAGGAATCATCGGGTCTTCGTAAAAGACTTTTAAGCCATCGAAATCCTTGCGTATACGGTCGAGTACAATTATGTTCGGTGCGATTACGAGGAAGTTTCGTGCAAGCCCAGAATCTTTTTCGTATAGCTTATGGAAGTAGCTCCAAACCAGCGTCAGAGCTAGGATTTTAGTCTTTCCACTACCAGTAGCCATCTTTACTACAAAACGACGCCAGTTTTCGTAAAACATGTTAGCCGACACTGCCCCGGTCGCATCGAAACGTAGTAGGTCATACTTGTCTTTTACTCCAACGACATCATACAGATAGACAATCGTTTCGATTGCTTCACGTTGCGCAAAGTAGAACTGAAACTCGTCTACACTACCATCGTTTCTAGGGATTAAGTGCTCAGTCTGGAACCAATATTTAAGTAGCGAGCGACTTGTTTCTGTAGCCCCTTGGTAACCATCTTCACGCCATGTCTGTACCGCTTTTCTGAGTTCGGGTACGAGTGGAGGTAAGAGTTTATTGGCCGCCGTCTCACGCAAATCCTCATCAGCTGGGAACCAACGAACCGAAGGGTCAAGGATTGCAAAAGGCGATACCGGGAAATCTTTATGAAGTGCCATCTGTTTTTTCTTTCTTTTCCCCAGTCTCAGGTTTTACTTTAGGTTCGGCCGTCCTGACGTTTGTTCGGCTTTCAAGCAGTCTGAGCTTTCCCTGTTCTTTACCTATGGTCTTGTAGGTTGCGCTCATCGAGAGGTTTAGCTCGACGAGCTGGGAAACTTCATCACCATCGTTCTGCTCCTTACTACCTGGAGGGTAAACCTTAACTGATGCGCCTCCTTCAACCATCTTCACAATAAGCTTGGTAGCTTCAAGCAGGTCTTTCTTTATTTCATTCTCAGCGCCATTTGCGTTTTTGGGAGTATGTTCCTTGTAGAGTTCATCCACAAACTCCTTGATGTTTGCATCTGAAGTCTCTGCCGCCTCTAGGCTATTAAACTCCTTTTCAAGAGTTTTACTATTTATCTTCTTCTGTTTTAGCTCCTCATATTGGATACGGATTTGAATTGCTTGCTCTACTCTCGCCATCGCCCATGTAACACCTTTTGCCACCAGAATCAGGGTAGGATAGATTGCTAGGCCGTCACCTATATCAATTATTAGAGGTGAGGACTTCGAGATAGCAGCAATATGTGGCTTCTTGAACGCTTCTGGTTTGTCAGTAAGACGTGCATAGGCTCGAACTATCGCTTCAATATCGCTTAAACGAGCTTTCAAGGCCTCAGTGTCATCCACTACGTAGTCGCCCAGATATTCAATGCTTAATAGGGCAGAGTCGGGCGCCTGGTACTCAATACCAAATTTGTCCATTTCGGCTAAGATTGTTCTTAGCTGGTTTAGCGACACGCTAACCTCTTGTACAAAAGCTTCGATTGAACTGGGAGCATTGAAGATTTCATCATTCATTATGGCCGTTATGCGTTCAGTAGCAGCCTCACCAAGTTGACCACTCATCCCTAATCTACCAATCACATACTCGGAATGGGGAACAACGTCTAGGGCAGACTGTTGCTGATTATTTGTCTTCGCTATTAACGCAAGTGTATCCCTGATAGATTTTTCTAGTTCTGGGGTGGGGCTAGTTCTTCCCGTTGTAAGGTAAGAAACTAGGTTCTGGTAATTCGATGTATTGTCGTACTGCTCGAGGACACTAACTATTTCACTGGCATTGACAAGAAAGTTCTTCAGATTCATATACTTACTTCTATAACTTTCATCGTGTCATTACCAAAAATGTCCACGACTTTAATTGCCACTTTATGGCGCCCGGCTTGCAGATACTCCTTGGGGGCCGTTTGCAGCTCTAACTTACGGTCTTTCTTGGTACGGAAACTCTGCCATTCGTTCTCGAATATATAATCTCCAGTCCACACTTCTTCGTACTCTTGCAGCTCAAGTTTGTTCGTGTCCGATTGGCCATCCAAGTTAACTTGTTCCGGTCTAGTTATGGGTTGCCGAATGATTTCTTTACGGTCTTCGTAGCTAAAGTCTACACTCCAATAATCTATCCAGTCAGTCCAGCTCTTAGTCAGCTGCTCACGCTCCACAATGCCCGAATCCTTGTCCTTCGTGAACTTCCAAATCTGGCCGTCAATGACTTCGACTTTAGTTCCACCCGGTTTCAGTTCGGTAGATATATTGTCGATACTGTCTTGAGAGTAAAAGACCGAGAAATCAGTTAGCTCCATGCTCACCGTCTTGCCCTTTACATGCGGCTTGACCTCTATATAGCTAACGTCGTGGAACACCACCTGGTTCTTCTCGATAGCTCGCTTGTCAAACACATCACGTGGGATGTATTTCAGAGCAACATCAACGCCCCTGGTTCGTGCTTCATCCTGTGCCGCAGGACTTAATCCCATCTCAAATTCAAATGCTAGTACGTCAATTTTGGAGATACCCTTCTGTAGAGCTTCTTCAACCACCCTATCTACATACAGCCTTGATACTGGCAAGTTAATTGGTCCAATGGAGACAAGTCGAGCATTACGTTGAGCCTGGAAGGTCCTAAACCCTTGTATTGGTTCTGCCTTGTAAGCCTTAGTGATGAGCGTGACGAAGTCCTGTTCTTTCTTTGCAAGCTGGGCTTCACGCTCCTCATCTCGCAGGTTAGTATTCACCCCTACGTAGTGCTGTCTTTCGTACTTTCCAAGGTTAAGGATTTCAAAAGCCCGATAGTTTTTACCCACCTTTTTAAGCTGGCGCTGAGTAGCTATTAGCCTTTTTCTTGCCGTATGGACAGAAAACTTACCCATATCAGAGCCAACCCATTTCCTTCCGAGTTTCTCAGCCACGGCAAGGGTTGTTCCTGAGCCCATAAAGAAGTCTGCAACTATTTCACCCTTATTCGAAGATGCTTCAATTATCCTCTCCAACAAGCCTTCTGGCTTCTGTGTTTCATAAAGCTTTGAATCCTCACCCCAGGACGTGATGTATTGCGTCGCTTTATCCGCCCAAATGGTTTGTACTGGCATACCGTTAGTCTCATCTAAATAGGTTTTCAGTCGGGCAACGCCATTTTTCGTATAGAAAACTTTGCCCTCGCTATCAAGTTTTCTCATAGTTTCTATCGGGCATCTCCAAAGTTTCATGTGGCCATGCCATTCATACTTATATCCGCCACCGCTAAGCCCGTATGCAGATAAATCACCTGACTTAAAACGCCTACCGTCAGGTTCTTTGTATCGGAAGTACTTTTCTACATACTCGTCATCATAAGGACCTACAGGGTCATTCCATGTATAGTTACTCGATTTTGTGTAGAAGAATATGGTTTGATGGATTGTACCGTATCGACCACTATCGCTGTGGGCACTGGTGGATTTCCAAGCAATTTCATTCCTAAAACCTGATGTCCCCGGGCTGCCACCAGCACCAAAAATCTCATCTAGCACCATTCTTACTATCCCTGTGACCTGCCAACCAACGTGTACATAGATACTCCCGTCCGGTGCAAGCAAGTCATGCATCAAGCGTAGTCGTTCATAAAGCATTGAAACATATGAGTCGCTTCCCCGCCCCCACGTATCACGATAGGCGAGTTCCTCTAGTACCGAGGGCTGCTTTGTCAGTTTTTCGTCCCCGATTTCTATTGGCATACTAAAATCAGCGCCGACATCAAACGGCGGGTCGATATAGATAAGTTTTATACCACCTTGTTTCTCTATTTCTTGTCGGAGTGGCCCATTCTTGAGGCTAGAAAGTATGAGCTTGTTGTCGCCCCAGACTAGCTTGTTTGTCCAGTCGGCAATTTGCCTACCTGAGAAGTCAAAGAGCTCTCTTTGGTTTTTGATAGCTTCTTCATCCCGTGGCTCATCAATTAGCTCAATAGTCTGAAAAGGAAGAACTGTATTTGCAACCTCGTTAGTCTTCCCGTTCCAGACCAATTCAACTTCACGCTTTTCATCGAAGAGCATGAAGCGGTACTTGTCGGGTAGAGGTTTACCTTCTTCCAGGTACTTAACGACGTCACGAATTTCATTATCTGTTAGCTTCATAAATGCTCCGAATGACCTCATTATAATGTTGTAACTAGCTTTTCCCAAAGTAAAACCTCCGACTTGCCAGTCTATGCTTAGCACAGTCGTCTTACGTCCGTTCTAACGTCATTCCACCACTTCTATATAGCTACGATAACTTAGCTCGTTTATGACCTCTGTAGAAGTGTGCTACTTTTAGTCAGCTTACATACCATTTACTGGTTCTTAGGATAGGGGAAACTCTCTGGAATCTTTGCAACCGATTGTGGTCCAAAACCACCAAATCAGGGTATTTCTGGGGAGAAGACCCAACTATTATCTGTAAACTTACCTGAGACTCGCCGTACATTCCGGGCCAACACGTCACTCCTGTAGGAAAAGAGAACTTGTATAGAACTCGTACAACATTTTTTCACATACGCCGCCCTTTACAAACTTGAACTTCCGTTACATAGAATAAATAATAATTGACATGGCCGACCTATCCGACGCAAGCAAGAACCGAGAAGCTATCGCAACCATTAAGCGGCTCTATTTACGCAATGTGATTAGCCGAAGTGAAGCTGTGCTTCTTGCTGAGCCTGTGATAGAACGAATCAACACAAAACGTGCGGAGATTGCAGCCAAACATGGCGTTAAGAACTACCCCCGAGAGTCGTTTATAAACTTGATGCGTTAGCTACTAAAGTCCCAGTAAATGCTTCTTCTTGGCCTGGAACTATTCATCGGTAATCACACCTCGCTTACGAAGCGTATCATACTTCATAAGTAGTGTGGCGCTGTCAGTTTGAGAAATCGAATTGCTGGGCTGTAACTGAGCTAATTGCTGTTTTGCCCGAAGCTGGTGATAGTACGATATAGCGTTAGCCAGCTTGGAATGTACTTCAAACTCTGTATACGTCTTTGTGTGGAACATGACTTGTCGCCCGTCTTTAAGGCTCAAGATAACCGTTGCGTCCTTAACGCTGGTCTTTTTCGGAGCCGCCAATGAGAAGACACCCAGTGCTAACATGCGGGTAGCAGTAATGCGGCTGGTAGTCTGTTGCTGGCCGCCAATTTCTATACCACCTACGTCGGACGCTGGAATAACAATATCTTTCACGACCTCGCCGAACGTCCTGAACTCGACCTGGTTTTCATAAAAGTACAGCTTCCCCGTGTACCGACGGCGCTCATCGTAGCCGCCTATGAAAGTGAGTTTCACGTAACCCAGTTCCTTGCCCCTTGCTGCTACGTTTGCTGCTTTTGCGGCCTGTTTCTCTGCCTTAGCATCGGAACGTACCTGCTTGGCTTGTTCCCACTTGGCGTTTTGTTCTGCTTTTTTAGCAGCCATAGTAGCCTTTCTGGCTTCCCATTTTTCTTGTCGCTCTGGATGTTTAGCGTTTCGTTCGGCATCTATCTGACGCAACTTCTGAAATATACCCATGTTGGCTCCTTTGGCTGTTAATTGCGCTCGGGAAACACAAAACCGCCGTCAAGCGGACTTGCGCCCCATAGCCGTTTCCAGCCATGACCTAGTAGAGTACTCAACGACGGGTTGGTATCTACTAGGATTTTCTGACCATGCCTTTTGCTAGAGCTACTCAGGTTAGGTCCCAAATTGTGTAACGCTACAATTCGTTGCGTTATCAAAATTATATAGGATAGTGGCCCGTTGCCATAGGGGAAGAATATTCCCCACTATACAAGTTATGGGTATACTCGTGTCATGGCTTGGGATATGTTTGGTATGTACAAAGAGGGTCCACAGACCACCCAAGAATCGCACATACTTAGCGTCTACAAAGACCCTGATTTCTTGGGTGATATTGACAGTATCTTTCCGACCGACAGAGCCGTAATGGTCAGTCAGTATGAAATTCGCCCACCCGATTATTCACCTACGTTAGTAGGCAAGAAAAAACATAGGTATACAGGCCACAAGACCTTCTTGGAATACCTGAGTCTAGCCAATATGCAACAAGCAGACGAGCTACGCAAATTCGTTAGTACGATTGCCGACAGGGACGTATCCGACGTGGCCGAGAAGTACTCAATTAGACCCGCAGACGTTTGGTTTTACCTATACGGTAGAGCAAACGGCGAAAGGGTTTATAGAGAGCAAAGCCATCCATACACTTATTACGAAGACCCCTATGGGAATCCGTTTATTAAAATCGACCTCGAAATAACTAAAGAGGATTTCATGCAGCTTTGGAAACAGCTTTCCAAGGAAAAGGCCGCAAAACACAAGGGTAAGATACCGAAGAACAAACTACCTGAGTATAACGAGTTGCTGTATGCGATTTTTAAAGCAAGGCGAAAAGGCACATCTTTCGGTGAAATCTTTAGCCTTTATTCGGCCAAGAAGCTGCCATATTACTCAAAACTGGTTAGCAGCATAGACAGCGAACAGAAGCTGAAAGATTATTACTACAAGTTCGGACCCAAGGTAAATTAAGCCCTAACGGAGACAGAGATTTAATCGGCCCATTAAACAGGGTCTGATTAGTTACTCTCAAAGAAATAAGCTGATACCAGAACAGCTTAGGTAACCGTCCTACAATAGCTGTTTCGTAGGGCGGTTTCCATTTTTGGAAAGGATTGATTGGCAATGGAGCCACCAATTAAGTTAGTTGAATTGTTCGATATGAGCCTACCAGAGCCGGAGTATCTTGTAGATAAGCTCATTCCCGAGGGTGCTATCACTATTATTTCTGGCACATCGGGTTCATACAAAAGCTACGCCTGTCTTGATATGGCGATAGCAATAGCTGAAGGAAAACCCGCTTTCGGACACTTCGAAACCAAGAAAACAGGAGTCATGTACATTGACGAGGAAAATGGCCTACGGCTTCTTAAGAAACGTCTTGAACAGCTCGGCGCTGACCGTAACCTGGATATATATTTCCAGAGCTACAAAGGGTTCGTCGTAAATGAAGACAACATCGATAACCTGATATGGGATTGTACAACCAACAATGTTGGTCTCGTTATCTTCGACTCGTTAGTACGAGTTAACCAAGGTGACGAGAACAACGCCCGTGATATGGCAGCGTTCTTCCGGCTAATTAAGAACCTCGTCTACAAAGACATTTCTGTGGTGCTAATTCACCACAACCGCAAGCCAGGCAGCATGAATGCAGGTGCGGGAAATGAAATGCGAGGTTCGTCAGACATTCATGCATCCATCGACTCCCATGTGGGATTCAAGAGAGCGCAGCAAAGAATCACCGTCACCCAGACCAAACTACGGACTTCACTAGAGGCAAGCCCGTTCTGGCTCAAGGTTGAAGGAAACGATGAGAACGTCACACTCGAATACCAAGGTGACCTTCTTGATTCCCATGATACCGAGCTGGATACGGAAGTCCTGATAGTTTTGCGTGATGGAGAGCTATCCCAGAAAGATGTGCTCACGGCACTTAAGGCACGAGATGGTGTGAAGGTGAACGAGCACAATCTACGGAATTTGCTCAAAGTCATGGTGGCCGAAGGGCAACTTCAAGTCTCGTCCGGTGCCGGAAACACAAAACTCTACGCCATAAAACATGAGGGGGATGGCAGTGAAAGTTCTTAGCCCCCTAGCCGATTGCCACTGCCCATACCAGGAACTATACGAGCGGACACTAAACAACGAGGAGGTAGCCGAAATGGCTACCAACCTCACCATGTTCATCGAGATGCTTGCCGAGATTGACCAGCAGAACACGGAACTTTCGAATCACAAGCACGAAGAAAAAGAAGAATATATACTAATTTCAGGAGAAGTCAAATGAATCACTTAGTAGCCCGAGTTTCCGACGTTAGCCAACGCAAAGCCCTACCAGCGCAAAAGAAGAAACTGTACGATTACGCCCACAGCAGAAAGTGGGTCGAGGGAAAAGATTTTAGATATATCGAATACGACGAGACCGCCTACAAGGCAAACCGCCCGAAGTTCAACCAGATGGTCATTGAGCCGCTACAGAACGAGAAGGAGCTGGCGATTGTAGTTTTCGACAAGATAGATAGATTTAGCCGTGAGTCAACATCCGATGAGCGTAAGGCACTTACCGACTTGTTCAAGAAGGGACGGATAGAACTTCACTTCCCCTCTGACAATCTTTACATCAACAGAAACTCACCCGCCGCTGACTTGTTTCGCTTGGATATAGGCGTTGCCCTTGCGGGCTACTATTCCAGCGCTATTCGTGACAACGTAAAACGGCGATTCGATGAAATGGTTAGTAGTGGCAAGTGGGTCGGCAAGGCACCGTTAGGCTACGAGAACTACGTTGAGAAGTATGACGAGACGGGTAAACCGTTGGTAAAAGGTGTGCGGTTCGACTCAGTACGCAAAGATAAAGTCCATGAAGCCTTTGTACTACGTTCGCTCGGCTGGTCATACGGCGCAATAGCAAAGAAAATGAAAGCCGATGAGTTTACCGGCAAGCCACGTCGGAACAAGTACGGCAAGAAAGTCACGCCATTCATTAACAAAGGCAAGTGGGAAGAGATTATTAACAACCCCTTCTACATCGGCATGATGCGGTATATGGGTAGTGAGTACCCGCACAAATACGGGAACATCGTTGAGCCATGGCTGTGGACTAAGTGTCAGCGAGTGAATCGTGAACGAAGTATTAGGCGTACAAAGTACCAATCAAAGCCCTTCCTTTTCAAGAACCTCGTTTGTGGGGTTGAAGGTTGTGGGTGCACCATTACCTTTGATGGCCCAAAGGGTGCTGGGCAAAACGTCTACGGCCGCTGTACAGCCTACACCGGCGTTCACAAGGCTATCTGGGTCAACGAAAAATCGCTGATTGAAGAGGTTAAGAACGTACTGCGCCAGATTACTGTACCAAAGGAACTATTGCCCTCAATCGTGGCCGAAATCGAAAAAAATCACAAGTCGGAACAAGAATACTACCGCAGCCTGAAAAAAGCCCTACAAGACGAGCACGAGAAACTCGATGGTGACATACGAGCCATGTTTGAAAACCGAGAAGCCTACAAGGTTCGAATGGATATCTTCGAGAAGATGGTTCAGGAGAAGACCGACAGACAGAAGAACATTCTCCAAGAGCTGGAAGACCTCGGTGAGGGCAATAAAGGCTTCGTGATAGGGGCCAGCTACATTTTGGAGCTATGTAGCCGTGCCGTTGGACTATTCGAGTCAGAGACCGCCTCTATCGAGCAGAAACGATACCTGATTCAAACGGTACTTTCGAATGTGCGATTAACTGGCGATAAACTGGAGTTTGTACTTAACGACCCCTTTAACGCCATAGCGGAAATAAAGAAAAAGAGCCTTGCGGCTCCAAATACTAAAGTTTGGTGCGGGCAGCGGGACTCTAACCCGCGGCCTCATCCTTGGCAAGGATGCGCTCTAAACAACTGAGCTATGCCCGCATAACAGATACGAAATCATACTAAATTATACACATAGCATATAATTTCGCAAGCTCTTATAATATAAGGACCTATGGGAGCCAGCCAACCACGTGATACGCTGCGGAGACAGCTGGAAACTGCTCGCCTCTACGATGAAACCGTACGGCAGCATAATATTAGTGGCGAGCCGATTTTTATCCCCGGTATGGGGCGGGCTATTTCGAGCGCCTACGAGCAGCTCCGCAATGCGGCCGAATACAACGAGGGGCGATTGGTACTACAGCGAGCCATCAAACGATTCTACAAACGCCTGTTGTTCGTTATGCGGCACCAGCCGGAGGACATCGGTCAGGAATTGCTCATAGAATTAGTGCAGGCCGGTTACGTACAAGATGGCCAGTACGGCACCAAGACTGCCGAGTCTATCTCCCAGCTTGCTGCTGAGCAGATGCATTTGTATGGCCGCCTGCGGCAAGCCCACATCTCACAAGGCAAAGCGCTCGACTGGATTCTATCCGTCCTGTCGGTCCGTACTGAAGACTATCTACAGCCATATGCATACCATCTTGCACTCGCAGCTTTCGCGTATGAGCACTTCTTGCAACGGCTACCCAAAGACCGGCTTGTGAAGACTACTGAAGAAAACGAAGATTACGACGTCGCCCTGTACGTCGCGGTCCACCAAGCGCTCCTGAAATCCAACGTTGACGTCGTGCGAGCCGATCTGCTCCGTCTATACAGCAAGACGACCGAAGACGTGCACGATTACGCCGCTTTGAACGAGCGTATCGACAGGCTGTACGCATCGCCGCAGACCAGGCGCCTTAAACGGCTTGTTTCCAAGAACGGAGCGCCTTTCCGCGTACTTAAGGGACTCATTGAGGACACGCCGGATCTGGAAGACACATTGGACAATCGCGAGCAATTTATGGCGGCCTACGACTACCAAATCGGCAAAGAATACCGACGAACTATCCACCGACTCAACAGTGGACTTATCAAAAGCATCGTCTTTATTTTCATTACTAAAGGCATCATCGGAATCGGTGTCGAGGTACCGTTCGATTTAGCCGTTTATGGGACTGTCGCTATGCTGCCGCTGATGATCAATTTGTTCTTCCCGCCGCTATACATGGCAAGCATCCGATTAGGGCTAACACCCCCCTCAAGTGCCGATGCCCGTGCGACCAGGCATTACATGGAGCAGCTTCTGTACGAAGAAAAGACACCGGCACTCAACCTACGCGAGCGGACCAAGCCGTATTCACCACTGGCAAAATTCATCTCTGCGTTGTTCTTTTTGATCCCGCTTGGCGTTACCGTCGCATTGCTGGAGCGACTACAATTTAACCCGCTGCAAATGGGCATATTCTTCGTCTTCTTCTCCACGGCAAGTTTTCTGGGTTTCCGGCTTGGCGCAATCGTGCGCGAACTCAAAATGAGCAGGCCGCAAGCTACATTATCATCTGCATTTTTAGACTTCTTCTATCTGCCATTCATTCAGCTCGGACAATGGTTAGCAGGCAAGTACGCCCGCGTGAACGTAGTCGGCGAGATCCTAGATACCGCTATCGAGCTGCCGTTGAAGTCGACCCTTCGCCTTATCCGTTTGTGGATCCGGTTCCTGAACGAAAAATACGACGAGTTATACTAGTCGCACCTGCAGCAAGCGCCACAGGTGCGGATACTTAAAACTGGTAAAAACCACTCCGTTATCTATTGCTACTAGCAGCCAGTGTGCGAGTTGTTGTAGCCCGTCGCCCCCGGGTCTTGTCCGACTGCGCCATTGTGGTAGCCTGGCGTACCCCCATCTTGGCCAAGAAAACCGAAGTTACCATTCACGTCAGCAAATGCACCGTGTACTGCTCCGCAGGCAGATGCCTGTGATCCATCCCCCAAAGCGAGGGCAGGTACGGACATACCAACCGACAATAGCACTGCTACAGCAGCCCCGACGATATACCTCACGCCCCTTGGTTTTTCTTGAGGCACACCTGTATCGACACTATATCTCATGCAGACCCTCCTTTAGTAATAAGCGAACTATACGGCTGTATCACGGGGAAAACTATGAGCAATATTACAAACTGGGCTCGTCCCATACCGTGCCACCCCGGGCTTCGCTTCATTCGAGCCCGGACCTTCTAAAAGAAAAGAGATCAACGAAATGTTGATCTCTTTTCTCTGGTGGCGCCTCCCAGACTCGAACTGGGGACACAAGGCTCTTCAGGCCTCTGCTCTACCAACTGAGCTAAAGCGCCACGTAAGGTAACAGGGGTATTTTACTGAAAATATACTATTTATTCAAGTGTCCTGCTAGCCGATGGCAGTTCCAAAGAGGTGGCCGATGCCATACGTCGCAAGCATAGCGATTGCACCGCCGATAACCACCCGCACGACAGCACGCCGATGTGGCGCGTTACCAACGGTCGCACTCACATACCCAGTGATGGTCAGTGCTACAAGCACCGCCACGAACGTAACAGGCAACCGCAAACTTGAAGCAGCCGCAAGTACAGCGACCATGGGTATGACTCCTCCGACAGTAAACGAAAGCAGTGAAGCAACCGCTGCCTCCGTAGGATTGTTCAGGTCTTCTTCATCCAGATTCAACTCTGCGTCAAGGTGCGCCTTTAGAGCATCGTGTTCAGTTAGTTCCGTTGCAACCTGGCGTGCTGTTTTACTACTAAGCCCTTTCCCTTCAAAATTTTTGGCCAGATCCCCGATTTCATGCTCAGGATCGTCCTTAAGCCGGCGCTTTTCCTTTGCGATATATGCACGCTCGGTGTCGCGCTGGCTGCTGACCGACACATATTCGCCGGCAGCCATGGACAACGCACCAGCCACCAGGCCGGCCAGACCGGCAGTAAATATAGCCCCCCGACTATTGGTAGCACCTGCCACGCCGAGTACGATACTTGAAACCGACACGATACCGTCGTTAGCGCCCAAGACCGCTGCGCGCAACCAATTCAACCTTTGATTCGACATCTTGTTATCGCTGTTCGAGTCCGCCATATTCCCCCTAATGTTCTTTGCTCATAAAATCTTTGATGCTTCTGACCGTATCCATGAACTGCGCCGGAAAGACGATAGTGCTATTCTTCTCCACGGCGATGTCGCTCAGGACTTGCAAGTTACGCAGCTGCAACGCTATAGGGTGTTGTGCGATGATGTCGGCAGCCTCGCCAAGCTTTGTAGCACTGAGCTGCTCCCCTTCGGCTGCAATAATCTTCGCGCGCTTTTCGCGCTCGGCTTCGGCCTGCTTCGCCATGGCGCGTTGCATACTATCAGGCAACTGGATATCTTTAACCTCCACCGTGCTTACGAAGATCCCCCACTTTTCGGTCGATTTTTCGAGAATTTCTTTGATCTTATCGTTAATGCCGGCAGTTTGGCTCAGCACATCGTCCAGCGAGCTTTGACCAACAATGTTCCGCACCGTCGTCTGAGCAATCTGGTATGTTGCAGACACGACGTTCTCGATTTCGACGACCGATTTGATCGGGTCCGTAATCTGATAATAGGCTACGGCCGCCACGTCTATAGACACGTTATCTTTGGTGATAATCTTTTGTGATTCAATCGGCAGCGTCACGATACGCAGCGACACTTTGCGCATCTGGTCAACGATAGGAATGATAACGCGCAAGCCCGGTTGCTTGACCAGTTTGCGGACACGACCAAGTCGGAATACCACGCCACGCTCGTATTGGTTCACGATACGCACCCCATTCGCGACAATAATCAGCAATATAACAAGTACGATAATTGCAGCTGCAGTCATAACTCCTCCTACGGTCCAAATTGGTGGGGCTGGAGGGACTCGAACCCCCGACCTCGTGAATGTGAATCACGCGCTCTAGCCAGCTGAGCTACAACCCCGAAATGAACGATTAATTAATACTGGCAGCATTATACCGTACCGGTGCGGGTTGAAAAAGACTCGGGCGGGAAACCGGCTCACCTTAAGCTTTGTCTATGTAGTCCTGGCAGAAGCGCTCAAACACGGCGTTCGTCCAACCGAAACCGGTTTGTGACGGATACAGGCCTTTGGCTGGCGGTTTCTCGGGCGAAACCACGTTGTACTTTTCGAGGAATATACCATGTTCGTTGAACCAGTTCAGGTTATTTTTAAGCCACTTCATCGCGATACGGCGCGCATCTTCGTGGTAGCCGTAGCGCTCAAGCCCTTGCACCACCAAAAAGTGCAGCGGCGCCCAACCGTTCGGGTATGCCCACTGGGTAGGCATTGAGTTCAGCACGTATTGGCCGATCGGCAGCGCATCGGTCGTCGCTAGACCGCCTTTTTGCTCGAAGCGCTTAAGCGCCTTCACCTGCGCACGCGCCTGATCTTCGCTGGCCAAACCTGCCCACATCGAATAGTACGAGGCAAGCGAACTAATGTTGCCTCGCTTCTTCTTGATGTAGTTGTAGTCATAGAACAAACCACGAAGGTGATCCCACATCAGATCATCCATCGCAGTCTTGCGCGCCTTAGCTGCCTGCTCCCACAATGCGGCTTCACGCTTGTCATCGAGAATCCGGGCACAGCGGGCAAAATCCATCTCGTACTTATAAAGCAGCGCGTTCAGGTCAGGTGGCAAATAGTCCATGCATTTATGGTTGAAGCGTGGCGTCATATCCCAGCCGCTTTCAGTTTCGGCAATTTCATGCAGATAGTTGAAGTCGTAGTAGCGGCTCAGGCCTTCATAAACCTGCCGTGCGTTCGGCTTACGCGTACCCATCCACACGGTGTCATATTCTTCCTTAGCGACTTCAATCATGTCACGAAGCCACTTCTTATCCATGTCGTAGGCCTGGTATATGTCAAAGATAAAGCTGGTTAGAAACGGCGGGTGAGAGCGGCTAGTGTAATACAAACGCGAAGCATTAGGAATGATTTTGAAGCGCTTAAAAATACTGACGAGGTCTTCGAGAATACCTATCACAAGTTCTTTGTGTTCCTTGTCTAAAAGCCCTTGCGCCATGAAATAGCTATCCCAGTAAAACAGCTCATGGTAGTCGAACTCGTGACCTTCTGCGTAGCTTGGAACAATGTACGGCTTCGGTACACCAATGAGCACGCCATCATCTTTCGGGTGATGGCGCTCAAGTTTCTTCCAATACGCTGCGATATATTCGCGTGCCGCCTGAACGTCACTGGCTGTCAAATTTCTGTCCTGCCTGTATGAAAAGAGGCGAATGCGTGTCTTAGTAGCAATGGTCGTGATGTTTTTTGCTTTTCCGAACATCGTACTCACAGACTATGACAACTGGAATTCTCCGTCAAGGACAAGCGCAAGCTTCCGAAAATCTTAAGGAGTCAACGTTAGATAACTGTGTTCACAATGAAAACCTTTAGGTCGAGAAGCGATATTTCGTCATCAGATATTTCTATTGACGATATATCGTTATTTGATATTATAGAAACATGAACAAGCATACTTCGACCCTACTACCACAGGTAACTTTTAGTATTCTATTCGCACTCAGCCTCAAGCCCAGACACGGGTATGAGTTGATGCAGCAGATCGAACATGACTCTGGTAGCCGTGTGAAACTTGGCCCAGGGGCTTTATATGGGACCCTGAAACAGCTTAACGACGACAACTTTATCGAAGAAATCCCGAGCGAGCAGGCAAATGATCGGCGACGCTACTACCGATTGACTAAGAAGGGGTGGGACTGCCTTGGCGCTGAAATGAAGTACTACGAACAAACGGTTCGGCTTGCTCAGGAACGACGTCTATTGGGCCAGAGCATCGGAGCATTCACATGGATCTGAAGAAGCGCTTCCCTCGCTACAGCAAACTGCTCCGACTCTACCCGGAGACATATCGAAAACGCTACGGCGAGCAAATGCTACAAACACTTGCCGACATGCTAGATAATGCACCGACCACCAGACAGAGGGTTGGCATCTGGTCGCGGACGGCCGCGGACTTACCCGCGAGTCTGATCGATCAACAATTACGTCATACAGGAGAAATTATGATCAACGAGACACCAAAGTACGTCAAAAATAGCGCCCTGGCGGGAGCAGCGATGCTTGCGCCCTTCTTCCTGCTTGTCACAGCGGCATCACTAGACAAAAATCTACGACACAGCTTCTTATGGAGCTTCCCTGTTCTATTTATCTTCTTCGTAGTGCTGCCGGTACTCGCTTTCCTGCTGGCGGCCACCGCCTTTACCGGCTGGCTCATTGAACGCCGCAAGCAAGATCATAAGAGTTGGGCAAGTGAACTATTCGACCTACACCGCAACTGGCATCTCTTATCAGTACTTATCGTCGGCTTAGGCATCGTCGGGCTGGTTTACGGCCACGACAGCGTCCACTGCATCACCGGCAACCCCGTCCGTGAAGCCCGCAACTGGCACCAAACCTGGCAGTGCATCCAGCAAAGGTAGTTTACTCTAGTGCACTAATCAAGCAGCTTGGGCCTTCTTGATATTAGCGGATCGTGCCTTCCGTTGCGCCAGCGCTGGTTTTTCGCGTTCTGGCACGTTGCGCCGGTCTTTCGCTTCGAAGATATCACCACGTACATGCTTCGGCGTCGAACCTAACTTGTTCAACAAATCCTCAGCGTCCTTCTGGTCAGCGACAAGCCTGTCATGATCGATGTGTGCGAAGTCTTTGCTAACGAGCCAGGCCTGCGTGCTCCACGAACCACTATTACGCTTACCGCTGAGCCGCTGTAATCCGCCCGGCTTGCCAACATCCTGCATGCGGAACGTGACAAATTGTTCCTTCGGACGAACAACAATCCTGAAGTAATCACCACCGCCTTTCGTGCCCGGTTTAGCCCGGCTTCTGCCTTCCGGCTGGGCCAGCGCGTGCTGCCGGTGAGACATACTGCGCCACTTTGCCTGTGCCTTCTTGATATTTTGTTTCGCTGCAGCGATTTGCTTCTCGGTTGCCATATCCACCCCCCCTTGTGATTACCGCTTCGTCGATACGTCATAATTCGGACGTTACATCGCCCTAGTTAATATTTTATTGTTGGAGGCACACAAAAAGAAGTAGAAATCTCACAGCCACGATGGATCAACTCCCGTAGTATGGAACTTGTGTTTATCAGGTTTTAATTGGAGGATTGATATGTCAAAAGTGATAAAAGAGGCTGTAGAATACACCGCTGACAAGATTAAGCAAAGCGAGGAAAACAACAAGAAGATGAAACAAAAGATGGAAGAGGAGAGACAAAAACAGCTCGGCGAAAAGCCATTACCCTAAACCAGTCTCTCTTCTGCGCGTTCTGAAACGCAGAGCTACTTTTGGCGCTTGCGCTTGATCGGGTCAAGCTCACGTTTACGCAAACGTAGATTCTTGGGGGTGACTTCGAGCAATTCATCGTTTTCGATGAAGTCGAGGCATTGTTCAAGACTCAAAACCGTGGGAGGCGTCAGTTGCACGACACCGTCACTGGATTTGCTACGCATGTTCGTCAGGTGTTTAGCTTTGCAAACGTTGATTTCCATATCTTCTTGGCGATTGTTCAGGCCAATAATTTGACCGGCATACACTTTAGCGGCTGGACCGATGAACAGCGTACCGCGGGCTTCGGCGGTCTCGAGTGAGTATGGCATACTCGTACCGGTTTCAAACGCGATCAGTACACCGTTACGCAATTGCTGCAATGGCGCGCCGAGTGGCTGAAAACCGGTAACGAGGGAGTTCATAACTATGGTACCTTTGGTCTGCGTCATCAAGATATTGCGGAGACCCAGCAACGCGCGTGTCGGCAGTTCGTAGACGAGCTTTGTCACACCTTTCGGACTTGCAAACTGCTCTTTGAGTGTCGCACGACGTGAGCCAAGTTCCATCTGCACAGTGCCGACGTGTTCGGCTGGGACTTCGGCTATTAGTTCTTCAACCGGCTCCACTGTCTGGCCGTCCTCTTCGTGGGTGACGACCTGTGGACGGCCGACTTCGAATTCATAGCCTTCACGGCGCATGGTTTCAATCAGGACCGACAAGTGCAACTCACCGCGACCGGAAACCAAAAAACCGATACCATCGTCTTCAACACGCAAGCCAACATTCGTTTCAAGTTCCTTGTGCAGGCGTTCGCCAATCTGGCGCGAAGTCGTAAATTCGCCTTCAGTACCTTTGAAGGGCGACGTGTTCGGACCGAGATAGATCTTGAGCGTCGGCGCTTCTACCTCAAGCACCGGCAACGCCTCCGGCTGATCCGCATCCGCAATAGTTTCGCCGATTTGTGCGTCGGCGATGCCAGTCAGTTGCACGATATCACCGGCAACGCCTTCAGCAACTTCGAATTTACTGACACCGTGACTCATAAATACCAGCTCTACTTTTGATTTTGCGACCGAACCGTCTTTCTTGCAGAGCGCGACTTGATCACCCGCCTTTACATGACCGCGGGTTATGCGGCCGATGGTGTATTTACCTTTGAAGTTATCCCAGGCTAGCGCCGTCACAAGCATCTGGAACGGTTTCTCCATCTCAACGCTTGGTGCCGGAACATCATTGATAATCGCGTCGAAGATAACATCCAAGTCTCCAGCTGCTTCACTATTTTCCGGCGGGTTCTTCCATGCTTTGCCTTCGCGGCCAACCGCGTAATAGACCGGATAGTGCAACTGGTCCTCGTGGATAGCGAGTTCCAGGAACAAGTCGGCAAGCTCGTCTTCGACTTCGGCGATACGAGCGCCCGGTTTGTCAATTTTGTTGATAATCACGATCGGCTTTAAACCTTGGGCCAGCGCCTTCGTCAGCACGAACTTTGTCTGCGGCATTGGGCCTTCCTGGGCGTCAACGATTAGCAGACAACCGTCTGCCATGTTAAGCGTACGTTCCACCTCGCCAGAAAAGTCGGCGTGACCTGGTGTGTCGATAATGTTAATACGGTAATCGTCATGCTGCACGGCCGTGACTTTGGCCGTGATAGTAATACCACGCTCACGCTCCTGGTCGCCGCTGTCCATGATAAGCGTCTGGCTCATCTCCGCCTGGTTGTCGCGAAATGTCTTGGATTGCTTCAGTAAACCATCAACAAGCGTCGTCTTGCCATGGTCGACGTGCGCGATAATTGCAATGTTCCGGATCTTGGCCGGATCTTGTACTACTTGTGCCATATTAGTTCGCGGTATAACGGGTGGTACTCGGTAAAAATGAGCAAGCTCCTTTTTATCTTCGTTCCTTCGTTATAAAAAATGCGCTCTTTTAAATCAAGCGCTTGTTAACCTGATGTTACCTTAAATTATACCATAAGCTATCGCCAGGAGCAACCGCTAACCTGCCTGTTTATCGCTCGCGGTTTTTGTGCTTCCGTATTGTTTCGTCAATCGAATTTCGTAGGTTTTCCAGATCGGCTAAACCGTTCATGCGCACCGCCGCCACGACGTCGGCCGAAACCTTGTTGCCCTCCTGCTTGCGAACCTGGAAAAACGTCAACATAGGGACATCCCCCTGCTCGCTGATAAATACGCCGTTTCCGTCCGACACGACCACCGGCACAATGTAATTGAGATCAAGGTTGGTTTGATTGAATTGCTGTTGCTCGTCCATAGTCCTTATTATAGTCCTGCTTAATTAAAAATCACTCGTCGTCGGGACCCAACAGTGAACCTAGGGGGTGCGTCCAGATCTAGCCAGGGTCGGTGCCCATAACCAAAATTCGTCCCCAAATAAAAACACCCAACTGAATGGTTGGGGATTTTTACTTGGTGGAGCTGGTGGGTACTGCCCCCACGTCCGCCGGTTTATCTTGGCTAGTCTTCTACAGGTATAGTCCGTTTGGTGGTTCTCGGAGCCCGACCGATGAACGGACAAAAGGTCGGATTCCAAAGTCCGAAAGCTTAGCAAACACTATGGACAGGAATGTTTGTGCAACCAGATGATATGAAACGCTACTCAGCTATCTGATGTCGTCGAGAAGCGTTGCTGCGGAAATTAAGCCGCAACTGTTGCCATTGCGAGCTGAGGCATCTTAAAGTTGCCCCAAGCTGCAACGAGCTGGTCTTTAACTTTTGCAGTTATTGACTTTTGTCTATGACGCTGACAAGCGACCTGCTGATCTAACCGATAAAGTCCAACGTCGAGCTTAAAATTCAGCCCCGTAAAATGCATCGCCTCACGGACGACTAATTACTATTATACCACTGTTGTAAAAATACCGCTAGTGGTTGGCTAGAACTTTTGCGGATGCACGACATTGACAGGATTTGCATGCTCGGTTGGGCAAGCTTGGACATGTAGTGTTTCAAGTATTTCACGTAGCTGTTCGCGCTGTTTTTCAGTCAGGGCGTTAAACGTTGGTGCATGGTACTTTGCCAGCGCGTCGAGGGCTGCTTCGGTAAGTTTAGTACCTTTAGCAGTTGGCACCATGATGTGTTCACGACGGCTTTTCGGGCTGACTCGGCTCATCAATAATCCGTCGTCAACCATGAGCTTCACCTGACGGCTAATGCTCGCTTCTGTTTGTCCGAGGTTGGAAGCGATCTGTCGCTGCTTTACATGTGGGTTCGCCTGCAAGGCGCGAAGAATCTTGAACTGAGAAAAACCAATACCAAGCCGCTCCTGCAGCACTTGCTCCGATTGCTTGGCGAGCAAAGACGAAACGTGCTGGAGCAGGTAACCGATGTTATTTGTAGGACGAGCGGGATTCATGGTCAAACTCCTGCATATATTGTACAACTAATGCTTAACAAAGCAAGTTAGATACTCGAGTCAAGCTTGGTAAAGTCGATACCAGTCATCTAGCGATAAATTTTGTGCACGCAGATTAGGATTGATGCTAGCTTGCTCCAAGAGTTCCCGCGTAGTCTGCTTATCAATCTGGAGTCCGGCGCTTAACGAGTTAAGCAATGTCTTGCGACGACCGGCGTACCCTGCTTTAACGACACGGAAAAACTGCTTCGCGTCGACTCCCGGAAAGAGCGGTGACGAGCGATATTTCATGATCAGAATTTGCGAGTCGACCTTCGGCGGCGGTGTGAACATTTCCGCCGGCACTTCGCGGCCTAGTGACACCTCCCAATAAAACTGTGCGCTGACGCTTAAAAGCGACATGGCTCCGGGCCCAGCCGCCACACGTTCGGCGACTTCCTTCTGTACCAACAACGCCGCCTGTGTGGGCGGATTCGCCGACTCAGACAGTACGCGGATAAGGTTACTCGTCAGATAATACGGGATATTCGCTACGACTTTATAACCAGCCGGCAATTTAGTAAGGTCGAACTTCAGGATATCGCTTTGGGTAATCTCCAAATTTTTGGCAGCGACACGTGCGGGTAATTCGCGGGCCAGCTTTTCGTCGAACTCTACGGCAATAACTTTTTGTGCACGTTGCACTAATAGTTCGGTTAGCGTGCCAAGCCCCGGTCCAATTTCAAGCACCGTATCTTCGCTGCCGACACCGACTGCCTCACACATGGCCTGCAATATATCGCCATCAGTCAGCCAGTGCTGCCCTAAGGATTTCTTTGCAAACGGCAAGTATTCCGTCACTACGCCAACTCCTTACCAGTTACCATTTGCCACCCAGTGATAATACGCATTCTGCCAGCCGCCATACCTACTCGACGCATAGCCACTACACCACCGAAGCTGCGTAACCGGGTTCGTCGCCCAGTCGGAACCGGCTGATTCCATCTTGATTCCCGGTGTCGACTGACAGAGCCCGTACCCACCGTAGCTCGGTACGTAGCCGGTGTACGCCGGGCAGCCACCATACTCACCCTGCGCTTTGGTCGGGCACCAACCAGACTCGTGACTGATGATGTAGTCGGCATACTGGTAGTCGCCAGGTGAAATCCCGGCCAGCGCCATATCGCCTTTGATACCACTCAACGAAGTTCCCACTACCACAATCTGTGCAACAGCAGGCTGTACAATGACAGACTGGATAACCTTGCGGCTGACCGGTTTGCCGTTCTGTATCTGGACCTGATACGTAATAACCCGTTTTCCTGGGCTACCGTGCTGCCGGACAGCCTGCTCACCGAACGCCAAGTCAGCCGAGTACTGTTCCGTGACCGGCATAGGGATCGTTTGTGAAGTACTTTCAATCTTTACGCCCTTACGGAGAATAAATATCAGCTGGTTGGAGGTAATCGGTGTATCGGCGACCGGCTCCAGACTGTCGTGCTCGGCAAGCACAATTCCTTTTTCTTTGAGCAAGTCACCGACCGTTTTGGCGTGCGTCCACATGTCCACCTGAGTGCCGTACAGGTTGACGTGCACCGGTGTAGCACGGTTAATTACGACCCGCTCACCAATTGCGTCCTCCCGCAAGAAGTTCGTCGTGGGCAACGTATTGAGTTCGTCTTCGGCATTAACCGTCACGCCTGCTTGCTGGGCAATACTCAGCGGTGTCGTAGCTGCGCTGAATGTGTATGTTTTCTGCGTGCCGTCGACAATTTCGACCGGCACCGATCGATAAACGTTAATACGGAAATCATCTTGGTTAATGGGCGTGCTGAGACTCGGCTCCACCACGTCGCCCTGGCGCAACGCTATGTGCAGCTTCTGGAGGAGCGCCCCGACGTTCGGCTCGTGCGTTGGCACTGTCTGCTGTACATGGTCGTGTGAAACGATGACCACGAAAGCGTTCGAGGCCGTAACTTTACTCGTACCACCCATCAGCAATATGCCAATGCTCGTTACTACTGCAAGCGCTGCAAACGTAATCACCGGCACCATCACGGGGTGCCGTGTGAGTAGCTTGAGTTTCCCTACCCTCTTACGTCGCGCAATAGCAAAACGCTTCTTAGTTCTGCGAAATTTTGTGTGCATACTATGTAACTTCGTATGGCTTTCAAACTTAGGCTACATACAACCTCTTGAAGTCATTCATATTGTAGCAAATCCCGCTACGCGCCAGCAATCTAGCACCCTGCGCATCCACCAGCACAACAGAGCTCTGAACCTTGTTTTTTATGCATAAGTATGTTATTATATATGTCTCGAGACACTCTGTCTTTTTGTGAGTCGTTAAGAGACCTTTAACGCAACAGACGAGACCATCCAACCTCTACGTTTAGATTGGGGAGTAGTGAGTTCTATCTGGCACCTGGTCGTCACTGTCTACGACGCGCTCTTCGCCAACCCGCTGTACGGACTGCCACACGTGAGCCTTGTGCTCGCGCTTACCATGTCCGTACTGGGGCTCAGCGCACTGTGCATCAACGCGTGGCGCAACCTCGTGTATCTCAGCAAGCACGACGAGGAGAGCTACTACGCCAGGCAGGACACCGGTATGAACATGCTGATTTACGGCATCGTGTTCTTCCTGTACCTCCTGACGACCACATTCCTGTACTACCATGTCAACGGGCCGTTCCCTGCGATACTGGGCGTCGTGCTCATCCTCTTCGCGTGGGGCGTGACCAGCGACTCAGTAGAGTTCCGCGCCATTCCCTTCGGGGATGCGGTACTGCTGTGGTTCGCCGGTATCAACCTGGCGATGCGCCTCTGGGCGCTGGGTGCGACACACGAGTGGCGACTCCTGCTACCACTCTTCGACGGCATGCAGAGCTTCACGCTCTGGTGCATCGAAGCGGTGCTGGCCGTGGCGCTCATCCGTGGATTCGTGAAAGCCATCCGCCAGAGCGTGCCCGAGATACGCCGCATGATCGCGGATGGCAGGGAGTCCCTGCGAGGCGGACGGTGACGCGCGGGGCGCGACGGATCGGTGGCATGACTGCCGCATCCGCCGCGCCCGCCGCGCTCCCTTTTGCCCCTTGTCTCGTCTGTTGTGTTTTACCCAAGTTTTCGTACGCACCAGCCAGTAGGCTGGTTTTTATTTAGCTACAATTTCTCGAGCGGAGCGAAACCTATGTTCAGTTTCTTGGTGCCCTTGCCTTTGAAGTAGATAGTAGCCACGTCGCCGTCGACTTCTACGACTGTACCGGTGCCAAAAACTTGGTGACGCACCCCGTCTCCTTCATTCAAGTCCGGCACATAGTGTGGTTCACAATCAGGCTGTTTTGCTTTTGAGCTGAACATTTCGTACGTATCAGCTTCTGACTGCCGCGACCCGCCGCCAAAAAATCCAGAGAACCCTAGTCCACTATCAGGTTGAAATTCCGCGTCGATTTCCGATAAGAACCGGCTCGGCGGATTGTGCTGCATACCGCCGTACAGCATACGGCTCGTTGCGTACATCATGTATAGCTCTTGCTTCGCGCGCGTCATGCCGACATAACACAGCCGGCGTTCCTCTTCCATCTCGCCAGCGTCATACAACGCACGCGAATGCGGGAAGATAGTCTCTTCCATACCTGTCATGAAGACCACGGGGAATTCCAAACCTTTGGCGGCATGCAATGTCATGAGCGTGACGGCATCATTGTTGAAATCCGCACTATCCAAATCGCTGACCAAACTCACCTCTTCCAGAAATCCAGCCAAGCCGACATCCTGATATTCCTGCGCTACGGTCAAAAGCTCTTTGACGTTTTCCTGGCGTGATTCACCTTGCAGCGTGCCATCGTCAAGAGAACGCAGGTAGTCGATGCGACGGAGCAGCGAATCGATCAAGCCAGCAGGCGGCGTTTCATCGATGATTGCACGTAAAGCGGCAAACAAATCCCCGAGTTCGCCTAATGCCTTGCGAGCCTTCGGCGTGATTTCCGCGGGCAGTTCAGCCTCGGTCAATGCCTGCTGCAACGAAAATCCATTCAGACGCTGCCATGCGAAGAAGTTCTCCAGACTTTTGGCGCCGACGCCGCGTGCGGGCACGTTCACGATGCGCTCGAAACTCACTCGGTCTTCCGGCTGAAAAATCAGACGCAGATATGCCAAGATATCTTTGATTTCCTTGCGGTCATAGAAGCGTACGCCGCCCACCACGCGATATGGGATGCCATAGCGGACGAACGCTTCTTCGACTGAGCGGCTCTGCGCGTTCGTCCGGTAGAGTACGGCGTAGTCTCGATACCGATGCAGCCCGCCGTCCACACCGTTGCGCACACGGCGAACGATCGCTTCGCCCTCTGCGCGTTCGTTTACGACCTGCACCATCTGCACCGGCAAGCCATCCCCAGCCGAAGTCCATAACTTTTTATCCGAGCGTTGCAAGTTTTTGGTAATGACCGCATGTGCAGCATCCAGAATATGCTTAGTGCTCCGGTAGTTCTGCTCCAGCTTAATCACTGTGCAGCCCGGATGATCCCGTTCGAAATTCAAAATGTTCCGATAATCTGCTCCGCGCCACGAATAGATCGACTGCCAGTCGTCACCTACTACAGCAATATTTTTCGTCTTATTTGTAAATAGTTTCACGAGCTGGTACTGCGCGGCGTTCGTGTCCTGATATTCGTCGATCATCACATACCTGAACTGCGCCTGCCATTTTTCGCGGATCTCTTTGTGAGCTTTAAGCATCCGCACAGTTCGGTTGATGAGGTCATCGAAATCGAGTGCCGAAGCGTCTTTCAAAATACGCTCATAGATCGGGTACACTTTCGCCGTGGCTTCTTGGGCCGGGCTGCCGTGCATGTCGCCGTATTCTTCCGGGCCGATCATCTCATTTTTGGCGCTGCTGATGAACCCGGCAATCACACGAGCCGGGAACGCTTTCTCGTCGATCATCAGTTGCTTGCTCGCCTGTTTGATAGCTGCTTGGCGGTCAGATTCGTCGAAGATAACGAACGTCCGCGGGACGCCCATATGTTCGCCATCCTGCCGCAATATCCGCACACATATTGAGTGGAATGTGCCCATGTATGGCATGAAGGCACGGTTCTCAGCGCTCTGCCCCAACAGATCTGCCACGCGTTCACGCATTTCCTTGGCGGCCTTGTTCGTAAATGTTACTGCCAAAATATTGAACGGTGTCGCTCTACCAGTCGCGATAAGATACGCGATACGATGCGTCAGGGTTTTCGTTTTGCCCGAGCCCGCTCCGGCCTGAATAAGCAGCGGCCCCTCGGTCGCCTCGACCGCACGCCGCTGTTCCGGGTTCAAACCAGTCAATAGTTCCTCTGCTTGCACTTCCAGTTATTTTACCAAAAGCGTCTGCGGCACATTGCTGTAATTTATGCCCTAAGCCGTTGCACGCTTTTGGTTGCGCGCGACGGTCAGAATAGCGCTCGCCAACGCTTCGGGCGTCGTTGCCGATACCGCAAAGTTATGCTCACCCTCAACATTCGACATCTTACTCGCCACGTCGAAAACTACTATGGACTGCGCAGCGTCTCGTGAATAAGCAGGATCGGAGTTCCCGTACACTACGACGTCGGCACACGAAAACGGGGATGCCGTTTCCGGCAACCCCGTCTGCTCAGTTAGTATGACCCGGTCCGTCAGCGATTCCTTGCGGACGAGTTCGCGCACCTTTTGATACATCGCCTTGCTTTTTGCGCCCGTCGCCGAAACCATCAGTTTATAATTGCGTGGCAAGTAATACAGTGCGTAGAGCGCTTCCAGTACCCCACTATTTTCTGCTACCGCCGGGCAGAAAATCATAAAGTCTTTTGCTCTTTTGGGTAGAGCACCGCCTTGGCGCCGTACGCCCATTTCAGCCCGCGATGATCGGCCAGCTCTCATACGCCCACTTTCTGAGGTCAACCTCTTATAGTACATGATTCATAAAGATTGAAGGATGTTCAGTCGCCAAGTCCGTGACCTATGTCACGTTCGTTTGTGTTAGGGTAAGCGCCTGCGCCCGTATACCGCGCAACGTTATGGGGGCCTTGGAATGACGCATGCTCGCCCTAATATTTAGTACAAACGTTGCATTTTTATGATACGTCTTAAATTCGGAACATGTCAACAAGCGATAATTGGTTTATACTTTATAGGAACTTATCGGGATACGCTTTGAAATACTTCAAAAACACCGAACTGGCCGAACTATACAATGTGTCCGAGAAGACCGTCCGTAATTGGATACAAGCTGCGTATAGAGGTAACCTGGACTTAGAACTTTATGATAAAGGCAACGCGTTCCACATAGCCGACACCGCACAAAATACCTTCCTGATTGAACAACTTGTTAAGAAGGGTAAGAAATACAAGAATACTCGGGGCAAAAAGGCGGTTACCCCCGCCTCAGAATTCTATGATACCTACAGTCTGAGTGAAATCTACGACATCATTTCACACATCGATATCCATCGTGAAATCCCTCACAAATATAGCTACTACGCCGAAGGTGCTAAAGCATGGGATGAATATGTGCAGAAACAAGTGTCAGATCCATTCCCTGGAGCACTTACTTACACGATCAATCTACTGGAACTAAGCAGTACGTATCTAGATAAACTCCTGGACGGATATACTGGCGTGAATGTCGTCGACCTGGGGGTGGGTAATGCATACCCCGTACAAAATCTCCTTCGGCATCTGTTGGATAAGAATCTACTCCACCGGTACGTAGCCGTCGATGCAAGCCAGGATATGATAGATATAGCGCATGAAAATATCGAAAAATGGTTTGGGGATAGCGTGCCTTTCGAAAAGCATCTCCTAGACATCAACTACGACAAATTTAGTCATCTCCTAGCAAGCGACTCGTTTACCCCTAAAAACACATCTATACTGAACTTCGTCCTTTTTCTCGGAGGTACTATTGTTAATCTACGCGACCCGGACTTAGCTCTCCGGAATATTTATAACAGCCTTGGCAAAGATGACATTTTTGTCATATCGCGTAAATTAGACACGCCGCAAGCAAGGCGATTTTTTGACTTCCATACTCCGGTACCCGAAAAGGGTGAATTATCTGACCAGGAGAGGGTCATACCTGATTTGCTTGGGATTGATGAGTCCTTCTACACCGTCGAGCAGTTCTTCGATAAAGGCCTGACACAACGTACTATCCAAATGCGCCTAAAGGTCGACTTATCCATAACGTTTAAACTGGAGGATAGGTACCGGGTTTTGGACTTACATAAGGGAGAGGCAGTCCTCGTCTGGCGAGCGTACCATCATGACCTTCTGCATGCTATAGACCAGCTGAGTCGAAACGGCCTCGAGACCATCCAGGCGACCAAGACCACCGATCAACAATACGCCCAGCTGATTACAAAGATACGGCCGAAAATCAGCGATTAAGGAAATGCGTATGTGGGATGTTGGAGTTCGGAGTCCAAACACCGGCGTCTAATAGCACATCGGCAGCTACAGCTGCCAGGATAATGATCAATAGCACCACGAATACGCCTTTCCACTTTGATTGGCCGACGGGTTTATGGTGTGACACCACAATCTGAGCGGGGTCTACTACAGGCTCATCAGGTATTGTAGCGTCCTGATCCGGAGTCGCCGCTCCTGGAGCAGGCTCGGGTTGTTCTGGCACAGGCGACACAGATTCTTCCGTTTGCGTAATGAGCGTCTGCTCCGGCTCTTGGTAGGCGGGAGCATCCGGCTCATCAGCCGTAAGCTGCAGGGATGGCTCAACAGGTACTTCGGGCTCAGCTTCAGCTTGAGTGGTTAACTCTGTCGGTTTTTCTTCGACGGGTGGTATTACAGGTTCAGTAGGTGTGGCTAGCTGTGGCACCGGAGACTCGGGCGCAGGCTCAACGGCAGCAGGTGGAGGAATGGTTACCTTATCGTGTGAGTCAAGCAACTCATCGCCGTTCCGCGCCTTTGCCATGGGCTTACGTGGCTTGTTTGTGACTGTAGAATCATGCACCACAGGTTTATGCCCGGCGATTACCGGACGAGAAGTCGGCGAAGCCAAAGCTTTGCCGGGCCTAAAAACGTCGAATGCCTTCGGTGTAGGTTTTGCTTTCGGAGGGCTATGCTTCTTGGGCATCGTTATTTTCTCGTGCGTGCAACATGCGGTAGGCCGCGTCAACAATACCGGTAAACTTGGCGTAATTGAGGCTGGCGCCACCAACTAGCGTACCATCGCAGCCCTCAACTTCCAGGTAGCCACGGGCTATCTGGTCATCTACGCTGCCGCCGTATAGCACGCGTACTTCCCCTGCAACTTTTTCGCCGTATAGCTCAGCTATCTGGTGCCTGATGAATTTTATCGCTTGATCAAGTTCCGACGGTTTGGCCAGCTCACCACCGAACGTACTGATTGCCCAGATCGGTTCGTATGCGATAACCATGTCGGCAACCTCTTCGGCTGTCAGGTTGTATAAAGCGGTCACGATTTGGTCATGTAACACCTGCTTCGTCATGCCCTCTTTGCGCTCTTCCTTGTTTTCACCGACGCACAGGATCGGGGTGATGTCATTACGGAAGGCTGCAGCCACTTTGTCACGCACCATTTCAAGTGTTTCGTTGAAGTAGATACGTCGCTCCGAGTGGCCGATAATCACATAGTGGACCATGTCGTGCAACATCGTGAACGAAACCTCGCCCGTGTATGCACCTTCATCTTTAAAGTAGGCATTTTGTGCCGCCAAGCGGAATTTGCGACGGTCGATCTCCAAACTGAGCGGCTGCAGGCTAAGCGTTGTCGGTGCGAGCACGATCTCAATATCGCGGTGGACTTTGATCCGTTCGTTCAACCGATGCACGAGCAGGCTCGATTGTTGCACATTCATGTGCATCTTCCAGTTCCCGGCAATCATTATCTTTCGCATAGTAGTTACGCTTATTGTAGCATCTTAGATTTGTTTGTTCATGAGTGCTTCCACGCCTGGCAACTTATGGCCGGCCATAAGCTCCAAGCTGGCGCCACCGCCAGTCGATACATGATTGAAGGCACCGACCAACCGATGCTCTTCGATGTATGCCGCAGTGTCACCGCCACCGACCAGGCTGAACGGCCGGTTGCCAAACTGTCCGGTCATCGCTTCTATGAGCATATCCGTGCCATGAGCATACGGCCCGACCGGTCCCTGGAGCCCCGGCTTCTCAGCCACACCCATCGTGCCGTTCCACACAACCGTATTTGCAAACTGCATACTGCCGGCAATAAATGACGCCGAAAATGGACCGATGTCCAGAATCATCTCATGCTCGCGTACATAGCTAGCCTCGTGCGGCGGGCGCTTAGGATAATTTTCGATGTCTGCGACCATATGCGCACTCCAGTCGACGATACGTGTCGGCGCGGCCTTGTCGATTTTACTCGCCACCACGCCATCTTGCGGCAGATAGAAAGTAAACTTCTGCTGTTTCGCTTTCTCGCGAGCCTTAACAAGAATATCTTTGGCCGTTTGCAGCTGATCTCGGTCAGCCATGCTGGCACCGATATGCTCCATGCCATCAGCAAGCAAGAAAGTATTAGCCATCGCGCCACCAATCGCGACGAAATCCGCGATATCTATGAATTTATAAAGCACCTCGATTTTATCGGCGATCTTCGCGCCGCCGACCACGGCCATCAACGGCCGCACTGGATTTTGCATGACGTTCGTTATGGTGTCGACTTCCTTTTCGAGTAGCAAACCAGCCACGCTTGGCAGATGATGCGTTACGGCCTCGGTGCTGGCATGTGCGCGGTGTACGACACCAAAGCCATCCTGCACGAATACCTCGGCGAGACTTGCCAGTTGTGTAGCAAAACTATCGTCATTCTTTTCTTCTTCCGGATGGAACCGTAGATTTTCGAGTAAGGCGACTTGCCGTGGCTGTAAACCAGCGGCCACCTTTTCCGCACGCTCGCCAATACAGTCTGGGACGAACTCCACGTCCAACCCAAGTAATTCCTTAAGCCGCTTAGCTACCGGGAACAGGCTGAACTTTGTGTCATTCGGACCTGACGGACGCCCAAGGTGCGAGCAGATAATCAGCTTTGCATCTTGTTCGAGTAGGTATTTTATAGTCGGCAGCGACTGCTTAATGCGGTAATCATCGGCAATCTTGCCATCGTCCAACGGCACGTTGTAGTCTGCGCGCAGCAAAACCCGCTTGCCTCGTACGTCTATATCTCGAATGGTTTTCTTCGTAAACACTGGCCACCCTTTGCTTCAAACCCTATTAAACCACAAGCGGAAAACTGTGGGCAAGTTCGTTCGAACTTTACTCCAATACGCGGACTTTGATGGTGTCGGTGGTACCGACGACGCCGGGGTGTTGGCCGCTCGTCGTAACAACGATGTCGCCCTTCTGGAAGAGCTTGTTTTCGCGCAGCCAATCAGTTAGCTTCTGTGCGGCAAGCTTATCCGCCGGGCGCAGGTAACTCTTAACGCCGTGGACCAACGTGAGTTGCTGAACGGTTCGTACATCGCTACTCACAGCTATGATAGGCATCTCGGGACGGCGCGTCGCGATTTGCAACGCTGTAGTGCCGGATTTGGTTTCAGCTACGATAGCCTTGGCCTGGATACTTTCACTCAGGCTAATAATACCGTCCGAAATTGCCGCCTGACGCGAGTGATCGTCCCGGTGCTCCGGAAATACAGCCCTAATCGGCGTGTGCTGTTCAGCGTAACAAACGACGCGCTTCATGACCGCTACCGATTCAACGGGGTACTTGCCGACGGTCGTTTCTTCGCTAAGCATCACACAGTCGGCGCCGATCAGCACCGCGGTCGCAACGTCGGACACTTCTGCACGTGTAGGATCGGGCATTTCAGTCATGCTCTGGAGCATCTGCGTGGCGATGATAGTCGGCGTAGCGTACTGCAAACCAAGCCCAACCAGCTTGCGTTGCACGATCGGCACGCTTTCGGCTGGCGTCTCCACGGCCAAGTCACCGCGAGCGACCATGACAACATCCGTCTCCTGGACGATCTCTTCGATGTTTTCAACTGCCGCGCTGGTTTCGAACTTCACGATGAGCCGGGCGTTCATGTTGTGGCTCTTCATAAGTTTGCGCATAGCACGCAAGTCGTCTGCGGTCTGCACGAAGCTCTGCGCCACGTAGTCCACGTCTAATGTTGAACCGAAAGCCAGGTCTTGTTTGTCTTTCGTGGTGATAATATCGCCGCCGAAGTCTGTGTTCGGCACATTAATGCTCTTACGTTTGATGAGGATGCCTTCGTTCTCGGCGCGCGCATAGACCACGCCGTCTTGGACGCTCGTCACCACGGTATGTACTTTGCCGTCGTACAAATACATCCGCTCCCCGCGCTTCACCTTCTTGCTTAAGTCGTACTGGATGGGGATGTGGCCGGTCTTGGCGTAGTCGGAGCCGTACTTGAACATTAAGGTCTGTCCGGTCTGTACGTTAATGACACCGTCGAAGTCACCCAGCCGGATCTTCGGCCCTTGCAAATCCTGAATCAGCGCGACCGGCTTGCCAAGCTCCTTGCTTGCCTGGCGTACCCACTTCGCCCACTGCCCATGCTGTTCGTGCGTGCCATGACTGAAGTTCAGCCGCAGGCCGTTCGCGCCTGCCTTGATGACCGCGAGTACCTGCTCGTAACTATCGGTTGCCGGCCCCAAAGTGGCGATAATTTTGGTCCGCTTAAATTTCTCGAGTGGCACGCTTGGCGGCGTAGAAGTAAACCCCATGACAATCTTTCTGCTTAATCGGCTTTTATTAACGTTGTCTTAAGTATAGCACTGCTCCTGCCACCCTCGAGAAGTCAGTAGTAATAATGTTCACAGTAGTTTAGTACTGAAACCTGTATAAATTGATTAATGCCGATTGGCCTCGTCAGCCTTCCGATAACTCGCCTAAACAATAGCTATGGGCAAGGAGTTGCCACTTATGGAAGGACTTCAAGAGCCGCTAGTTGACCCAGGGATACCTTTGCCGGTAGATGATCCGGCAGTCACAGAACCTCATACCGCAGCAGTTGACCTGACTCGGACAAATTTCGGCTGGCTTGAGATTACTGGTAAATGCCAAGAGCTGTGCGTGGATTGTCTTGCCGAGAGCGGCCCTGACGGCGATCACGGCACGATGCAATTCGGCGACTGGACACATGCCATAGATGACCTAGCAGCAAACGGCGCACGTGACGTGCAGTTTATCGGAGGTGAACCGACACTTCATCCCGATCTTCCCGGGCTGATAGAACACGCAAGTTTGAGGGGACTTGGTGTCGAAGTCTACACCAACCTTGTCCACGTCACTCGCGAACAATGGGTAACATTCTCAACCTATAACGTAAGCCTAGCTACCAGTTATTTCTCTGCGGATGCATCTGTGCACCGAGCGATAACCGGCCGCAACACACGGAATCCTATCCGCAGGAACATAGCGACTGCCGTACAGCGCGGGATTGATTTGCGCGTAGGGATAATTTCCGTGCGTGATGACCAAGATGCTGACGGCGCGGTGGCAGATTTGCTGACTCTCGGCGTGCCACAAGACCGAATACGCATCGATGGAGTACGCGGCGTCGGACGCGGGAGAGAAGTCGGAGCAGAGACACCTGTGGTTGATGAATTCTGTGGCAAATGCGCGGTTGGGAAAGTCGCCGTACTACCAGATGGGCGGGTGCAACCATGCGTCTTTGCGCGGCAACCGGAGTTTACCGCTGGCAATGTCCGTCAGCAACCGCTGCATGAAATCCTGGCGAGCGAATCGCTACTTTCGATACGCGGTACCCTGCAAGCTGCGTTTGACCAACGTGCGCTGGCTGCCGAGTGCAACCCCAGTTGTCCCCCGATGTCAAACTGCTTCCCTAATTGCAATCCGACGTGTTCACCCTGGGAATAGTAACGGACACATCCAGCTAGTCTCCAGTTGTGCTATATATTATATAGCGTATGTCTAATACAGGTATGTTTGCAAAAAAGACACTGCTCGCCGTCGGCGTCGTCATAACGTTCGTGGTGTATTCTTTTGCGCTTCGAAACCAGGGGCACAGCCCCATAATCGCTCCGGCATCACTGAAGAACAATCCGTCGTCAGGGTCGACCGGCTCAAACACGGCGACGACGGGCAGCACGAATAATAGTAGTTCCGGCAGTTCAAATATGGGGATGATGAGCAGCACGAAATACAAAGACGGCAGTTACACCGGCAGCGTTGCCAATGCATACTATGGCAACGTACAGGTGCAGGTCAGCGTCAGTGGCGGCAAGATTACCAACGTACAATTCCTGCAGTATCCGAACGACAATCCGAACTCGCAATACATCAACAGTCAGGCGACACCGTACCTGAAACAAGAAGCCCTGCAAGCACAAAGTGCACAGGTGAACGGCGTCACCGGCGCAACGCTTACCAGCCAGGCGTTCGTGCAGTCGTTATCATCAGCTTTAAGCCAAGCACAGGCATAGGTTACGTTCGTGAAGCAGACAGAAATCATCATGGGCATGCCTGTTACCTTAGAAATCGTCGGGTATGAAGACTCCGACGCGGCCATTCGCGATACGTTTGATTACTTCAAGTCCGTGGACAAGCGCTACAGCACCTACAAACCAGACAGCGAGATATCGCGCATCAACAACGGACTACCGCGCGAAGAGTGGAGCGACGAAATGCGGACTGTCCTCGATTTGTGCGAACGGACCAAACACGAAACGGATGGCTATTTCGATATCCGCCATAACGACAAACTTGACCCATCTGGACTCGTCAAAGGTTGGGCGATCGAGCAGGCTGCCGAGCACCTACGGAAACGCGGCGTCAAAAACTTTTATCTCGAAGCTGGCGGGGATATCCAGACAAATGGCAAGAATGCCGACGGCGAAGCGTGGAAAGTCGGCATCCGAAACCCGTTCGATATACACGAAATCATCAAAGTCATCACTACCTCGGGCGAAGGTATTGCAACTTCCGGCACATACATCCGCGGCCAACATATTTACGATCCACACGTGCCGAACCTGCCGATTGAATCCATCAAAAGCCTGACCGTCATCGGACCGAACATTTACGAAGCCGACCGCTTTGCGACCGCCGCATTCGCCATGAGTGAAGACGGTATCGGTTTCATAGATGCACTGGATGGTTTCGAAGGCTACATGATTGACGACAATAAGACCGCGACGTTCACACGCGGATTCGAAAGGTACGTTGCCTAATGCTTAATTTCATCGACGAACTGCTCGACCGCGTTACCATGTACCGCCTACTGCTGTACTATTTGATCGCTTTGCTACTCGTCGCCGTAGGATTGAGTGCGACCGGCGTCCTGCATTACAGCGCGTTTACTATCGTGGGATATTCCATTTATTTGGTCATCGTCTGCTGGATCGTGAATCAAATTTTCGCCCGGTTTTTGAAGATACCGATCAATACCGATTCGACGATTATTACGGCACTGATCCTGGCGCTGATCGTGTCACCCAGTTTCAATCAGGACAACTTCGCGTTCATCACCGCGGCCGCAGGGCTGGCCATAGCCTCGAAGTACCTCATCACATACCGAAAGAAACATATCTTCAACCCGGCTGCAATCGCCGTGGCACTGACCGCGATCGGCCCGGAACAAAGTGCAACCTGGTGGGTTGGCAACTCGGCGATGATGCCGTTCGTGATTATCGGCGGTATCTTACTGGTACGCAGAATCCGGCGTGGAGCGATGGTCACGAGCTTCGTTCTGGCCGCGCTTGCCGGCATAACGCTCTCCGCCGTGATTAGTCACGCCGGCGCGCTGGCTTCACTCCATCACGCCGTGTTCAGTTCCGCTCTTTGGTTCCTGGCATTCGTCATGCTAACCGAACCGCTGACCTCGCCTACCACTAAAAAACAGCAAATTTGGTACGGCATACTGACCGGCCTGCTCTTCCCGCCGCAAGTACACATTGGCAATATCTATTCCACGCCAGAACGTGCTTTGATCGTCGGCAACGTTTTCGCATTCTTCGCAAACCCGAAGGTCAAGTTATTCCCGGCACTTGTTCGGAAAATTAAAATCACGCAAGACTCGCTGGACTTCGTATTCGCACCGGACCGTAAGTTCGCCTACCAGCCCGGGCAATACATGGAATTCACCTTGCCCCATGATCAAATAGACTCACGCGGCCAGCGCCGCTACTTTACGCTCGCTTCGTCACCGACGGAAGACACCATACGCATCGGCGTCAAATTCTACCGCGATGGCAGCAGTTTCAAGGAAGCAATGCTGGACATGGATCGAAATACGCCAATCAGCGCGAACTCGCTCGGTGGTGACTTCGTGTTGCCCGACGACCGTTCGCACAAGGTCGTACTCATCGCTGGCGGCATCGGCGTCACGCCATACCGCAGCATGATCAAATACCTGGTCGACAAAAACCAGCAACGCCCGATCACTCTTTTGTATGCCGCAAACACTGCCGCGGACATCGCCTACACCGACGTATTCGAAGAAGCGCGCACGCGGCTTGGCATTAAATCGGTTTACGTGCTCTCAAAGTCTGGCACGCACTTACCGGACAATCGTTTTCGTGCCGGTTATGTCACAGCTGACTTAGTTAAGGCCGAGGTGCCCGACTACCACGAATGCCTCTTCTACATTTCCGGACCACACGCTATGGTAGTCAATGTTGAAAAAGGGCTCAGAGAACTAGGCGTACCCCAGCACAATATCAAGACCGACTTCTTCTCCGGCTACGCGTAAACTATCGCTGCAATGACCGGGTAAGCGGGCTCTGTGCATCGTCGACCGTACGGACAATATCACGGTGTATTTCTGGCCAATGAAAGCGTTTGCGCAAGACGTACAGCAGTACACCGCCCAATGATAAGGCAAGGCCGATGAGTAAGCTCGTGATCGGCATAAACGCGAATTGTGTCAGTGCACCAATAGCGCCAAGTACTGGCAACAGCCAACCAAGTGGCAACCGTAAACCCGTGTGCGTCCTGGACGCCAGCGCTTTGGCGGCAGCTAAGTTTACGACCACAAGCGCCACGATAGCCGTAACGTTTGCAAGGTTCACTACGACATTCGTACGGCGCGTCAGTATCAACACGACGTACAGAATTGCGCCGGCCAACACGCTGACATACGGGTGGCCCTTACGCATATGCCCCAAAATCGTCGGCACATCTTTATTCGCTGCTAACCGCACCATGACTTCTGACGAGCCAAGAATATTCGCATTCGCTGAGGACAATGTACTGACGAGGGCTCCGGCCACTACCAGCCCGCCGCCGATTGGCCCAATAAGATGTTGCGCTGCCACGCCGACGCTTGCCTCGGAATAATCAGAGATATGCGCCGCCAGCAACGCAATAACGACACCAAGGTATACTAACGTGACTACTAACATACTTAGCATGATTGCCCGCGGCACCGTTTTGCGTGGCTGTTCGATGTCACCCGAAATATTCGTGATGACATTGAAGCCGAGAAACGCGATGAACAAGAACGCGCTGGTAGCAAAGATCTGCGGCGTTCCGTGCGGATTGAACGGATGTACATCAGCGGTATGGAAATGTCCCAGTCCAAATGCAACTAATAGGAGCAGGACGAACAATTTGCCGCTTACCAAAAACGTCTCAACTTTACCAATTTCACTCGCCGGCCCCAAATTCACTAATGTCAAGACACCTGCTCCAACCAGCGCCCACACCACTGCCGGAATACCATGCGTGATAAACCCGTTCACGTACACACCAAACGCGTTCAGCACGAACGCCGCTGCGATAATGCCGCTCAAGTAGAAGCACCAGGACGTCAGGAAACTCCAAACATGCGAGCCAAGTACTTTACCGACATACGTATATCCTGACTTTTTTGGAGGCGCCTCGCTGGCGATTACCGCGAATGACAGTGCCGAGAACAGCACCACGACTCCTGCCATCAAAAACGAGGCCAGCGCTGCCGGCCCTGCGTCTTTGAGTGCCGTGCCAGTCAGCACGAACACGCCACCGCCAATCATTGCTCCGACGGCAAATGCCGTCGCGGTCAGGAATCGAATCTTTTTTGTTTTCTGCACCATACTGCCCCCAGTATAGCGCAGCTTGATGTACCCTGCTTTTGGAAACTACGCGCGAGCGGTCGCCAGAGATTTCTTTGAGCCTTCGCCAACATACTCGTACCCGTACTTCGCGATAAACTTCTCTACCATCTCGCGTGCAGTGCGGTCTTCGATCTGCTTCGGCGGATGCTTCTGGAAATACGCCGCCGGTTCGATGATCGGGCCGGAAAGTTTGTTGTCGAGCGCCAGCTTCAGGCAGCGGATGGAATCGATCGCCACGCCCGCTGAGTTCGGCGAGTCTTCGACGCTCAAGCGCAGTTCAAGATTCATCGGCACGTCGCCGAAGTGTTTGCTCTCGATACGCAAGAAGCAAATCTTGTTGTCCTTCTGCCACGGCACGTAGTCGCTCGGGCCGACGTGGATGTCTTCGTCGTCGATGTGCTGGCCGCGTGCTTCAATCTGCGAACTCACCGCTTCGGTCTTGGAGATCTTTTTGTACTTCAGCCGCTCGCGCTCCAGCATGTTCAAAAAGTCCGTGTTACCACCAGTGTTCAGCTGATACGTGCGCTCGACCTTCATGCCCCGATCCAGGAACAAGTTCACGAGCGTGCGGTGCGTAATGGTCGCGCCGACCTGCGCTTTGATATCATCGCCTACCACAGGCAGGCCGGCGTCCGAAAATTTCTTTGCCCACTTGGGGTCCGATGCGATAAATACCGGTATACAGTTCACAAAACCGCAGCCCGCATCAATAGCTGCTTGCGCGTAAAATTCAGTCGCTTCTTGTGAACCGACCGGCAAGTAGTTGATGACTGCTTCGGCGCCGCTTTCTTTCAAAACTTTGACCACATCGACCGGCTTCTGTTTGTCATCGACCGGCACCAAATCCGCCGTGAATTTATTGACGCCATCAAGCCGTGGCCCCCGCGAAACTTTTACGCCCAGCTTCGGCACCTTGGCGAACACGACCGTATTGTTCGGTTCGGCATAGATCGCCTCTGCCACATCTTTACCGACTTTGTTGCTATTCACGTCGAATGCCGCCACGACTTCGATATCACGGATGTGGTAGCCACCGAATCGTACGTGCATCACCCCCGGCACGAATTCGTTGTCTTTAGCGTTGCGATAATAATGAATTCCTTGCACCAACGATGACGCGCAGTTGCCCACGCCCACGATTGCTACTTTGATTTTGCGATCTGCCATATATACTCCTTACCAATCGTTCCTATGGTACGGATTGACGAACTATAAAACAAATATATAATTAGTATGCCTCTATAATTAATATTTATATATGCAAGACCGTCTACAGAAGTTCGCAAAGCTAGTCGATGCCGGCAGTTTCACCAAAGCTGCAGAGGTGTTGCACGTTTCGCAGCCCGCCCTTTCGACCGCGATAAATAAACTGGAGCGCGAGCTAAAAACTACACTTATTCTGCGCGGCACCCGGCCACTCAAACTCACACCAAGCGGCGAAGCAGCGTACAGGCACGCCAAGGAAGCAGCCGTACGCACCAGTAATCTTAAGCTGCAAATCGCATCTACCGCACAGGAAAAAGTCGCGGTCAGAATCGGCATGATCGACAGCCTAGCGGACGCATTTTTCGAACGCGACCAGGGCTTAAGCAAACTTGAGCAACAAACAAGCGTCTCGTTCATCGTCGACAATTCGCGAAACCTAACGCCCGCCGTTGCCCGTGATGATATAGACGTGGCATTCGTAGTCGCACAACAGCAACTCGACAGTACCCTAAGCGCAGAATCCATTGGTGCCGAGCCGCTCGTACTTGTATGCCATCGTGCGCTTTTAGCGGGCACCCAGCAATCGCTCACAGATGGAGAGCTGCCGAATTTTGTCAGCTACGACCGCGGATCAAATACGTTCCGCCTGATACAACGCACACTGGCCGAAAAGCGTGTGTCCATCCAGCCGACATTCTACTCAACCAGCCCGGAAGTCATACGCAAACTCGTACTCGCCCAAAAAGGCGTGGCGGTGTTACCTTACTTAATGGTACGGGATTTGATCAATCAGAAACTGCTTGCGCCGATTGTCATCAACGGATCAGCAGTAGTAAAGCGCCCCGTGCAAGTCGTAAGGCATCGTGACAAGCTCCTCGCAGAGCCACTCACCCATATAACAGACCAGCTGCGTATCATCCTGCAAGACCTTATGGCCGAAGCACTTTAACGTATAAATCTCGGTTTGTGATCGTGCGGTGTAGCTGGCTGTGTGGTCGGGCGTGACGGGTCAACTGCTTCGTAATAGTCTTGGTTCGTGTCAGGATTTGGAAACGTCATCATCGGAGCTTTACGAACCCATGGAAGTGCATGATTTCCAAGCTTGAAGTACCAGTACCAGAACGCTGCGCCCGCTGCCGCTAGCACTACGACTCCCGCGACGATACTGATTGCAGACCACGGCATTGTGCTGTGAGGTGGGGCTACTGTCGCCTTGCTGAGCTGATATGTCACCAACTTGTTCTGTCCAGGGCTCAATGTCACCGTGGCCGAGTACTGTTTCTGACCCGCGGCTGTGACGGTCACCGTATGGTTACCGCTTTTAACCCCTGCGAAATTGGCGATGCCGCTCGCGTTCGTGTAGCTCTTTTGTTGGTTGTCCAAGACAACCAACGCATTCACCAACCTACCGCCCTCATCATCGGAAACAGTGATAGACAATGAGCCAAGCGGCTGTGTGGTAGATTTCGTAGCTGTCTGCGCAGTTGTTTTCTTTTTCGTAGTCGTGGTAGAAGGCTTGGTTGTTGTGCTGCCACTGCTTGTCGGAATTGAACTAGTCGTACCGGAGCTACCCGTCGATCCACCGGAGCTCTGTGTGGTGGCACTCTTCAGTGTAAAGCTACCGCTCCGTAATACGCCGTCCCACACGCTCGTGCCGGAAGTATTATCGATACCGGTGTCGGTACCATTTGTCATTTTCACGGATGCCGTACCTGCAGCCTTGACCTTAAAGGTGACGCTCAGCACCGCTTTCGTACCGCTCTGTGCCGCAGATGCAACACAAGCGACACTGACCGTGCTGGAAGTATGCGTATTGTTGCCGCAAAGCGTAAACGGGCCGGTCAGCGTGCTGCTGCTATACGTTAACAGCGACGACGGGAATGACAAGTCGACTCCCACGGCATTTGTATCGTCACTAGCAGACGAAGTTTCAGAGATGCTCACTGTCAGCGTATTGCCAACCGTATAGCTGCCGCTGCTCGGAGAGAGCGAAAAGTAGGCGTCAGTAGCTGCGGGGACCGACTTCGAAGAGAGAACTATCGGAATCCCCAACCCGAGCATGGCCGCTACGATACACACGGCCACTACTTTATGCAGATGTTTCTGCGCCTGCTTGGAAATGTTTTTGTATGTGTTGATAAACATAGTCTACCCTATTTTCCGCTTACGGTTTACTCCATCCCCAGTTGGCGCCTAACACCGCAAGATCAGAAAGATTGACGGTACTTTGCCCGGTAATATTGCCGTGAGTATAGTTGGGATCGGTCTGACCCCAATGAGCACCAAGTATCGCCAGATCGGAGAGATTCACCTTGCCATCGCCATTGAAATCACCATTGGTGATGTAGACCGGGAGCGAATCATTGTTAGTATTCCCCCCGCTGTCCGTGCCAGAGACTTTCAGCGTGTACAGCCCGTCAGCATAGTTCAACGTGTTCAGAGAAAAGTTTTGCGGCGAGACCGGCAGGTTCGACACTGTGCTTACCGTCGTAGTATTGAGTAACAACGTACTGTTACTGATGGAGCTACCGCTCGCCGTATCCTCGTATGCCGTAACTGTCTGATTACTCCCGTGGATATCTTGATTCGAAGTGAGACCACCTAAAGACACGGCCATAGGATTGGCCGTGGAGCCGACATCCTGCTGCCAATTGGATTGCCACTGCGAGAAGTCTTGGGTACAGACGCTTGGATCAAGACTGTTTCCGGTACCGGGATCGGAAGGCATATAGACACCCCCACCGGCACAGTTGCCATAGATATAGTCATGCCACTGCCAAGGCCCTACGAAGGTATTGCCCGACCATATGTCGTTGCCTGCGGCTTCGCCGTTACCAGCAGGCGCGCCGGGTGGGCTGGAAAGTGCATTTAAGTTAGCGAGCGGGTTCGGCGTGCAGCCAGGATCCCAAGTGGGGCAGCCCGTAAGCGCTGACTGGCTCATCATAGCGTTCGCGCCGATTTCGGTAGTAAACGGGGCTTCGCCGGAGTTGAACTGGTCGGCCATAAAGTTGACGCCGCAGTTGTTAGCCGCCGTACATTGGACACTCCCTCCATTAATCGGCGTGTCTGCATTCATCTGCGACGGCTGGACTACAAATGTATTGCCGCTGACGGCAATATGCAGGGCCTCCCACTGGCAACCATCCCAATACGACGTACCGTTCGGTGCAAGCGGTCCGCTCGGCAGCGCGGTGCTAGTCGCAAACAGCTGACACGTACCGGCGTTGGTAACCGTCGTGCCAGCGGTGATAGGGCTTGTCAGCGATGGACTGATACTGACCTTACAATCATTGGCATAACACGTCTCGCCCGTTACTTGATACGGTTGCACTTGCTCCACCGGCCCCGACAATGCACCCGTACCACGCACTAACGAGACACCTGTGAAGCTGGTTGACGTAGTGCCGGTATACGACAGAATGGCGCCCGTCCAACTACCCGTGCCATCACCCCATGCGGCCGATGTGCCGACCCGCAGCTGGCCCGAAGATGGGAAGCCAGTCGTACTATCCACGTTAATAGTGCCGGAGCCGCTGAAGGTCGTAACATCTGTCGTGTCCGTGGCGTGCGAAAACGCAGGGTCGTTAACTTGTATCGATCCTGAAAGCGTACCGCTCCCCGACTGGTTCGGATCGATGGCGAGTGACACGCCAGTAAAGCTCGTAGACGTCGTACCCGTATAATCAAGTGCGGCATATCCATTCGAAGTGCCAACCAATAACTGGCCCGAAGATGGGAAGCCAGTTGTACTGTCTACGTTGATAGTGCCGGAGCCGCTGAATGTCGTGACGTCTGTTGTATCAGTGGTAGTTGCCGTTGACGGATTCGTGAAATTAATCTGGTCATCAGTCGCCAGAGAACCTTCAACCATCACTGAGGAGCTGCCAGCAGAAGCGTCTTGCGTTACGTTCGTGGTAAAGCCGTGGGCTTCATCCCCGATATGCGAGAAGTAATACTGCCCGCCAGCAGACGTACTGGCACTATTCGGATAACCGCCCGAGCAATAGCCGGCATCGCTAGGATAGCCCTCACCGCTATTTTCGCAAGTACGCCCACCGGCCTGCCAAATACTAACGCCGCTCCAGTTGTTAATGAACTGATTCCCCGAAACCGTCACCTGGTTGTCATAGCGACTGTTGGGTACATGGAATCCGCCGGAGCTATTAAGGTTGACCGCGCCGATGCAGTTATCTCCGCAGCCGCCGGTTCCATCACCCCAGCCGCCGTCCAAGAACAGGTTGTTTTCAATATCAAGATTAAAGCCGGTTTCGCTATGCACCGCCGAACCGTAACTTTTATCGAAGTAGTTGTCCTTTATCAAGGTACCGGCGTTGCCGTTATCGAGCCAGATTGGCACACCACCGCCCGGCGAGTCATCGACGAACGCGTTGGCGACGATATCGGCATTCAGCGTACCCCACCATTTGCCACCGCCGGAGCAGCCACAGCCAGGATCAGGTTCGTAGTTGGAATCACGGACCTCGTTGTAATCGAACTTGTTGTTCGTGCCGAACACATTGATGCCGTAGTCGCCCATCTTGTCCATGCAGTTGTACTCGACCGTGCCTTGGTCGCCGCCATAAATCGCCACGCCAAGCCCCGGTGTCGGTGTACCACCGGGATCCTTATACCCGTCATGAATATCGTTATGAGTTATCGTCCAGCCCGTACCAGTGTAAATCGTACCGGTGGTGTTATGGGAATCATGGGATATATTCAGGTATGATACCGTCACACCGCCCGCGTTACCATCGTAGTAGATCGGTGTGTTCGCAGCTACGTCCGCATCCAGACTTCCCACGTTGATGGTATAGCCTGTCGTTTGGCTGCCGGAGACGGAATCAATCACATACGCATCGTCACCGATACGTACTTTGCCCCACTGTACCAACGGTACCGTCGAACTCGTCAACGTGACGGAAGCACCACCCTGAGTCGCAGCAGAGCCTACACTGGCAATCGGCTGTATTTGGGCCGCCCACACCGCACTGCCGGCCGACTCACTACTTGTCAATGCCGAGCCGAGCGTGAGAGTCGTGCCGCTATTATTCGCAATGGAGTACGTTGAACCGTCAGCAAAAGTAACCCAGCTTATATAGCCTGGGATCGCGGTTGTCGTAGTGATGACCGTATCGCCCGAGTTGGCCGTGGCCGCAAGCGTGCTGCTTCCCCCCGAGAAATCGTACGTGCCGTTTTGGGCGTTAATACCGCCCGCATTGCCCCCATCGTCAAATGTCGGCTCGGGATAACCAGTTGCAGATCCACCGATAAACTCGTCGCCGCTGACTGCGGACAAACCTAGATTCGTGTAAGCTCCGCCTTCGAAAAAGTAGAGTAAAGGCGTTTCAGGATAATCATATTGCGGGTTGTCGACAGTACTGCCCGGAGCGAAGATTACCGCAGCAGCGGTCGTTGATGGCTCACTGGCGATATATGATGGCAGTGACGGCAGCGTTGTCCCATAGCCCGACAACGCTTCGTACTCCGCAACCGTGTACTCCTGCGAACCCGAGGCTAACGCGTTGTAGGTATATGGGCTTGTCAGCTGAGATTGGTCATCACAAATCATGTAGCTTTGGCCGGGCACGGACGTATAAGAAACGTTCCGGGGGCTGCCAAAGTTGCCACCAAAAGGAATCTGCATACCGAGGCTGGCAACCACTACCGCCACCACGACTGCAGCCGCTGCCCTGTGAACGCTCTGCGTTGCCGCCCATGCACGAGAAGGGTACATGCGTACCCCCTTGCTCAAAGAATATCGGTAATGCACCCGTTTCACCCTGAATACACAATCCCGTTTATGGCTTTAAGTATACCGTAAGAGGATACCTGTGCACAAAGTGAATAGTCTGTAGTTTTGGTTGCTTCACGAAACGCAACCAAAGAAAAAACGCCACCATAGGTGACGTCCTTTCTTTGGTGATCCAAAGGGGAATCGAACCCCTGTTGCCGGGATGAAAACCCGGTGTCCTAACCGCTAGACGATGGGACCGTTCGTATAATTTTTGTACGGAGTACGCAAGCTCCGTATACGACTGCCCTATTCTAACATAACAGGGGCCAAAAGAAAATCCCTCACAAAATATGCGAGGGATTTTCTACAAAGATTGTTTGTTAGAGCGGTCAGTCATGCTCACTAAACTGGTGGTATCGTAACATGTTTATGGCTACGATACCAGTGGCTTATCCACAGTCTTGCAAATTTTGCAAAGAGCTTAGCGACGAGCAAGTCGACGGCTCAGGAACAAACGGTAACCAGCGAAGCCGGCTACAGCTGCGCCTGCAAACAGGCCAAACACGTTGCCTGCGCCGGTGTTCGGCAGCTGGCTTGGTGTGGTCGGCGTAGACGGTGTAGTAGGCGTACACTGCTTCATCACGTTCGTGATAGCAGTGTTGTAGTACTGCCCCATACCTTGCGGCTGTACGACGCCAACGTTGCGGAATTGTGTGTTACCACAGGCAAGTTCGCTAACGCTCGGCACTTTGACTTCGAACACTACGTAAGCAGTTGCGCCCGGCATGTAGTTGCCGATGACGACACCACCATTAGTAATGTTGTTAGTGTTCAGCAATTTACCGTTCTCTACGCTGTTGTAAAGCAATGTAGTGTTCGGTACGAGCGTCATTTTAGGCGGCAAATTGTCGCCGATAACGACGTTTTTCTGCTCAGTGTTACCTACGTTCTGGTAGGTGATCATGTATTTCAGGGTATCGCCCGGCTGAGCGCTGTTGTCGTTAGACCACTTGTTGCTCTGGCCGAGAACTTCGGATTGCTTGACGATACGCACCCCAGGAACCATGACACGAGCCTCAACCACGACCGAACCGGCCTGGCAAGGATTCTCGTTACCGAGTACTAAACCGTTTGCACTTGTGACAACACTGTCCGAAATCGAAGTCTCGGTTGTCTTGTTACTCGTTGCGCTCACCGCGTGCTGCCAAACGGCAGAACCCGGAATGTACTGCAGGTAAGCGTCCGAACGGTCGAGGTTAACCTTTACGCTACCGTTGATCTTAGCTGGGTTCGAGTTGTCGGCACCCGCAGTGGTAGTGATCGTTTGGCTTTTGCCAGCAGCGCTTGGGATGTTGATCTTAACGCGCACGTTGTTGGCAACCTTACCAGAGCCAGCGGCTTCGTCATTGTCGTAAGTAACGTCGACTTTGACCACCTGGTCGTATGTCGCGTTCACCGAAGTCTTGCTCCAGTTTGTTTTGGCAGTATAGTTTGCCACGTATGTGGTGGCCTCGAATTTTACGCTCTGCGCTTGCGCAGAAGCAATCGCTACCGGTGATATCGCGTAAGCGAGCGCAAGGGTAGCACCGCTAAGCATACGCATACGTGTACTAGCGAAAACGCGTGAAATGAGTTTCTTCATGTCACACCTCCTTATGGTCCCACCCATTAAAGTAAATGTATTAGTTGCGAATAAAATATGTCGAAGACGGATTGTTAAAGTTCAGGCTGCCGCTCATGTCGAGCGATAATCCCACACCGCACCACTTTGAAACATATTTTACCACAACTTTATATTATGGTCAATATTTCATCTGCAAATTGTTAAGGTTCGTTGGCCGCTTGGTAGGCGCACGCCAAGTCAAATCATTACAGAACAAATGTTGGGGTGAAGCGCGGGAGTGGAATATCGTATACGAAGAAGAGGCATATAGCCTACAACTCGCGGACGACCCACTCCCATGTGCGCTAGCACATGTAATGCATTATCCAACCTCATCGGCCGGACTCGGTAACCCACCACGACTGCGAGAGTCGTTGAATCTCATCCGGCTTGCGCCAGACGGACTCCAGGGGGACTCGTACACTCGCTCGCGCGAGTGCCGGAACCTGGGAAACCCAGGCCTCGAATCCAGCGTCTTTGGCTGGCCGGCTGTGAGCGTCTCCTTTATACAGGAGCCACTAGCCGGCCATGCCGAGCGTTAGCTCGGCGGCCCCGTGGGGCTACCAGAGTACGTGCCAGTGTCCCCGGTGGTCGGGTTGCTGGTCGCACTCGAACCGCCGTTAGCAGTCGTGCCTCCGGAGTCGGAGGTAGAGCCACCAGGCGTGGTGCCACCGGTGCCGGTACCGCTTCCCGCATAGCCTGCCGTCTTGCCCGGTCCGTTGTCCGGAGCCGGGGCTGGCGCCTGAGCCGTAGTGCCGCTGCCACTGGTTGTGGCGACGGGGTTCGGCGCTGGTGCCTGCGACGGCGCGCCCGGGGTAGGACCATCGTTCGCCGTTGAGGGCGAGCCAGGGTCCTGGACGGGCGGCGGCTGCTTGGACGTGCAGGTTGAGCACGGCGGCGGCGGGCCACAGTTGGTCTTGCACGGAGGCGGACCGCAGTGCGTCTTGCAGGGGGGCGGACCACAGTTGGTCTTGCAGGGTGGGGGTGGCCCACACTTGCTCCCCTTACACGGCGGTGGCCCGCAGTGGGACTTACAGGGCGGTGGCGGACCGCAGTGCGTCTTGCACGGAGGCGGCTGGTGGCCACACTTCGTAGTGCACTTCGGCGGCGGCTGGTGATGCGGCGCACACTTGGTACCAGTGCAGCCCGGGGGCGGCGGCTGGTGGTACACCACGGTCACCACAGTCGGGGACGACGGACGCGCTGCGACGGTCTTGACGGCGTGCTTGTAGGTCACGACCGGCTGCTCGCCGCAGTTAATCCGCTGCTCCCGGGTCTGCCCGTTTGCCAAGTGCTCGACGAGGACCCAGCCAGCGGCGTGGGTCTCGGTGTAGCGCTTGACGGTCGGCAGGTTCTTGCCGTGCGGCACCATGCCCTCGGTGTGATACCAGCTGGACTGGTACTTGACCGAGAAACTGGTCACCGCCCAGGTCGGGTTCGTGACACCGTTCTTCTTCGAGCCCATGTTGAGCAGCCCGATGATGTCGTGAAGCCACGCCTTCCGGTTGTGCAGGTAGTGACGCGCGAGCGCGTTCACCTGCGGCGGCCGCAGCTTTCCGGTCTTCGTGTAGTCGACCGTAGCGGCGGCGTAGGCCGGGTCATGGCACAGCTTCGTGATGTCGTACTTGACGGTCGGCTTCAGGGCATGGCCCGTCTGCAGAGCGTCGAAGCGGTACGACCCCGGTGCTGCCTTGGTCGCGTAGTATGTCACGCGGCCCTTCGTGCAGTTGGCGCCCAGCGCGGTGGCTGAGTTGGCACTCGAACTGGAGCTGGTGCTCCGGCCGGCGCCGTCGCCACGGACGTGGGAGTAAATCGCCACGCCCAGCAGCGTCGCCAGGATGATCCCCAGCAACGTTGCGGCGATGTGTCGCGGTTTCACCGCAGACACCTCCTTCCCTTTCTAGGCTTCAGCTTCCGTTGTTGCGGTAGTAGTAGTCGGGGCGCCGACGCCGGTCGAGCCAGTTGCCGAACAGGCCACCGGTCAGGATGAAGGCGAAGAACAGCCCGACGTTCACCCACCAGATCGAGTTCTTGGTGGTGACACCGATCAGCGGGATGAGGTGGGGACCGAACACGAACCACAGGATGACGCCGACGACCATGCAGATCAGGGTGGCGATGTGCGACCCGAGCCAGTCGAGGATGGCGTTGTCGCCCTGCGGCAGACGGGAACGGACGGAACGGGACGGACGACGCGCGGGACGGGCCGGACGCGGCGAACGCGGGGTACGCGTGCGGCTGACCGGACGGGGGTTGAGGTACGCCTGCAGCTCGTCGCGGGGGACGCCCTTCAGCCCGGCAACGGTTCCCGGCTGGTCCAGCTCCTGCTGGATCTGCTTGCGCGTGAAGTTGTCGAGGTCGACGACCGGCTTCGGCGTGCTGCCGAACAAGGCGAAGAACTCGGTGCGCTGGGTGTCGTTGCTGAGCGTCTGGGCGAACTTCAGCCGGTCGGCAGCCGGGGGCACGGAGCTCCCGTCGCCGATCAGCGCGAAGAACGCGGCGCGCTGGGTGTCGTCGAGCGATGCGGCGAAGTCGTACAACTCCTGCATGCCCGGAATCCTACTGGTGTCGGCCATGGCGGCTTCCTCCTTGAACGGGACTACTAAGGGTACGCGGCCGGCGGCCACGCAGCAGAGCTCCTCAAAGACGCCAGAGAAGATGCTTGCTATGCACGGAACTATCGCGCACACCAAGCATCCTCACTAGCTAAAAGGAAACCACCTTTTGCTTGAATGGTTGGAAATTGGAAATTACATATGCAATTTCTGCAGCGGGAGCATTCAGGAGCTCCGAAGAGCTCTACACTGCTCTACCAGTGCAGATTGCCTGGCATTAGGGCGACACCACGTCTCCTTACGCCAGATAATCTGCACTGGTTACCACAGATATGTACTGTAACGATTTGACTTGTTAAAGTGCCCTTGTGAGTACAGATTACGCCCCCTGTTAATCAGGGGACGGTTACGGAGATTACTTCCCTCTCACCTAACCACAAGAACGATACAAATATACCACATACCCCTGTTTTTGTCAATAATTAAGCATAAGTATTTACCGTTCTGGCAAATAGCAAAAATCCCCTCGTTTTACTGGGGGGATTTCTGGCTGTCGGCGAGGGTAATTAACCTTCGCGGGAAAGACGGCGGCCCAGCATGAAGCGGTAGGCGAGGCCACCTGCAAGGCTGGCGCCGGCGAAGATGCCGAGCATACTGCCCGCACCCGTGTTAGGAAGTACGGTCGGCTGGCATTCGCTGGAACCCATCGGGTATGTCTGGCCTGTAGTCGGTGACTTACAGGTTGGCGGAGGTGTACACTGCGCTGAGTTAGCAGACAACTTATTGTTGTACTGACAAACTTCACAGTTCGGCGAGCCGGCTGGGTATGTCTGGCCGTTCGGCGCAGTACATGTAGGCGCACACTCAGGCGAACCTTTCGGATATGTTTGACCATTCGGAGCCGTACATGTTGGCGGCTGAACCGTGATCTGCGTCTGGCAGGCGTCCGAAGTAACTTGCTTGGTCGTGCCGTCAGGTAATGTAACGTTTACTGTCACCCTGGTCGTATAGGCATTCGTGCTTGGCGCGTAGGTGTGGGTCGTGCTTGCTGAAGTGTCACTTGTCGTAACGGTCTTAGCTTGGCTGCCATCACCGAAGTCGAAGGTGTAGCCGCTAATGGTCGCGTTAGTAGCGATAGCCGTAGCTACGAGCTTGTAGGCAACGTTGCCGTTGTCGTCGGCTTCGCCAATTGCTGTAGCAGTAAGGCCGTCACAAGCGTAGACCGGAGTCGGCGGCTTGACGGTAATTTTGCCGGTACAACTAGCTGATACGCCATTCCCGTTAGCACCCTTACCGGTAACAAGAACTGTTACGTTGTAGTTGCCAGGTGTGTAAGTGTGCGTAGTAGTTGCACTCGTGTTGGCAGTGTTGACGGTGTGATTGCTACCGTCGCCGAAGTTGAAAGCGTAGCTGGTAATCGTAGCGTTGGTAGCCGAAGCGGTAGCGGTCAGCGTGTATGGCGTGTCACCGTTCGTCTCGGCGGTGCCAGGAGTCAGGGTAAGGTTGTCACAAGCTAACTGACCATTCGACTTAACCGTGAAGCTCTTCTTACAGTCGTTCGAAGTCGCGGTGTACGACTTGCCGTTGGCGGTTGCGTTTACCGTAACGCTCACATTATGCGAGCCGGGTTGGAACGTCTTCGTCAAACTACTGCTCGTAGTAGTGGTATTGGCACCATCAACATTGAACGTGTAGCCAGTGATGGTAGCGTTCTTGACAGAGCCGTTGGCGACAAACTTGTAGCTTTGATCGCCGTTGCTCTCGATTGCGCCAGGTGTAGCTGTCAGGTAGTTACATGTCAGGCTGACTTGTGGCGGAGGAGTGATCTTGATACAAACCTTACACTTCGCAGAAGTTACAGTAACGGTTTGTTTGCCTGGAAGGCTGACGTAGACAGTCACGGTAGCAGTGAAGTCACCTGCTTTGCTGTAGGTGTGCTTTACCTGCATGCTCAGAGAAGTTTCGGTAGCGGTCGTGCCGTCGCCGAAGTTGTAGACGACTTTGACAAGCTTGGCGTTGTTCGTAGCCGTAGCTTTAGTCGAGAAGCTGTAAGTGTTGCCGCTTACGTGTGTGCTCTGCAAAAGGTCACAGCTGTACTTCGGGGTGATCGGCTTACCAGGAGCTGGGTTGCCACAAGCGGTCATCGCAGCAAACTGCATCTCGCCCTTACTGTTGAACATAACCATCACTGGGATACTCTGAACGCCAGGCCCGAAAGCTTTGTCGTTGTAGTTCCCATAGTACTTTTTACCGTCGATTGTTTTTGTAAAGTAACCACTGCCCTGCCATGATGCATAGCGGCCGATACTCCAAGAATTGGTGGCAACGGTCTGGCCGTTCACGACGATGTGCCCGTCCCGGTAGTCAGTGCCCATTTCGGCGTAGCTTACGAATTTGTCGTAATCTTTTGGCTCCAAGCCGAAGTAGCTGTAGACAGCCTGCAAGTCATGATGACCGTTGTTGTCATTGTTTGCCTTGACCTGGTTAATAAACGCCTTGGGCGTCTGTTCACCACATTTGATAATAGAGTTGCCACTACAATCTTGCACGGCATGTGCTTGCTTATACCCATAAGCACCAATGCCGAGGGCTACCACAGCAGCTACTGTTGCGAGAACAGCTTTTTTTGAACGAAAACTGAATCTGAGTCGTTTCATAAAGCCTCCCATGCTCTGTTAATAACGATTGGGAGTCATCATAACACACAATTGTTTTATTGTCAACATGGTTATGTTTATAAAAATACCCCCTGCACTGTATGTAGGGGGTACTCTAAGATGAAAACACTATATGTCGCGATTAAGATGACGGCGCAGGACGAACCGATAACCAAGCGCACTGACTATGCTTACTCCCGCGAAGAGACCGATAACACCGGTTGCTCCTGTACTTGGTAAGCTCGGCGGCGGCGTTGGCGCAGCAGTTGTTACTACTGTTGGCTGCGCTGGTGGCTTCGGTGCTGGTGGCACCGTTAGACTAATCGTTGCCTGGCACTCTGCCGAAGTGGTCGTAACTGTCTGATTTCCAGGTACGCTCACAAAGACCGTAGCCTCGGCAGTGCAAGTGTTGTTCTCACCGGTACATGTTCCGACCTGATACGTATGCTCCACCTGCGTGGATAAATCCGTCTCGGTAGCAGAAGTACCGTCGCCAAAGTTATAGACGACTTTGACGAGCTTGGCATTATTGGTAGCCGTAGCTTTGGTAGAGAAAGCAAAGGTATTGAGCTTGCCCTCCACCGGGCTCATGTTAAGCAGATCACAGCTGAACTTCGGCACGACATTGTGTGCCTTGATCGGGTTGCCGCAGGCGTTCATAACCGCGAATTGCATCTCTCCCTTGGAATTGAACATAACCATGACTGGCAGGTTCTCAAGCAGTACTCGTGTGTCGTTTGCCTTGTAGTAGGTGTGGCCGTTGATGTCGATGGGGGTAGCATAGCTGAAATGCTGGCGACCGATGCTCCAGGCGTCTGTCGCAACGACCTTCCCATCAACTACTACCGTGCCATCCTGCTTCGCCATACCTGGCTGAGCATCGGTTACAAACTTGCTGTAATCACTTGGCACCAGGCCAAAATCGCTGTAGACAGCCTGCAAATCGTGATGACCTTGCTTGTCGTCGTTGGCACGAACCTGAGTGATAAATTCGTCTGCGGTAGGTTCGCCGCACTTGATAATGGAGTTCCACTTGCAGTCTTGCATGGAACTCGCAGTTGCTCGGTGTAGGCCCGCAACACCTAACAATAGTGCGGAAGCAGCGAACAGCGCTGTCAGCGCTACTTTGGTTTTGGAATGCCAGGAATCTGTCTGTCTCATAAAGCCTCCCCCGTCGTTAGCTCTGACTATACTTAAACAATAGCACTATATTTACTAACCGTCAACCCGCTTGTGCTAGCATTAGAACATTAGACTGATTTGTCCTCTGGAGCGATTGGTACTTGCAGTTTATCTTTGGGGAACGTGAAACCGAAGGTGCTTCCCTTGCCCTCTTTGCTGTTGAAGATGATGGCGCCACCTTGGCCCATAATCACTTTCTGTGCCATGAATAAGCCCAAGCCCGTACCATCCGGGCGTGCTTTTTGTGCGTTTTTGGCACGGTAGAATTTCGTAAACAGGTGATGCTGCTCTTCCTTCGGCACGCCGATGCCGTCGTCGACTACGTGCAGTTCGATCGTCTTCGGTGTCTCACGCAACTGTATGTCTATATGACCGCCAGAAGGCGTGTAGTAGATCGCATTGTCGGCGAAGTTCATGATTACCTGGCGCGTCTTGGTCTCGTCCAAATTAAGCACCGGGAAGTGCGCTGGCCTATGATAGGTAAGCGTGAGCTGCCGGCCTTGCGCCGTTTCAACCAGTTGGTTAACCTCGTCCTGCACGATATCTGCCAAATTTATCGGCGTCGGTTCGATGACAAACTTGCCGGTCTTCAGCCGCGATACGTTCAATAAGTCAGCGATCAGATACACCATGCGTTGTGAACTTATAAACGCCTGGGTGAGTAACTTCCGCTGTTGCGGCTTAATCGCCCCTGCATCACCGTCCAGCACCAAGCTAAGATACCCTTTCACCGAAGTAAGCGGTGTCCGCAGCTGATGCGACGCCATACTGATGAAATCATCCTTGGTCTCGTCCAGCATTTTCAGCTTCCTGTTCGATTCCCGCAACCGATGTGTCGCATCTTCCACTTTCTTCTGCAGCGTCGCGTTAAAGTTCTGTATCTCCTGGAATCGCAACGCGTTCTGCAGACTGATGGCAATCTCATCCGCCGCCACACTCAGCAGCCGCTTGTCGCGCCCTGAGTATATCTCACCAGATTGTTTGTGGCCGAGAACCATATACCCGAGATCTTCGTGTGTAGTTCGCAGCTTGACAGCTAACGTCACTTCGTTTTCTTTCAGTAAGTTTACGAGATAGTCATTCTTAGCTTCAGCATCGTCAGCGTCAATAATATTTGATGTAATCGTATGACTATGTGCTGCTATTTTCTTGGCAAGTTCGGACCCCTTTTCATCTGTGAATAAGACGTATTTCAGTAGATTTGGTTCGACAGCATCTTTCAGTACTTGTGCCGTGTCCGTCCGTAACGTCAGAACGTCTGCAGTGCGGACCAAGATATCACTCAACTTGTCTAGAACCTCTTGGGGATCGTAGTAGTGTCTGAAGAATACTTTGGCAGTTATGCGATCAAAAGCGTTTCGTAAGTATTGCAAGATATACAGCGCACATGCGCTAAAAAGGATGACCAGTACAAGTTGGCCAAAGCTCGGATGAAAATCCAGGAAGTGGCCAAACAGGAGGACCATAGGCGTAATGAGTAAAACAGTGATCACAAACAAGGTAGTAAGGTAAGCCAATGCTCTGACGACAAAGAAATGTATGTCGAATAGTTTATGCCTCACAATTGCATACCCGATAGCGCATACGAAAAACGTCCCATAGAGTGGGGTGAGTATGACAAATGACGTATTCTTAAGGATAATTGGCAACGCAAACCCGGTAATCGGTGCGAATAAGAATATCGGCGCGACGCCGATTGCCATATACATGTATTGAAGACGCTGGGCGCCCCGTGCATTTTTGATCTGCCGCACCAGCACATACAAGCTTGCCCCAAGAAAACCAACAAGTTGCAGTAAAAACACACCAGCCCCGATACCTGGTGTTGGTGTTGCGTTAACACCAGGCCCCAGACTAGAAAATACGAGAGGGGTGCAGTTCAAAAGCGCTACGAGAAACGTGGAATAAACACCGAATCGTTGCAATCGTGTCAGGGTAGTATTCGGGTTACCTATGAATATGGTGAGATAGTACAAGCAAGCGACTATGATACTAGAGCAGACAATGACTGCTCGGATATACACTAGACGATGCTGTGTCCCGAGAGAAAAATAGTTAGCGACGGACAGTAACACAAGTGATAGAGTTAGTACCCCATACGTTCGGTTCACTATATGCCGTGGGTTTCTCGCATACACAAAGAAGCCGATAGCAGAACTTAGCAAGACACTTAAGATAAGAACTAGGATGCCGATCATCTTGCTTAAGTATAAAACACACTCGTTTTATAACATAAGCCTAAAAATGTTCAGCTTACTTGTTACTTCGTACTCTTGCGAGCTTTCGCCAATATACGTGCGGTTCTTATGAAGTCAGCGGCGACAGTCATATGGCTACTCTTTCTGGTTTCAACCCGCCTACCTGATGGTACATTGTGACCGAGTAGGATTTCACGGGCTGTTACCGCAGCAGCCGCACCACCTTTAGTTGCCGTGGTCCCAAGTTGTGGTAGGCCTGACAAAGTGCTGCCGACTTCCAGAACGGACGCCATTACTCTTGGGGTAACATGCCTGATGCCGACAATCTTTACCATGTAACGCTGTATTTCCTGAGGGGTTACGTCGCCACTATATAGCTTTTCAAGCTCGCTGTCTTTCAGACGGCCACCGAAAGGTTTCGCATCTTCAAGATCATACCGTTCGACATCGATAATTGACTTGTCGCCGAGGTCAGTTGCCATGACAACTGGGATGCCCTCTTTTTGGGCATAGCGTCGTATGAGCGCTTTCATGCGCAAGTCATCTACTTCATCAAAGATGATGTCAGGTCGATTTTCGGCTAGCGCTTCAAGATTTTCCTCGGTCACACCATCGGTAAAGTGAACTTGGTCGATGTAGGGGTCAGCTGCACTGATCTCACTGGCAACCTTGTGGATCTTCTTCATGCCAACATGAGTAAACCCACCACTGATTCGGTTCAGGTTAGACGGGGTTATGTGGTCCGGGTCACCTATGACCAGTGTCCCGCCAATACCAGAGCCGACCAACTGTTCCACCACTTTGCTACCGACGCTCAGGCCGAATACCGCAATCGTCGAACCATACAATTTTTCCTGCTCTGCATCAGTGATAAGGTTTCTGTTCCGTGATGTTCTAAGCGCCCGGTGTTGGTCACGTTCAGGATATCGTACTAATTCACCCGACTCCGGGAATAAGAACCATTTACCAAACCTATTGCCCTGCGCCCTAATGCCATCTGTAAATTGCTGACGCATCGCATCATTGCCTTTTTGGTCAGGATGCTCATATTCGAAAAGGTCGTCCGCGATGTGGTCAACACCATCAACTACGGTCGTTACTTCACCTGCTGCAAAGGCCTCAGCAAGGGTAAATTCGTCAATGCCGTTGCTCAGATCATACTCAATAGGCTTGCGCCACTCCCGGGGTTGGGCGGCATGCTCAGCAATAAGAGTATCAATATTTGCGGCGCCTCCACCGTCAGCTATCGTAAGTTCACTCATGTTATCTACTCCTACCTGGTCGTGTGCTCAAAAGCTCGTCACGCGCGGCATATACTTCAGCGCCTAGGCTTTGTTCGTCCAAACCATCGGTGAGGAACAGGAAGCTTTTGCGTAGCTCTCGTTGCGCCAGCTCATCCCCTTCATCTTGGGCTACTCGGAGGTCAGCGAGAACATTTTCAATAAATCTGTCGGGATAAACAATTGCCGGCACCATGCTGATCGCATCGTTTACACGGTCGTCGTCAAGCGCGATATTTTCACCAATAACCGTAAAGTTGCTCCGACCGTAGCGCCTTACCATTGTGTCGAACGTTGTCGAGACAATGCTGAAGAACCATATCTCTTCTTTGCCGCGAGCTTCTTGTATACGATTTCGAATGATCTCGTATACACCTCTTGGATTACCGGCTAGCCCACCGATTTCTTTAAAGTGGATGTCCGGGTTTTCTACACTGTCCACCAACGTTTTGCCTTCAGGGGTCATAGCCGGCCGAGCCAGGCTTCCGGTTGGTAGGTCGTCAAAGGTACCACCAGCTGGCACGTGGCACTTCCGCATGGTAGCGACATCAGCCACCCGCCTGGTGTCAGGATTAAGTGCAAGATAGTAGTCAGTGTAAGGACCACGCGATTTATCGAGTTCAGGTATGAGGGCACCCTTTAGTGGGCCATCTTGCTCGATACCATCCTCACTGACAAAACCAAAACTATGATAACCTTCGCCCTGGATTCTCAGGGCCTCGGCAACTCGCTCAGGGTCACTCATCTCCGTAACGGTTATGTGTACGTAAGCATCTTGCCGAGTAATTTCGGCAACTTCACCTGCAGCTTGTAAATCTTCTGGATACGTTATAGCCATCTATTTACCTAAACAAAAACGACACCAGCGATTGCTCGCTTGGTGTCGTTTCCGTTATTACAATTTGCTTGCTTATCTTGCGATAAGATGTCAATATAATACAACAGCTTCGGCGAAAAGTCAAGGAAAACTACACTTTATTTTGTCGATGTATTAGTCGTGCTTGCGACGGCAAGAACTGTGTGTTAATACTTAAGACAATGCTTTTGCTTAAGATAAAGTGGGTTCGATGTCTTTTAGCGCTTCCAAAATAGCCATTATCGAAGATGATCGGGACTTGCAGTTTATCTACAAGACGAAGTTTGAGCGGGCTGGGTACAAGGTCATGGCCGCCGCCGATGGGCAAAAGGGGCTGGAAGTCGTCGAACATTTCCGCCCGGATCTCATCCTGCTGGACCTGCGTATGCCACGGATGAGCGGGGATGAAATGCTAACCCGCCTCCGCGCCACCGATTGGGGCAGAGATATGCAGGTTATCATCCTTACGAACATCAGTAAAAGCGAAGCACCACCAGTGCTTCGCTTTTTGGATGTGGACCGGTATGTCGTGAAGGCGCATCACACCCCGGCCCAAGTAGTCAGCATCGCGCAAGAAGTGCTCGGCGAGGATTTTGATTAGCCCGCCTTGCCTTAAGTGGTACACTAAATTACATAGAGAATTGGATAGGGAGCTATGGCAACAAAGATTGCAATCGTAGAAGACGACCAAGCGATATCACAGATGTATCGTTTTAAGTTCGAGGCCGAAGGCTATGAAGTCGAGACGGCCGAAAACGGCAAACTTGGGCTCGAACTCATCGAAAAGATGAAACCCGCCATTGTCTTGCTCGACCTAATGATGCCTGAAATGAACGGTGACGAAGTGCTCGCCAAGATGCGCGGGAGTAGTTGGGGAAAGGACATCAAAGTCGTCGTGCTGACCAATATGGGTGAGCAGGAGATCCCGGAGCAAGTCAAACAACTCGGCGTCAGCCACGTCATCCTGAAGGCCGCCATGACCCCCCGCCAGGTCGCGGAAGTAGTCAAACAAGAGCTTTCCAAATAGCACTCTCAACACCTTAAATATGGTATAGTTTAGCTAATGAACGTAGCAATCGTTGGATTTGGTATTGAAGGACGAGCGGCATTTACATACTGGTCACAACTGGGGGCACACATTACGGTGTGCGACCAAGACCCTCAAAAGCAAGTGCCCGATGGCGCTGACCGTCAGTTAGGTGACGACTACCTGAAAAATCTTGACCGATTTGACGTAGTTTTCCGCACCAACGGTATTAACCCCGATACCATACTGCAAGAAAACCCAGGGGTCGCCGACAAAATGACGACGTCAGTCAACGAGTTCCTGCGAGTAAGCCCGACCAAGCATATCATTGGGGTTACCGGCACGAAAGGCAAAGGTACCACGAGCACCTTGATCGCTAAGATGCTAGAGGCGGCAGGTGAGGACGTATATCTTGGTGGGAATATTGGTATATCAGCATTCGACCTATTGCCAAAAGTTACAGCCAACTCGTGGGTCGTCTTGGAACTATCAAGTTTCCAGTTAGCCGATCTGAAGCGCAGCCCTGCAATCGCAGTATGCCTGATGGTCGTACCCGAACACCTGAACTGGCACGGTGACCTGGATACCTATATTCTGGCGAAGGCTCATTTATTCGAGCACCAGTCCCCGACAGACCTGGCGATTTACTTCGCAAAGAACGACATATCCAGGAGGATCGCGGGATACAGTTCGGCATTCAAAATCCCCTACTTTGCCGAACCTGGCGCACATGTCGAAGATAATGCGATCGTCATTTCCGGCCAGCATATCTGCGACACCGACGAGCTTAAGCTGCTCGGCGAGCATAACTGGCAGAACGTCTGCGCCGCACTTACGGTCGTTTGGCAAGTTACGCAGAATGTCGGAGCAATCCGATCAGTGTTGACAACTTTCGCCGGGCTGCCGCATCGCCTGGAATTCATCCGCGAAGCGAACGGCATAAAATACTACAATGATTCTTTCGCCGCTACACCTGACGCTGCCATGGCCGCGATGGATGCGATCAAAGAACCGAAAGTCATCATCATGGGCGGCTTCGACCGCAACCTACCGCTCGAACACCTAGCTAAAGCCGCGGTGGAGCACAACGACGACATCCGCAAAATCATCGCGATCGGCGCCAGCAATAAACGACTCGTCGAGGAATTCGGAAAAGCCGGCTTCTCAAACTACTTCGTGGAAAACGCAAAAACCATGCCGGAAGTTATCGCTGCCGCCAACACATTTGCCCAAAAAGGCGATGCCATCATGCTGTCCCCTGGTTTTTCGAGCTTTGACATGTTCAAGAATTTCGAAGACCGCGGCGAGCAGTTCAGGGCCGTGGTGGAGAAGTTATGACACCAAAATACAAGCAATTTGTTTTCGAAAGTTACCACTTCGACCCAGAGACCGGCGTGCTCGAACTGCGTTACAGCATGGACGGGCAGTTGAACTTCCTAGAAACGTTCCGTTTTAACTTCAAGCATGTCGATTACGACGAAGCTCTGCTGGACCGTGCCCTGCAGGCACTGTTTTTCATGGCTGGCGTGTCGTATTACAAGACGTTCGTCCCCCCAGAAATCGTCATCAAAGCCGGTCGGCTTGACCCCGAGCAAGCATCGTTCTTCAGCAAAACTTACCAACGCGGGCTAGGCGAATTCTGGTACGTCAACAAGCTCGACCCGCACACGCCAATCGTGTTCCCGACTACCATGCACGGCGTAGAGCCGCTGGCGGATACACGGCAAAACACCGGCCTGTTGGTGGCAGTCGGTGGCGGCAAAGACTCGCTTGTCACGATTGAGCTTTTACGCAAACATCACGACATCATGACCTGGAGCTCAGACCACCGATCGCAACTAGAACCGCTCATCAAGAAAATCGGCACACCACATGCTTGGGTAGAACGCGAATGGGACAAACAGCTGTTAAAACTCAGGGAACAAGGTGCACTCAATGGGCACATTCCTATCTCGGGCATCTTTGCATGCATCGGCGTCATCACGGCAATTCTAACCGGCAATCGCGACGTAGTTATGAGCAACGAGCAATCGGCAAACGAGCCGACACTACACTACCAAGGCGTGGCAATCAACCATCAATACAGCAAATCACAGGAGTTCGAGCAAGATTTTCAGGCGCTCCTGTACCACACACTCGGTGAACGCGTACGATACTATTCGTTTTTGCGGCCCTTAAGTGAAGTACGCATCGCCGAGGTATTTGCCAAAGTCGGTTTCGAGAAGTATAAGGACACGTTCAGTTCTTGCAACCGCGCCTTCATACATACATCCGACCACATGTTCTGGTGTGGCGAATGTTCCAAATGTGCGTTCATATTCATGGCGCTCACTCCGTTCGTACCACGCAAGGAACTGGAAGCGTTATGGAATGGTAAGAATTTGCTACTCGATCCGACGCTTGAGTCGACGTATCGCAAGCTACTTGGTATCGAGGGCGACAAGCCGCTCGACTGTGTCGGTGAAATCAAAGAATCGCGCGAAGCGATGCACCTAGCATTCAAGCAATATCCAGAGTTAGTCGAAAAGTACCAGTTCGAATTGCCGGAAGATTACGATTACCGTGCGCTCGGCGCGCACGAAATGCCGCCAGAAATATACGAACAGTTTACTCGGTCGATTGCTCAGCTGTAGCCGCACGGCGAGCAGCTCGGATAACGTTATCAAATAGGGCGCAAACAGTTAACGGGCCGACGCCACCTTTGGTTGGCGTGATAGTCAGGTCGTCTCGTTCGTAAACCTCCGGGGCGACATCACCGACAGTCTTACCTTCTTCGCCGGCCACGCCCGCGTCAACGACGACGGCACCCTCTTTTATCATGTCAGGGTACAGAATTGCCGGGCTGCCAGTGGCAGTGATGATCACATCAGCTTTCAGCGTTTCCGCTCTCAAATCTTTAGTGGAACGATCGGCGACACTCACATCAACATCTGAAGCTTTCAACATGCGTTCCAACGGTGCGCCCACGAGCTTACCGCGGCCAATGAGCAGCACTTTCTTCCCCTGCTGCAAGTTGATGTTATAACCGGCAAGCAACCACAGGATGGCCATGGGGGTCGCCGGGTCGAATAATGCGTTCTTGCCTAGTGCGTCGACGTCTTTCTCGGGCGCTACTAGATTTACGATTTCGTCAGTCTCTTCCGGACGTTCAAGCGGCAACTGTACGATGATGCCATGCACGCTTGCGTCTTCATTGAGTTGCTTAATCAATGCTGGCGCATCAGCCTGCTTTACCTGATAGATATCGACATCAATCAAGATATCCGCGCCATACTTCCGCTTCATGCGCACGTACACACTGATAACCGGATGATCAATGGTAACTACTATCGCCAACTTCGGCTGGACGCGCCATGCCTGAAGCAGCGCGCGCACTTCATGCGCCTGCCGTTCTTTAATGAACTCGGCCAGTTCCTTGCCATTCAATAACTTCATCACGCCTATTGTATCAGAGGAGTGAAACTGCGCGATGCGGCTTTATCGGAGTTTTTTTGATTGCGTTATCTTTTGCGCCTTCACAGCAGGCGCTTCTGGTGCGCCAGCAAGTGTTTTTTCGGGCTCATACTTCGCTTTGCCAAACCCGAGAATCATAAATCCGATCGCCGAAAACAATACCAAACCGAAAATGGCGAACCAAGGCCCCTTGCCAAAACGCCTGGCCAGTTCGAGCATGGCGATAACGCTCAGAACCAGAGCTGCTATGCCCGCGATGAACCCGAGGATTGGGATTATAGCGAGCAGCCCGATCAGCGCCCACCAACCAGGTTTGCCGGCTATTTCGTATATCACCCACGAGTTATACAGGGGGATAATCGCTGCCCAGCCCGGTCGCCCGGCCTTGACAAACGTCTTCCATAGACCCGCCATGAACAGAACGACAAGTATAAGTACGATTATCCCGGTGACAATAAGTGTAGCGGTAGACTCGGTGCTTGATGATCCGCTGGATGTCGGTACGTTGTAATTGTAGTAGTTGTATGCGTATGCCAGTCGGTGCAACATGACCTCTCCTTTCCGCTTATGGTAGCATTTTCTCCAGCGAACACCAAGCAAACCGATCCCTTGTCAAAACAGAGGTATTTTGCTAAAATAGTTCCCGTTGTACCGCAAATACATTCATGCGGGCCAGTAGCTCAGTTGGTTAGAGCAGCGGCCTCTTAAGCCGCGTGTCGAGGGTTCGAGTCCCTCCTGGCCCTCCATTACCGTTTATATCTAAATCCCTCTTCGCGAGGGATTTTTATTTGGTATGATTACCCCATGTCAAACATAAATGACTACGACCACTACGCTGCAACTCGCCAGAAAGAATTGAAGAACGGCGAAAAGTTACCGCATCGCTTCGTTGAGAAGCCTGCTATGAGAAGCGTGCTCCCTGACCTAAAGGGGAAGCACGTACTGATGCTCGGCTGCGGCACCGGCGAAGAGTCGCTACTCCTTGAAGAGTATGGCTGTACTGATATGATTGGCCTCGACCTATCGGCTGAATCCGTAAGACTCGCAAACGAGACGTACCCAAACTATGAATTCATTTCAGGCGACATGCACCATCTGCCCTTTACTGATAAAGCATTTGACTTTGTTTACAGCAGCCTTACCGTGCACTACTCCAACAACCCAACAGCCGTTTACAGAGAAGTGCACCGAGTATTGAAGCCTGGCGGTAGTTTCCAGTTTTCGGTTGGCCACCCTGTCCGTTGGGCTTCGGACGTCGTCGACATCAACAATGCGCCCGTAAGAATGCTTGGTTTCACCCAAGGCAAAGATAAACCCAAACTCTATGGCAACTACCATACTTTCTCAAAACATCAGGATACATTTAGCGATGGCATGGTTGTTCAATATTGGATCGGCGCGCCGAGCATGCACTTCAGTATGCTGAAGCAAAGCGGCTTTGTCGTTGATGAATTCTTGGAAACGAAGGCAGTCGAGGAATGTAAAGAGGTTGATGCCAACTACTACGAGAGATTCAGTGAGTTCCCGCAGTGGGCTATTTTTGTAGCTAAGAAGCCGTAAAGCAAACCCGGTTCGGCCCCATGATGGATCCACTGATTAGCGCTGCTCGGTGATAAAAAGCTATAATAGAGTTAGGTGAGCATCAAACTCAACAAATACTCGATTAAAAACGTACGCAAACGCCTATCATTACAGATAAAGAATCCTCAAAGCGGCGGCACTTACTTAGTGATCCTGGCGCTTATCGTAGGCGTGGGTTCGGGCTTGGGTGCAGTTGTTTTCAGGTGGCTAATTAAAACGGCAACCGAACTACTGACCGGACATTCGGACTACTCCGCTGTCGGACACGCAGCTAACCCAAACGTGCCTTGGATGGGGCGATGGTTCGTCATTCTTGCACCAGTCGTAGCCGGTTTGATGTTCGGCCCTCTCGTACAGCGCTTTGCTAAAGAAGCGCGAGGCCATGGCGTTCCCGAAGTCATGTACGCCGTGCACAAGAAAGGCGGACGGATTGCACCCCGGGTAGCCGTGGTGAAAGCTCTGGCTTCTGCACTCTGTATCGGTGGAGGCGGCTCCGTTGGGCGTGAAGGACCGATAGTACAGATCGGCTCCGCTCTAGGGTCCAGCATAAGTTCATTTTTAAAAGTCGATACGGACAAGGTCCGCATGCTTGTTGCCTGCGGCGCGGCAGGCGGCATCTCAGCAACCTTCAATACGCCACTTGCCGGCGTATTCTTTGCGATGGAGCTTATCCTCCGAGACTTTACCACGGACGCCTTTGGAATGGTCGTGCTATCATCCGTTACTGCAAGCATTATCGGGCGCGCTGCTTTCGGCAATACGGTATTTATTCATCTACCGAACTTTACAGTCCACCACGGCGTAGAGTATCTGCTCTTTGCGGTACTAGGCATAGTGGCTGGAGTGGTTGGCGTCATATTCACGCGCGTACTGTACAAGATCGAAGACTGGTGCGACTTAATTTGGAAGTGGCCCGAATGGCTCAGGCCCGCTGTAGGTGGGCTCTTGCTGGGCGGATTATTATTCATCCTACCAGAGCTATATGGGGTTGGATATCCAGTTATGGGCTATGCGTTCAGCGGCTCGTACTCAATGGCATTCCTACTTGTCTTGCTGCTTGGCAAAATGATTGCCACATCACTTACGATCGGCATTGGGGGTTCTGGCGGCGTTTTCGCACCCAGCTTATTTATGGGAGCAATGTTCGGAATGGCATATGGTTACGCACTACACCTAGTTATACCGGAGCTGGCTGGGCCAATCGCAGCTTATGGGCTTATTGGCATGGGTGCAGTGTTTGCGGGAGCGGCGCGAGCTCCAATTACTGCAGTGATTATTATGTTCGAGCTCACGAACGAATACTCAATTATCCTTCCGTTGATGGTTGCTATTGTACTCGCGGAGCTAACCAGCCGATTTTTGAGCAAAGACACGATATATACACTCAAACTAAGACGGCGCGGCATTGATCTAGATAGAGCCGAACCATATTTTCAAACCTCCTAGTTACCCGCTGTCATTAAAGCCGTACATCAAAATTACAGCCACTGTCCGAGGCCGGGCGCCGATGTGACTTGGATCACACACATCTGACTTGGCATATGCAAATATTATGCTTAAGGTTATGATGTTATTGTAAAAAGGTACAGGATAACACAAGTAATAAAAACAGGATCATGAAAAAACCACACCCGTTGCTCAAAGGTCTACGCGGCACGATGATCGAAAACGTGCCAGCCTACGCAAACAAGTTCTTTTACTCACTGGGCTTCCTGTCGATGATCTGCTTCATGCTTTTGATAGCCACCGGTATAGTCATGGTCTTTTTCGGACCCGACTGGTGGCTTACAAACGGCATAGGTAAGTATTTTCGTAGCATCCACCTATGGGCGACCCAAGCTTTCGTACTGTTCATACTCCTTCACTTGACTATCGTGTTCTTGACATCTGGGTTCAAGAAACCACGGCGCTTGACATGGGTACTTGGTGTCATAATGTTTCTTTTTGTCATGATCGAGACAGAATTCGGCTACGTACTAAGGGGGGATTTCTCGAGTCAATGGCGAAGCCTGCAGGGAGCTGATTTTTATAACGGTTCCGGACTCGGCAGGTGGATTAACAGTCTTAATTACAAGCAGATATACGGTATACACATAGTTGTAGTGCCGGCCATCATACTAGGCGCACTCTTTCTGCACTACTTGCTGGTTCGAATGCTGGGTATTGCGAAGCCGTACCGCAAAGATGTCCACGTACCAACGGTGAAAGCTAATCACACCGTACTGTTCGCTCGCGGCGGCGCGCTGGTAGGTTTGATTTTGGTCTTGGCACTCATCTTCCCATCGCCATTCATAAAGCCCGACACTATTAAAGAAATTGCCACGGACGATCCTAAGCTAGTCGGGCAAACGTTGATGAGCGAGTTCGACCATTCGTCCGACACGGCGACCTACCTCGATAACATCGATCCCTACACTTTTGATACGCGCGCGGTCTTTGTAGAACAGCCGTATGCGCAAGTATCAACTTTGATGCATTCGTCGAACTTACTTAATGCGTACAATCGCGAGCCAAAGGCTGATCAGGACGCCCAGCTGAAAGCAGCGCAAGGTTACTTCGCCAAAGACAACCCTGGTAAGCCCGATACTAAAAATCCGATTGAGATGAGCGTCATTAAGCTCGTCGATATGGCCCAATCCGGGCTATACGAGGCATCGCTCAACTCGGTCGATCCTACAAATACCAATGATATGTATGCTTCACGCTTCCTAGCCGACACTGGCGTCATGGACAACCAAGCGCAAGCACTCAACATCACGACGGAGCAGTATGGTATGGTGCGCGAGGAGAAGGGCCACATCCCGCCCGGAGCCTGGTGGTTAACGCCCATCGGCGTGTTGAACCATACAATCCTGGCCAATGACGACAACGGCGACCGCGATGGTGCGATAATCCTCGGCCTTTCCCTGCTGCTGCTCATGGCTTTCCCATTCATACCCGTGCTGAACCGCATACCGGATTGGTTGAAAGTTTATAAGCTAATCTGGCGAGTAAAGAAGGTATAATCCATCACTCAAGTGGACTGTATACATAGACTACATTGGCTACGTGCTACAATTAGTTTATGAAAAAGCTAGCGCTTACTAAGGCACCACTCGCAGTTTTCAGCTTAGTGATACTACTGGCAAGCCCTGCGACTGCGCTAGCCGCCAGGCCTTCGCACGGTAGTAGCAGTGGTGGTTCGTCCACCGTAGTAACCGGCAACGATGTATCCTGGCCGCAATGTAACAAATCACTACCGAAAGGCCAATTGTTCGGTATTGTCGGTGTGAACGACGGCCTTGCGAACACCACCAATCCTTGCTTTGCCACCGAGTTAGCCTGGGCAAATGTCTCAGTTGGCGGCACCGGCCAAGACAAAGCTGCCCTATACGTGAACACTGCGAATCCTGGCAACCTTGGCGTGGCCGACTGGCCGATGAGCAATGTTGACGTATTGAGCAGCTCTGTCGACATTGACCCGTATGGAACCTGCACAGGCAGTGATGACCAGGCCTGTGCGTACCAGTACGGTTGGAACATGGCTGAACTTGATGCCCAAACGCGCATCGGCACCAACAATCCGGCCAGCTTCAAGTGGTGGTTGGATGTTGAGACGAACAACTCCTGGGAAACCAATACCGCTAATAACACGGCCGACCTTGAAGGTATGACTAACTACTTCCAAAGCGTCGGTGGCCGCGTCGGATTATACTCGACCGCATCACAGTGGGCACAGATTGTTGGCACAGTCAGTACTACCAGTGGTCTCTATAAACTGGATAGTTGGCTACCGGGATCAAGCAATCTAAGTAGCGCGAAGACCGCGTGCACGAAGCCGGGGCTGACTGGCGGCTTAACCACCGTAACTCAGTACATTACCAAGCGCGTCGACTACGACTATTCTTGCGTGTAACCAACCGGCGATTCAGTAACCATTTTATATCGGACCCCTCTGTGACGAAGAGTTTTTGTTTGGTATGATTGGCCCATGTCAAAATACGATTTCTTTATCGCGGGCCGCTGGCGCAACAAAGACAATATCATCCCAGTTTTAGAGACTGTGCGCGCAAACGGTAAGACCGCATACTGTTTTATTGAAAATGCTTACGAGGGTGAAAAACTCTCGTTCAACATCAATAGCCAGAAAGATATCGAGACCAGTATGCAAGCTTCTGAAGAATTGCCGCAAGATGACCCGATGATCCATAAGATCTTCGAGAACGACATCGCCGGCGAGCACGATTCCGAAAACTTCCTGCTTGTTTTGCCCGCCGGAATAGCCGGTCATATCGAAGCCGGCGTCGCCTACGGCATGGGTAAGAAATGCTACGCCGTTGGTCGGCCAGAAAAAACCGAAACGCTTTACTGTATCTTCGACAAAATCTTCCCGGATATGGCTGTATTGCAGGAATGGCTTGCGAACGAGGAAGTCTGATATATTAACCCAACTTTGGTGCGATGAGGGCGGTCTAGTGGAGTACCCTGGCGTACGAACCGCCCTCAAGCGCTGTCAGCAGACGGGGATATCCCTTCTCGAATTGTAGATGGCGTACACCACCCACGCGTGTAGGACGTAGTTGCCGAATCGGAACCGCTCGTCCGGCACACGGTGGAGTATGACCGTGTGGACCTGCTGCTGCTCACGATAAAGCACCGCACCGTTCGGCGAGATGACCGTCCAGTCTTCACGCGTGACAAGCACCGCCCGGTTGCAGGCTAGACTCGAATCGGCCTGCAAAATGGCGATGTGCGGGCCATCGACGATGTTCGTCCCGCTTGGCCAGTTTGCAGTCCTGTGCTGTATCTGCGCAAGCGCCTGGCCCTTGTACTTCAGCGGCAATCGATCTTTCAAGAAAGCAAAGATCGAGTCGCTGTGAGCGTACTTGTAGTACGGCTGGAGCGACCAATGAGCATCGTTCCAAACGTAGGCAAAGCATGCCTCGTAGCGGTGACCCGTATACGTCGCACAGTTGACTACCGTCTGGTGGGCCTGCGAGCTTGGCGTTCCGGTCGCCTTGACAGTTGGCCCAACCACCGATGAACTGCAAGCGGTGAGAAGCGCCACCGACACCGCGATGACCGTTACAGGCCGAGGTCTTCCCATGAGCTTTCTCCTTCCGAACGTTATGGTCGATAAGGGAACCTACCGTTGTCCTGGCAGCAAGTTACATAGTAACGTTCGTTCGCGAGTCCGGCTGTGGCGAATCTTGCAAAGCACCCGTCCGAGGCAGCGCGATAGTGAATGTGGAGCCCTGGTGCAGCCGGGAGGTCAGCTCAAGCTGACCGTGGTGCATATCAACAATCTTTTTCGCCCAGTAGAGGCCGAGGCCTGAACCACCGGCAGCGATGGACAGCGGGTTATCGAGCCGGGAAAACTTCTGAAACAGGCTTGCCTGCTGCTTTTTCGGAATCCCGACACCATAGTCGCGGACCGAAATCCGTATCTGCTGCCTATGTTTGTGCAGGCTCACTGTTACCGGCTTGTCCGGAGGCGAATACTTACCAGCATTATCTATAAGATTCTCAATCGCCATGCGCAACAGGCGTTCGTCAACCTGCGCCGTAACCGGCCTGGCTGGCTCATTTAGCACGATATCCTGCCCCCGCTCTTCGAATGTCAAGCGCTGCTCCTCCACGATATCTGCTAGCAACTTTGTAAGGTCACATACGGTTGGCTCCAGCCGCACCTTGCCGGCATCAAGCCGCGCCACATACAGGAGCTGGTTGATGATTTTCAGCTGCCGCTCGTTGCTTTCGTAGGCTTTTGCCAAAAAATCATGCTGTTCTGGTGTAACTTCTCCGATATATCCCTGCAACAACATGCCGACATATTGCTTAACGCTCGTTGCCGGCGTTCGTAATTGATGCGAAGCGAGCGACACAAACTCATCCTTTGCCTTGTTTATCGCGATGAGTTGTTCACGCTGTTCGGCGAGAATGGCCGTTTTTGCCTCTAGCTCGTGCTGCACCCTCATCGCAGCTTCGGCGCGCTTGCGTTCACTTATATCTTCGACGATGACGAGGAAATAGGCAATCTCGCCGCTAGCGTCCCGTTGCGGAGCCATGCGCAAATCGATCCACATCGCGGAACCGTCTTTGCGAAAGCAGCGTTGCTCGTGGTGATAGTCGCTGATCTCCCCACTCTTCATCGCTTCGACGGCCCGAACATTCAGGGTCAAATCTTCACGGCTAGTTATATCCCTGAACCGCTTATGGAGCAACTCTTTTCGGGTATACCCCAAGATGTCACAAAGATACTGGTTAGCAAGCACGAACCAGCCGTCTTCGGGCTCGTTATGAGCAATACCGATTGGCGCGTTGTTGAATGTTAGAGAGTACTTTGCCTCACTATCTGCGAGTGCCGCTAAAGCTGCTTTGCGCCGGCTTATGTCACGCGAGCTTAGAATCACTGCTTGCAAATCAGGATCATGCAACATGTTGATGCCGATAGCTTCAATGTTGCGATAACTGCCGTTGATATGCCGGAGACGAAAATCGCCCTTGAGCTGCTGGCCGGGCTTGGCCCCGAGAAGTCTTTTTACAAAACGCCGCTTGCGGGCACGGTCATCAGGATGAACCAGTGCGGAATCAAAGATATTCGCACCCACTCGGGTCCGGGTATCGACACCTAAAATCCGGCCGATCGCCGGGCTTTGATATGTGATGCGTCCTGTCTTATCAAAAACTGTAATAATGTCCGTGGTATTTTCAAGCGCGAGTCGGAAGTATGCTTCGGTCTGAGGTGACGTTTCTCCGGGCTGCCGGTGTTTGGCCGCATCTCGGGCAGAGACCTCTTCGCTCACCGCTCCCAACTCCTTTTCCCCAACCATACGCCTTAATTATATCGAATACCTATTAGTGAACCATGTACGTATCCAACAATATGTAATGAATCCAACTGTAGTGAGTTACTCAGAGGCTTTTCGCTTTCCGAAAATTACCATAGGACGCTCGCGCCAAACGTCGCCTTCACGGTATTTGAGCGTGTAAACACACAGCAAAGTCCATCCCGATTACAGCGACCTGTTCACTTCTTCACGGCTAACGGCCTCGGTACTGCGACCGGTAGCCTCAGTAATACCGAGTTGCCACAACGGTGAACTTGTAGCTGCCGGCAGCCACTCTACTGTCGGTTTCGATTGTGTTGCCTTTCTTGCTATGGTTATCACCTCCTCAAGTTACAAGCGGAACAAATACGTAGCCAGTATGAATTTCGGTGCGCCAGTCAGTCTTGGAAGTTTTGGTAATGACCAAAATATCGTTGTGGACCGGCACCACCAAGCGGCCACCAACCTTAAGTTGCTGCCGTAAGTCATTCGGTATCCTCATAGCGGATGCGCTGACCAATATCCGATCGTAGGGAGCGTACTCGGGCAGTCCGACTACCTCGCCAGCCTGAAAGAACATCGCGTTTTCAATCCCTACCCGCTCACAATTGCTGCGACCTATTTCTACCAATTCAGGGATGATTTCTACCGCATACACGAATCCTTTGTCGCCGACCGCCCGGGCAAGCAACGCCGTCGTCCAGCCGGAACCGGAGCCAACATCAAGGATTTTGTCACCAGGTTGCGGACTGAGCCATTCAAGCATCGATCGCACCGTCGAAGGCTGGCTAATAGTTTGGCCGTAGCCAATCGGTAACGGCTCATCCACATCAGCGGCATCTTGATATTCCAGCGGCACAAAGTCCCGTCGGTCAATTAGTTCAAAGGTCTTAGCTATTACGTCCATGTACTTCTCCTGGGTGCCTCTCTTTTCCAAGCGTAGGAGCTACGGTAGTAGTTTCTAGGCGCCCTCTCGTTTCAACATAATGGACAAACTGCTCCGCTTGGGCGTGTTTACAAAAACGGATAGTGAAATCACCGATTCTCGTATGTATCGTAACCGCTGAAAAAGGGCCAGCCTTCGAGTGCCTGATGCCGACTACGAGGTCATAGCCCAGCTCGTCAAGCTTGGTGTAGCCTGGCTTGTGATCCAAAAATATAATGCGATGGCTCGTTGCCACGAGCACACCTTCGCTGAGACTTAAAAAGCCGCCACCTTCACGGTAACGGCCATATATTGCAGCCATGATGTGCTCATCTTCGTGGATGACCTGTGGCAAATGCCTGCACGAAAACCTGAGTCTGCCGAACGAGGTTATGCCCGCGTCCCGGAGTTCCTGCTTAATACGTTCTGTATGTGCTTCTGAGGGCGCCATAATTCTTCCCTCCTATTTATATTATACCGCTTTCGGACAACTTATACTTGGGTCGTATGCACTCGTGGGCTATACTTTATATGTTAAGTTTAATTTTAGAAATCGGGGCCATACATGCTAAACAAACTCGGAGATTTTATTACCAAAAACCGCTGGTGGGTCATTCTGTCTTGGATAATCGTTTCAGTGGTTATAACGATGTTCGCCCCGAAACTCAGCGAAGTCACTAGCACCGACCAGACAAGCTTTTTGCCGAACAAATACGAATCGGTCCAGGCACAGAAAATCGCCGAGAAAGCTTTCCCGCAAAGTAAAGACGACACCGAGATTCTCTTAGTTAAGCGCCAGGGCAGTGGCAAACTGAGCGCCAGCGACCATACGGCCATCGAGACTTTAGCCAACGAACTGCAAGCCGCGAAGATCAATAAAGTCGTCGCCGTACAAACGTCGCCCCAAGCCGTATCCAAAGACGGTACCGCCCAAATGGTACAAATTATTGTAAAGGGCCAAGCTACTGGCGGCAACGCAGACGTCACCTTCGTCAAAACGGTCCGCGACAAAGTCAAGCAGCTTGTCAAAGGCACCGATTTGAGCACCGGCCTGACCGGCAACATCGCCAACAATGCCGATAGCAACAGCCAGTTCAACAACACCACCAAAATCGTGACCATGGCGACGTTCGCGCTTATCATCATCCTGCCCGGCATCATTTTCCGCAGCCCAGTTGCCGCGTTCGCGCCGGCACTCGCCGTAGGTCTGGTATTTTCACTCGCCCAATCTATCATCGCGTTGATCGCCAAAACGTTTCATTTCAAGATCGACGATTCTTTGAGCATCCTATATACGGTCGTGCTCTACGGTATCGGCACCGACTATATTCTGTTCCTACTGTTCCGTTATCGTGAGAAGCTGCGCGCCGGCGACCGCGGCCGCGAAGTCGTAGCCTTCGCGCTTTCCAGAGCTGGTGAAGCAATTCTTTCGGCTGCACTCGTAGTAGCAGCCGCCTTCGCCGCGCTCGGTTTCTCTGACTTCGGTATATTCAAGAACCTGGCACCCGGGCTTATCGTTTGCGTGCTCACCATGCTTGTCGCGGTGCTCACACTCATTCCGGCCGTCATCGCAGTCATCGGTCCGAAGATTTTCTGGCCCAGCAAGAACTGGCAGAAACCGGCTAAAGGCGCCAAGACCAAGCGGATCGGCGGCTTCGTCGCCAAGCGACCTGGCCTGGTAGCTAGCCTCGTACTGATAGTACTTGTGGCACTTGCCACCGGCTATCCGCAGTTGAAAGAAAACTACGACTTCACGAGCCAGATGCCCCAGAGCACCGAAAGCGCCAAGGCGTATAACGACGTATCTAGGCTATTCTCTGCCGGAGCGATTTCTCCCACGGAAGTATTCCTAACTTCCCCTACACCGCTTACGCAGACACAAGCAGATGCATTTGCCAAAAGGCTTGATGCTATCAAGGGCGTGGCTCCCGGCGGCCCGACGCAGCTTTCCACTGACCACAAGACCGCGCAGGTAACCGTATTGCTCACAGGTAATCCCGACGCCAGCTCCACACTCGACTACGTCAAAAATACGTTCGAGCCCAAAGCTCACGCAGCAGCACCGGCCGGCACAAGGGCATATGTGAACGGCGAGAGCGCAGCCTTCGTCGATGTCCGCTCGGCCGTCAGCCGCGATCTGGCAGTCATCCTGCCCGCAGCCGCCGTCATCATATTCATCATTTTAGCCGCGTTACTACGGAGCGTCTTGGCGCCGTTGTACTTACTCGTCGCAGTTGCACTCGGTTTCTCTGCCACGCTTGGCGGCGCTACATATTTGTTCCAGAAAGTTCAAGGCAACCCAGGGCTCATCTTCTTCATACCTATCATGGTATACATATTCGTCGTCGCGGTTGGTACCGACTATAACATTCTAACCATGACACGTTTACGCGAAGAGGTACGCCGCGGCAGCAAACCCCGCCAAGCCTCGGACTACACCATCGAACATAGTAGCACCACTGTGGCTTCGGCCGGGCTGATACTTGCCGGTACGTTCGGCTCACTGGCACTCGGCGGGATCTCGTTCCTGTCACAAATGGGCTTCACGATCGCGTTCGGTATCATTCTGTCAGCATTCATGATCGCACCACTACTCGTGCCG
>Ga0187809_10000050_pt1 | contig 90702 bp, 74 predicted proteins | sample NC_wetland_sal_i_8_FD_132415 | JGI IMG/M metagenome (GOLD analysis project Ga0187809, IMG submission 132415) | Wetland sediment microbial communities from Neuse River Estuary, North Carolina, USA - ASW_4 | ecosystem: Environmental > Aquatic > Freshwater > Wetlands > Sediment | place: USA: North... | reverse complement strand
GTCGCAGCGCTCGCAGCACGTGCTGGCCATCTCCGAGCAGATCCGCGCCCGCATCGCCCGGCCCCTGCTCATGGCCCTGACCGGCACGCCGCTGATCAACGACATCGAGGACTTCCGGGCCATCTGGCAGTTCCTCGGCTGGATCGACGACACCAAGCCGCTCGGCCGGCTCATGACCGCCCTGGAGGAGACCGGCCTCACCCCGGCCGACCCGGGCTTCTACGCCGGCGCCCGCTCCGCGGTGATCGACATGGGCATCGTGCGGCGCCGCAAGGTCGACGTCATCGCGGACATCCCCGAGCGGCGGGTCGCGGACCTGCCGGTGGAGCTCGACGGGGCGGTCGGCCGCTCCATCCGCGCCGCCGAGGCCACGCTCGCGCGCCGGCTGGCCAGCCGGTACCGGGCGGCGCTGGAGGCGCGCGGCGACGCCACGGTGCTGGGCATCGACCTCGAGCTGGCCCGCCGCGTCGCGGCCGGGGAGCTCAAGGACTCCAGCTCCAAGGCCAAGGGCGAGAACGTCTTCACCATGGTGCGGCGCATCGGCCAGGCCAAGGCCGGGCTGGCCGCCGACTACGCGGCGCAGCTGGCCCGCAGCGTCGGCAAGGTGGTGTTCTTCGCCCGCCACATCGACGTGCTGGACGCCGCCGAGCAGAGCTTCGCCGAGCGCGGCCTGAAGTACGCCTCGATCCGCGGCGAGCAGACGACGAGGGTGCGCGACCGCAACGTCGCCGCGTTCATGACCGACCCCGACGTCTCCATCGCCGTGTGCTCGCTCATGGCGGCCGGCGTGGGGCTCAACCTCCAGGTGGCGTCCAACCTGGTGCTGGCCGAGCTCTCGTGGACCGACGCCGAGCAGACCCAGGCCATCGACCGGATCCACCGCATCGGCCAGGGCGACCCGGTCACCGCGTGGCGCATCATCGCCGCCCAGACCATCGACGCCAAGATCGCCGAGCTCATCGACAGCAAGTCGGCGCTCGCCGCGCGGGCGCTGGACGGTGCGGCGGTGGACGACGAGGGCGGCACGGCGGCCGACGTGCAGCTCGAGGCGCTCGTCGCCCTGCTGACCGACGAGCTGGCGGCGCAGGGCGTGGTCTGAGCCGGGCCACCCGCCGCGCGGCGCGGCGACGATGTCGGGGCACCTGGCCGAGGACCGGGCCCATCCCTGGTGAGGTCCGGTTTCGCGATCGCCGGTGATACCGCATGCTGACGCCATGGCGGGCACCGCACCCCTCCTGGGGCGGCAGGAGATGTTGCGCAGGCTCGGCGACCTCCTGGACGGGGTGCCGCGCCACGGCGTCATGGTCGCGCTGACCGGCGAGCCCGGGGTCGGCAAGAGCGCCGTGCAGGCGGCCGCGGTCGAGGAGGCCCGGGCGCGCGGCTTCGTGGTGCTCAGCGCCCGCGGCAGCGAGTCGGAGACGCACCTGCCGTTCGCCAGCCTTCATCAGGTGCTGCGGCCGATCCTCGGGAGTGCCGCGCACCTGCCGACTCGGCAGCGGGAGGCCCTGCTGTCCGGCTTCGGCATGGGCGACGTCGAGGTGCCCGACCGGTTCCTCATGTCCCTGGCGGTGCTGGAGCTCCTCGCGGAGCGGGCCCGCCAGGCACCGGTGCTGGTGTCGCTGGACGACCTGCACTGGATGGACGAGCCGTCGCTCGACGTCGTCGCGTTCCTCGCCCGCCGCATCGAGGCCGAGCCGATCATGCTGCTGGCCTCGCTGCGCTCCGGGGCGAACCCGATCGCCGACGACCCGGCGATCCACCGGGTGCCGGTCGGCGCCCTGGATGCGCCCGAGGCGGCGGCCCTGCTGGCCGGCACCGCGCCCGGCCTCGACGGCGCGCTGCGAGACCGCGTGCTGCGGGAGGCCGGCGGCAACCCGCTCGCGCTGCTGGAGTTCCCGGTGGCGATGGCGTCGGGACGGTTCGGCTGGACCGAGCTCTCCGACGAGCTGCCGATGACCACCCGGCTCGAGCGTGCCTTCGTCTCCCGGGCGGAGCACCTACCGGACGCGACGCGCACGGTCCTGGCCGTCGCCGCCCTCGAGGACAGCGCGGACCTCGCCGAGATCCTGGCGGCCGCGACGGAGCTCACCGGCGAGGCCGTCGGCCCCGAGGCGTGCGGCCCGGCGCTGGCGGCCGGCCTGCTCGTCTCCGACGGCACGGTGGCAGAGTTCGGCCATCCACTGGTCCGCTCGGCGTTGCGGCGCTCCATGCCGGAGTCGCAGCGCCAGCGCGTGCATGCCGCCCTGGCCCGGGTCCTCGAGGTCCCGCACCGCGATCGGGCGGTGTGGCACCGGGCCGCGGCGTCCCGGACGCCCGACGAGCAGGTCGCCGCGGACCTGGAGGCCGCCGCCGAGGGCGCCGTCCGCCGCGGTGCCCTCGGATCGGCCGTGAGCTGGCTGGAGCGGGCGGCGAGCCTCAGCCCGGGCGACGCCGATCGCGGCGCACGCCTGCTGCGCGCGGCCGAGATCGCGTTCGAGCTGGGCCGCGCCGATCACGTCGACCAGCTCAAGCGGCAGCTCGACCGCACAGCGCTGCGGCCGCGGGACACCTCCCGGCTGACGTGGCTGGAGGGAGTGTTCGACGACGGCTCCTCTGCCGACCCGGCGCAGGTCGGCCGGCTCGTCGTGCTCGCCCGGGACGCCCTGCGGGCTCAGGATCTGGACCTCGCCTTCCAGCTGCTCATCGGTGCGGGCCGGCGTGCCTGGTGGGGCGAGCCGGGCGAGCAGGTGCGCCACGAGATCGTCGTCGCCGCCCGGGCCGCGCCGTTGCCGGACGGTGACCCCCGGGTGCTGGCGGTGCTGGCGCTGGCGGAGACGAACGAGCACGCGCCGGCCGTGGTGCGCCTGCTGCGGGCCGGGTCGGCCGATGCCGACGGGCAGCCCGAGGTGGCGGCGGTGCTCGCCATCGCCGCCTTCTGTGCGGGCGACCTGCGCCGTGCGTTGGCGTTGCTCGCGGCGCCCGTCGACGAGCTGCGCTCGCAGGGCCGGCTCAGCACGCTGGCCGAGGCGCTGGCGATCTGCGCCTGGTCGGCGCTGTACCTGGGCGACGTCGACCTCGTCGTCCCGGCCGACGAGGCGAAGCGGCTCGCGGACCAGACCGGCCGATCGTTGTGGGGCGCGGCCGCGCGCATCGGGCTGGCGACCATCGGCGTGCTGCGCGGCGGCGCTGTCGACCCCGCCGACGAGGCGTTGCTGGCCGAGGCCGAGCGGGTGGCGCTGCGGGCGCCCGTGCCGATGTCGACCCTGCTCGCCGCGGTCCAGCTCGCCCGCGGGCTGGCGGAGCTCGGGGCGGGACGCCACGAGGACGCGTACCGGCAGCTGCGGCGCGTGTTCGATCCGGGCGATCCGGCCCATCACCGCGTGCAGCAGATCTGGACGCTCGGCTACCTGGTGGACGCGGCGATTCCGGCCGGGCACCGGGACGAGGTCGCCACGGTGGTGGCCGACATGGAGCGCCTGGCCGGGCGCGACGCGCCGCCCGCGGCGGCGATCGCGCTCGAGTACGCCCGCGCTCTCCTCGCCGACGACGCGACGGCCGACGAGCTGTTCCGCCTGGCCCTCGACGGCAGCTGCCGCGCCTCGCGGTGGCACCGCGCCCGAGTGGAGCTGGCCTACGGCGCGTGGCTGCGGCGGCACCGCCGAGTGGTGGAGTCCAGGGTGATGCTCCGGCAGGCCCGGGACGCCTTCGAGGCGCTCCGCACCCGGGACTGGGCGGGGCGGGCCGAGCAGGAGCTGCGCGCGACGGGCGAGCAGGTGCGGCCGGCCGGCGAGGCCTCCGAGGCGCTCTCGCCGCAGGAGTCGGAGATCGCCCGGCTGGCCGCCGAGGGGCTGTCGAACCGGGAGATCGCTCAGCGCCTGTACCTGTCGCACCGCACGGTGGGCTCCCACCTCTACCGGATCTTTCCCAAGCTCGGGGTCTCGTCCCGCACCCAGCTGGGCGCCGTGCTGGCCGCGGGGACAGTCGCCCGACCGTAGGCGGCCGCCCGGCGCGGGCGCCGCAGCGCCGTGCGTGCAGTCGCGCCTGCAGTCACGTGACGGAAGCCCGGAGCGCGCCGCGCTGCCTAGCGTCCGTCGCACGACCCGGCCCAGCGGGGGCGCGGGCGGGCAGGAAGGGACGACCATGGCGACTCCGGTGCTCTTCATCCACGGCCTGTGGCTCCACGCGTCCTCGTGGGAACCCTGGGTGCACCTCTTCCGCGATGCCGGCTACGAGCCGCTCGCGCCGGGCTGGCCGGGCGACAGCGAGACCGTCGAGGCATCCCGCGCCAACGCCGAGCAGATCGGCGACCACGGCATCGACGACGTGACCGAGCACTTCGCGTCGATCATCGCCGCCCTGCCCGCGGCGCCGATCCTCGTCGGGCACTCGTTCGGCGGGATGATCGCCCAGAAGCTGCTGGGGCGCGGGCTGGGCGTCGCCGCGGTCGCGATCGACGCGGCGCAGATCAAGGGTGTGCTGCCCGTCCCGCTGTCGGCCCTGCGGGCCACGCTGCCGGTGTTCAAGAACCCGGCCAACCGGCACCGCGCCGTCTCGCTCACCGCCGAGCAGTTCCGCTTCGCGTTCGCCAACGCGGTCTCCGAGAAGGAGTCCGACGAGCTCTTCGAGCACTGGACCATCCCCGCGCCGGGCCGGCCGCTCTTCGAGGCGGCCTCGGCGAACTTCGACCCGCACTCCCCGGCGAAGGTGGCCACCGAGAACGAGAACCGGGGGCCGCTGCTGCTCATCACCGGCGGCAAGGACCACACGGTGCCGGAGGCGGTGACCCGCGCGACCCTCAAGCAGTACCGCCACTCCGACGCGGTCACCGACTTCCTGGAGTTCCCGGACCGGTCGCACTCCCTGACCATCGACTCCGGGTGGCGCACGGTCGCCGACGCGTCCCTGGAGTGGCTGCGGAAGCAGGGGCTGTGAACCTCGACCTGGCCGGGAAGGTCGTCGTCGTCACCGGCGCCAGCAAGGGGATCGGGCTGGCGGTGGCGCGGGCGTTCGCGGCGGAGGAGGCGCGGGTGGTGGCCGGGGCCCGGTCGTCGAGCCCTGAGCTGGCGGCGCTCGCCGAGGAGGGCGGCGTCGCGGTGGTGCTCGGCGACCTCACCACGGTGGCCGGGTGCGACGCCCTCGTGGCCCGGGCCGTGGAACGCTTCGGCGGGGTGGACGTGCTGGTCAACAACGTCGGCGGGGTGCGCCCCCGGACGCAGGGGTTCGTGGCCATCACCGACGAGGACTGGCTCTGGTCGTGGGAGACGAACCTGCTCTCGGCCGTCCGGGCGACCCGCTCGGCTTTGCCCTACCTGCTCCGGCGGGCACCGTCGACGATCGTGACGGTCTGCTCGGTGAACGCTGCGCTGCCCGACCCGGGCGTCATCGACTACAGCGCCGCCAAGGCCGCGCTCCGCTCGTTCAGCAAGTCGCTGTCCAAGGAAGTGGGCCCCCAGGGCGTACGCGTCGACACCGTGAGCCCGGGGCCGGTGGAGACCGCGCTGTGGCTCGGTGCGGGCGGCGTCGCGGACACGCTGTCGCACGCCCAGGGCGTCGACCCGCAGGCGGTGCGAGCCGCGGCCGTCGCGGGCGCTGCCACCGGGCGGTTCACGCGGCCCGAGGAGGTCGCGGCCGTGGTGACGTTCCTGGCGTCGGGGCGGGCCGGCAACATCGCGGGCGCCGATCTGCTCATCGACGGGGGCCTGGTCACCACCATGTGAACGGGCGTGCCCGTCGGCCTCGGCGAGGCGGGGCGGCGGCCGGCGGGCTCGCCCGGCCGCCTGGTCGAGCCGTGGTCATGCCTCCGGCAGGTGCGTCCCGGTGAGCTCCTCGGCGACGGCCCACAGCCGGGCCGCGGTGGCCAGCGACCGCGCGGAGCGGGGGAACCGCGCCACCGTCGTCGGGCCGACGAGGCCCAGGCGGCGGCTCGGACCGTAGTAGGTACCCTGCTGGGCCTCGGGCGAGGTGGCCGCGACGAGGAGCGGCTCGGCGCCGGACTCCACGCCCTGCACCGGCAGGAGCGAGCGCCACGGTGCCGGGGCAGTGCCGGCGGGCGGCGTCGGCGGGTGCGACAGCGTCCAGCCGGGGTGGGCCGCGGTGCTGAGCAGGGGCCAGCCGCGCTCGTCGGCCACCGCCGCGAGGTGGCGGGCCATGAGGAGGTCCGCGAGCTTGGACCGTGCGTAGCCGCCGTTGGGGGAGTAGGAGCGACGCCACTGCAGGTCGTCGAACCGGATCCGGCCCCACGTCGCGGCGGAGCTGCCCATGGTCGCCACGCGCGGCGCGGGTGAGCGCAGCAGCAGCGGCAGCAGCAGGTTCGTCAGCGCGAACGGGCCGAGGAAGTTCGAGCCGAGCTGGAGCTCGAAGCCGTCCCTCGTCTCCTCGCGCCGTCGGGGTGCGTGCACCACACCGGCGTTGTGGACCAGCACGTGCAGCGGGCGGCCGTCGGCCAGCAGGGCGTCGGCGAAGGCGCGGACCGTGGCGAGGTCGGCCAGGTCGAGGTGGCGCACCTCGACGTCCGCCGCGGGCGCCTCCCGGAGGATCTCGGCCCGCGCCGCCTCGCCCTTGTCCACGCTGCGCACGGCCATGACCACCTGCGTGCCGGCCAGCGCCAGCCGGCGCGCGACCTCCTTGCCGATGCCTGTGTTCGAGCCGGTGACGACGAGGCGGCGACCGGCCTGGGACGGGACGTCGTAGCTGATGGGCACGGGCGCTCCTGGCGGCGGCGGGGGTGGATCTTGTGCCGGACGCTACGTCACCGGCCCGTGATCGGCGTGCTCCTCGGGCGCCGCGCCGGTCCGACCCGGCTCGTGGATCAGGAGCCGGGCCGCGCCCCGGCCACCGCCGGGCGGCCGGACCGCTCCAGCGCCGCGATGAGGGTCTTCGCGTCGTACCGCCCCTCCACGCGCCGGCCGCCGACGAAGAACGTGGGCGTGGACCGCACGCCGCTGGCCTCCGCGGACGCCATGTCGTCGCGCACGCGCGCGGCCAGCTCGGGGTCCTCGAGGTCGTCGCCGAACCGCTCGAGGTCCAGGCCGAGCGCCTCCGCCGCGGCCACGAGGTCCTCGAGCTCGAGGTGGTCCTGGTGGGCGAAGAGCGCGTCGTGCATCTCCCAGAACCGCCCCTGCCGGCCGGCGGCCTCGGCGGCGACCGCGGCCAGCTCGGCGTGCGGGTGCCGCGACAGCGGCAGGTGGCGCACGGTGTAGCGCAGCCGGGGCCCCAGGCGGTCGCGCACCTCGGCCACGGTGCCCCTGGCCCGGGCGCTGAACGGGCACTCGAGGTCGAGGTACTCGACGAGCGTGAGCGGGGCGTCGGGGTCGCCCAGCACGTGGTCGCGCGCGGCGTCCACGGGGATGGCCAGCGTGGTGGGCAGGGCGGCGTTGCGCTGCCCGAGGAACCGGGCCGAGAACCAGAAGACGAGCCACCCGAGGCCGCTGGCCAGCACCAGCGACAGCAGCACGCCCACCACGGCGTCGCGCTGCAGCACGGGGTCGGCGAACGCCAGGTCCGCGATGAGCAGCGACACCGTGAAGCCGATGCCGGACAGCGCGGCGCCGCCCACCACGTGCCCCGTGCCCACGCCCTGCGGCAGCCGCCCCCAGCCGAACCGCTCGGTGAGCCAGGCGCCGGCGCTGATGCCGACGAGCTTGCCGAGCACCAGGCCGGCGACCACGCCCCACGTGACGGGCGAGGTCAGCGCGTCGCGCAGCACGCCGCCACGGAGGTCCACGCCGGCGTTGGCGAACGCGAACACGGGCACCACGACGAAGCTCGTGGGGACGTGGAGCGCGGCCTGCAGGCGTTCGTTGACGCTGACCACCTGGCCCGCCAGGCGCCGCGTGGTGCGCTGCAGCGTGGGCAGCGGCGACTGCCCGAAGGCCCGGAACTGCACCGCGGCCGCCTCGAGCTGCTGGCGGGTCGGCTCGGTGGCCGGCACCAGCAGTCCCGCGAGCATGCCGGCGATGGAGGCGTGCAGCCCCGACTCGAGCGTGGCCGCCCACGCGACCACCGCCAAGGTGGCGTAGGGGCCCGCGCGCCGCACGCGGGAGCGGCTCAGCACGGCGATGCCGGCCAGGGCCGCGGCGGCCACGAGCATCGGGCCCAGGGCCACGTGCTCGGTGTAGGCGACACCGATGACGCTCACGGCCGCGATGTCGTCGATCACCGTGAGCGTGAGCAGGAAGATGCGCAGCTGCGTGGAGACCGCGGGCCCGACGAGCGCGAGGATGCCCAGCAGGAACGCGGTGTCGGTGCCGATGACGATGCCCCAGCCGTGGGCCACCTCACCGGTGCGGGCCACCGTCAGGTAGAGGGCCGCGGGGACGGCCATGCCGCCGATGCCGGCGACCAGGGGCACGACGAGCCGGCGCCGGTCGGTGAGCTCGCCGACCGCGAACTCGCGCCGCACCTCCAGGCCGATGACGAAGAAGAAGACGGCCATGAGCCCGTCGTTGACCCAGTGGTGCAGGTCCATGCTCACACCGGCCGTGTCGAGCACCACCGAGAACGTGCGGTGCCACAGCGCCTCGTAGGAGGCGGCCCACGGCGAGTTGGCCCATGCCAGCCCGAGCGCCGCCGCGAGCAGCAGGAGCCCGGCGCTGCCGGACTCGGTGCGCACGAAGTCGCGCAGCGAGGCCGCGAGCGAGCCGCTGACGTCGTCGCCGCGGCGGCCCCTGGTCTGCTGCATCGGCAGAGTCTAGCCTAATGTCCCGGCGCGCGTGTAGATTGGACCGCCCGTGGGCAGGGCGGTTACGCTGCCGACGTCTGCGCGAGGGACGCGGGCGGGGAGGGCGAAGGGATGCCGTCGCGCGTCGCGATCGTCGAGGAGCGGGGCCGCGGAACCGGCACGGCGGGTGGGGTCGCCACCCCCACGGCGCTCGTCCCTCCGACCGCCGAGCACCTGGACGCCGCCGGCCGCTACCCGCGGGACCTCGCGCGGGCGCTGGCGCACGAGCTCGACGCGCTCGTCGCGCCGCTGCGCCCGGTCCCGGGTCACGCGACGGGCGACGTGCCGCCGGGGCACGTGCGCCTCGAGGCCGCCGTCCTCGGACCGGGCGGTGCCCGCACGCACCAGCTCGGGTGGCTGCCCGCGCGCCACGCGGCGGCCGCCGCCGCACGGCTCGTCGGCCACCTGCCGGGCGGTCGGGTCGAGGACGCGCGGGCCGACGACGGCACGCCCGAGGCCACGGTGATGGTGTGGGGCGCCGCCGAGCCGGGCTGGACGCCCACCGCCGTCGCGGTGCTCCACGACGTGCACCGCCTGTGGCGCGAGCGGGACCAGGTGTGGACCGCCACCGAGGTGGCGCGGCAGCTCGGCATCGCCCGCGACACGTGGGGCGCCTACGTGCGCCGCCACGACGCGGGGGCGCCGCCGCCGCTGGGCACCATCGTCGAGGCCGGCACCGACGGCGTGCGCCGGCGCCAGGACGTGTGGGCCGCGACCGCGGTGACCGCGTGGCACGCGACCCGGCCCGGGCACGGCGGCCACCCGCGCGGCACGACGACCTGACGACCGCACGTTCGACGCGCCGACCGACCGGCCCGAGCGAGGGGTCGGGTCAGCCGACGGCGGTGCCGAACGCCTTGCCGACCGCCCACGTGAAGGCCATGGTCGCCGCGCCCATGCCGGCGTTGCGCAGCACGGCGCGCCCGGCGGGCGCCCCGCCGAGCCGCGCCGAGACGAACCCCGTCACCGTGAGCCCGACGAGCACGGCGGCCACGGTCAGCCAGATCCGCCAGCCGCCCGCAGGCACGAGGATCACCAGCAGCGGGATGAGCGCGCCGACCGTGAACGAGAGGAACGACGCGCCGGCGGAGGCCCACGGGCTCGTCAGGTCGTCGGGGTCGATGCCGAGCTCCGCCTCCGCGTGCGCGCGCAGCGCGTCGTGCTCCGTCAGCTGCGTCGCCACCTGGGCGGCGAGCTCGGGCGTCAGCCCCTTCTCCTGGTAGAGGCCCGCCAGCTCGGCGAGCTCGTCGTCGGGCATCGTCTCGAGCTCCCAGCGCTCCTTGGCGAGCACCGCCCGCTCGGTATCGCGCTGCGTGCTCACCGACACGTACTCGCCGCCGGCCATCGACATGGCGCCGGCCACCAGGCCCGCGACGCCGGCCGTGGCGATCGCCGTGACGTTCGACGTGGCGCCGGCGACGCCGAAGACGATGCCGGCCACCGAGACGATCCCGTCGTTGGCCCCGAGCACCCCGGCCCGCAGCCAGTTGAGGCGGGCGCCCAGCCCGGCGCCGTGCGGCTCCGCCTCGTGCCCGCTGGGCTCCGTGCTCATGGGACCTTCCCCTTCGTCGGCTGCAACCACGCTAGGGCGAGGCGCGCCGCGCGGCTCGCCGGGCGGTGCGGCCCGGACGTGCGGCGCCCGCGCGCGGGGACCATGCTCGGTCCGGGCCGGACGACGACGTCCGGGCACGGCGGGCGAAGGGGACTGCCATGGACCGCTCCGGCACGACGATCGCGGGCCGTCGGGTGCTCGTCACCGGAGGTGGCCGCGGGCTCGGCCGGCGCATCGCGCTGCGGGCGGCGGCGCGGGGCGCCGCCCAGGTGGTGATCTGGGACGTCGACGAGGCGCGGGCAACCGAGGTGGCCGAGGAGATCAGGGCGCACCGCCGGGCTGCGAGCGCCCGGGCCGTCGACGTCACGGACGCGGCCGCGGTGGCCCGGGCCGGCGCCGACACGGGCGATGTCGACGTCGTCGTCAGCTGCGCGGGCGTGGTCACCGGCCGCCGGCTCCTCGACGCGGACGAGGCGGCGATCCGCCGCACGTTCGACGTCAACACGCTCGCCCTGTACTGGGTGGCCCGCGCGTTCCTGCCCGGCATGGTGGCGCGCGACCGCGGCACGCTGGTGACCATCGCCTCGGCCGCCGGCATGGTGGGCGTCGCGCGGCAGACCGACTACGCGGCCAGCAAGTTCGCCGCGGTCGGCTTCACCGAGTCGCTGCGGGCAGAGCTCCGGGGCGAGCGCTCGCGCGTGCGCACGCTGCTCGTCTGCCCGTACTACATCGACACGGGCATGTTCGAGGGCGTGCGCACCCGGGTGCCGTGGCTGCTGCCGATCCTGCGCGAGGACGACGTGGCGCGCGCCGTGGTCGACGGCATCGAGCGCGGCCGGTCCCAGATCATGCTGCCGCCGGCGGTGTGGCTGCTGCCCGGGATGCGCCTGCTGGGCACGCGCGGGTTCGACACGGTCATGGACGTGCTCGGCGTCAACCACACGATGGACCGCTTCGTCGGGCGCACGCCCGGGGCGTGAGGGGCGCCCCCGGGCCGGGGCCAGGATGGACGTATGACCTCTCTGCAGCCCATCCGCACCACCCGCTCGTCGGTCGCGATCGTCAATGCCTACGTGGTCCCCGTCACCGGCGCGCCGGTGGAGCACGGCACCGTGCTCGTCGAGGACGGCGTCATCACCGCGGTGGGGCGCGACGTCGCCGTACCGCCCGGGGTCCGCACGCTCGACGTCGGCGGCCGCTGGGTGCTGCCGGGCCTCGTCGAGGCCCACGGCCACCTGGGCGTGCACGAGGAGGGCGAGGGCTGGGCCGGCGAGGACGTCAACGAGATGACGGACCCCAACGGCGCGGGGCTGCGCGCGATCGACGCGGTCAACATCGAGGACGAGGGGTTCCGGGACGCGCTCGCGGGCGGCGTGACGTCCGTGGTGGTCAAGCCCGGCAGCGGCAACCCCATCGGCGGGCAGACCGTCGCGATCAAGACGTGGGGCGGCCGCACCGTCGACGAGCAGGTGATCAGCGACGCCGTCTCGGTCAAGGCGGCGCTCGGCGAGAACCCCAAGCGCGTCTACGGCGACAAGAAGGCGCTGCCGTCGACGAGGCTCGGCGTGGCCTACGTGGTGCGCAAGGCCTTCGTCGACGCGCAGAGCTACGCCGCTCGTCGGGCCGCGGCGCAGGCCAAGGGCGAGCCCTTCGACCGCGACCTGGCCAAGGAGACGCTCGTGCGCGTACTCGACGGCGAGCTCGTGTGGGACCAGCACACGCACCGGGCCGACGACATCGCCACGGCGATCCGGCTGTCCGAGGAGTTCGGGTACCGGCTCGTGGTCAACCACGGCACCGAGGGCGCGCTCATCGCCGACGTGCTGGCGGAGAAGGACGTCCCGGTGATCTTCGGGCCGCTGCTCACGTCGCGGTCGAAGGTGGAGCTGCGCCACCGGGCCATCGCCAACCTCGGGCGGCTGGCGGCGGCGGGCGTGCGCGTGGCGATCACCACCGACCACCCCGTGGTGCCCATCAACTTCCTGGTGCACCAGGCGTCGTTCGCGGTCAAGGAGGGGCTGGACCGCGACGTCGCGCTGCGGGCGCTGACGGTGAACCCGGCGTCGTTCCTCGGCCTCGAGGGGCGCATCGGCGCGCTGGCGCCCGGGCTGGACGGCGACGTCGTCGTGTGGAGCGGCGACCCGCTGGACGTCACGTCGCGCGCGGAGCACGTGTTCGTCACCGGCACCGAGTTCTACACGTGGGACGCCGCGGCGCGGACCGGCCGGGTAGTCGAGCGCGGCGAGCGCTTCCGCGCCTGACGCGCCCCGGGCCTCGGCGCGCCGTCGCGTGACGAAGCGGCCTTGCCGGGGCCCGCGGCGGCGCGCAGAGGCAGGGCCCCAGCCGCGACCACGCGTGGCGGTCGCGGCTGGGGCGGTCGCCGTCGCCCAGGCCCCTCCGCGCCGGGCGACGGCCGTCCGTGGGCCGCGCCTCAGGCGCCGGGCAGCACGGCCTGGATGGTGATGAGGTTGACGCCGGTGCTGCGGCACGCCGTCATCCCGCTGGTCGCGACGAAGAGCGCGTGCGTGGAGTCCGGCGGGTAGACGCGCAGGCCGTCGGCCGGTGCCGGCTGGCACGTGGCCTGCGGGTAGTTGAGCGCCTGCGCGATCCGCAGCGGCGCGTGGGCGGACGCGCCGGGATCGAGCGTCACGCTGCCGTGCGGGCTGCTCCGGTCGAACTGGCCGGCGGCGCCGAGCTGGGTGCCGTTGCCGTCGCCGACGAACGAGACGCCGGGCCAGCCCTGCAGCGTGCACCGCTGGCTGCCGGTGTTCGTCAGCACCAGGTCGGGCAGCGTGCTGCCCGCCGCACCGCCGCCGCCCGGCCCGAGCGACGCGGACAGCACGGCCGCGGTGCAGCGCGTGGAGCGCAGGGGCGGCGGCGTGGTCGCGGCGCCCGCCGGGGTCGTCGCCGGGGTGGTCGCCGGCGACGTGGCGGGGGTGGTGGGCGGCGGGGTCGTCGGTGCCGACGTCGCTGCGGGCGTCGTGGGGCCGGTCGCGCTCGCTCCACCGGCGGTGGTGCCGGTGCTGGCGCCGCACGCGGCGAGGCCGAGGCAGGCGGCGACCGCGAGCAGCGCGGTCGTGAGGAGTCGTCGTGACGTGGTCATGTCCCCGAGCATGCGCCGGCGTGCATGAGGGGACGATGAGGCCCCCCGGCGTCCCGGCGAGGGGCCTCAGCGCACCCCGCCGAGCCGGAGCCGGGCGCGCAGGCCCCCGCCGGGGGCGTCGTCGAGCACGAGCTCGCCGGCGTGCGTGCGCGCCACCCACTCGACGATGGCCAGGCCGGTGCCGGTCCCCTCGCCGCGGCCGACGCCCGCGCGGCGCACGCGCCGGCGGAGCCGGGCCGGGATGCCGGGGCCGGCATCCGTCACCTCGACGCCGTCCGGCAGCACCGTGACGGTGACGGGCGGCGCGCCGTGCCGCACCGCGTTCTCGACGAGGTTGCGCACGGCCTGCCCCACCAGCTCGGGGTTGGCCGTCACCACCACAGGGTCGGCGACGAGCCGCACGCCGCCGCCGGCCTCGGCGGCCGCCCTCTCCACGACCGCTCCCTCGGTGGCCGCCGCCTCCGCGACCGCTCCCTCGGCGATCGCCGCCTGCACGACCGCTCCCTTGGCGATCGCCGCGTCTGCGACCGCCCTCTCCACGACCACTCCCTCCGCGATCGCCGCCTCCGCGACCACGGCCTCGACGAGCTGGTCGAGCCGCAGCCGCTCGAACGTCACCGGCGTCGCGCCGGAGCTCGCGCGTGCGCGCAGCAGCAGCGCCGACGTCACCGTCGCCAGGCGGTCCACCTGGCGACGGGCGCGCCCCAGCGCGTCCGGTCGCCCGCCGGGGTCGGCCGCCGCCCCGTCGAGGATCACGCCGAGCACGGTCAGCGGCGTGCGCAGCTCGTGCGAGGCCTCGACGAGGAAGCGTTCCTGGGCCGCCAGGCCGCGCACGGCGGGCCGCATGGCGAACCCGGACACCAGGTGGCCCAGCCCCGCGGCGGCCACCACGAGCGCCGCCGCGGTGACCACCAGGCTGAGCGCCAGCTGCGCGTGCTCCGCAGCGCCGGTCACGGGGCCGCCCACCACCACGATCGCGCCGGTGCCCACGCCCTGCGCCGAGGTCGCCAGCAGCGGCGCCGCGGCCCAGTGGAGCACCGGGCCGCCGACCTGCGGTGCGACGAACGGGGTCACGGTCGGGTGGGCCTGCAGCTGCCGCAGCATGGCCCGCAGCTCGTCGTCGGACGGCAGGGACGTCTGGTCCGGCGAGGCGTAGGCGATCTCGTCGGGCGTCACCACGCCGAGCACCGGCGCGGTCCGCACGTCCTGCGTGCTCTCGAGCCACGAGAGGTCCAGGCCGCCGCCCTGGTAGCCGATGACCTCCGCGAGGCTGCTCGCCTGCGCGGCGAGGCCCGCCTCGAGCGAGCGCGTGCGCGACGACGTGTCGATGCGCAGCGCGATGATCACCAGCACGGCCAGGCACAGCGCCGTGGTGCCGGCGAACACGGCCGTGGTGATCCAGCGGATGGTGCGGATCCGGCGCAGCGCGGGGCTCGTCATGCGCTGGTCACCATCGACACCATCGACGCCGTCGACACCATCGACGCCGTCGGTGCCCTCGGCACCCGGGTCATTCGGGTCATCCGGCGGACCCGGCCGTCTGCTGCGGGCCGCCCGCGAGGCGGTAGCCGACGCCGCGCACGGTCTCCACCAGGTCCGCCGCCCCCAGCTTGCGGCGCAGCTGCCCGACGAGCACGTCCACGACGTTCGACGACGGCTCGCTCATCTCGTCCCAGCACCGCGCGACGAGCTCGCCGCGGCCCACCACCTCGCCCGCATGCTCCATGAGCACCTCGAGCACGGCGAACTCCTTGGCGCTCACCGTGAGCAGCACGCCGTCGAGGGTCACCCGGTGCCGCGGCACGTCGAGCTCGAGGTCGCCGGTGCGCAGCACGCGGGGCCGGGCGCTCGGGGCACGCCGCGCGATGGTCCGCAGCCGCACCACGAGCTCCGCGAGCGCGAAGGGCTTGACGAGGTAGTCGTCGGCCCCACGCTCGAAGCCCTCGACCCGGTCGGCGACCTCGGCCCGGGCCGTGAGCACGAGGGCCGGGACGTCCACGCCTTTCGCGCGCCAGCCCTCGAGCAGGTCGAGGCCGTCGCCGTCCGGCACCGTGCGGTCCAGCACCAGGCAGTCGTAGGGGCTCGTGGCCACCTGGAGGTCGGCGTCCGCGCCCGTGACCACGTGGTCCACCACGAACCCGTGGCGTCGCAGGCCGGCGAGGAGCTCGGGTGCCAGCTCGGGGTCGTCCTCGAGCAGCAGCACCTTCACCCGGCCGATGCTACGGCCGTCCGTCGGCGGGCCGCCGGACGGCTCTGAGCGGAGGCGCCTCCGTTATCGGCCTAGGCTGGGCCCATGGTCGCCTACCGTCACCTGGGCCGCTCCGGCCTTAACGTCACCGAGATCACCTACGGCAACTGGCTCACCCACGGCTCGCAGGTGGAGAACGACACCGCGCTGGCCTGCGTGCGCGCCGCGCTCGACGCGGGCATCACGAGCTTCGACACCGCCGACGCCTACGCGAACACGGCGGCCGAGACGGTCCTCGGCGAGGCGCTCGCCGGCGAGCGCCGGGACAGCCTGGAGATCTTCACCAAGGTGTTCTGGCCCACCGGGCCGAAGGGCGCCAACGACAAGGGCCTGAGCCGCAAGCACGTGCTGCGCTCCATCGACGGCTCGCTCACGCGCCTGCGGACGGACTACGTCGACCTGTTCCAGGCCCACCGGTACGACCACGTGACGCCGCTCGAGGAGACGATGCAGGCCTTCGCCGACGTGGTGCGCGCCGGCAAGGCGCTGTACATCGGCGTCTCCGAGTGGACGGCCGAGCAGATCCGCGCGGGCGTCGAGCTCGCCCGAGAGCTGCACGTGCCGCTCGTCTCCAACCAGCCGCAGTACTCGATGCTGTGGCGGGTCATCGAGGGCGAGGTGGTGCCCACGAGCGAGGAGCTCGGCCTGTCCCAGGTGGTGTGGTCGCCCGTCGCGCAGGGCGTGCTCACCGGCAAGTACCTGCCCGGCGCGCCGGCCCCGGCTGGCTCGCGCGGCACCGACGAGAAGGGCGGCGCCCAGATGGTGCGCCGCTTCACCGAGAACCAGGACGTGCTCACGCGCGTCCAGGGGCTGCGCCCGGTGGCCGACGAGCTGGGCCTGACGCTGGCCCAGCTGGCCGTCGCGTGGGTGCTGCAGAACCCCAACGTCGCGGCCGCGATCATCGGCGCCTCGCGCCCCGAGCAGGTCGCGGAGAACGTCAAGGCGTCCGGCGTCGTCATCCCGCCCGAGCTCATGGCCCGGATCGACGACGTGCTCGGCGACGTCGTGGTGCGCGACCCGGCCCTCACCGCCCAGAGCTCGCCCGCCTCGATCTGACGCGCTCCGAGCGGGGCGGCCCGACGATCGGCGCCGCCCCCGCCACGGATCCAGCGGGCGATGAACTGAACGCCTGCCCGCCCTCGTTCTACCGGGGAGACCCGAAGGAGCGCCGGGCATGGACCTGGACGACCGCGCCGTCCTGCGCGAGCTGCACGACCGCCACGCCGCCGCGGTGTGGCGGTTCGTCGTGCACCTGACCGGGACCAGCGCCGGGGCCGACGACGTGGTGCAGGAGACGTTGCTGCGCGCGTGGCGCAGCCCGACGGTGATCGCGCAGGACCCCGCGACGGCGCGGTCGTGGATGTTCACCGTGGCCCGCAACCTCGTGATCGACGAGGCCCGCAGCGCCCGTCGCCGCCACGAGACCGTCGTCGGCGAGCCGCCGGACAGGGCCGTCGCCGACCGCACCGACCAGCTCTTCGACGCGATCCTCGTCGCCGAGGCCCTGGCCGCCCTGAGCGACGAGCACCGCACGGTCGTCGTGCGCGCCTACTACGGCGGGCTGAGCACCGCCGAGCTGTCCGACGAGCTCGGCATCCCGCCGGGCACGGTCAAGTCGAGGCTCCACTACGGGCTGCGTGCGCTGCGGCTCGCGCTGCAGGAGAGGGGGGTCGTGCGATGACGCCCGAGCGTGACGACGGCCTGGAGCGCGAGCACGCGGCGTTCGTGGACTGGGATGCCGCCTACGTGCTGGGCGCCCTGCCTCCGCTGGAGCGGCGTGCCTACGAGGACCACCTCGTGGGCTGCGAGCGATGCCGGGCGGCGGTTGGCGAGCTGGCGCCGCTGCCGGGCCTGCTGGCCAGGACCCGGCCGCCGGCGCCCGACGAGCCCGACGAGCCCGGCGAGCCCGGCGAGCCCGACGAGCCCGACGCGCCCGACGAGGGCGACGACGGCGGCTCCCGCGCGGACCTCGTCGACTTCGTCATGCGGCGCGAACACCGGCGCCGGGCGCGCCGCCGGCTGCTCGCGGGTATCGCCGCGGTGCTCCTCGTCGGGCTCGCCGTGGCCGTGCCGCTCGTGGTCGAGCGGATCGGAGCCCACGGCACCGCGCCGGCGCAGACGGTGGCGCTCACGCCCCGGATCGACACCCCGCTGACGGCGAGCGTGGCCTTCACGCCGACGTCATGGGGCACGCGGCTGTCGATGGCGTGCGACTACCCGGCGGTCTCCGCGGCCTCGGCGTCCCCGTACGGCTCGTCGTCAGGATCCACCAGCGGCGACTACGCGCTCGTCGTCACGGACGTCGACGGCCGCCGCGACCAGGTCTCGACGTGGTCCGCACGGCCGGGGGTCGAGGTGCGCCTGGACGCGGCGACCGCGGTCCCGCTGGACCGCGTCGCGTCGGTGGCCATCGAGTCCGCCTCGGGGACGGTCGTGCTGGCGGCGGATCTCGTCTCCGGGTGAACCGCGACCGCCCGCCTCTCGTGTACCGAACGTCGGCACGGGGGCGGGATCGCGGGAGGAGTGGCCATGAGAAGGGTCATCGGTGGGCGGCGGGGAGCGGTGGTCGCGCTGGCGTTGGGCGGGCTGCTGACGCTGGCGGCGTGCGGGTCTGGCGGTGGGACGGTCTCCGGCGGCGGCGCCTACGGGGGCGGCGCGACGACGCCGGCGACGACGCCGCCCGCGACGACGACGCAGGCTCCCGCGGCCGCGGCCGGCTCCGGTGGGTACAAGGCGCCGCCCGGGGCCTCCGGGGCCTCGGGCGGCACGGCGGCGTCGGGGGCGGTGCTGTCCACCGGGTCCAGCTCGCTGGGGACGATCGTCGTCGACGGCAAGGGGATGACGGTCTACGAGTTCGGCAAGGACACGATGGGCGCCACGTCGTCGGCCTGCACCGGCTCGTGCGCCGCCATCTGGCCCGCGGTGCACGCGGGCAGTGGGACGCCGCAGGTCAGCGGCGTGACCGGCACCGTCGGCACCATCACGGGCGTGGACGGGCAGCCGCAGGTCACCCTGAACGGCTGGCCGCTGTACACGTTCGCGCACGACACGGCGCCCGGCGACACCTCTGGTCAGAACTTCCAGAACCTGTGGTGGGCGCTGACACCTTCGGGACAGCGCATCGGGTGAGTGCGGGCCTCACGCGTCGGCGAACCAGCCGCCCTCCGGCGCGGGCGGCCGCGGCACGGGGGGCGTGGGGAGCCGGTCAGCCTCGTCCTCCCATGGCCAGAGCTCGATGACTGCGGCGCGAGCCTTGGCCAGCGCCGCGGCCGGGACGACGACCCGAGCCTCCGGCAGGCCGGCGCCCGGAACCGCGGCCACCACGAGGAGGTCGCCGGGCTCCGGAAATGGCGTGAGGAACCACGTGAGGGCCATTCGACGCCCTCCACCGCCGCCGCCGTTGGCCACGAGTGCGGGGTCGTCGGACTCGGGGCGCGGGTCCCAGGGCATCGGGAATGCCGGCACCACCTTGCGGCCGCCGGGCAGCTCGACCCCGACGAACAGCTGGGAGTCGAACTGCTGGAAGGCGTCCCGCGCGGGCCACGGGACGTCCGGGCGTCGCAGCAGCAGCACCAGCTCGAGCCGGACGCCGGTGCTGAACACTTCCAGCGGGCGCAGCTGGAGCGCCACGTCGCCGGTCCGGCCCAGCATCAGCGGTCCCGTGGCGACGCCCGGCACCTCGTTCTCGGGCACCTGGCGCCGTCGGACGCGCTCGCGGAACGCGCGGCGCCCGTCGTCGTCGGGCTGTCCGTCGAGGTTCACCGCGCTCACGAACTCCACGTCCGCGAGTGTTCTCCGGGTGCTGTGGTGCGGCAACGGCCGGGCGCCGCGATGCGCCGGCCGCCCCGGATGCGCCGCCCGCCTGGTCGTCCTGCGGTCCGCACCGCACTGCCTGCCCCCCGTTGGTAGGCGCGCCCTGGCCCCCCATCGGTAGGCGCGCCGCGCCGGACGGTGGCGCTCCGCGCCGGACCGTGGCGCTTCGCCCCGGACCGTGGCGCGCCCCCGCGGTAGGCGCGTCGCGTTGCGCCGCGCCCGGACCGCGCCGCGCCCCCGCGGTAGGTGCCTCGCGTCGCGCCGGACGGTGCCGCGTCGCGCCGGACCGTGCCGCGCCCCCGCGGTAGGCGCCTCGCGTCGCGCCGGACGGTGCCGCGTCGCGCCGGACGGTGCCGCGCCCCCGCGGTAGGCGCCTCGCGTCGCGCCGGACGGTGGCGCTTCGCGCCGGACCGCGTCGCCCCGCGCGGGACCGTGCCGCTCCGCCCCGGCAGGGGTGGTGGCGCGTTCCGACCCGCCCCATCGGCCGGCGTAGGCACGTGGGAGGTGACACTGTCACCTGCTGCGTGCCTACGCGGCGAGGAAGCGGCCTCCGGATTCGGTCGCGTCGAGGCCGACCATGCGTCCCACGGTTCGACGAGCAGTCCGCGCAGGCGATCTCGGGGGACCCACCGCGCCGGGCATGACCCTGCGCCCGTGGGTCTGGCCCCGTGACCCGGGGGTGACTGCGCCCGGGGGGCCACCCGCTGGGGGAAGGGGTCGCCGGCTGGGGATGGGGCCGCCCCTGGGGACGGGGTCGCCGGCTGGGGATGGGGCCGCCCCTGGGGATGGGTCGCCGGCTGGGGTGGGCCCCCCTGGGGATGAGGTCGCCCGCTGGGGGCGGGGCCGCACGCTCGGGACGGGTGCCCTGGTCAGAGGCGGAAGGCCGGGGGGATCGAGCCGGCGGAGAGGCGCAGGGCCTCGACGAGGCTCGCCGCGTCGTAGGGGCCGACGAGGCGCCAGCCGTTGACGAAGAAGGCGGGTGTCGCCAGCAGGTCCATGATCTCGGCGTCGTCGGCGTCCTCCTGGACGCGCCGGGCCGCCTCGGCGCCCTCGAGGTCCGCGACGAACCGGTCCAGGTCGAGGTCGAGCCGCTCGGCGACGTCGAGGAGGTCCTCGCGCTCGAGGCGGTCCTGCTGCCGGAACAGCAGGGTGCCGTACTCGAGGAAGCGTCCCTGCCGGGCGGCCGCCTCGGCGGCGAGGGCCGCCCCGATCGCGTGCGGGTGCACGCGCGTCTGCGGCAGGTGGCGCCACGCCCAGACCACCTCGTCGCCGAGCATCTCGAGCACCTCGTCGACCGAGCCGGTGGCGCGCGAGCAGAAGGGGCACTCGAAGTCCCCGTACTCGACGATGACGAGCGGGGCGTCGGGCCGCCCGCGGTAGTGGTCCCGCTCGGGGTCGAACGGCCGCAGCAGCACCTTGCCCACGGGCTGGCGGGGCTTGAAGCGTTCGAGGGCAGCGAACATCCCCCAGCCGAGCAGCGCCGACAGCGCGGTGGCGACCAGCACGCCCAGCCGGGCCTGGGTGGCCGCCCGTTGGTCGGGCAGGGCGATGTCGATGATGAGCAGCGAGATGGTGAACCCGATGCCGGACAGGGCCGCGCCGCCGGCGACGCGTTCCAGCGTGAGCCCGGGAGCCAGGCGGCCGTACCGGCTCCGGGTCACCAGGGCGGTGGCGCCCGTGATGCCCACGAGCTTGCCCACGACCAGCCCCGCGACGACCCCCCAGAACAGCGGCGAGCGCCAGGCCGCGGCGAGCGAGGAGGCGTCCAGCCGCACGCCCGCGTTGGCGAGCGCGAACAGCGGCAGCACCACGTACGACACGGCGGGTGCGAACGACAGCTGCAGCCGCTCGTTGACGGAGATCGAGTCACGCAGCCGGCGCTGGGCCGCCACGGCGTAGCGCGGGGTCGGCGACTGCCGGAAGGCGCGCGTCTGGGCGTAGGCGGCCTCGACCTCGCGCCGCTGCGGCGCGAACACGGGGACGAGCAGCGCGACCGCCACACCCGCCAGGGTCGGGTGCACACCCGCCTCGTGCAGGCCCAGCCACACGAGCACCGCCAGCACCGCGTACACCGGGCCGCGTCCCGTCGGCAGGTACCTCACCAGTGCGACGAGCAGCAGCGGGACGACCGTGAGGGCCAGCGGCACGAGCCGCAGGTCGGACGTGTAGAAGACGGCGATCACTGCCAGCGCCCCGATGTCGTCCACCACCGCCATCGCCAGGAGGAACAGCCGCAGCCGGGCGGCGTGCCGGGGCCCGACGAGCGCCAGGGCGCCGATGACGAACGCGGTGTCGGTCGAGATGACGGCGCCCCACGCGTGGGCGTCCCCGGACCGGCCGGCGACCGCGAGGAACACGAGCGCCGGCACGAGCAGCCCGCCGACGGCGGCGCTCGCCGGCACGATGGCCCGCTCGCGCCGCGAGAGCTCGCCGATGGTGACCTCGCGCTTCACCTCGAGGCCGACGACGAAGAAGAAGAACGCCATGAGCCCGTCGTTGACCAGCCCGTGCAACGTGAGCGCGAGCTCGAACGAGCCGACGCGGACCCCGACGGGCGTGGCCCAGAGCGTGCTGTAGGCGGCCCGTGCGGGCGTGTTGACCCAGACCAGGGCGACGAGCGCGCCGAGGGCGAGCAGCGCGGCCGACGCCCTGTCCTGGCCCATCGCCTCCAGGCGCGAGCGCAGGCGAGCGAACTTCGTCGGCGGCGCGGGCGGGCGGCCGATCGTCACGTCGGTCATGCAGGCTCCGCTTCGTCCCAGGGTGGCGGTGCTGCCACCACGATCAAGGCCGGTGCCGGCGCCCGCATTCCGGCGGCGGGGCTCGCGCGCCGTCGACGAGGTCGAGCCGGTGGCGACCGGGCCGCGTCGCGACCGCCTGCGGGCGGCCGGAGGGTTCCGTCGGGACCGCAGGGGAGGCTGCCGACGGGGGCGCGTCAGGAGTGCCGGGGGACGCGCTAAGAACGCGTCAAGATCCCGGTCGGCGCGCTCCGCGCGGCGGTGTGCTGATGCCGTGTCGGCCTACGTCTCGCTGCCCAAACGCCTGCTCGTCGGCAGGCCCCTCAGCTCGGACCGCATGGGTGAGCAGCTGCTGCCGAAGTGGCTCGCGCTGCCGGTGTTCTGCTCCGACCCGTTGTCGAGCAACGCGTACGCGACCGAGGAGATCCTCCTCGTCCTGTCCGTGGGCGGGCTGTCGCTGCTGCACCTGTCGCCCTGGGTCGCCGGCGCCGTCGTCCTCCTCCTGCTGACGGTCGTCGCGTCCTACCGCCAGACCTGCCACGCCTACCCCGGCGGGGGCGGCGCCTACGCCGTGAGCCGCGCCAACCTGGGCCAGGGCGCCGCGCTGGTCGCGGCCTCGGCCCTCCTCGTCGACTACGTGCTCACCGTCGCGGTCTCCGTCGCGGCGGGCGTCGCCAACCTCGTCTCCGCGGTGCCGTCCCTCGCGCGGTACTCCACGTGGTTCGCGGTCGCGGTGGTGGTGGTCCTCACGCTGGCCAACCTCCGCGGCGTCAAGGAGTCGGGCAAGGCGTTCGCCGTCCCGACCTACGGGTTCGTCGTCGCCGTCTTCGCCATGATCGCGGTGGGCCTGGTCCGGGCCGTCGCGGGCCACCCGCCGGTCGCCGAGTCGGCCGGCATCACCGTCGCCGCCACCACGCAGAACCTCGGCAACCTCGCCCTCATCGCCGTGCTGCTGCGCTCGTTCGCCTCCGGCTGCACCGCGCTGACCGGCGTCGAGGCCGTCAGCAACGGCGTCCCCAACTTCCGGCCGCCCAAGAGCCGCAACGCCGCAGGGACCCTCGCCATCATGGGGGTCCTCACCGTGACGATGTTCGCCGGGATCACGATCCTGGCGCTCGTCGCCAAGGTGCACATGTCCGACGACCCGGCGCGGCTCATCGGCGCCCCCACGGGCTACGTGCAGCGCACCGTCATCGCGCAGCTCGCCGGCGCGGTCTTCGGCCTCAACAGCATCGGCTTCTACCTGGTCCAGGGCTTCACCACGCTCATCCTGGTGCTCGCCGCGAACACCGCCTTCAACGGCTTCCCCATCCTCGCGTCGATCCTCGGCCAGGACGGGTACATGCCGCGCCAGCTGTCGCGCCGCGGCGACCGGCTCGTCTACAGCAACGGCGTCATCGTGCTCGCGGCCGCGGCCATCGGGCTGCTGTTCGCCTTCAACGCCAGCACCACCCGGCTCATCCAGCTCTACATCATCGGCGTGTTCGTGAGCTTCACGCTGAGCCAGCTCGGCATGGTGCGGCACTGGTCCACCGAGCTGCGCGCCGGCCTGGCGTCGCAGCGCGGGCACGTGCTGCGCGCCCGCGCCATCAACGGGTTCGGTGCAGTGCTCACGTTCGTCGTGCTGCTCATCGTGCTGGTCACCAAGTTCACGCACGGCGCCTACCTCGTCTGCATCGCGATGCCGCTGCTGTTCCTCGTCATGCAGGCCGTGCACCGCCACTACCAGCGGGTGGACCAGGCCCTGGCACCCGGGGTCGAGGGCGTGCCGCTGCCGAGCCGGGTGCACGCGCTCGTGCTCGTCTCGCGGCTGACGACGCCGGCGCTGCGCGCGCTCGCGTTCGCGCGGGCCACGCGCCCCTCGTCGCTCGAGGCCCTGACGATCCGGACCAACCCGCGCGAGACCGAGCGCCTCCTGGCCGAGTGGCAGGCCCGCGAGGTGCCCGTGCCCCTCACGGTGCTCGACTCGCCGTACCGCGACATGACGCGCCCCGCGGTGGAGTACATCGCCGAGCTCCGGCGGCGCAGCCCGCGGGACGTCGTGGCGGTGTACGTGCCGGAGTACGTCGTCGAGCACTGGTGGGAGCAGCTGCTGCACAACCAGAGCGCGCTGCGGCTCAAGAGCCGGCTGCTGTTCCAGCCGGGCGTCATGGTGACGAGCGTGCCCTACCGGCTCGGCCGGGAGGCGACCACGCCGCAGCCGCCGGTCCCGGCGCCGGCCGCCGCGCCGGCCGTCGCGCGGCACTGAGGTCGGATCGCGCAGCACTGAGACGGCTCGCCGTGCCACGCTGTCGCCATGAGCCAGCGCAGCGAGGCCGCGGCGCCGCGTGAGCTCCCGGCGCCGTTCGCCGGGTTGTCGTGGTCGCGGCGCGTCGTGGGGTTCGTCGTCGCCGTCGTCGTGCTGCCCGTGCTCACCGCGGTGCTGGACGAGTCGCGCGGGAACCTCGAGCTGGGCTCGGTGCTGCTGCTCTACCTGCTCGTCGTCGTGGTGGTTGCCGCCGTCGGCGGCATCTGGCCCGCCGTGCTGGCCGCCGTGGCCAGCGTGCTCGCCGCGAACTGGTTCCTCACGCCGCCGTACCACACGCTCGACGTGGAGAGCCGCGACTCGGTGGTCGAGCTGCTCGTGTTCGCGCTGGTGGCCGCGCTCGTGGCCGTCACGGTCGAGATCGCCGCGCGCGACCGCGGGCGCGCCGAGCGCAGCCGGCGGGAGGCCGAGCTGCTGTCCGCGGTGGCCGGGCGCCCCGCCGAGCAGCTGTCGCTGAACGAGGTGCTGGAACAGGTCCGGGCGACGTTCGGGATGGGCTCGGCCGAGCTGGTGCGCCGCGTCAACGGCGCCGGTCCCAGCGTGCTGGCGTCCGTGGGCGGCACGGCGCCCGACGACGAGGAGGTGCGGGTGCCGGCGAGCGCCGAGCTGGAGCTGGTGCTGCACGGCCCGGCGCTGTTCGCCGAGGACCGGTCGGTGCTCGAGCGGCTCGCGGCCGCGGCCGCGCGCGCGTGGGAGACGCAGCACCTGGTGCGCCTCACGGACCGGCTCACGGAGGCCGACCGTGTGCGCTCGGCCCTGCTGGCGTCGGTGGGACACGACCTGCGCACGCCCCTCGCAGGGCTCAAGGCCGCCGTGTCCAGCCTGCGGCAGGACGACGTGGAGTGGTCGCCCCAGGAGCGGGCCGACCTGCTGGCCACCATCGAGGAGTCGACCGACCGGCTCACCGCGCTCATCGCCGACGTGCTCGACGCGACGCGCATCCAGGTGGGCGCCGTGACGGCGCGGCCGGAACCCGTGGCGGTCGACGAGGTGGTGGCGCTCGCGCTGCTCGATGCGCCCGCGGGGGCCGCGGCGATGGACATCCCGGACGACCTGCCCCTCGTCCGCGTGGACCCCGCGCTGCTGGAGCGCGTGGTGGCCAACCTCGTCGACAACGCCCTAAAGCACAGCCCCGCCGGCCGGGTGGTCACCGTCAGCGCGCGCCCCGCCGCGGGCGGCGTCGAGCTCGCCGTGGTGGACCACGGCACAGGCGTGCCGCCCGAGCTGTGGGACGCCATGTTCGAGCCGTTCCAGCGGCTCGACGACCATGCGGTGGGTGCCGGCGCCGGGCTCGGCCTGGCCATCGTCCGGGGGTTCACGCGCGCGATGGACGTCACGGTGACGCCGTCGCAGACCGCCGGCGGCGGCCTGACGATGACGCTGCGCCTGCCCGTGGCGGCCGAGCGGTGACCCGCGTCCTCGTCGTCGACGACGACCCCGCGCTGCTGCGCGCGCTCGCCATCAACCTGCGGGCGCGGCACTTCGACGTCGAGACGGCGGCGGACGGCGCGACGGCGCTGCGGCACGCCGCGAGCCAGCCCCCCGACCTCGTGGTGCTCGACCTGGGGCTGCCGGACATGGACGGCGTGGAGGTGGTGGCCGGCCTCCGGGGCTGGACGTCGGTGCCGATCGTCGTGCTGTCCGCACGCGACTCGCAGTGGGCGAAGGTCGACGTGCTCGACGCCGGCGCGGACGACTACGTGACCAAGCCGTTCGGCATGGACGAGCTCCTGGCCCGCATCCGCGCGGCCCTGCGCCGCGCGACCCCGTCGCCGGTGGAGCCCGTGGTGACGACCCCCGCGTTCACGGTGGACCTCGCGGCGCACCGCGTGACGCGCGACGGTGCCGTGGTGCGCCTGACCCCCACGGAGTGGCACGTGCTCGAGGTGCTGGTGCGCAACCCCGGCAAGCTCGTCTCGCAGCAGCAGCTGCTGCGCGAGGTGTGGGGCCCGGCTTACGACGAGCAGACCAACTACCTGCGGGTCTACCTGGCCCAGCTGCGGCGCAAGCTCGAGCCGACCCCGGCGCGGCCGCGCCACCTCGTCACCGAACCGGGCATCGGGTACCGCTTCGAGCCGTGATCTCTCGGCCGTCCGAAACGTCGTTCGCGGGCGCCGGAAGAAAGGAATTCCTGGGCCCATCGACCGCGGCCACCTCCGGGGCACGCCCGGACACTGGATCCATGGTCACCTGGGTCCGCCGCCACCACGAGGCCGTCGTCCTCGTCCTGTCGGTGCTGCTGCTCGCGGGCGGTGGCGCGGCCTGGTGGGCCGGCGCGCACCCCGCCGCCGACGGCATGTGGGTCGCCGGCACGCTCCTCGGGCTCGGCTTCGCGCTGGCGTCGACCATCGACGCGGCCCGCCACAAGCGGCCCACGGTCGACGTCATCGCGGTGCTCGCGCTCGGCGGCGCCCTGTGGGTGGGGGAGCCGCTCGCCGGCGCGATCATCACGCTCATGCTGGCCACGGGCCAGGTGCTCGACGAGCGCGCGGAGGCTCGCGCCCGGCGTGAGCTGAGCCTGCTCGTCGCGCGCGCGCCCCGCACGGCCCGCCGCCTCGTCGCGGACGGGCTCGTCGAGGTGCCGGTCGACGAGGTGGGGCTGGGCGACCACCTGCTGGTGCGCACGGGCGAGGTGGTGCCGGTGGACGGCCGGCTGCTCGTCCCGGGCACGTTCGACGAGTCGGCGCTCACGGGCGAGTCGGCGCCGGTGGACCGGCCGGCGGGCGACGACGTCCGCTCCGGCGTGGTGAGCGCGGGCGGCCCGGTCGAGATCGTCACGACCACCACCGCGCAGACCTCGACGTACGCGGGACTCGTGCGGCTCGTCGAGCAGGCCCAGGCCGGGTCGGCGCCGTTCGTGCGCGCGGCCGACCGGATGGCCATCCTCTTCGTGCCGCTGACGCTCGTGCTCGCCGCGGTCGGCTGGCTCGTCTCCGGCGACCCGGTGCGGGCCGTGGCCGTGCTCGTCGTCGCCACGCCGTGCCCGCTGCTCCTCGCCGCGCCGATCGCCCTGGTCTCGGGCCTGTCGCGCGCCGCGCGGCTCGGCGTCGTCGTCAAGGGCGGCGGCGCGCTCGAGCGGCTCGCCGACGGCCGCGTCATCGTCTTCGACAAGACCGGCACGCTCACGCGCGGGCGCCCGACGCTCACGGACGTCGTCGCCGCCTCCGGCGCGGACGCCGACGAGGCGCTCCGCCTGGCGGCCTCGCTCGACCAGGCCTCGGCGCACGTGCTCGCGGGACCGATCGTCACCGCGGCGACGGCGCGCGGGCTCGTCCTCGCGATGCCCGACGACGTGGTGGAGACGCACGGGCAGGGCGTGGCCGGCACCGTGGACGGCCGCGCCGTGCGGGTGGGGCGGCTCGACTGGATCGCCGGGCCGCACCCGGACCAGTGGGCGCGCCAGGTGCGTCGGCGCGCCGACATCGACGGCTCGCTCGCGGTGCTCGTCGAGGCGGACGGCGCCATCGCCGCCGCCCTCCTGCTGCACGACCCCATCCGGCCGGACGCGCCGCGCATGGTCCGGGCCCTGCGGGGCGCCGGCATCGAGCGCGTGGTGCTCGCGACCGGCGACCGCGCGGACGTCGCCGACATGGTGGGTCGCGTGGTGGGCGTGGACTCCGTGCTGGCCGACTGCGACCCGGCCGACAAGCTCCGCGCGCTGACGGCCGAGGCCCGCGTGGCGCCGACGGTCATGGTGGGCGACGGCATCAACGACGCGCCCGCGCTCGCGGCGGCCAGCGTCGGCGTGGCGCTCGCGGCACGGGGCGCCACCGCCTCGTCGGAGGCGGCCGACGTGGTGCTCACCGTGGACCGGGTCGACGCGCTCGCGGACGCGATCCTCGTCGCGCGCCGGTCGCGGCGGATCGCGCGGCAGGCGGTCGGGGTGGGCATGGGGCTGTCGCTCGTCGCGATGGGTGCCGCGGCCGCGGGGCTGCTGGCGCCTGCCGTGGGCGCGGCGCTGCAGGAGGTCATCGACGTGCTGGCGATCGGCGTCGCGCTGCGCGCAGTGCTGCCGGGCCGGCTCCACACGGTGGCCCTCGCGGCGGCGGACCGCCAGACCCTCGCGGGCCTGCGCGAGGAGCACGACTCGCTCGGTCCGCTCGTCGAGCGCGTGGGGCAGGTGGCCGACGCGCTCAGCACGCGCGAGACCGACCTTGCGGAGGCGCGGTCGCTGCTCACGGCGCTCGACGAGGAGCTGCTGCCGCACGAGCGCGCGGACGAGCAGGTGCTGCTGCCCCTCGTCGCCCGCGCGCTGGGCAGCACGGACGCCGTCGCAGCGCTGTCGCGCACCCACGCCGAGATCGAGCACCAGGTGGCGCGGCTGCACCGGCTGCTCGCCGGGATCGACGACGAGACGGCCGAGGGGGACGTCGCCGCGGAAGACGTCGTGGAGCTGCGACGGCTGCTCTACGGGCTGTACGCGATCCTGCGCCTGCACAACGCGCAGGAGGACGAGGGGGCGATGAGCCTGGCGTCGTCGTGACCGGTGCGCCCCTGGCGTCGCGCGGTCGGCGTCAGGCGGCGTCGGTGCGGCGCGGCAGGCCCACGAACATGGGGGTGCGGCGGCGGTAGTCGTCGTAGTCCGGGTGGCGCGACGCGGAGATCTGCTCGGTGAACCTCGTCGAGCCGACGAACAGGAGCGTGAGCGCCACCGCGCCCGCGACGGTCGGCAGCACGACGGTGCCGGCGGCGATCGCCGCGAACGCGAAGACGACCCACCACTGGGCCACCTCGCACACGTAGTTGGGGTGCCGGCTGACGCGGTAGAGCCCCGTGCGCAGCAACGCGCCCCCGGCGGCGCGGCCGGAGCGGTGGAACGCCCAGCGCTGCTGGTCCGCGACCGTCTCGCCGGCGAGCAGCGCCAGGAAGACGACGGTCGCCACGACGTCTGCCGGACCCAGGCCGCGCCCGTGCTGCGCGGCGGTCCACGCCGGGAGCGTGATGGCCAGCAGGATCGCGTTCTGGATCGCCGCGATGAACACCAGGTTGAGGAGCTGGAACTGCCACGCGCTCATGCGGGCGCGCAGCACCCGCCACCGGTAGTCCTCGCCGCCCGGGGCGTAGCCGCCTCGTCGGGCGAAGTTGAACGTGAGCCGCGCGCCCCAGAGCGTGACGAGCACGGCCATGAGCGTGACCCGCGCGTCGTCCGCGTGCGCCGCGAACACCCAGAGGTAGACCACCGGGACGATCGACCACACGCGGTCCACCCACGAGTACTCGCGCGTGACCACGGAGGCCAGCCAGCAGGCGGCCGTCACGGCGACGGCGATCCAGACGGTGACGGCGAGGGGGCTCACGGGTCAGCACCGTACGGCGCGGCGCACGGGCCGTTCACCCGCGCCACGCCGGGCGAAAATCCGGACAAACACGCACAAGGGGGTCGGAACGGGGCAGACTACGTCGTGTGAACCCGACACCCCCACCGGCCGCCGTCGCGGGCATGGTGGGTGCGGGCGAGGTGTCGGCCGTGGCGATCGCCGAGGCGAAGCGCCTGTGGTGGAAGGCGTGCTCGGACGGGTCGTCCGCCGCGCGTGTGCAGCGGCTGTACGAGGCGTACCGGGACCTCGTGATCAGGCAGGCCGCCGCGGCGGTGCGGGGGCCGTCGGCGCACGCGTCCTGAGGGCGGTCGCGCAGGGGCTGCCCTGGTGAGGTGCGGCTGGCGGCTGTGGTTGCGCCCGGGGGGTGTGGCCGGCTGCGGCCGCACTGAGCGGTCGGGTCCGCCTTGCGGTGTGCGGCTGCGGTGTGAGCTGCCCAGTGCGATGTGCAGCGGGTCCGTGGGCCGCGGTCTCCGCGCGGGGTGCGGCGTCTCTGTTCGCTGCCGCGTGGTCGCGGTGGTTCTCGGTCGTCGCGAACCGTCCACAGCCCGGGTGGCACGGCTGGCGTCCACAGGTATATCTGCAGGTCAGGGCGCTGTGAGGGTTGCCCCAGGCCTCGTCTTGCGCTAGGCTTCGAACACGCGTTCGAGGGCTTGGAAGGTGGCGACGATGACCGGGTCGGGGGTGCTTGACGGCGCGGCCACCGTGCGCCGCCCGTCCGAGACCCGAGGTCCTCTGGCGTCGAGCCCCGAGTCGTCGTCCTCGCCCTGCTCGCGGCCGTCGCCGACGTCGACCGCGCCGGTGGGACCGGCGGGATCGTGGGACGCGTCCGCGCTGGCGGGATCGTCGGAGGCACCCGGCGTGCCCGACTGGTGCGCGGACGTGGACCGGGCCACCCGGGCCCTGCTCGACGCGGCAGCGCAGGCCGAGGCGTGGGAGGGGCTGGCGCGTCAGGAGATGCTCGTCTGGGTGGCCCGGCATCGCGACGTCCTCGCCGTGCTCGAGGGTCGGGTGCTGACGGCCGAGCGTGACGCGGGGACCTGGGGCCTGCGGGGAGACCGGGACCTGGCGGGTTTCGTCGGCCGCACGTCGCGTGGGGGCCGTGGCGTCGGGACCGCCGCCGTCGGCCAGGCCGACACGCTGGCGGCCATGCCGACGGTGGCCGAGGCGCTCGTCGACGGGCGCCTGACCGGCGCGCACGTCGCCCAGATCACGCGGGCGACGCGGCAGTCGTCGGTGCTCGCGGCCGAGCTCGCGTCCGCCGACGGGCAGGAGCGGGTTGTCGAGCTCGCTCGGCGGCTGGACGGTGGCGAGTTCGGCAAGGCGTTGGCCGGGCTCTCGGCGTCGGTCGACCCGGCGACGCGGCAGCGCCAGCACGACGAGCAGCGCGCGGCGCGGAGCCTGGCCTGGACCCACACGCCCGGGGGGACGCTGCTCAGCGGTCGCCTGGACTCGGTGGCCGGGCGCCGGTTGGCGAAGGTCATCGACGCGCTCTGCCCTCGTCCCGCGGTGGACGACGACCGGTCGCGGCTGCAGCGGCAGGCCGACGCGCTCATGGTGCTCGTCGAGCGGGCCGAGACCGATCCAGGGACCACGCCCGGGGCGGTGGCTCCGGTGCAGGGGATCGTGACGTTCACGCAGGAGGCCTGGGCGGCGTTGCGTGCCGCGCGGCGGCCCGCGGGTGCCGGGGCCGCGGCGGTCCGCGGTGGTGCGGCGGTGACCGGTGCCGCATCGGCGCCCGGTGGTGCGACCGCGCTCGGTGGTGGCGCGACGGTGACCACCGGCGAGGCGGTGCCCGGTGGGGCGGCGGTGCGCGGAGCCGCGATCGAGGTCATGGACCGCCTGCGCGGTGCCGATGCGGTGACGGACGAGACGGGACAGGCCTGGCCGGCGAGCGAGATCGCTCGGGCGCTGTGCGACTGCTCCCTGACGTGGGCGATGGTGGGCACCCCGGCGGCGGAGCTGAACCTGGGGCGCCAGTCGCGGGTCTTCCGGCGGCAGCACTGGCTTGCTCTCCACGCGGCCGGGGTCACCGGCTGCTCGATCGCCGGGTGCGGCATGCCCCTGGCCTACTGCGAGCTGCACCACCTGGCGTGGTGGTCCCGCGACGGCGGCGGCACCGACCTGGCGAACTGTGCCGCGTACTGCTCGTTCCATCATCACGAGGTGCATCGCCTCGGCATCGTCACCAGCCGGCGGCCCGACGGTGCGCTCGTGCACCACCATCCCGACGGCCGGCCCTATGGCGGCGCGCCGCCGGGGGTGTCGGGGGACCCGGCGGTCGGGTCACTGTCGCGGTCGAGCGCGCCACCCTCGAGTGCCGCGTCGAGTGCTCCGCTGTCGAATGCGTCGCGGACGGAGGCGTCGCGATCGGATGCGCCGCCGCCAGCGGTGTCGCGGCTGGATGTGCTGCGGCCGGATGCGTCGGCCGATGCGCTGCGACCGGATGCGTCGTCGCGGCGGAATGGGCCACGGTCCGATGGATCACGGTCAGGTGCCGAGCTCGTCGACGATGTCCCCGTGCCCGGGCCCGGGCCCGTGCCCGTGCCCGTCCCCGTGCCCGTGGTCCAGGCGCGTCCGGACGGAGCGGGTGAGGAACCGCCGCCGCACGACCTGCTCGAGCTGCTGACCGGGTGACGGGCCCGTTTCGCCGCGCTCGCGAGGCGGTGAGGTGCGGCCGCCCGGCGCGATCGTCGTGGTTGGCGCGGGCCGCGTGCTCGACAGGGCCGGCGTGGGTGGCGCGATCGTCGGGTCTCAGGCCTGGGCGGCGGCGGCGCAGGACTCGCAGGTGCCGAAGAACTCGAGCGTGTGCTCGACGTCCGTGAAGCCGTGCTCGGCAGCGATCGAGCGGACGAGCGACTCGAGGTTCGGGCCCTGGACCTCCACGGTGCGCCCGCACGTGCGGCAGACGAGGTGGTGGTGGTGGCTGGAGGGGCGCGCGCACCGCCGGAACAGGGACTCTCCGGTGCCGGTGCGCAACGTGTCGACCTCGCCGGCCGTGGCCATCGCGCTGAGGGTTCGGTAGACCGTGGCGAGGCCGATGTCCTCGCCGCGCTGGGCGAGGAGCGCGTGGATCTGCTGCGCGCTCCGGAAGTCGCCGAGACCATCCAGGAGCGCGCCGATCGCCGTGCGCTGCCGTGTGACGCGCTGGCCGATCACTTCGAGGACACCTCCGGGACGGTCTGGCTGTGGGGCGCCCGAGCCGGGCCCCAGGGCGCGTCCGCCGTTCTCAGTTGCGCGCCACTAGATGAGAACGGTACTGCAGTTTGTCCCTGTTGCAAATGAGAACTACTCTCTGTAGCGACACCATCGCTCGTCAGAGGGGCTATCCGTGCTGTCGCACCCGTCTCGCGCCGACCGAACCTCCGCCGGTCCGACGTCCGCCGCAGCCTCGTCCGGTTCGACGCCCGCCGGGACCGCGCGGCGGTGGCGGCGCGTCGGCGTGGTGGCGGCCCTCGTCGGGCTCGTCGTGCCCCTCGCCGCGGCATGCTCGCCGCCGCCCAAGCCGGGGGAGACCGGGGGCCTGTCCGTCGTCGCCACCACCAACGTGTGGGGCGACGTCGTCAACCAGGTCGGCGGCAGCCTGGTGTCGGTGACGTCGTTCATCAACAGCCCGTCGGCCGACCCGCACTCCTACGAGGCGAACGCCCGCGACCAGCTCGCGGTGAAGAAGGCCGTGCTCGTCGTCGCGAACGGCGGCGGGTACGACGACTTCGTCGACACGATGGTGGCCAGCCTCAGCTCGCCGCCGCCCGTGATCCACGCGGTGACGGTCGCCAACACCGGCCAGGACAACGAGCACGTCTGGTACGACCTGCCGGGCGTGCGCGCGGTGGCCGACGAGATCGCGGTCAAGCTCGGCGCCGTCGACCCCGCGAACGCCGCGACCTTCAAGGCCAACGCGGAGGCGTTCGACGCGCAGGTGGCCGACCTCGAGAGCCAGGTCGCGGCCATCAAGCAGAAGGCGGGCGGGGCGGCGGTGGCGATCACCGAGTCCGTGCCCGTGTACCTGCTGGAGGCCGCGGGGCTGCAGAACCTCACGCCCACGGAGTTCTCGTCGGCCATCGAGAACGAGACCGACGTGCCGCCGGCGGTGCTCGCCAGCACGCTCGCCCTCTTCTCCGAGCACAAGGTGCGCGCCCTCGTCTACAACGAGCAGACCACCGGCCCGCAGACCGAGCAGGTGATGAACGCCGCCAAGGCCGCCGGGATCCCGGTGGTGCCCGTGTCGGAGACCCTGCCGTCCGGCATCGGCTACGTCGAGTGGATGCAGCGCACCATCACCGCGCTGCAGGAGGCCGTCGTCCGATGAGCCCGGTCCTCGAGCTGGCGGGCGCCTCGCTCGCCTACGGCGAGCGCGCCGTGTGGTCGGACGTGGACCTCACCGTCGACGCCGGCGAGTTCGTCACGGTGCTGGGACCCAACGGCTCCGGCAAGACGAGCCTCCTGCGGGCCGTGCTGGGTCAGGTCGCCCTGACCGGGGGCCGGATCGAGGTCCTGGGTCACCCGCCGCAGCGCGGCAGCCGGAGCGTCGGCTACGTGCCCCAGCAGCGCATCGTCGACCCGGCGACCCCGGTCCGGGCCCGTGACCTCGTGCGGTTCGGCGTCGACGGCGACCGGTGGGGCCCCGGCCACCACGACCGCCGCGCGCGGGTCGACGAGCTCCTGGCGGCGGTCGGCGCGAGCGAGTACGCGGACGTGCCGGTGGGCATGCTCTCCGGCGGCGAGCAGCAGCGCGTCCGGATCGCGCAGGCGCTCGCCTCGGACCCCGCGGTGCTGCTGTGCGACGAGCCGCTGCTGTCGCTCGACATCCGGCGCCAGCAGGAGGTGACGGCGCTCATCGACGCCACCCGGCACGCGACCGGGACCGCGGTGCTGTTCGTCACGCACGAGGTCAACCCCGTGCTGCCGTACACCGACCGCGTGCTGTACCTCGGCCCGGCCGGTCACGCGGTCGGCGCGCCGGACGTGGTGCTCACGTCCGAGCGGCTGAGCCGGTTGTTCGGCACGGCGGTCGAGGTGGTCAAGGCCCAGGGACGCATCCTCATCGTCGGCGACGACGGGCACGTCCACCACGTCGAGGAGGAGGACGAGTGAGGCTCCTGGCTCTCGCGACGGACGTGCCCTGGTGGCAGCGGATCGTCGACTTCACGGACTACGGCCAGCTGCTGCCACTGGTGCGCAACTCGCTGCTCGCCGGCGCGGTGCTCGCGCTCGTCGGCGGCCTGGTCGGGGTGTTCGTCATGCAGCGGGACCTCGCGTTCGCCGTGCACGGCGTGAGCGAGCTGTCGTTCGCCGGCGCCTCCGCGGCGCTGCTGTTCTCCGTCGACGTCACCGTCGGGGCCGTGGTCGGCTCGCTCGCAGCGGCCCTGGCCATCGGCCTCCTGGGCTCGCGGGCCCGGGACCGGAACTCGATCATCGGCGTGCTCATGCCGTTCGGGCTGGGCCTCGGGGTGCTCGCGCTCGCGCTCTACCCGGGCCGGGCTGCGAACAAGTTCGGGCTCCTGACCGGCCAGATCGTCGCGGTGGACGACTCCCGGGTCGGCGTCATGGCGGCCATCGCGGTCGTCGTCGTCGGCGGGCTCCTGGTGGTGTGGCGGCCGCTGACGTTCGCGAGCGTGGACCCGGACGTCGCGGCGGCGCGGGGCGTGCCCACCCGGACCCTGTCGCTCGTCTTCATGCTGCTGCTGGGGCTGGCCGTCGCGATGGCGGTGCAGGTGGTGGGGGCGCTGCTGGTGCTGTCCCTGCTCATCACGCCGGCCGCGGCCGCGACCAGGGTGTCCGCCTCGCCGGTGTGGGTACCGGTGCTCGCCGTGATCTTCGCCGAGGTCTCGGCGGTGGGCGGCATCCTCCTCGCGCTCGGGTCGAGCGTGCCGATCAGCCCCTACATCACGACGATCTCGTTCCTCATCTACCTGGTGTGCCGGGGGGTCGGGCGACGCCGCCGCCGGCAGGGCTGGGTGCGTCGAGCCGTCCCCTCAGCCGTCGGTGGCACCATCGCCGGGTGACCGAGGCACCCCAGAGCCGCCGCGCCGCCCGCCGGGCGGCCGAGTCGCCGGACAGCCGCCCGGCGACCGAGCTTCCGGCCGGCCCGTCGACGACCGGATGGCCGGATGGCCGCTCGACGAGCGCGTTGCCGGACGGTCGGTCGGTGACCGGATCGCCGGACGGCCGCTCGACGACCGAGTTTCCGGACGGTCGGTCGGCGACCGGTTCGCCGGACGGCCGCTCGACGACCGTGTGGCCGGAGGTTCACCGCGGCGCCCACCGGGCGGTCGAGCCGCCGGGCTCGCCGGACGACCGCTCGACGACCGGGTCACCGGGGGTCTCGGTGGCCGGGTCGCCAGAGGTCTCGGGGGCCGAGCCCCCGGAGATCTCCATGGCCGAGCCCCCCGAGGTCCACCGCGATGGCCGCCGGGTGCACCGCACGTCACGGGCGGGGCTGCTGGTCCTCCTCGTCGTCGTGCCGCTGGCGCTCGCGGCCTTCGTCGGCCTCGCGCTGACGTGGCCCCCGTCCGTCGCGGGCGTCGCGGCGTCGTCGGGACTCGTCGACGCCGGAGTGCACTACTACCGCGGCACGGTGGTGAGGTCCGACCTGGACACGTGCCAGGGCACGCAGGAGAACGTGCGCCCGGACGGGTCTGTGCCGGCCACCGTCCCGTGCCTGCAGGTGGTGGCGACGGTGACGCAGGGACCGTCCGCCGGCAAGACCGTCACGGTCCACCCGAGCACCGGCGTCAGCCTGGGCGACGTGCGCCCGGGCACCGCGGTGGTGCTCGAGGACTACCCGCCGACCGACGGCAGCGCCGAGGTGTGGGCGTTCTCGGACGTCGAGCGCACCCTGCCGCTGACCACGCTGGGCCTCGCGTTCGTCCTGGTGACGGCGGTCGTGGCGGGCTGGCGGGGGCTGCGCGCCATCGTCGGGCTCGTCGTCGCCCTCGTCGTGCTCTGGGTGTACGTCATCCCGGCGATCGTCGCGGGGGAGAACGCCGTGCTCGTGACCCTGTGCGCGGCGGTGGCGATCATGACCGTCGTCGGGTACGTCACCCACGGCTTCTCGCTGCGGACCTCAACCGCGCTGCTGGGCACGTTCGCCGGGCTCGGCATGGTGGCGGCCATCGGAGCGCTCGGCGTCTGGGCGGCCCGCATCAACCCCATCACCGGCGAGCAGGACTACCAGATCGCCGGCGTGCTCGGCAGCAACGGGGTGTCCTCGCTGCGCGGCATGTTCCTCGCAGGTGTGGTGCTCGCCGGGCTGGGCGTGCTCAACGACGTGACGATCACGCAGGTCTCGGCGGTGTGGGAGCTGCGCGCCGCGCGGCCGAGCGCGGGCTGGCGGTCGCTGTTCGCGGGTGGCATGCGGATCGGCCGCGACCACGTCGCGTCGACGATCTACACCATCGCCTTCGCGTACGTCGGGGCGTCCCTGCCGGTGCTGCTGCTGCTGCAGCTCTACGGCCTGCCGCTGCGCCAGACCCTCACGGGCGGGGCGTTCGCGCAGGAGATCGTCCGCACCCTGGCGGGATCGATCGGGCTGGTGCTCGCGATCCCGCTCACCACGGCCGTGGCGGCGGTCGTGGCGATCCGCTCGGACCCGGCTGCGCTGCGGATCCGCGGCGGCCACTCGCACGCGGTCGCCCCGGCGTGAGCCCCCGGCCGGCGCGAGCGGTGGGCCCGGTGCGTGCGGGCCGAACCCGCGGCCGGCGCGCCCGGCGGTGCGAACCCGTGCCGGAGAACCGGGCGTACGCGGTGTGAACCCGAGCGCGGCGTGGCCGGCGTGAACCCGTGCCCGGTGCGCCCGGCCTGAATCGATGCCCGGCGACCGGGCGCCTCTCCGGGCGAGGTCAGCCGCGCCGAGAAGGCCGGGCGAGCCGCGCTGCCCGGTAGCGCGCCCACGCCTCGGCGAGCGGCGGCACGACGATCCCGGTCGCCGCGCGGGTCCGGGCGCGCGTGACGACGACGCCGACGAGCGCGACGACGAGCGGGACGAACACCAGGGCGAGCGCCGCGCGGTAGTCCGCGAGGGTCGGGGTGCCGCCGTGCGTCCGCTGGTCGAGCACCACGCCCACGGCGAGCATGACGAGGACGCCGGCGACGAAGCCGCCCATGTTGGCGATGCCCTGCGCCGAGCCGGTGCGGTGCGGCGGGTTGGACGTCGCGGCGAAGTCCAGCCCGATGAGGGACGCCGGCCCGCCCACCGAGACGAGCGCGAGGAAGAGCGCGATCTGCCACACCGGCCGCGGCGAGGCCGGCAGCAGCACCAGCAGCCATCCCAGGCCGGTGCCGGCGGCGACCGCGAGCACGGCCCAGGAGCGGCGCACCGGGTGGCGCGCGGTGAACTCGCCGATGACGGGTCCCATGACGATGCCGACGACGACGTTGATGGTGAGCAGCCCGCCGGCCTGCCCGGGCGTGAGCCCCTGCCCCTGCACGAGGAACGGCACGCCCCACATGAGCACCACGACGTTGCCGCTGACGCCGCCGATCATGTGCGTCCAGAAGCCGAGCCAGGTCCCCGGGTGGCGCACCGTGGCGCCCAGCCCGGCGAGGCGGCTCGGCCCGGCGGCGGGCGCGGCGCCGTCCGGGGTGTCCTTCACTCCCAGGCGCACGACGAGCGAGGCGACCGCGCCGAGCACGACGAGCGAGCCGAACGCCCACGTCCAGCCCCACCGGTGGAGCACGAAGGTGAACGGGATCGCGGTGATGATCTGCCCGAGCTGGCCGGCGATGCCGGTGAGCTGGCTGAGCAGCGGCACCCGGCGCCGGTCGAACCACGTGGCCACCAGCCGCAGGGCCGAGACGAAGATCGCGGCGTCGCCGCTGCCGATGAGCACGCGCGCGGCGAGCGCCACGCCGACGTTGGGCGCGAACGTCATGACGAGCTGCCCGACGGCCATCGTCACGGAGCCGGCGGTCAGCGTGCGCCGCGGGCCCCAGCGGTCCACGGCCACGCCGACGGGGAGCTGCATGAGGGCGTAGGTGGCGAGCTGGATGACGACGAACAGCGAGAGGACCGTGGCGTCGACGTGGAACCGGCCGGCGGCGACGAGGCCGGCGACGCCGAACGACGAGCGGTGCACCACCGCGGCGATGTACGCGACGAGGCCGGCGCTCCACACCACCCAGGGGGTGGCCGGCCGGCGCGTGCCCACCGTCGCCTCGCCCACGTCCGCCTCTCGTCCCGCCCGCGCCTCGCGGACGGCCCCAGGGATCTTACGGGCCCCGACGAGCGCGGCTCGACCAGGTCACCGAGCGGACCGCGACGCCTCGCGGCCGACGACGACGGGGTCGCGACCTGCCGCGGGCGAGGGGATGCGGGTCGCGACATGCCGCGGGCAAGAACGAGGGAGGCAGTGACGCTCCGCGGACACGGCGGAGCGGGCCGCGCCAGGCCGCGGACTACGCGGGCCGGCCGCCGGTGCGCCGCGTGAGGGCGAGGACGACGCGCACGATCGTGTCGCGCACCACCGCGGGGTCGTAGCTCTGGCTGCCGCGGAGGATGGCCGAGCGCACGGAATCGTCGTACACCGCGCCGAGCAGCCGCACCGCGAGCGCGGGCTCGGCCGCCCACTCGCGGCCCGCGTGCTGGAGCGTGCGCTCCAGCATGGGCACGAGCGCGGCGTCGTACTCCTCGCGGTGCTCGAGGTAGATCTGGGCGAACGCCGGGTCACGCAGCGCGAGCAGCTGGAACTCCGCGTAGATGACCGCCCAGGCGTGGTCGTCGAACGGTCCGACGAGGAAGTCGAGCACCAGCCCGGCGATCGCGTCGGCGTCGAGGTCGACGTTCTCCAGGTGCGGCCGCAGCACGGTGAACTTCTCCTCGACGGCCGCCAGGCGCGCGCCGTCCTCCCGCTCCATGAGCGCGACGAAGAGCTCCTCCTTCGTCGTGAAGTTCGAGTAGAAGGCGCCTCGCGTGAAGCCGGCGCGCTCGACGATCTGCTCGACCGTGGAGGCGTGGACGCCCTGCTCGGCGAACACCTCGAACGCCGCGTCGAGGAGTCGCTCGCGGGTGGCGTGCCGTCGGGCCGTCGCCGGAGCGGTCGTGTCGACCACGGATGCGCCCCTTCCCTGGGAGCCGCCTGAGTTGGCGATACATCAGCGTATCGGATACGTTGGCGTATCGGATACATCGGTGTATCGGACTGACCGATCGTCTGCTGGTGTCTGGAGTCTCGTGTCCTCGATCCTCTACCGGCTCGGGCGCTGGGCGTTCCGGGCCCGGCGTCTGGTGCTCGCCCTGTGGCTCGCCGTGCTGGTGCTCGCCGGCGGCTCGGCCGCGCTCTTCTACCACGGGACGAGCGACGCGTTCAGCCTCCCGGGCACCGAGTCGGGCGCTGCTCTCGACCGGTTGAACCAGACGTTCCCCCAGGTCAGCGGCTCGAGCGCGCAGCTCGTCGTCGTCGCGCCGACGGGTGGTTCGGTCACCGACACGGCCATCAAGACCCCGGTCGAGGCCGCGGTCAAGGCGGCCGCCGCCGTGCCCGGCGTGACGGCCGTGACCGACCCGTTCGGCGGCCAGGTCTCCGGAGGCGTGTCCTCCGACGGCTCGGCCGCGCTCGTCACCATCCAGGTGGGCACGCAGGCGACCGACACGCCCGTGGCGCTCAAGGACGCGCTCGTCGGCATCGAGAGCACGCTCAAGTCCGCGCTCCCGGCGGGCTCCACCGCGGCGCTCGGCGGCGACCTCTACACCATCCAGGTGCCCGGCATGGGGGCCACGGAGGCCGTCGGCCTGGTGGTCGCCGTGGTCGTGCTGCTCGTGACGTTCGGCTCGTTCCTCGCGGCCGGCATGCCGCTGGTGACGGCGCTGCTGGGCGTGGGCGTCTCCACCGCGCTCATCTACGCGTCCACCGGGATCGTGTCGATCAACTCGACCACGCCGATGCTCGCGATCATGCTCGGCCTGGCCGTGGGGCTGGACTACACGCTGTTCATCGTCAACCGCCACCGCGCGCAGATGGCCAGCGCCATGAGCGCCGAGGAGTCGGCGGCCCGGGCGCTCGCCACCGCCGGGTCCGCGGTCGTGTTCGCGGGCCTCACCGTGATGATCGCGCTGGCCGGGCTGTTCGTCGCCAACATCCCCTTCCTCACCACCATGGGCATCGCGGCCGCGGCCGCGGTCGGCATCGCCGTCCTCATCGCGCTCACGCTGACGCCGGCCCTGCTGGGCTTCGCCGGCGAGCGCCTGCGCCCCCGGCGCCGGGCGGCGGCGCACCCGCGCCCGGAGGCCACGGGCGAGCCCGAGGTGGGGCTGGACGGCGGCGTCGTCACCGGCAACCGCTTCTTCCGCGCCTGGATCGGCGCGGTCACCAAGGTCCCCGCTCTGACGATCGTGCTCGTCGTCGGGCTCGTCGCGCTGCTCGCCTGGCCGGCCACCGGGCTGCGGCTGGCCCTGCCGGACGCCGGCAGCCAGCCCGCCGGCTCGCGCTCCCGCGTGACGTACGACCTCGTGGCGCAGCACTTCGGCCCCGGCCACAACGGCCCCCTGCTCGTCACCGGCACCATCGTCGGCTCCACGGACCCCATGGGCCTCATGGCCGACCTCAAGGCCGAGATCGCCACGCTGCCCGGTGTCGCGTCCGTGCCGCTCGCGACGCCGAACCAGGACGCGACCGTCGGCATCCTCCAGGTGATCCCGCAGGGCGGCCCGGACTCGCAGCAGACGGCGGACCTCGTGCGCGAGCTGCGCAGCCTCGAGCCGCACTTCAAGGCGAAGTACGGCGTGGACCTCGCGGTCACGGGCGTCACGGCCGCGCAGATCGACGTCTCCAGCCGGCTCGGCGGCGCGCTGATCCCGTTCGGCCTGCTCGTCGTCGGCCTCTCGTTCCTGCTGCTCACCATGGTGTTCCGGTCGCTGTGGGTGCCGCTCAAGGCGACCCTCGGCTACGTCTTCTCCGTGGTCGCGGCGTTCGGCGTGGTCGCCATGGTGTTCGAGCGCGGCTGGGGCGCCGGGCTGCTGGGCGTCGACCGCACCGGGCCGGTCATCAGCTTCCTGCCGATCATCCTCATGGGCGTCGTCTTCGGCCTGGCCATGGACTACGAGGTGTTCCTCGTCTCCCGCATGCGCGAGGACTACGTGCACCGCGGCGACGCGCGGCAGGCGGTGCGCACCGGCTTCCTCGCCTCCGGCAAGGTGGTCACCGCGGCCGCCGTCATCATGGTCGCGGTCTTCGCCTCCTTCATCCCGGAGGGGTCGATCTACATCAAGCCGATCGCGCTCGGGCTGGCGTCGGGCGTGTTCATCGACGCCTTCGTGGTCCGCATGACCCTCGTGCCCGCGGTGCTCCAGCTGCTGGGCGACCGGGCGTGGCACTTCCCCCGCGTCCTCGAGCGCGTGCTGCCGCGGTTCGACGTCGAGGGCGAGGGACTGGCCGCCGAGCTGCGGCTGGCCGACTGGCCGGAGCCGGGCTGCACCGACGCGATCGTGGGCGCCGGCCTCCGGCTGGACGCGCCGGACGGTTCGCCGCTGTTCCGCGACGTCGACGTGCGGGTGCCCTCCGGGGCCGTGCTCGTCGTCGCCGGCCCGCACCGCAGCGGCCGCACCGCGCTGCTGCTCACGCTGTCGGGCCGCGCGCACGCCGACGCGGGCATCCTCAAGGTCGCCGGCTTCGTCGCGCCCGTCCGGGACCCCGACATCCGGCGCCGCGTCGCCGTGGCCTCGCTCACGCGCCGCACCGACCCGGCCGGCGAGCTGCGGCAGGCGTTCGCCACGCGCGCGCCGATCGTCGTCGTCGACGACCTCGACGCGGTGAGCGACCCCGTGCTGCGCGCCGAGGTGCGCGACGAGCTGCGGCGCGCCTGGCGGCGGGCGCACGACGAGGGACGCGACCTCACGCTCGTCGCGTCCTGCCTCGATCCCGCGGCGCTCGACCCGCTGCTCCCGACCGGTGCACCGGTCACCACCCTCGACCTCGCCCGCGTGGAGGTGGCGTGATGTCCGACTTCCTCTCCGCCGTGCTGCACCCCACCCGCGCCCGCACCACGGGGCGGGCCGGCTGGGTGACCCTCGTGGGGCTCGTCCTCGTCCCGCTGCTCGTCGGCGGGTTGCTCGTGTGGGCGCTGTGGGAGCCGGACCAGCGGCTCTCCCGGATCGAGGCGGCCGTGGTCAACCTCGACCAGCCCGTCACGGTCAACGGGCAGACCGTGCCCCTGGGGCGTCAGCTCGCCGCCGGGCTCGTCACGTCGTCGGGCACGCTCGGCACGTCGGGCGCCTCGGCCACGCCGTCGGGCTCGGCCACGCCGTCGGGCTCGGCCACGTCGTCCGGCTCGGCCACGTCGCCCGGGGCTGCCGCGCCGTCCGCGGCCGCGACGGCCCCCGCGGGCACGTCGGCGAGCCCGGCCGCCACCGCGAGCCCGGCGTCCGGGGGCACCGCGGCGAGCGTCTCCGGCCACGACTCGACGACCAACTTCACCTGGGTGGTGACGAGCGCATCCGACGCCGCCGCGGGGCTGGCCGACGGCCGGTACGCGACCGTGGTGACGATCCCGGCGGGGTTCTCCGCCGCCGCCACCTCGGTGGGCACCGACCCGGCGAAGGCGCAGCAGGCCACCATCGACATCGCGACGTCCGACCGCTCGCGGCCCGTCGACGGCGCCGTGGCGCAGGCCGTGACCTCGACCGCGGTGCGCGTGCTGTCGTCGCAGCTGACGACGACGTACCTGCAGAACGTCTTCGTGGGCTTCGACACGCTCCACAGCAGCCTCCAGCAGGCCTCCGACGGGGCGGCCCGGCTCGCCAGCGGCGCCTCCGGGGTCTCCAGCGGCGCGACGTCGCTGTCCGGCGGGGCGTCGCAGCTGGCGTCCGGGCTCGGGCAGCTCGCCACGGGCGCGTCGTCGGCCTCGTCCGGCGCGTCGTCGCTCTCCTCGGGCGTCGGGCGCCTGGCCACGGGCGCCACGTCGCTCGCCGGGGGGCTGGACCAGCTCGCGGCCGGTGCGTCGTCGGCGGCGCAGCAGGCCCAGGCCGGCGTGCCGGGTGCCCAGCAGTTCGCCACCTCCCTCGGCACGTTCGCCGACGGGATCACCGGCGGCGCGACGCACACCGGTGGCCTCGCGCAGGGCACGGCGCAGCTGGCCACGGGCGCGACGGGCCTGCAGCAGGGCCTGGCCGGCTTCAGCCAGAAGGCCTCGGCGCTCGCGCAGCAGTGCGCGGCGTCCGTCTCGGGCGCGTGCACGGAGCTCGAGGCGTACCTCGACGCCGCAGGCACCCCCAACACCCCGGGCCCCGGCGTGGCGCCGAACCTCGCCTACCTCACGCAGGCCGCGGGCCAGGTCGCCACGGGTGCGACGGGCCTGGACCAGTCGGTGAACCAGGGCGGGAACGGCCAGCCGTCGCTGGTCTCGGGGGCGACGTCGCTCGCCGCCGCCGGGCAGCAGCTCGCCGCCGGGGCGTCCGCCTCGGCCACGGGCCTGGCACAGCTCGCCGCCGCCGCCCAGCAGTCGGCCGCGGGCGCGCACCAGATCGCGTCGGGTGCGCAGCAGTCCGCCGCCGGGGCGTCGTCGCTGGCGTCGGGCGTCTCGTCGCTCGCGTCGGGCGCGCGGCAGTCCTCGGACGGCGCGACCTCGCTCGCGGACGGCGCGACCAAGCTGGCCTCCGGTGCGAGCGACCTCGGCGGCGGCGCCACGTCGCTGGCCGGCGGGCTGGGAGGCGCGGTGGACAAGGTGCCCTCGTACTCCTCGGGCCAGGCGGACAAGCTCGCGCAGGTGGTGGCCGACCCCGTGGTCACGGCCGGGTCGGGCGCGTCCGGGCTCTTCGGCGGGTCCAGCGTGCCGTTCTTCCTCGTCGTGGCCCTGTGGCTGGGCGGGCTGGCGACGTTCGTCGTGCTCGGCGCCACGGCGCCGCGGGTGGTCGGCTCCACGCGGTCGTCGCTGCGGCTGGCCGTGACGTCGTTCGTCCCGGGCGCGCTCATCGGCGCGGTCCAGGGGCTCGCGCTCACGGCCGTCATGGCGGGCGCGCTCACGCTCTCGCCCGGGGGCTGGGTGGCGTTCGCGGCGCTCGCGGCGTTGACCGGCGTGGCGTTCGCGGCCGTCAACCAGGGGCTCGTCGCGGCGCTGGGCGGCACCGGCCGGTTCGTGTCGGTCGTCGTCGCGGTGGTCGGACTGGCGACGGCGGTCGTGTCGACCGTGCCGCGCCTGCTCGACGACCTCGCCGGCGTGCTGCCCATCACGCCGGCACGCGACGCGCTGCAGGGCGTCATCACGGGTGGCGGCGTCGGCGGTGCGGTGGCGCTGCTGGTGCTGTGGTCGGTGGTGGGTCTGGCGCTCACCACGGCGTCGGTCGCGCGGCGGCGCGTGGTCCCGGCCGGTCGGCTCGCCCGCTGGGAGCGCGCGGCCTGACGGCGGCGGGGGCTGCCCGGCAGGCCCGCCGGGGACCGCGCGGCCGACCGCGGCGCAGCACACCGGCGGCCGTCGTGCTGACGAGGCGCCGTCTCGAGGCCGCCCGACCCCCCGTCAGCACAGCCCGCACCCAACGGATTCCCAGGTCGTGCGCTCGTCGCCGGGACCCCCAGGGGTGCCGGGACGCGCCCATGCTGGACGTTTGACCAACAGGGGTCGTGGGGCGCAGACTTCCACCCGACGGTGCGCATCGCCTGCCCCCTGCGCGGTGCGCACCGTTTTCACGTCCGGAAGGGGCGGGCCCGATGGCCCGCCCCTTCTGCGTTCCCCTGCCGCGGGCCGTCCTGCGCCAGCGCGCACCCCGTGTGCCCGTGCTCACGGCGCCGCCCGCCGTACGGTTCGCGAGGGCCACGGCGTGCCACCGCGGAGCGGCGCGGGCCCCGGGCTACCGTGCCAGGCGTGACCGCTCCTGCCTCCGCCGCGGGTGCGGGGGCCGAGACGCCGGTCCCCGTCACCGGCTCCGACCACGACATCCCGCAGGTTGCCCTCGTCGACCCGCCCAGCCCGGCCGAGCTGGTCGAGGGGATGGTGGCGACCTGGCGGGCGGGCCTCGTGGAGGCCGCCGGCACCTCGACGCTCGCCGACGTCGACGAGCTGGGCGACGCGGTGCTCGACCTGTCCGCCGCGCACCCCTCCGGCCTGGCTCAGCTGTTCGCCGGGCGCCCGACGAGACTGTCGAGCCTGGTCCGTGAGGTTGGGGCCCAGGCCACCGCCCGCCGCCGGGCCCGCCAGGTCGCCGCGCGCGCCACGGTCTACACGCAGCAGTACGGCATCGCACCGACGTCGCTGGCCATCGGCATCGCGTCCTGGGTGGAGCGCACCGTGCCGGACGTGGCCACGGACGACGTGGCGGCGCTCGCGAGCGCGACCAAGGCCGTCCCGGCGACCGGCGGCGCGCTGCGGACCTCGGCGAGGAGCACGACGCGGGTCACCACGCAGGTCACCACGAAGGACACCGCGCGGGACGCCGCGAAGGGCGCCGCCCGCCCCGGGGCGGCCGGGGGTCCGGCGGCCGACGCGCTGCCCGAGCCGCGCGTGGTCCACGCCCCCGTGCTGCTGCGGCCGGTGACCCTCCGTGCGCGCGGCGCCGCGGAGGCCGACTACGAGCTCGCGCTCGAGCCGACGATCGAGGTCAACCCGGTGCTGGCCCGCGCGCTGCGCGCCCGCGGCGCCCTGCTCGACCCGGGCGCGGTGGCGCGCGCCACGTTCACCGACACCGGGTTCGACCCCAACGGCGCGCTGGCGCGGCTCGCGTCGCTCGGCTGGGCCGTCCTCGAGGACTTCCAGCTCACGGAGCGGGTCGTCGTCGGCACGTTCGTCCACCCCGGCCAGGTGATCGTCGACGACCTCGACGCGCTGGCCGGCGCGGTGGGCCGGCACGAGGTGCTCGCCGCGCTCGCGGGTGTGGAGGAGGCTCGCGACAGGCTGAGCCGCCCGCTGCCGCGGCCGCAGGTCGGCGACCGGGACCCGCAGCTCGACCGCGGCCTGGGCGACCTCGACCCGGCGCAGCAGCACCTGCTCGACGTGGTGGCCACCGGGGCCCACGTCTTCGTCGACGCCCCGGCGGGTGCCGACGTCACCGGCACGCTCGCGGCCCTCGTCGCCGACGCCGCCGCGGCCGGGCGCACCGTCCTGTACGTGCCCGGCCACCGCCGGGCCGCCGTCGCCCTCGCCGAGCGGCTCGAGCGCCTGGGCGCGGGCGACCTCCTGCTCGACGTGGCCCCCGAGGCCGGCTGGCGCTCGGCCGCCACGCGGCGCCTGCTCGCGGCGATGACGCTCGAGCCGCCGGTGGTCGACGACCGCTCGGTGGGCGAGCTGCAGCGCGCGCTCGTCGCGCACCGCGAGGCCCTGCGGGGCTACGTGCGTGGGCTGCACACGCCGCGCCAGCCGTGGGGCGTCTCCGCCTACGACGCGTTGCAGGAGCTCGCGCGCCTGACGTCCGCCCGCCCGACGCCGCGCACCACCGTGCGGCTGGATCCCGACGTCGCCCGCGTGCTCGACGCGCCCGGGCGGCAGCAGGCGGCCGCGGACCTGCTGCGCGCGGGGGAGCTCGGCGCGTACTCGCTGCGCCCGAGCGACACCCCCTGGTACGGCGCCGACCTGCGCACTCCCGCCGACGCCGCGACCGCGCTCGCGCGCGTCGAGCGCCTGCTCGGCACGCTGCCCGACGTCATGGCCCGCGCCGAGGCGGCCGTCGCCGACATCGGGCTCACGGTGCCGACGACGATCGCCGGCTGGGTGGCGCAGATGGGCCTGATCGACGAGGTGCGTGCCTCGCTCGACCTGTTCCAGCCCCTTGTGTTCGAGCGCACGGCGGCGGACCTCGTCGCCGCGACGGCGAGCAAGGCGTGGCGCGCGCAGCGGGGCATCGAGATGGGCCGGTTCGTGCGCCGGCGGCTGCGCAAGCAGGCGCGCGACATGGTGCGCCCCGGGCGGCCCGTGGCCGACCTGCACGGCGCGCTGCTCGACGTGCAGCGCCGCCGCGAGCTGTGGCAGGAGCACTGCCCTGGCGGCGGCTGGCCGCGCCTGCCGGACGGGCTCGAGGTGATGGAGGCCGACCTCGCGGCGGTGCGCACCGACCTGGACGCGCTCGACGAGGTGCTCGCGAGCACCCCCGAGGGCGCCGGCCTCGCGGGGTTGCCCGTGGCCGACCTCGTCGACCGCCTCACGCGCCTGCGCGCGGGCGCCGCCGCCCTCGAGACGCTGCCCAGCCGCACGGCGCTCGTGCGCCACCTGCGTGGCGCGGGGCTCGGCGCGCTGGTCGACGACCTGGCGGACCGCCGCGTCCCGCCGACGATGGCCGCGGCCGAGCTCGACCTCGCGTGGTGGAGCACGGTCTTCGAGCAGATCCTGGCGCTCGACCCGGCGCTCGCGGGGTACGACGGGGCGACGCTCGACGCCCTGTCCGCGCGGTACGCGCAGCTCGACCGGGCCCACGTCGCGGGGCTCGTCGGGCCCGTGCGCAGCGCCGCGATCAAGGCCATGGGCTCCACCATGCGGCAGCAGCGCGAGCAGGCCGAGGGGCTGTTCAGCGAGCTCATCGAGGAGCGGGTCACGTCGCTGCGCGACGTCATGGCGCGCTACCCGGACGTCGCGCGCCGGCTGCGGCCCATCATCGCCGCGAGCCCGATGCTCGTGCCGCAGGTGCTCCCCACGGCCCGCACGGTCGACCTCGTGGTGCTGGACGCCGCGACGCGCACGCCGGTCGAGGTCGTCGTGCCCGCCGTCGCCCGCGCGCGCCAGGTGGTCGTCGTCGGCGACGCGCGGTGCGCGTCGGGCAGCGCGGTCCGGGAGCTCGCCGAGGTGCTGCCGCACCTGGAGCTGCACGCCGACGCGAGCCGGCGCGACCCGTGGCTCACCGCCTTCCTCGTCGCCCACGGCTACGACGGCGCGCTGCGGCCGACGCCGCTGCCGTCGAGCGCGCCGCTCGTGCACCTCGAGCTCGTCGACGGCACCGGGCTGCCCGGCGTCGAGTCGGGGCTCGTGGACTCGACGCGCGAGGAGGTCGACCGCGTCGTCGAGCTGGTCCTCGAGCACGCGACGACCCATCCGGAGGAGTCGCTCGCGGTGGTCACCGCGACGGCCCGGCACGCCGACGCGGTGCGCGAGCAGGTGCTCGGCGAGGCGCGCGGCACGGCCGTGCTCGGCGCGCTGTTCGACGAGGGACGGGCCGACCCGTTCGTCGTCGTCGACCTCGCCTCGGTCGCGGGCCTGCGACGCGACGCGGTCATCCTCTCGCTCGGGCTCGGCCGCACGCCCCACCGGCGCGTGCTGCACTCCTTCGGGCCGGTCAGCACCCCCACCGGCGACGCCCTGCTGCTCGACGCGCTGGGGAGCGCGCAGCACCGGCTGACGGTCGTCTCGTGCTTCTCCGCCGGCGACGTGGACCACGCCCGCGTGCGGGGACGGGGGCCGGCGCTGCTGGTGGACCTGCTGGCGTTCGCCGAGCGTCGCGGTCGCGGCGATGCCGACCCGCTCGCCCCGGTCGACGCGCGGCCGCGCGAGCTCGCGCTCGGCGAGGCGCAGGGGCTCGGCGAGGGGGCCGTCGCTGAGGCGCCCGCCGGCGGTTCGGCCGCCCCGGCGGGCGAGGCACCCGCCGACGGGTCGGCCGCCATGGCGTCGGCCGCGACCGACGCGCCGTCCGCGGCTGAGACCGTTGGCGAGCCGGCCACGCCTGACGCGGAGGTCGCTGCGAGCCGCGCCCGGTCCGACGAGGCGGCGGACGACAGCGGCGCGGGCCGCGGCCCGGAGAGCGCCGACGGATCCGTCACTGACGGCGCGGCCACCCGCGGAGCCGCGACCGGCGCTGTCGCACCCGCCGGGGCCGTCACCGAGGCCACCGCACCCCGCGGACGGGGAACCGACGGCGCCGCAGCCGCCGGAGCAGTGACCGACGGCGCCGCAGCCGCCGGACCCCTCGTCGACGGCGTCGCACCCGGCGACGAGACCGCACCGTCGGCCGACGAGGAGTCCGCGCCGGCTCCCGAGCCCGACCGGCTCGTGCTCGACCTCGCCGAGCGGCTCTGGCGCCACGGCCTGGTGGTCGAGGTGGACCACGGGATCCCTGGTGGCGCCCGGATCCCGCTCGTCGTCGGCCACCCCGACGTGCCCGACCGCTACCTGGTCGCCGTGCTCACCGACGACCAGGCCTACGTCGACGAGCCGAGCATCCGGGTGCGCGACCGGCTCGTGCCGGAGCGGCTCGAGCGGCTCGGGTGGACCGTGCTGCGCGTGTGGTCGGCGGCCGCGTTCCTCGACCCGCAGGCCGAGGTGGACCGCATCCGCCGGGCCGTGCACGCGGCGCTGCCGGAGCGCGTCGAGCTGCCCGTGTCGCCGCGCCTGGCGCCTGTGGTGGACGACGAGTCCGACGGCTGGGCTGCCTCGGGCGCCGTGCCGGTGGTCGCGTCGGCACCCGTGCCGGTGGTGGCCATGGCGGTCGGCCGGCAGCAGAGCGCGGCCGAGGCTCCGCCGGCGGCGACGGGCGAGCTGCGCCCGGCGACCGACGGCCCGCAGGCCGCGTCCGACGGCGACCCGAGCGTGCCGATGACGGGCATGCTCGACGAGGTCGAGTACGACGTCGAACCCGCGGCGCCGGCGCACTCCGGCAGTGACGGCACTCGCCGCGGCGCGCCCACGCACGGCGGCACCGACCACGGCACCAGCGGCCACGACCACGCGCGCCACGACGACACAGGCCACGACGCCGACGACCATCGGACACCGCCCGCGGCGGGACGTGGCTCGTCATCGGCGGGCGCCGGCACGGCCCGCGCCGGCGGGGACGGCGACCTGCTCGGCTCGGGCGTGCTCGACCTCTCGGCGATCGTGCCGGAGAGCGACCTGCTGCTGCCGCGCCAGCAGCACGACCCCGACGCGCCCCGCGGGCCGATGAGCGCGCCCGTGCGGGTGTCCACGGGCGTCGTCCACAAGACGCCGAAGCCGCCGCGGACCGGCGAGGTCCAGCTGTCGCTGGCCGTGCCGGCGCGTCGGCGCCCGGACATCCGCAAGGGCCTGCCCATCGGCGCCTACAGCGACGACCAGATGGACGAGATGGCGGCGTGGCTCATGTCCGACGGCCAGGAGCGGACGCGCGACGAGCTCGCCGACGCGCTCCGCGCCGAGCTCGGGCTGACCCGGCGCACCCACCGCGTCGACACCGCCATCCGGGCGGCCGTCACGCGCGCGATGTCCTGAGCCCCGTCGTCTCGTCGTTTCGTCGTGTCGTCGCGCTCCGCGGGCGCTAGCGCGTCGGTGACCGTCGCCGCCACCTCGGTGGTCCGCCCGGTGGGCCACCGACGCGCCCGGTGGGCGCGGACGGCCAGCGGCGCGGTGCCATGATCGAGCCGTGACCGACGAGCAGGGCAGTCCCCACGCGCCGCGGCGCCGGCGCGCCGTGCGGCCGGCGGGCACGGTGGGGGGCGACGAGGCGAACCTCCGGTCGTCGCTGCCGCTGCCACCGCCCGACGAGAGCGCGTGGGGCCGTGCCTCGGGCCAGGGTCAGCGCCCGGAACCGGTGCGTCGGGCGCCCGACGACGAGGACGTCGGCTGGGGCGCCCGCTCCGACGACACCAACGACGACCGGCTCACCCGGGACCGCCCGCCGCACTGGTGAGTCGCGCGGCGAACCCGCGCCGTGGTCGGTGAACGGCCGCCTCGGCTGCGGCGTCCACCGGGTGCGGTTCGCGCCACGCTCGGCGGCTCCGCTCGCGCCGGGGGATCCCCTCGCGCGGGCCGCGCCGGCAGTCCGGCCTGCCCGGCAGCTCGGTTCGCGGCAGCGGAGCTGCTTGCGCCGGCTGCTCGGCCTGCACGACCGTTCGGCCCGCGCCGGCAGCTACTCGACGGGTCCCGGCGGGGTCGGCCGGTCGCCGGCCCGGCCCGCGGCCAGCAGGTCGCGGATCTCGCGCAGCAGCGCGACGTCCTCGGGCGGCGCCGCGGGGGCAGGCTCCTGCCCGCGGGCCCGCCGGCGGGCGAGCGCGTTGAGCGGCAGCACGATGAGGAAGTACACGGCGGCCGCGGTGATGACGAACTGCAGCACCGCGTTGAGCACGGCGCCCACCTTGATGGGCGAGATCGGGTGCGCGGGCGTGCTGGTCTGCCAGCTGTAGGGGCCGATCGCCCAGAGATCCGTGAGGTTGGGCTGCCCGAAGATCCAGCCGACGAGCGGGCTGATGAGGCTGTTCTGCAGCGACGAGACGATGCCGCTGAAGGCGGCGCCGATGACGACGCCGACCGCGAGCTCGACCGCGTTGCCGCGGGAGATGAACTCCTTGAAGCCCGCGAGCACCTTGCCCATGCCGGTGAGCCCGGCTCGCGCCTGATCGGCCAGGCGGTCGGGGCGGCGGGGATCAGGGGTGGCGGTCATGGAGGGGTCCTCTCGAGCGGATCGGGGGTCGTCGCGATCATGACACGAGCACCGCGAACAGGGCGCGGGAGAGGCCGGTTCCGGCGAGCGCGACGGCTTCGTCGGGCCGGACCGCGACGAGCAGGGGCGCGGCCGGCTCGCCCGACGAGCCGAGCGGCCCGCCCCCGCCGTCGGTCGGCGGCGACGGCAGCACCAGGGCGCCCCGGGCGAGGGTCACGCCGTCGCCGCCCTCCACCGGGGCGGCGAGCAGGTCCACCCGGTCACCCGGCGCGAGCACGGTGGTCAGGGCGTCGTCGGCGAGGTGCACCGCGGCGACCACCGTGCCGGGCGGCCCGGACAGGTCGGTCCCTGCGAACAGCGTGGGCACCAGCGGCATCCCGGCCGGGACGGGGACCGCCGCCGTGCGTCCGACGAGCGCGGCGCGTGCCTCGTCGGACGCCGCGGCCGCTGCCACCGCGAGCGTCCGGGGCACGGTGGCGACGCGGACGTCGGCGCCGGTCAGCGCCGCCCCGGCAGGCAGGTCACGCGTCGCGACCAGGACGTCCGTACCGCTGGGCGGGTGCGGGCGCAGCGCGTCCACGGTCGTGGCGACCGCGAGGCCGAGGCACACCGCGGCGACGACGAACCGCGAGCGCCAGGCCAGCACGCGCAGCCGGCGCCGCATCGGTGGTGCGACCCGCGGCAGCGGGGGCGGCAGGGCGGCGGCGGCACGGCGACTCACGGCGGCACCCTAGGCGGGGCGGCCCCGCCGGACGGGGTGCCCTCGGGACACAGACGAGCGGCGCGCGGGCTGGGGGCGGCTCAGTCGAGAATGATCAGGCGCTGGCGGCCTTCGCGCTGGACGTGCTCGTGGTCGACGGGGCACTGGGCGCCTTGCTCGGGGCGCTCGCCGAGGAGGCCGCGGGCGACGGCGTCGCGGCGGACGCCGCGGGCACCGTCGACTTCGACGACGAACGGGCGTCCGTGCGGTAGAAGCCGGAGCCCTTGAAGACCACGCCCACCGGCGAGAACACCTTGCGCAGCCGGCCGGAGCACTCCGGGCACACCGTCAGGGGGCTGTCGTCGAAGGACTGGTGCACGTCGAAGGAGTGGGCGCAGACCGTGCACGTGTAGGCGTAGGTGGGCACTGGATGGCCTCCCGGGTCGCATCGGAGTCACGCCGTACAGCGCCTGACTGGCACTCGGCATTCCCGAGTGCCAGATGGTACCCCGCGTGACTGAGGGGCCGCCCCCCGGTGTCAGCCCGTGGCCCGCCGAGCGGTGCGCGACGATGGGTCCATGCCGACCGCGGAGCGGGAGTCCGACCTGTCGCTGGAACGCCTCGTCTACTTCTCCGACGCCGTCTTCGCGATCGCCCTCACGCTGCTGGCGCTGGACCTGCCGGTGCCGTCGGGCGACTCGAACGCGGCGCTCTGGCGGTCGTTCGCCGGGCACCTGAACAACGAGTACCTGACGTTCCTCATCAGCTTCCTCGTGATCTCACGGTGCTGGATGCTGCATCACCGCTTCTTCGGCGGGGTGTCCACCGTGGACCGCCGGGTGGTCCAGCTCGACCTGGTCTACCTGCTGTGGATCGTGGTCCTGCCGTTCGCCACCCGGGTGCTCGGCGCGGACGGCCGCTACGCGTTCGGCACGATCCTGTACGCCGTCGTGGTCGCGCTCGTCGGGGCGACGTTCGCCCTCCTGGTGCGCGTGTGCCACCGGCACGGGTTGGTGACGGAGTCCGGGACGACGACGCGAGGGATCGGTCTCGGCAGCCTGGCGGTCACCGCGGTGTTCCTGCTCTCGGTCCCGCTGGCGTTCTGGAGCACCGACGCCGCCAAGTACTTCTGGCTCGTGCTGGCCGTGCTGCCGCTGCTCCTCGGCGCACGGCGGGCGCCGCGCGCGCGCCGGGAGGTCTGACCTCAGTCGCGGGCGGGCACCCGGAACCAGGTGACGCCGGCGGGCGTCGCCACCGCGTCGACGGCGCGGTCGTGCGGCGCACGTGGCAGCGGCTCCACTGCCGCGTCGTGCACCTCCTCGGCGTAGGTCAGCGCGACCACGGGCGTGCCGGGGCGGGCCAGGCGCAGTGCACGGTCGTACCAGCCGCCGCCCTGTCCCAGGCGTGTGCCGGCGGTGTCGACCGCCAGTGCCGGGATGAGCGCCACCTCGGCATCGGCGATGGCCTCGGCGCCGAGGGCCGGCCCGCCGGGCTCGGGCGGGCGCCCGGGCGCGCGCTCCTGCAGGTCGTCCGGCCCCGCGTACTCGGCCCAGTCGCGCTGCAGGCCGCTGCCCAGCACGGGGAGCAGCACCCGGATGCCGTGGGCCGCGAGGGCCTCGAGGAGCGGGCCGGTCATCGGCTCGCCCGGGCGGGCGGCGTAGGCGGACACGCACCGCGCCGCGGCGACCTGCGGCATCGCCAGCGTCACCTCGGCCAGCGCGCGGGCGTCGGCCTCGCGGGACCGGGCAGAGCGCTGCTGGCGGGCCTGCCGGATCCGGCTCCGCCACCGGTCCTTGAGCTCCTCGATCTCCTCCTCGTCGGGGACGTGGGGATGCTCGCGGGCGACGGTGCTCATGTCGACCAGTCTCACACCTGGGGGTGCCGGTCGGGCGTCTCGCCTGCTCCGAGCCGCGCGCCGTCCTCGACCGCACCGGGGCCGCCGGTCTGCTCGAGGGTGCACTCGCCGTGCACGGACACGCCGGCCCCGAACGTGACGTCGCCGACGACCTTCAGGCGCGTTGCCTCGCGGAGCGACGGCACGCCCGCGGGGAAGTGGGCGTCGAACGCGGCGATGGTCTGGAAGTGCGCCGGGTCGAGCTCGACGAGCGGCGCGGCCTCGACGGCGAGCTCCAGCGTGTCGTCGTCGTGCAGCGTGTACGCGTCGGAGCGCAGCAGCAGCAGGTCGTTCGTCGTCTTGACCGGCAGGAACCGCGAGCGGGGCACGACGATCGCCGTGGCGCCCTCGAACACCTCGATCGCCGCCCCCAGCGCGCACTCCAGCTGGATCACCGCGGGCGACGCCTTGTCCGAGGGGTCGACGTGCTTCTCGTTGCGGATGAGCGGCAGCCCGAGCACGCCGCCGCGTTCGACGAGCGTGTCGCGCAGCACCCGCAGGTCGAACCAGAGGTTGTTCGTGTGGAAGTACGGGTGGTGCTCGGTGTTCGTGAAGAAGTCCATCTCCTCCGGTGCGGTCTGCGCCGTGTCGCGCAGGATGAGCCGGCCGTCGGACGTCCGGACGGCGAGGTGCCCGCCCTTGCGGTCGGCGGCGGTCCGGCGGCACAGCTCGGCCGCGTAGGGGGCGCCGGAGGCGGCGAACCACCCGGCGATCCGCGCGTCGGGTGCCGCGCCGAGGTTGTCGGCGTTCGACGAGCAGGCGTACCGGAACCCGGCGTCCAGCAGGGCGTCCAGCACGCCCGAGGACAGCAGCGAAGGGTAGATGTCGCCGTGGCCGGGCGGGCACCACTCGAGGGTGGGGTCGGCGGGCCACGTGACGGGCGTCAGGTCGTCGGCCAGCAGCTTGGGCTCCTGGGACTGCAGGAAGTCCAGCGGCAGGCCGTCCACGGCCAGGTCCGGGTACGCCGCGAGGGCGGCGAGCGTGTCGTCGCGCGTGCGGAACGAGTCCATGAAGACCAGGGGTAGCCGCGCGCCCCACCGGCGCCGTGCCGCGCGCACCTGCCCGACGATGAGGTCGAGGAACGTGCGGCCGTCGCGCACCGGCAGGAGCGACTTGGCGGCGTGCATGCCCATGGACGTGCCGAGGCCGCCGTTGAGCTTGAGCACGACCGTGCGGGCCAGCGCCTCGCGCGCCTCGTCGTCGCCCACCTGCACCGCGTCCAGGCGCGGCGCGTCCAGCAACGGCGCGATGGAGTCCTCGCGGATGAGGCCCGTGGCGCCGGCCTCGAGCTGGCGGTAGTAGTGCTCGAACACGTCGATCGCGATACCGGCGAGACCCGCCGCGGCCATCTTCTCCCGCGCCAGGCGCAGCCCCTCGTCGCTCACGGCCCCCACGCTACCGACTCGTGCCGACACGGCCCGGGCCCCGCCAGGTGGCACGATGGCGGCTCGTGAGATCGGTGCAGGACCACCTGGCGGCCGTGCTGGCCGTGGCGGCCCCCGTGGCGCCCCTGGACGTGGTGCTCCACGACGCGATGGGCGCCGTCCTGGCGGAGGACGTCACGGCGGGCCTGGACGTGCCGGCGGTGGCCGTCGCCGCGCGCGACGGGTACGCCCTCGCGGCCGACGACGCCGCCGGCCTCGTCGTGCGGCTGCCGGTGGTGGACGACCTGCGGGCGGGTGCGCCGGCCGGCCTGCGCCTCGCACCCGGCCAGGCCGTGCGCGTCGCCTCCGGGGCGCCGCTGCCGCTCGGCGCGGACACCGTGGTGCCCGTCGAGGAGACCGACCGGGGCACCGCGACGGTCGCGATCGCCGGGCCGGTGCGGGCGGGCCAGTGGGTGCGCGGCGCCGGCGCGGACGTGCGGGGCGCGGACGTGGTGCTGCGCACCGGGACGCGGCTGGGTGCGCGCCAGCTGGCGCTGGCCGCGGCGATGGGCCGGGGCCGCCTGCGCGTGCACCCGACGCCCCGCGTGGTGCTGCTGTCGGTGGGCGACGAGCTCACCGAGCCGCCGACGAAGGGCGCACCCCGCGTGGGCGCGCACACGTACGAGGCCGACGGGCACGCGCTCGAGGCCGCCGTGCGCGACGCCGGGGCGGTGCCGGTGCGGGTGGGCATCGTGCCCGACGACCACGGCCGCCTGCGCGAGACGCTGGCCGACCAGCTGGTCCGGGCCGACCTCGTCGTGGTCACGGGCGGCCTGTCCGAGCTCGCGGGGGACACGGTCAAGGACGTGCTGGCCGGCGTCGGCGACGTGCGGCTGGACCAGGTGGCGATGATGCCGGGCCGTCGGCACGGGTTCGGCACGCTCGGCGCGGGGCTGGGCCGCGACCGTGACGTGCCCGTGTTCGCCCTGCCGGGGCACCCGGTGGCGGCGCAGGTGGCGTTCGAGGTGTTCGTGCGGCCGGCGCTGCGGGCGATGGCCGGCCACGTGGAGCTGTACCGGTCGTCGGTGGCCGCGACCGTGGACCTGGGCTGGGAGTCGCCGCCCGGCCTGCGCCAGTTCGTGCCCGCCAGCGTGCTCGGCACGCCCGACGAGGGGTACGTCGCGACGCCGCTGGGCGACCCGGCGGCGCCGTCGGTGACCGCGCTGGCGCAGGCGAACGCCCTGGTGGTGGTCAACGAGAAGACGACGCAGGTGCTCAGCGGCCAGACGCTGCACTGCCTGGTGCTGGAGGGATGAGGTCGATGGCGACCGGCTGGCCGGCGGTGCTCGCCGAGGGCAACGTCACGCTGCGTCCCCTGCGGCGTTCCGACGCCCACGCGTGGCTCGCGCTGCGCTCCGACTCCGCCGCGTGGCTGGAGCCGTGGGACGCGACGAGCCCGGTGCCCATGCTCGGGCCGCGGCCCACGTTCGGGCAGTTCGTCCGGTCCCTCGCGGCGCAGGCGCGCTCCGGCACGGCCCTGCCGTTCGCCATCGAGTACTGCGGCGAGCTCGCCGGCCAGCTCACCGTCAGCTCCATCACCTACGGATCGCTGCGCTCGGCGGCCGTGGGCTACTGGGTGGGGCGCCGGGTGGCCGGGCACGGCGTCACGCCCACGGCGGTCGCCCTGGTGGCCGACCACTGCTTCTTCGTCCTGGGGCTGCACCGGATCGAGGTGAACATCCGGCCGGAGAACGCGCCCTCGCTGCGGGTGGTGGAGAAGCTGCAGCTGCGCGACGAGGGGCTGCGCGAACGCTACCTGCACATCGCGGGGGAGTGGGCGGACCACCGGACGTTCGCCCTCACGGCCGAGGAGGTGCCCGACGGGCTCCTCGCCCGCTGGCGCCGCCTCCGCCCCGCCGTCACCTGAGCCCCCGCGCACCCGCTCGACGACGACCGGGGCGGCACTCCGGGGAAGCCGCGTGGCGACACGCCCACGCGCGTCACGGAGCGTGGTGAGGGACGCCCCTACCGTCGTCATGTGCCTCAGCTCGCAGCACCGGTGGCATTCGTGCTCGCCGGGCTGTGGCTGGCGTACCTGGTGCCGTACAAGCTGCGGCACCGGCAGCAGCTGCTCGAGTCGCGGGCCGACGACCGGTACTCCGAGGCGCTGCGCGTGGTCGCGGTGACCACGCGGGCGCCGAGGTCGCAGGTCCCGCGGGGCGGGCGGGTGGTGCGCCAGGTCGGCCCGGCGCACGCAGGAACGACGGGGCTCCTCACCCCGGGCAGAGGGCTGGTGGCCATGGTCACCAGCGGGACAGGAGGCGACACCGTGGACCGACCCCACGCCACCCCGGAGCGCATCACCGCCGAGGCCTCGCGCCGCGCCGCCCAGGCCCGGGCGGCCCGTGCCGCCGCCGCCGCTCGTCGTGCCGCCGCCGCCCGTCGTCGTGCCCTGCTCGCCGTCGTGCTGCTCATCGCCACCGCCGCGGGCTGGACCGCCGTCGGCCTGGTGCCCGCGGCGTCCGTGATCCTCGGCGTCGCGCCCAGCGCGCTGCTCGCGCTCGTCCTGGGCGCCGGGCGTCGCGCGGTGATCGCGGGCAAGCGGAACGACGAAGCCCTGGCCCGCCAGATCGCCGAGGCGGAGGAGGTCGCGGCGCGGCCCCGCTCGGGCGTGATCCGCACCGTCGCCCCGGCCGCCCCGGCGACGCCCACCAGCGGCGCCGTCCCCAGCGCGCCGGCCGTGACCGCACCCGTGCGAGCCTCCGCCAAGGGCAAGGCCACGCAGACGCCCAGCCGCTTCGCCACCGAGTCCCACTCCGCGCCCGTGGCCAAGGTCACCGGCCGCGCGGTGCGACCCAGCGACGCCAACACCGAGGTGTTCCGGGCCATCGTCGCCGACCGCGGCGAGAAGGGTGCCGCCGCGCGGCACGTCACCGGGCAGGTGCCCGTGGTGGCCGACGCCGCGCCGCCCGCAACGGCCGTCGCCGGCACGTCGTCGGTCGAGGCCGACGAGGCCGGGCACGACGCGTGGGCGCCCGTGCCGGTGCCGCGACCGACGTACACGACGAAGCCCGCGGCGCCCCGGCGCGAGCCGGTGCCTCTCGGCGAGGTTGAAGGCTCGACCACGGCCCGCGCGGCCGAGCCGCCGGCCTCCTCGTCGGACGTCGCGTCGGACGCAGAGGAGGCGCTCGTCACCCCGCAGCCGCCGGCCGAGGGAACCACGAGCATCGACCTCAACGCCGTGCTGGCCAAGCGCCGGGCCTCCGGCCTGTAGCCGGGTCGGGCGGTCAGGAGGCACCTGCTCGGGGTGCTAGTCTGATCGCCGCAGTTTGGGGCTGTGGCGCAGCTGGTAGCGCGTCTCGTTCGCAACGAGAAGGTCGCCGGTTCGAATCCGGTCAGCTCCACCACGTGGTTCACCGAACGCGACGAGGGTCGCTCCGAGGAGCGGCCCTCGTCCATGTCGGGCGGGGCCGCGCCCGACCGGTCAGAGCCCGGGTACGAGCAGCTCGTCGACCGGCGGCTCGCCGGCGGCGGAGCTGAAGAGCGTCAGGCCGCGCACCACGTCGGCGCGCTCGGCGGGCGACAGCTGCGTGACGACCGAGCGGATCTCCTCGCGGCGCCGGTCGGTGGCGTCGCGCACCAGCCGCCGGCCCTCGTCGGTGAGGTCGACGAGCACCTCGCGCCGGCTGTCGGGGTTCTCGCGGCGGGTGATCCAGCCGCCGGCCTCCATCTTGTCGAGCGAGCGCGTGAAGGTGGAGGGCACGGCGTCCATGCGGGCGGCGAGGGTGCTGGTGCGCAGCGGGCCGTCCGTGGAGAGGATGACGAGCACCCGGAACTGGGGTGGCGTCACGTGCTCGAGCGCGCTGGAGACGGAGCGTGCGACCACGCCGAGGAGGGCGCGTGACGCGGTGAGCGTCGCATCCACCGCCGCAGAGATCGAGCCCGCGGACCCGGCGTTCGTCATGTCCACCCCCAGCCAATTCGCATGTAAGCATGCAATAGTTGCATCATTGCACGCATGTCGTCCTCGTCGTCGTCCTGGCTGCGCAGCTCCCGCTTCGGCCTGTTCACGCTAGCAGTGGCCATCGGAGCCGGTTCGGGCCTCGCGGCCGTCGGCTTCCGCTACCTCATCTCGCTGGTGACCTGGCTGGTCACGGGCCAGGGCGAGTTCGGGCAGGACGGTCGCGTGGCCAGCTCCCACATGCCGTGGCTCGGCATGGCCTTCTACGTGGTCATCCCCGTGATCGGCGGCCTCGTCTACGGGCCGGTGGTCTACCGGTACGCCCGCGAGGCGCGCGGCCACGGCGTGCCCGAGGTCATGGTCGCGGTCGCGGAGAACGGCGGCCGGATGCGGCCGCGGGTGGCGGCGATCAAGGCGATGGCCTCGGCGGTCAACATCGGCACCGGTGGCAGCGTCGGGCGCGAGGGGCCGATCGTGCAGATCGGCTCGGCCCTGGCCTCGTCGCTGGGCCAGTGGGTGCGGGTGCCCGAGTCGCGCCTGCGGATCCTCGTCGCGTGCGGCGCCGGCGGCGCCATCGGCGCGACCTTCAACGCGCCCATCGCCGGCGTGTTCTTCGGCGTCGAGATCATCCTGCGGGACATGTCGGGCGACGCCCTGTTCGCCGTCATGCTGTCCTCGATGCTCGCGGACGCCGTGGCCCGCCCCATCCTGGGCAACCAGCCCTTCCTGTCCCAGTTCCCGCACGGGATCACGCTGCACAGCCCCTCGGACTACATGCTCGTCGCGGTCCTCGCCGTGCTGTCGGCCTTCGTCGGCCAGTTCTTCCGGGCCGCCCTGTACTGGATCGAGGAGGTCTGCGACCGCCTGTGGGGCACCCGGCCCGAGTGGGCCCGTCCCGTCGTCGGCGGCGTCGCGGTCGGCCTGCTGCTGCTGGTGGTGCCGCAGATGTACGGCGTGGGCTACCCGGTGATGTTCAAGGCGTTGGCGGGCAACTACGCGACGTGGTTCGTGCTGGTGCTGCTGCTGGCCAAGATCCTCGCCACCAGCCTCACCCTGGGCGTCGGCGGCTCGGGCGGCGTGTTCGCGCCGTCCCTGTTCATCGGGCTCATGACCGGCGTGCTCTACGGGGCGCTGGTGAGCCACATGTTCGGCGCGGCCGCGGGCGACCCGGCGCTGTACGCCGCGGTCGGCATGGCGGGCGTGTTCGGCTCGTCCACCCGCGCCCCGCTGACCGCGCTGGCCAGCGTCGTGGAGATGACGGGCGACTACTCCATCACGCTGTCGATCATGCTCACCGTGGCGATCGCCACGCTCATCTCGCGGCGCGTCAGCTACGGCACCATCTACACCACCAAGCTGCTGCGCCGCGGCCAGGACATCGACCGCACCGCGCCGTGGCGCTCCTTCCTCGAGCTGCGCGCCGACGAGGCCATGGACACCGCCTCACCGCCCATCCAGGTGCCGGCCGCCGGCCCCACCGAGCCGGCGGAGGAGGTCGTGCTCGGTGCGCGCGTGGTCGAGCGGCGGGCGCCGCGACCGGTGTTCGCCTCGGAGTCGCTCACGGAGGTGCTGCGCCACCTGGAGGTGCACGGCGACGAGGTGATCCCCGTGCTGGGCGACGAGGCCGACCGCGTGGTCGGCTGGGTGACCGGGACGAGCGTGCTGCGCACGGTCGCACGTCAGCTGTCGCTGCGCCCGCAGCAGTCCGACGGCACGGGCGACGGGCGCAGCCCGCTGCCGGCCCACGAGGTGCTCGCGGTCGCCGTCGCGGAGGGGTCGGGGCTGGCCGGCGCCCGGCTGGGCGAGGTGCCGTGGCCCGAGGGCTACGTCCCGGTCGGCTACACGCGCGGCAAGCGCCGCGGCGAGCCCCTGCCGGACGTCATCCTGCACGCCGGCGACCGCGTGGAGCTGCTGGCGCGCAAGTCCTGACAGCGGGGCCGACAGCGGCCACGCCACGGGCCTGCCGCCCGGACCTCCCGCCGCCGGTCGCCCAGCTGCGTGTCAGGGCTGCTCGGCCCGTGCGTCGTGCTCGGCCATGGCGCGCAGGCGCTCGTTGTAGGCGACGAGCTCGGCGTCGTGGTCGCGCTCGGCCTTCCGGTCGTAGCGGCGGGCGGCGCGGTCGTCGTCGCGCGCCCACTGGACCGCGACGAGGAGCGCGGCGACGAGCACCGGGAACTCGCCGGCGCCCCAGGCGATGGCGCCGCCCATCTGCTGGTCGGCCAGCCAGGTGGCCGGGGTGCCGACGCCCAGCGCCGCCCACCAGGTGGGTGCCAGCAGCTGCGTGCCGGACATGACGGCCACGCCGAAGAACGCGTGGAACACCATGGTGGCCAGGAGCGTGATGAGCCGGATCGGGTACGGCGCGCGGTTGGTCCCGGGGTCCGTCCCCACGAGCACCCAGAAGAAGAGGTAGCCCGCGAGCAGGAAGTGGACCTGCATGAGCAGGTGACCGGGGTGCTCGAACAGCGCGTAGGAGAACCAGCCGGTGAAGTAGAACGCGACGAGGCTGCCCGCGAAGATGGTGCCCGCCACCGGCGGCCGCGAGAGCACCCGCAGGTAGCGCGACTGCAGCACCAGCAGCAGCCACTCGCGCGGGCCGCGCGAGCCGTCGTCCCGCGGCGGCAGCGCGCGCAGGGCCAGCAGCGTGGGCGAGCCCAGCACCAGGGGCAACGGCACGTACATCATCAGCGCCATGTGCTCGATCATGTGCGTGGAGAAGTGCACGGACTCGTACACCCCGGGGCCGCCGCTCGTCGCGTAGGCGAGCAGCAGGCAGCCGACGAGCCAGGAGAGGGTGCGGCCCACGGGCCAGGCGTCGCCCCGCGCCCGCAGCCGGCGCACGCCCGCGAGGTAGACGAACGCGCCGATCGCCGCGACGGCGAGGAACAGCCAGTCCGGGTGGAACCGGACCAGCAGGTTGACCAGGCTGACGGGCGGCGGGTACGCGAACCCGAGGAGCGCGTGCCGCTCGTCGTACACCACCGGCGCCTGCGACACCGGCGGGGCCGAGCGCGACAGCGCCACCGAGGCGCCCAGCGCCACGGCCATGACGACGAGCTCGCCGAGCGCCAGCCGCGTGAACCGGCGCTCGCCGCCCTCGTCGTCGAGCCGGGGCACGATCCGGCGCCGCTGGGACCAGCCGGCCACGCCGAGCGCGAGCAGCGCGACCACCTTGACCGACAGCAGCCGCCCGTAGGCGGAGCCGACGAGGTCCGCCGGCGAGTGCAGCCGGAGCGAGGCGTTGATGACGCCGGAGTACACCGCGCCCGCGTAGCACCAGCCGGCGAGCGCGGAGTAGCGCGCGACGACCGACGACATGTGGCCGCGCAGGCGGCGCCGCAGCAGCACCACGCCCGCGAGGCCGCCCACCCAGACCGTCACGGAGACCAGGTGGATCCCCATGGCGTTGACCGCGTTCGCGTGCTCGTCGGACCCCGCCGCGTGGCCCGAGAGCGCCAGCGGCGCGAGCGCGGCCAGCGCCAGGACGGCCGCCACGCCCACCCGGGTCACCCGCCGGGCGCCGAGGCTGACGACCATCGCGGCGAGGGCCAGCAGCGCGGACAGCGACAGGTACTGCCCCAGCTGGATGCGCGTCGCGTAGAACCACACCTGGGTCGCCATGCCCGGCGCCGAGAGCGGCTCCCCGATGGTGCTGGCGGCCGAGAGGATCACGACCGAGAACCCGGCGGCGGCCCACACCGCCGCGCTGCGCGCCGCCCAGCGGGCCGCGACCCACTGCGAGTAGGAGACCGCGCCGGGCACCTCGCGCTGCCCCGGCAGCACGCCGGCGGCCAGCACCAGCAGGCCGATGGTGAGCGCGGCGACGAGGTCGTGCAGCGCCCGGACGACGGGCAGGCCGTAGCGGACGAAGGTGCCGGGGTCGCCGAGCACCAGCACGTCGGCCGCACCCGTGCTCACCAGGCCGAGCACGCACGCGCCCACCGCGACCGGCACGCAGGCGAGGAGCACCTGCTGCGTGCCGGTCAGGGTGGGCAGCTCGAAGCCCCTCGGTGCTTCGTCGTCGCTCATGCTCGTGGCCTCGCCGTCGCTCACGTCCGTGGCTTCGTCGCGATCGTCGCACGCCGCCGGCGCAGCGCGAGCCAGCCCAGCCCGGCGACCACCAGGGCCGCCACGGCGATGCCGATGCCGACGGCGGGCGAGCCGGACCCGCTGCCCGAGGCGGTCGCGGGCGCGGCGGTCGCCTGGTCGAGCGGGTGCTGCCGCGCGCGGCTCGTCGCCTGCGCCGCGGTGAAGTGGAACGAGCCGCTGACCGGGTGCCCGTCGGCCGAGGTCACGCGCCACACCACGGTGTACGTGCCCGCCGGCAGGGTGCCGGCGATCGGCTGCTGGACCGTGCTGTCCACCAGGCGTGCCGCGCCGTCGTCGACGTTCGTGCCGTCGGGGGCGGTGACGACGAGCGCGGTGCCCAGCGCCAGCGCCGGCTGGTCGAACGTCAGCACCACCGAGGTGGGTGCGGTCGTCACGCTCGCGCCGTCCGCGGGGGTGGTCGACTGGAGCGAGTCGTGCGCCGCGGCCGCGGTGGCGGGCAGCACGACGAGCGCGGCGGCGGCCACCAGCGCCGCGAGCCACCGCCCTCGCCGGGCGCTCACCGGGCCGCCCCCGCGGTGGGCCGGCGCCGCAGCAGGGCGCCGACCGCGAGCAGCAGGGCGGCGGCGCCGAGCACCAGGCCGGACCCGGCCAGCGCGCGCGCCGTGCCGTCGGAGGCGGCGGAGCCGGACCCGGCCGAGCCGGTGGTCGAGGCGGTGGTGTCGGCCGCCGGGGTGACGGTGAACGCCGGCGCGGGGTGCTCCGGCTCGGTGGCCCCGGTCTGGACCTGGTCCCAGTGGACCACCGTGCCGTCGGAGTATGTCTGCGTGGTGGGGAACACCAGCGCGGTCCCGGCCGCGGGCAGCGGGCCGGCCGAGATCTCGAACTCCTGGAACTGGTGCTGGCCGATCGCCGCGGCGGGGTCGGTGGCGGTCCACGTGATGGTGGCGGGAGCCTTGGTGATCGTCGTGCCGTCGACCACGGCCGGCGTGGGCAGCGGGGCCTCCACCACGGACACGGTCCAGCCCGCGACGGGCCGGGCCGAGACGGCGATCAGGGGTGTCGCCGTGGGCATGGTCAGGGTGACGGCCGTGGTCGACGCGGTGTCGGACTCGTTCGGCACGCGGAAGGTCAGGGTCGTGGTGGCGCCCGCCGCGCTCGAGCCGGGGGTGACCGGCACGTGCGCGACGGCGGCCGTCACGGGGACGACGACGAGCGCGACGGCGGCGGCGCCGGTGGCGACCGCGCGGGTCAGCCGGTGGGTCCGCGGGTGGGCAGGGGTGTGCTGGGGGTGCATGACGTGCTCCTCGTGAGGTTCGTGGGTGGGGGCGCTGCGCACGGACCGGCGGCGCGCGGCGACGCCCGACCCGTGCGTGCCGCAGGCGTGCGGCCGCCGGCCCCTGGGGGCGGCGAGGGTCCACCGCGCGGGCGGCGGAGCGGACGGCTCGCGACGGGACGCGGTGGGCAAGGTCAGGCGAGCGCCGTGCCGAGGCCGGCGGGCGCCCGAGGGGGGCCGCGGCGGGTCGCCTGCGCTCGCAGGTGCAGCGCGCCGGTCACCACACCCGCGCGCCACGGCGTCGTGCCGCGCGGCCGGGGCCCGACGAGGGGCCGGGCCGGCGCCAGGCACGCGGTGAGCTCGTCGGCCCACCACCGCGCCAGGCGCCGCGCGCCGCCGACGACGAGCGCGGTGGCCAGGGTGGCGACCGCGTGGAAGGCGAGCATGGCGGCGTCGCCGGTCCCCGGCCGCGCAGGCCCGGCGGCGCAGTGCATCACCATGGTGGCCGCGCCGTGGCCGGCGTGACCGGCATGGCCCGCGAGGGTCACCGCCGTGGCGCCCGCGCCGGGCGGCGCGCAGCCCATGAGCACGGAGAACGCGGCGTGCAGGCCCGCCTGGCCGGCCGCGAGGAACGCCCCGGCGGTGACCGGGTGCAGCCGACGGCCGGATGCCCACACGCCCGCCGGGAGGAGCAGGAGGGCCAGGCCACCGAGCATCCCGACCGGCGGCAGGTGCCCGCCGCCGAGCCGGTGCGCCACGGCCGAGAGGCCGACGGTCAGCGCGGCCAGGCAGGCGCCGCGCAGCAGGCGCGCAGCTCCCGGCTCGGGCGGCGACGACACGGCGCCACCGTACCGCCGGGTGGGACCAAGGTCCCAAGTGGTGGCGGGGCGCGACGCCGTCGGCCGGCGCGGCGTCAGGCGTCGCGGTGCAGGTAGGTGATGAGCTCGGACCGCTTGTGGATGCTGAGCTTCCCGTAGATGTGCTGTACGTGGGTGTTGACCGTGTAGGGGGAGATGAAGAGCTTCTCGGCCACCGCCGACGCGCTGTACCCCTGGCCGATGAGGCCCATGATCTCCCGCTCGCGGTCGGACAGCCGGAACTCCTCGGCGACCGCGTTGATGATCGCCACCAGCTCGGACTCCGCCTGCGGGCTGCGGGTGAGCTCCTCGATCCGGTACTCCTGCCGCACCATCGTGATGAGCAGGAAGGCCATGAGCACCACGAGGACCACGAACGTCGGGCGCACCAGCGCGGCGTGCCACGCCGGGACGCTCTCGTACGTGAGCGCCAGGCCGTTGCCCGCGCAGATGCCGAACCGGATGGCGCTCCCCGACAGGGCGTAGGCGGTGGCGGGCGGCGCGTACCCGCGCTGCGTGAGCACGCCCATGTACATGGTGAGCAGCACCTCGAACACCGACGAGATCGCGAGAGCGAGGAGGAACGCGACGGCGTCGAGCCGGTCGTCGGCCAGGTAGAGCACGCACGAGACGAGGGCGGCCAGCAGCAGCCACGGGTACACCCGGTACGGCGAGCGGCGTGGCCCGGGCCGGCGCTGCAGCAGCGCGAACACCAGCACGAGCGCGGCGCCGATGAGGATGCCGTAGGTGAAGGCGTCCTGGATCGCCCCGAGCGCGCCCCAGGGGACGATGGCGACCGTGTAGTAGAGGACCGCCGACGCCGCGAACGAGATGACCGTGACCGTGACCATGGTGCGGGTGCCCTCGGTGGCTGCCTTGGCCGGGAGCAGCCGCGGGTAGGTGCGGTCGGGCAGCGCCCGCACGTTGGCCCGCAGCAGCAGGCCCGACAGCAGGGGCAGCAGGCAGACGAACGCCGGCGCGAACCACCCGGGCGCCAGGTAGGTCACCGCGACGGCCGCGAACAGGAACCCGCCGTAGGTGGGGGCCACGCGCCCGAGCGTGAACCGCGCGTTCTGGCACGCGAACCGCTCGCCCCACAGCACCCACAGCACGCCCGCGCTCGCGCCGACGACGAAGGCGGAGACGTACGCCAGCCACGGCGCGGGCAGCACCATGCCGACCGACGTCAGCACCGCGGTGCCGGCGGCACCCAACGCGGCGGTGGGCCACACGATGGCCGCGCTCGCCTCGAGGTGGCGCCGGCGGCCCAGCCGCCAGGCGAGCAGCAGCGGCACCAGACCCGCGGCGGCGAGCGCGACGAGCCAGGCGAACGTGATCCGATCGTCGAGCAGGAACGTGGTGGGGAACGCGCTGGGCACGAACCAGAGGCAGTAGTGCCACGCGAGCACCGCAGCGAGCCCGAGGTACTTGAGCCGGGTCCCCAGGACGACCCGCGTCAGCGTGCCGGTCGTCGTCCCCACCGTGCCCGTGGTCGCACCCAGGGTCGCGCCGCGTCGAGCCGTGCCCATGACCTCTTCTCCAGCCGCGGTCCGCCGTCCGGGAGCCGAGGCAGGACGCGGAGGTGGTCGAGCTCCCCTGCAGCGGCCCGGATCCGGGCACCCGACTGCCTCAGTAGTGTGCCAGCGACGAGGTGTGAAGACCATCACAAGAAGGTGATGAGCCGCCTCCACAAACTCATGGACTCGTGGTTCACGACCATCTGGGGATGCCCGGCGAGGGCGCCGGGCCCGGCGGCTCGGCCAGAGTGACCGCGGGGCGCCCAGCCCCCATCACCCACCCCGCCGCTCGCGGATCGGGGCGCAACCACCTCGAAGGAGTTTCGATGGCGAACTCGACGAGTGGGGAGAAGACCTACGCCGACCTCAGCTCGGGCCGGCGCTGGCTGATCCTCATCATCGCGAGCATGGGCAGCTCGATCATCTACGCCCCCGCGTACCTCAAGGCGGTGTTCTACGACCCGCTGCAGAAGGCGCTCGGCGTCACGAACACGCAGCTGGGCCAGGTGTTCAGCGCCTACGCGATCACCGCACTGATCTGCTACCTGCCGTCGGGCATCATCGCCGACAAGGTCCGCATGCGGACGCTCGCGTCGGTCGGCTTCATCTCCACGGCCGTCCTGACGTTCGTCTACGCGATGCTGCCGAGCATCGGGATGCTCTACGCCGTCTTCGTCCTCATGGGCATCACGACGATCCTCATCTGGTGGGGCGTGCGCTACAAGCTCGTCCGGCTCGTCTCCAAGGAGGACGAGTACCCGAAGCGGATCGGCGTCTCGTACGGCATCTACGGCGTCGCCGGCCTGCTCATCGGCCTGGTGTCGACGGCGATCGTCGCGGCCGTCGGCGAGAACCTCGGCCTCGGCGTCTCGATCTACCTCTACTTCCTCGCCGGCGTCATCCTCGTGCTCGGCATCCTCTCGGCGCTGTTCATCCCGAAGTTCGCGGGTGAGATCAAGACCGAGGGCGGGTTCAGCCTGGTCGAGTTCGTGCAGGCGTTCCGCAGCCCGGTGGTCTGGATCGCGGCCGTGTCGCTCTTCTTCGTGTACTTCTTCTACACGGGCGTGACGTACACGACGCCGTACATGACCGGCATCCTCGGCGTGTCCCTGGCCGCGGCGACCGTCGTGGCGAACATCCGCAACTACGGCATCACGCTGCTGTCCGGACCGGCCTTCGGGTGGGTCGCCAACCGGTTCAAGCCGTCGATCGTCATCGCGGCCGGCTCGGTCGTCTTCATCGTCGCGCTCCTCGCGATGATGCTGCTGCCGACGACCGCGGCCGTCATGGTCATCGCCTGCGTCCTCGTCGTGCTCCTCGGCTTCATCGCCAACGGCGCCTTCAGCGTCGTGTCCGCGCAGCTGACCGAGGGCAAGGTGCCGCTGGGCTACTTCGGCGCGGCGACCGGCCTGCTGTCGATCATCGGCTTCCTGCCCGACACGTTCTCCAGCACGTGGTTCGGCTCGATCATGGACGCCCAGACCGACGCCGCCGGCAACGTCCAGGCGGGCGCCTACCACCAGATCTTCTGGATCCTCATCGCGTCCGCGGTGCTCGCCGCGATCGCGTCGCTCGGGCTGTACCTGTACCTGCGCAGGTCCCGGGCCGCGGCGCGGGACGAGGTCGCCGTGGCGGCCACCGCAGCGGTGTAGGGCGGCTCGCGGTGCCTGCACGGAACACGCTGCCGGTCCTCGACCGGATCTCCGACCAGATGCGCGCGGTCCTCGCCACGTCCGCCGACCTGGCGCCGGACGCGTACGCGACCGACGCGGGCCTCGAGCAGCTGCGCGCGGCCTACGGCGTCGAGCGGAGGTTCTGGAACGAGGGCGGGCCCACCATGGCCGAGACGATCGACACGACCGTCGCGACCGCGCACGGGCAGGTGGCAGTCCGCTGCCACCTGCCCCGCACGGGCGGTGGGCTGCCGGCGGTGGTCTACGTCCACGGTGGCGGGTTCGTGCTGGGCAACCTCGACACGCACGACCGGATCATGCGGGCGCTCGCCCACGAGTCCGGCGCGGCGGTGGTCGGGATCGACTACGCGCTGTCGCCGGAGGCGAGGTTCCCCGTCGGGATCGAGCAGTGTGCCGCCCTCGCGCGGCACCTGCTCGGCTCCGGCGAGGAGTACGGGATCGACGGGACGCGGCTGGCGTTCGCGGGGGACAGCGGCGGGGCCGGCATGAGCCTGGCCACGACGCTGCTGCTCCGCGACCAGGCCGACGCCGGCGAGCCGCCGGTCGCGGTGGCCGGGCTGACCCTGTTCTACGGGCTGTACGGGCTGCGCGACTCCGCCTCGCGGCGCCTGCTCGGCGGTCCCTGGGACGGGCTGACCGCCGAGGACCTCGACTACTACCTCGGCTGCTACCTCGCCGACCCGTCGGACGCGGCGAGCCCGTACGTCGACTGCCTCGGCGCCGACCTGAGCCGGGGCGTGCCCCCGACGTTCCTCGTCTCGGCTCGCCTCGACCCGCTGCACGACGACAGCGCGGCCCTGGCCGCGATGCTCCACGAGCACCACGTGATCTGCCACCACGAGGAGTTCGACGGCGTGCTGCACGGCTTCCTGCACAACTCACGCATGCTCGACGCCGCCGTCGTCGCGCTGCAGCACGGTGGCGCCTTCCTGCGGCGCGCGCTCGACGACCGGAACTAGCAAGGAGACAGTGAATGGACCTCACGCTCAACGACGAGCAGCAGCTGCTGGTCGAGAACGTCCGCGAGCTCATGCAGCGGGAGAACTGGGAAGCCTATTTCGCCGAGTGCGACAAGAACCACCAGTACCCGCAGCGCTGGGTGAAGGCCCTCTGCGACCTCGGCTTCGACCTCATCATGCTGCCCGAGGATCACGGCGGCCTGGACCTCGGCCTGGTCACGCTCACCGCGGTGTACGAGGAGCTGGGCCGCTGGGGCGCGCCGACGTACGTGCTGTACCAGCTGCCGTGCTTCGACACGATCCTGCGTGAGGGCACGCCCGAGCAGGTCGAGAAGGTCCTGGCCTACGTCGGCACCGGCCAGCAGATCTGGAACTCCGCGTGCACCGAGCCGGGCGCCGGCTCGGACGTCGGCAGCCTGCAGACCACGTACACGCGGCGCGACGGGAAGATCTACCTCAACGGGCACAAGACGTTCATCACGTCGTCGATGCACGTGCCGTACCTCGTGATCATGGCCCGCAACGCCGACCAGCCGGACCAGTTCACCGAGTTCTTCGTCGACATGTCCCTGCCGGGCATCACCAAGGAGCCCCTGGACAAGCTCGGCCTGCGGATGGACTCCTGCTCCGACATCTACCTCACCGATGTCGAGCTCGAGGAGAAGGACGTCTTCGGCACCGAGGGCAACGGCTTCCGGCGCGGCATCGCCGACTTCGACTTCGAGCGGTTCCTCGTCGCGGCCTGCGACTACGGCACGGCGCTGTGCGCGTTCGAGGACGCGGCGCGGTATGCGAACCAGCGGGTCCAGTTCGGCAAGCCCATCGGCCGGTTCCAGCTCAACCAGCTCAAGTTCGCCGAGATGGCCATCAGGCTCGACGCGATGCGGAGCATGCTGTTCGAGGCGGCGTGGCACCACGACACCGACGGCATGACCTCGGCCGCCGCCGCGATGTGCAAGTACTACTGCGCCAAGGCCTCGTTCGCCGTCGTCGACGACGCCATGCAGGTGCTGGGCGGCGTCGCGGTCGCGGGTGACCACCGCATCCAGCGCATCTGGCGCGACCTGCGGGTGGACCGGGTCAGCGGCGGGACCGACGAGATGATGATCCTCACCCTCGCCAAGGGTGTCCTGCGGCAGTACCAGGCATGAGCGGCGAGGCGACCGTCATGACCATCCCAGACCTCAAGCCGCACTTCGGCGTGCTCGACGACGTCCGCGTCGTCTACTCGGCGATGGAGCTGGCCGTCCCCAAGGCCGCCAGCCTCATGGCCGACTGGGGGGCCGACGTCACCTGGCTCGAGAACACCGGCGCCGGCGACACCATCCGCGACACCCCGTGGATCAAGGAGGCCGAGCGCCGCAACCAGCGCTCGGTCGCGCTCGACTTCTTCTCGGAGGAGGGCCGCGAGGTCCTGCTGCGGATGCTCGGCCAGGCCGACGTCTTCATCGAGTCGAGCAAGGGCGGAACCTGGGCCAAGCGCGGCCTGACCGACGAGGTCCTGCGCCGGGACAACCCCGAGCTCGTCGTCGTGCACGTGTCGGGCTTCGGCCAGACCGGCCTGCCCGAGATGGTGACGCGCGCCGCGTACGACCTCACGGTCATGGCGTACTCGGGCTACATGAGCCAGAACGGCACGCCCGAGCAGCCGATGAACCCGGGGCCGTACGCGGGCGACTACTTCAACTCGCTCATGATCCTGGGCTCGACGCTCGCGGCCCTGCACCGGGTGGACCGCACGGGCGCCGGCGAGTCGATCGACGTCGCGATGTACGAGACGTTGCTGTCGATCGGCCAGTACTACCTCGTCGACTACCTCAACGCCGGCATCGTCTGGCCGCGGCCCGGGCCGCGGAACCAGAACCTCTGCGCCATCGGCGAGTACCGCTGCAGCGACGGCTTCATCGGGCTGTGCGTCTACGGCGTCCCGCAGAACAAGTACCTGCTCGAGACCATCGGGCTCGGCCACCTGTGGGGCTCGGGCGACTACCCGGAGGACTGCAGCGCGCTGTGGCTGTCCAGCTCGCACGCCGGCGAGATCGAGGCGGCGCTCGAGGCCTGGCTCGCGACGCGCACGGTCGCGGAGGTCGAGCAGGACTTCTCCGCGCACCGGATCGCAGCCCAGAAGGTCATGGAGTTCACCGACCTCGTCGCCGAGCCGCACCTGGAGGCGCGGGGGGTGTGGCAGGACTGGCAGGCCGCCGACGGCCGCACCTTCAAGGGCCTCGGCGTCTTCCCGAAGTTCGGCCGGGACCCCGGTCAGGTGTGGCGCCCGATGCCCGAGCAGGGCTACGACACGGCCGCCGTCCTGAGCCGGCTCGGGTACTCGCCCGACGAGATCGCGGCGCTGGCCGAGGCCGGCACGGTCAAGATCGTGGAGGTGGAGGCATGAAGATCGTCGCCTGCCTCAAGGCCGCTCCGGAGGCCGAGGACATCGGCACCCGTCCCGACCGCACGCTCGACCTCGACAGGGCCGCGTGGAAGATCGGCACCTACGACCTCAGCGCGATCGAGGCGGCGAGGGTGCTCGCCGACGAGACCGGCGGGGTGGCGGTCGGCCTCTCGGTCGGCGGCCCGGCCCTGGCCGGCTCGAAGCTCCGCAAGGACGCGCTGTCCCGCGGCCTCGACGAGCTCGTCGTCGCGTCCGACGAGGGCCTGGCCGACCTCGACACGTTCCAGACGGCCAGCGTGCTGCGGGACGCCCTCGCCGGCATCGACGGCGTGGACCTGGTCCTCGTCGGCGCGGGCTCGTCGGACGTCTACGCGCAGCAGCTGGGCAACGAGCTGGGCGCGCTCCTGGGCGTCGCCACGCTCAACGGGGTGAACAAGATCACCCCGGTCGGTGACCACCTGGTCGTCGAGCGGTCGCTCGAGGACGCCGTCCAGGTGGTCGAGGTCGCGCTGCCGGCCGTGCTGAGCCTGACGTCGGGCATCAACACCCCGCGCATCCCCGGCATGCGGGACGTGCTGGCCGCCGGCAAGCGGCCGACGACGGAGCTGTCGGGCCTGGCGGCCCCCGCCGCGTCGACCGACCGGACGTCGCTGCTCGCGGTCGAGCAGGTCGAGCGTGCGCACCGCGTCGTCGACGGGGACACCGCCGACGTCGTCGCGCAGCTCGTCGACTACCTGAACTCTGTGGGAGGTGCCCGATGAGCCTGGGGAACGCCTGGGTGGTCCTGCCCAGCCCGACCGCGGCGGCCGGGCTCGCGCTCGCCGCGCGGGGGTTGGCCGACGAGGTGGACGCCGTGGTGGTGGGCGCGGATGCCGCGCTGCCGGGCGCCGACCTCACGGTCGCCGTGCCCGCGCCGCCCCAGGGCGCCCTGGCCGAGGGCTACGCGGCCTCGATCGCGGAGCTGCTGCGGGCCCGCGGTGCGCAGGTCGTCCTGCTCGGCGCGGACGTCGCGTCCCGGCTGCTGGCCGGCCTCGTCGCGGCGCGGCTGGGGACCAGCGCGCTGACGGTGCAGGGCGTCGCCGTCGAGGGCGGCGGCCTCGTCGTCTCGCGGACCGCCTACGCCGGCCTGGCGACCACGAGCGAGCGCGCGACCGGCTCGCCGGCGGTGCTCGTCGTCGCCCCCGGGGTGCTGCCCGCGCGGGAGGTGGCCGGGGCGGGCCGTGTCGAGCACGTCGACCTGGCGCCCGCGCCGGACGGCCTGCGCGTCGTCGAGGTGCGTCCCAAGGCCGGTGAGCCCGTCAACCTGGCCGCGGCGACGCGCGTCGTCGGGGTCGGCCGTGGGTTCGCCGCCGAGGCGGACCTGCGGTTGGCCCGCGAGCTGGCAAAGGCGCTCGGTGCCGAGCTCGCATGCAGTCGCCCGATCGCCGAGGGCCTCGGGTGGCTGCCGACCGAGCGGTACGTCGGGGTCTCCGGGGCGACGATCCGGCCCGAGCTCTACGTGGCCGTGGGCATCTCCGGCCAAGTGCAGCACATGGTGGGCGTCAACCAGGCCAAGGTGATCGTCGCGATCAACCGGGACAAGAACGCGCCCGTGCTCGGCCAGGCCGACCTCGGCGTGGTCGGCGACCTGTACGACGTGCTGCCCGCGCTCACGACCGCCCTGGCGCGCTAGGCGTCCGGACCCGACCGTGAACGACATCGCCACCGGCCAGAGCGTGGGCTCGGTCTGGGCCGCCACGGTCCGGACCGATGGCGACCGTCCGTTCCTCGTCTGGCTCGGCGCCGACGGCGCGCGCCAGGAGTTCTCGTACCGCCAGTTCGACGAGCGGATCAACCGGGCCGCGAACGCCCTCGCCACCCTCGGCGTGGGCGTTCGCGACCTGGTCGCGGTGCAGCTGCGGAACAGCCCCGACGTCGTGGCGTACCTGTTCGCGCTGGCCAGGCTCGGCGCCGTCACCGTGCCGATCGCGCTGTGCGCCGGCACGGCCGAGGTGGCCCGGGTGGCGGCGTCCTGCCGGCCGGCCTGGACGATCGTGGACGCCTCCTGCGCACACGCCCATCGCGAGCTGCGCCGTGGCACCCCGGTGGCCACCCCGCTGCTCGTCGTGGGCGGCACCGGGCCCGACGACGACGCGGTCGACCTCGACGCGGCGTGCGCGAGCGCGTCGCCGCTGGCCCCCACCGCGGCGCCGGTGGACTCCGGCGCGCTCGCGGAGCTGCTCTACACCTCGGGGACCACCGCGGAGCCGAAGGGCGTCATGGTCACCCAGGCGAACCTCGTGTTCTCCGGCCACTACGGGGTGTGGGAGACCGGCCTGCGACCGGACGACCGGCTGTTCACGCCGATGCCGGCCTGCCACTCGAACTTCCAGATGGCGGCCCTCATGCCCGTCGTCGTCGCGGGCGCCTGCCTCGTCCTCGCGGAGGCCTACTCGGCCAGCCGCTTCTGGCGGCAGGTGCGCGAGAGCGACGCCACCGTCATCCAGATCATCTCGATGATCGTGCGCACCCTGCTGCTCCAGCCGGCGGACCCGCGGGACGCGGAGAACCGGGTGCGGGAGGCCCTGTTCTTCATGGGGCTCAGCGACGCCGAGAAGGACGCGTTCGAGCGGCGGTTCGGTGTCCGGCTGCTCAACACCTACGGGTCCACCGAGTCGATCGGCTGGGCGCTGACCGACCCGCCCGTGGGGGAGCGGCGGTGGCCGTCGGTCGGCCGGCCCGGCCTCGGGTACGAGGTGGGCATCTTCGGCTCCGGCGGGCACGAGCTGCCGGTCGGCCAGGTCGGCGAGATCCGGATCAAGGGCACGCCGGGCACCTCGATCATGGCCGGCTACTACGGGAACCCGGCCGAGACCCAGCGCGTCCTGCTGCCGGGTGGCTGGCTGCGCACGCACGACCTGGGGTACCGCGACGCCGACGGCTGGTTCTACTACGTCGGGCGCGACCGCGACGTCATCAAGCGGTCCGGCGAGAACATCTCGACCGCCGAGGTCGAGCAGGTCCTCACGGCCCACCCCGAGATCGCCGAGGCGGCCGTCGTCGGCGTGCCCGACCCGATCCGCGACGAGGCCGTCAAGGCGTTCGTGCGCCGCGCGCCCGGGTCGGCCCTCTCCGCCCAGGCCGTCGTCGACCACTGCCGGCACCAGCTCATCGAGTTCAAGGTGCCGAGCGAGGTCGAGTTCGTCGACGACTTCCCGCGGACTCCCAGCATGAAGATCGAGAAGCGGCTGCTGCGCCAGGCGATCCCTGCCACGCCGCGTCACAACGAAGTGGAGAGGTAGATGGCACCGATCAACCGCATCAGGACCGAGATGGTGGGTCAGAGCTTCGGCCCGTTCGTCCGCGACTACACGTTCCGGGACCTCGAGCTGTTCGCCCTCGGCTGCGGTGCCGGGATCGACGGCAGGAACGACCTGCAGTACCTCGACGAGCACGACGAGCGGGACCCGCGCCTCGCGGTGCTGCCGATGTTCGGGGCGATGCTCATCGTCGACTCCGAGGTGACCCGGACCATCGACTACGGCTACAACTACGCCGGCTCGCTGCACTGGGGCTTCGACCTGCGCATCCACCAGCCGATCACGAAGATGTCCGGGCACCTGGAGACCACGGTGCGGCTCGCGGGCCTGTTCGACCGCGGCGAGGGCAAGGGCCTGCTCGCCCAGCACGTCGGCGACACGTACGACGAGGAGGGCAACCTCCTGCTCACCAACGAGAGCTGGGACTGCCTGATCTACGACGGCGGCTGGGGCGGCCCGGCGGCGCCGAAGGACGTCGTGGACATGCCCGACCGCGCCCCCGACCGCGAGGTCGTCGAGACGATCCCCGAGAACCAGGCGCTGCTCTACCGGCTGTCCGGCGACTACCACCCGCAGCACATCGACTGGGACTACGCGGCGGCCAACGGTGAGCCCCGGCCGATCCTGCACGCCATCAGCTACGCCGGCGTGGTGATGCGGCACGCGGTCGCCGAGTTCATGCCGGGCGAGCCGGAGCGGCTCACCCGGTTCAAGACCCGGATCACCTCGCCCGTGCACCCCGGCTCGACGCTCACCACGCAGCTGTGGCAGGTCGGGGACCACGAGCTGCGGTTCCGCCTGGTCGACACCGACGCGCCCGAGGCGAAGCCGCACCTGAACTGGGGCATCGTCGAGTGGAGGTAGCACCGGCGGGCGAGCGCGCCCAGCGGACCATCGACGACGTCGAGATGAGCCCGTTCCTGCGGAAGGTCGTGCTCTTCTCCAGCGGCGGGTCGTTCCTCGACGGGTACGCCCTGTCGATCATCGGCGTGGCGCTGGTGCAGCTCGGCCCCGCGCTCGGGCTCACCGCGACCGACCAGGCCATGATCGGCGCGGCCTCGCTGGCGGGCATCTTCGTCGGCTCGATCCTCGCCGGCCGGCTGACCGACGGCCTCGGGCGCCGCACGATGTTCATCCTGGACGTCACGGCGATCGGGGTGACGTCGCTCGCCTCGGTCTTCGTCGCCTCGCCGTGGCAGCTCATCGTGCTGCGCCTGCTGCTGGGCTTCTTCGTCGGCGCGGACTACCCGATCGCCACGTCGCTCATCACGGAGTTCGTGCCGCGGCGGGCGCGGGCCACGGGCATGGGCGTGGTGTCGATCGCGTGGTACGTCGGGGCCACCGCGGCGGCGTTCGTCGGGTTCGCGCTCGTCGACGTCGCCTCCGGCTGGCGCTGGATGCTCGGCAGCGCGGCGCTGCCGTGCCTCTTCCTGCTCGTCGGCCGGCGCGACATCCCCGAGTCCCCGCGGTGGCTGGCCCGCCGGGGCCGCATCGAGGCGGCACGCGCCACCGTGCACCGGGTCTACGGCGAGGACGTCGAGCTGGACGACGAGCAGCCGGTGACGACCCGGTTCGCGGCGGTGTTCCGTGCGGGCTACGCCCGCCGGGTCGTCTACCTGGGCGTGCTCATCCTGTGCCAGGTGGTGCCGATGTACGCGATGTACACGTTCGGACCGCAGATCCTCGAGGCGTTCGGGCTGGGCTCGGACCGGATGTCGATCCTCGGCGAGGCGCTCATCAGCGTCTTCTTCATCGTCGGGAGCGTCCCGGCGATGTTCTGGCTGAACTCGCTCGGGCGCCGGCCGCTGCTCGTCGGCAGCCTGGCGCTCATGGCGGTGGGCCTGCTCGTCCCCGGGGTGGCGCCCGCGGCACCGGCGGCGGTGGTCGTCGTCGCGTTCGCGGTCTACGCCTTCTTCTCCGGCGGCCCGGGCATCCTGCAGTGGCTGTACCCGAACGAGCTGTTCCCGACCGAGGTCCGCGCCACCGCGGTCGGAGTGGCCATCGCGATCAGCCGCATCGGCGTCGTCATCTCCACGTACGGCCTGCCGCTGTTCCTGGCGGCGTTCGGCATCGGCCCGACGATGCTCGTGGGCGCCGGGTTGCTCGTCGTCGCCCTCGTCTGGTCGGTCGTCGACGCGCCAGAGACCCGGCACCTGACCCTCACGCAGGCCAGTGCCCTCACCCCGGAAGGAAGGTAGCGATGGCTGACTTCGACGCGATCGTCGTCGGATCGGGCTGCGCGGGACCCGTCGCGGCACTGGAGCTCGCCCGCGCGGGCCGGAGCGTGCTCGTCGTCGAGCGCGGGACGTTCGCCGGCGCCAAGAACGTCTCCGGCGGGCGGCTCTACACGCACGCGCTGCGGGCGGTGCTCCCGGACTTCGCGGCCGAGGCGCCGCTGGAGCGCCGTGTGGTCCGCGAGCGCATCTCGATGCTCGCGCCGGACGCGAACGTCACCGTCGACTACACGGACGACCTGCTGCGCACCGAGCGCGCCGAGTCGTACACCGTGCTGCGCGCGCGGTTCGACCCGTGGCTCGCCGGCAAGGCCGAGGAGGCCGGCGCGGAGTACGTGACGGGCATCGCCGTCGAGTCGCTGCTCAAGGACGGCGCGCGCGTCACCGGCGTGCGGGCCGGCGACGACGAGATCACCGCGGACGTGGTGATCCTCGCCGACGGCGTGAACTCGCTGCTCACCCCGCAGGCGGTCGGCGCGGCGCGGCCGGCGCCGGGCCAGGTGGCCGCCGGCGTCAAGCAGGTGATCGAGCTGCCGGAGCGGACCATCAGCGACCGGCTGATGTGCGCGGACGACGAGGGCGCCGCGTGGCTGTTCGTCGGCGACGCGACCCACGGCCACGTGGGTGGCGGGTTCGTCTACACGAACCGGTCGTCGCTGTCCGTCGGCATCGTCGCGACCCTGTCCGACCTGGTGACGGCCGAGACGCCGATCTACCAGATGCTCGAGGACTTCAAGCGCCACCCGGCGGTCGCGCCGCTGCTCGTCGGGGGCGAGGTCGTCGAGCACTCCGGGCACCTCGTGGCCGAGGGCGGGTTCGACGCCATGCCGCCGCTCGTCGGGGACGGCGTCCTGCTCGCCGGCGAGTCCGCGATGATGTGCATCAACGCGGGCTACACGGTGCGGGGCATGGACCTCGCGATCGCGGCCGGCCAGATCGCCGGCCAGCAGGCCGCGGCCGCGCTCGCCGCGGGCGACACCTCGGCGGCCGGGCTCGCGGGCTATCCCGAGGCGCTCGAGCGGAGCTTCGTGCTGCAGGACCTGCGCACGCTGCGGACGTTCCCGGGGTTCATGGAGCACGCGACGCGCCTCTTCGTCGACTACCCCGCGATGGCGCGCGACCTGTTCCGCCAGCTGTTCGCGGTGGACGGCACCCCCGTCCGGCCGCTCCGCAAGACCCTGCCGCCCATCGCCAGGCGCGCCGGCTACCTCAACCTCGCGCGCGACCTCTGGAAGGGGGCGAAGGCGCTGTGAGCCCGCTCGATCCCATCACCGTCAACGTGGACGAGTACCTCGCCCGCAACAAGTACGAGGTCGACGAGGGCAACCCCCACATCGAGCTCGTCGACGACGCCGACCCGGTGGCGTTCGGCCGGCTCGTCCGCGCGTGCCCGGCCGCCCTGTACAAGGTCGACGCGCAGGGCCACCAGACCTTCGACCACGCCGGCTGCCTCGAGTGCGGCACGTGCCGCATCGTGGGCACCGGCACGGTGGTCGCCCGCTGGCAGTACCCCGGGCCCACGATGGGCGTCGAGTACCGCTACGGCTGACGAGCCGGACCCCGCCGGCACGCCGGGTGCGCCCCCCTCCCGGCGTGCCGGCGGTCCCGACCGCCAGTACTGTCGCAGGCGAAGGACCTGCGGTCCGAGCCCCTGGGGAGGGCACCATGACGGTCTGGCACGTGTTCTGGCTCATGGTCGAGGCATTCTTCTTCGTCGCCTACCTGGTGATCCTGTTCCAGATCGTCGCGGACCTGTTCCGCGACCGGCAGCTGGGCGGCGGAGCCAAGGCGCTGTGGGTGCTGCTGCTGCTGGTGCTGCCGTGGCTCGGCGCGCTGGTGTACCTCATCGCGCGGGGCGGGGGCATGACGGAGCGCGCGCTCGCCGTCCACGGCGAGCGCAAGGCGGCGGCCGACGAGTACATCCGCACCACGGCCGGCACGTCGCCGGCCCAGGAGATCGCGGCCGCCCAGCAGCTGCTGTCGAGCGGGGCGATCACGCAGGACGAGTTCGCGCGGCTCAAGGCCCGCGCCCTCGCGACCGTCTGAGCCGGCCGGGCCCGGCGCCGGCGTCCGCTCCGCCCGGCGCCGGGCCCGCCACACCTGGGACGGACGTGGGACGTGGGGACGGACGTGTCGACCGCCGCGCCGCGGCGCGGGTCGCGCCGGGTCGGGTCGGTCGTGGCCGCGGTGGCCGTCGTCGTCGGGCTGGTGCTGGCTCCGCTGGCGGTGGTCGCCGCGCAGGCGCGCCCGCTGCTGACGGACACGGACGCCTTCGTCGCGACGTTCGCGCCGTTGGCCGCGGACCGCGGCGTGCAGGACGCCGTGGCCGACGCGGCGATCGCGGCGGTCGACGCGCGGGTCGACTTCGGGGCGCTCGTCGACCGCGCGCTGCAGGACCTGTCCCTGCCGCCGGCGGCGCTCGTCGCGCTCCGCGCGCTCGGCAACCGGGCGGCCGACGCGCTCCGCGCGGTGGTGGACGAGCAGATCCGTGCGGTGGTCTCGTCCGCGGGCTTCGCCACGGTGTGGCGACAGATGCTGCGGAGCGCGCACGCCACCGCCCTGGCCGGGATCGCCGGCACCGGCCCGCTCGTCGTGGCCGGCGACACGCTCGTGCTGCAGGTCGGACCGGTGGTGGACCTCGCGCGGCAGGCGCTCCTCGACCACGGCAACGGGTTCGCGGCCCTGGTCCCGCCGGTCGACCGCGCGGTGGAGCTCGTGACGGTGCCGGGGCTCGGCCAGGTCGCTGCCGGGCACGGCGCGGTCGCGGCGCTCGGGCTCTGGCTGCCGATCGCGGCCCTCGTGCTCGTCGTCGGCGGCGTGGCCCTGGCGCGCCGGCGTCGGGTCGCGGCGCTGCGCGCGGGCGTCGGGCTGGCGCTGGCCTGCGCGCTGCTGCTCGTGGTCCTGGCCGTGGTGCGTGCGCGCCTCGGCGCGCCGGCCGGGGACCCGGGTGCCGCGAGCCTGGACCGGTCGCGGGCGCTGCTGCGCGTCGCGGCGTACGACGCGACGGCGGGCGGGATCGTCCGCGACGCCGCGACCCTGCTGGCCGTCGGGCTCGTGGCGGCACTCGCCGCCCACCTCGTCGGGCGCCTCCTGGCCCCGCCGCCGGCCGCCGCACCCCCGGCGGCGCCCCTGCCTGCAGAACCCGCCGTGTGACGCCGGCCGGGTCGCTCACCGCGGCACGCCCCGGCCTACGCTGGCGGGGGCCGCGCGCCGCGCGCCGGGGGAGGGGACGTCATGGACATCCGCAGGTTCGCGCTGTGGCACCGGTCGTCCGACCTGCCGCCGTCGCTGGCCCCCGCGCTCGAGGAGGCGGGCTTCGCGCGGCTGTGGCTCGGCTCCGCGACCGGTGACCTGGCGGCGGCCGAGGCGGCGCTGCGGACGACGACCGCGCTGCGCGTCGCGAGCGGCATCGTCAACGTCTGGCGCGACGACGCGGCGACCGTGGCCGCCTCCTTCCACCGGCTGGAGGAGCGGTACCCCGGGCGGTTCCTGCTCGGCATCGGCACCGGCCACCCCGAGGCGACCGCGGGCTGGGGCAAGCCGTACGAGACCCTCTCGCGCTACCTCGACGTGCTCGACGAGCAGGGCGTGCCGCGCCGACGTCGGGTGCTGGCCGCGCTCGGCCCCCGCGTGCTCGCGCTGGCGCGGGACCGCTCGGCCGGCGCGCACCCGTACCTGGTGACGCCGGAGCACACGCGCCGGGCGCGCGCGATCGTCGGTGACGGCCCGCTGCTCGCGCCGGAGCACAAGGCGGTGCTGGTCGCCGACCCGGGCGCGCGCGGGCGATCGGCCGGGCCAAGGTGCGTACGCCGTACCTCGGGCTCGTCAACTACCGCACCAACCTGCGTCGGCTGGGCTTCGCGGACGACGACATGGCGGACGGCGGCAGCGACCGGCTGGTGGACGCGCTGGTGGCGCACGGCACGCCCGACACCGTGGCCGACCGCCTTGCCGCGCACCTCGACGCCGGGGCCGACGAGGTCGCGGTGCAGCTGCTGGCCCCGAGCCCGGACGACGACCTGCGCCCGCTCCTGGTGACGCTCGCCGATGCGCTGCGGGGCTACGACGCCCCGGTCGTCGACGCCTGACCCTGTCGCGGGTCGGCGTCAGGCCAGGCTGGCCGCGACGGCGGGTTCGCCGGCGGCGAGGGTGACGCCGGCCGACGAGCCGGCCGCGGTCACCGTGTAGTCGCCGAGGAACGCGTCCAGCGTGAACCGGCCGGCCCCGTCGGTGCGCACCGTGGTGGGCGGCAGCCACCACTCACCCTTGACGCGCGAGCGCAGCTCGTCGTAGGCGGGCTTGGTGGTGCCGTCGGCGCGCACCAGCCCCGCGGGCGCGCCCAGCCAGGCGCCGTCGTCCGTCAGGCCCCAGTACGTGACCGCCTGGACGGCGGGGTGCGCCAGCAGGGTGCGGTAGTGCCGCCCGAGCTCGTCGGCCTGCCGCGCCTCGCCGTCCGGCGTGGAGGGCCAGTCGGGCACCTGGTAGTCGTTGAGGTCGTCGATCTCGGGCGGCATGAGGTGCCCGGAGACGAGCGTCGTCTCGGTCCAGTGCAGCGGCAGGCCGAAGCGGGCGAACCGCTCGAGGATGCGCTGCGTCTTCTCCTCGCCCCAGTAGCCCTGGTGCATGTGCGACTGCAGGCCGAGCGCGTCGATGCGGATGCCGGCCGTGAGGCACTCCTCGACCAGGTGCTCGTACCGCTCCGACAGGTCGAAGTCGTTGAGCAGCAGCGTCGCCCCGGGGTTGGCGGCCCGCGCCGTGTCGAACGCCAGCCGCACCATGCCGACGCGCCCCGCACGCTGCGCCAGCCGCGTCACGGCGTTCTCCTCGGCGGTGAACACCGGCAGGATGACGGCCTCGTTGATCGCGTCCCAGGTGTCGACGAGCCCGGCGAAGTCCGTGACGTCACGCGTGATGCGTGCCCGCAGCGTGGCCTCGACCTCGTCGTCGGGCAGTGGCAGCAGCCACTGCGGCGCGAGCGTGTGCCACGCGAGCGGGTGGCCCTTGAGCGCCACGCCACGGTCGCGGAACCACTGCGCGGCCCGGCGCAGCCGGGCGGTGTCGGGCCGGCCGCGCACGGGCTCGAACCGGCGCCAGTAGAACGGCAGGGTGGCGGTGTTGAACACGTCCAGCCAGAGGTCGGCGAGACGCTCGAGGTGGTGGTGGGCGCCCGCGTAGTCCGCCGCGGCGCCCGGGTCGTCGTTCGCGAGCGCGACGAGGTCGAAGCCGATGTTGCCGAACGTGAAGGCGTGCTGGCGCTGCGCGACCGTGACCTCGGTCTCGGCCAGCGGGCGGCCGTCCGGGCCGGTGACGGTGACGGCGGTCCGCGCGGTGCGGTGGGCGAGGTCGGCCGGGCGGGGCACGACGACGTCGGGCATGAAGGGTCCCCCGGGGTCAGAGGTGGGCGCTCGAGCCGCGCCGCACGAGCGACACCGGCAGGCGGACGTGGCGCTGCTCGGGCGCCGTCCCGTCCAGGAGGCCGAGCAGCAGGCGGATCGCCTCGGCGCCCATGCGCTGCAGCGGCTGCTGCACCGTGGTCAGCGGCGGCGTCGACTGGGCGGAGTCCGGGATGTCGTCGAAGCCGACCACCGACAGGTCGCGCGGCACCTCCAGGCCCATCTGGCGCGCCACGTCGATGATGCCGAGCGCGGACAGGTCGTTGGCGGCGAAGATCGCGGTGGGGCGGTCCGGCAGCGACAGGAGCTCGCTGGCCGGCGCGTGCGAGTCGTCGCGGCTGTACGAGCCGATCCGGATGAGGTTCTCGTCGACGGGGATGCCCGCGTCGGCCAGCGCCTTGCGGTAGCCGGTCTCGCGCAGCCGGGACGACTCGAGGTCGGGGCGGCCCGCGAGGTAGCCGATGCGCGTGTGGCCCAGCTCCAGCAGGTGCTGCGTGGCCAGCACGCCGCCCGTGAGGTTGTCGGAGTCCACCGTCGGCAGGCCCAGCGGGCCCGCGTGGGGGTCGATCGCGACCACGGGGATGTCGGAGTCGGCGTCCGTGACCGTCGGGGTGACGAGGATCGCGGCGTCGATGAGCGTGCCGGACAGGCGCGACAGGTAGCGCCGCTCCCACCCGACGCCGCCGCCGCGCCGCGCGCCCGTGTAGGCCAGCAGGTCGTACTGGCTCTCCTCGAGGACCGTGGCCGCGCCCTTGAGGATCTCGGCGCTGAACGGCTCGAAGCCCGCGACGAGGACGCCGATGACGTACGTCTTGTGGGAGCGCAGGCTGCGCGCGACGAGGCTGCCCTCGTAGCCCAGGTCGTCGATCACCGCGTTGACACGCGAGAACGTCTCGCGTGCTACGCCGTCGCGCGAGTTGATCACCTTGGACACGGTCGACACCGACACACCCGCGGCTCGGGCGACGTCGGTGATCGTGACCCGTTGAGCCACGGGACGCAGCATAGCCCCGGGAGAACGTTGTCGATAACGATTGCCCCGGCGGGGCGTCCTGGCGGCGACCGCGGCTTGCCGACGCCCCGTCAGACTACGCGCGAGGTGCGTCCACGGCCGGGTGACAGCGCCCTGACGTGCGTCCCGACACGTGGCTAAATCGTTATCGAGAACGTTTGACATCGTTTTCCGTCCGGGTGCAGTCTGGCGCCGTCGGGCACCCGCACGACCGTCATCGACGACGAACGCGTCGACGGTGGCGCCGGCGGGGGCGCGGCAGAGCTAGTCAGGATCAGAGGGCAGGATGCCCGGGTGCCTGTCGCGGTTGTCGGGATCACCGGCGACGCGTGGTCGCCGGTTCGTCTGTCAGGGTCTCAACGAGGAGGACACAACTGATGAATGCGAGGAAGTCCCTTGCGATCACGGCCGTCACCGCCGTGGCCGCGCTCGGGCTTGCCGCGTGTAGCTCCGGCTCGGGTGGCACCACCACCCCGACCGGCGGCGCGAGCGGCGGTGCCCAGACCAGTGCGGCCGACTACACGGCCACGCTGACGCTGTGGGAGAACAACACGACCGGCAAGGGTCCGCAGTTCTGGACCGACACGGTCGCGGCGTACAAGAAGGTCCACCCGAACGTCACCATCAACGTCCAGCCGGTGCAGAACGAGGACCTGGACGGCAAGCTGCAGACCGCGCTCAACGGCGGCGACGCGCCGGACATCTTCCTGCAGCGTGGCGGCGGCAAGCTCGCGGCCATGGCGGACGCCGGCTTCGTGGCCGACATCACCAACGCGATCGACGCCAACACCAAGGCGGCCATCCCCGCCTCGGCGTTCGCGGCCGACACGTACAAGGACAAGATCTACGCGGTCCCGATGACCGTGCTGCCCGGCGGGTTCTTCTACAGCAAGGACCTGTTCAAGCAGGCCGGCATCACCGACACGCCCAAGACGCTGGCCGACCTCAACGACGCCGTGACCAAGCTCAAGGCGGCGGGCATCGCCCCGGTCGCCCTCGGCGCCAAGGACGCGTGGCCGGCGGCTCACTGGTGGTACTGGTTCGCCCTGCGTGAGTGCTCGGAGCAGACGCTCAACACGGCCGCCGACACCGCCAACCTCTCCGACCCGTGCTTCCTCAAGGCCGGTCAGGACCTGCAGGCCTTCGCCGCCACCAAGCCGTTCAACGACGGCTTCCTGACGACCTCCGCCCAGCAGGGCGCCGGCTCGTCGGCGGGCCTCATCGCCAACCACAAGGCTGCGATGGAGCTCATGGGTGCCTGGGACCCGGGCGTGATCGGTTCCCTGACCCCGGACCAGAAGAACCTGCCGGACCTCGGCTTCTTCCCGTTCCCGTCGGTCCCCGGCGGTGCCGGTGACCCGACGGCCATGATGGGTGGTCTGGACGCCTTCTCCTGCTCGGCCAAGGCCCCGCAGCCGGCGTGCACCGACTTCCTGAACTTCCTGGCCACGGACGCGATCCAGGAGTCGTACTCCACCGCCGCCTCGGCGCCGCCCGCGTCGAGCAAGGCCGCCGCTGCCGTCACCGACCCGGTGCTGCAGAGCGTCATGGCGTACAACCAGAAGGCGGCCTACGTGTCGCAGTGGCTGGACACCCGTCTCGGCCAGAACATCGGCAACGCGCTCAACACCGGCGTGGTCGACATGCTCGCCGGCAAGGGCGACCCGGCCAGCATCATCAAGGCGGCCAACGACGCCGCAGCGAAGGGCTGAGCTGAAGCACCATGACTGATTCCACTCGCGAGAACGCACCCGTCGTGGTGACCTCGCCTGTGAATCTCTCGACGGACGGGGGCAGCGCCTCGGCGCTGCCCCCGTCCGGGCTTGCCCGGCGCCGCCGCCGCAGGGGCGGCGCCGGCCTGGCGGGCCGTCTGGAGATCGCAGCGCTTTCGGCACCGGCCGTCATCATCTTCGTGACGTTCGTGATCCTTCCGGTGTTCATGGCCGCCTACTACGGCTTCTACCGCTGGAAGGGCTACGGCAAGCCGACGGACTTCATCGGCCTGCACAACTACGTCGTCATCTTCCAGGACCCGCTGTTCCACGGCGCCCTGATGCACAACCTCGAGATCGTCGTGCTCTCCCTGGTGTTCCAGGGGCCCATCGCCGTCATCTTCGCGCTGCTGCTCAACCGGAAGATGCGCGGCCAGTCGATCATCCGCGTGCTGATCTTCGTCCCCTACGTCATCTCCGAGGCCGTCGCCGGCATCGGCTGGAGCCTGCTGCTCGCGGGCAACGGGGCGTTCGACGCGCTCATGCGCGACCTGCACCTCAACGTGCTGGACCGGGACTGGCTCGCCAACCCGCACCTCGCGCTGTGGACCCTGATGATCATCCTCACCTGGAAGTACATCGGGTACGCGACGATCCTCTTCCTCGCCGGACTGCAGGGCATCCCCGAGGAGCTCAACGAGGCAGCGGCCATCGACGGCGCCTCGTACTGGCAGGTGCAACGCCGCATCACGCTGCCGCTGCTCGGCCCCACGCTCCGGATCTGGGCGTTCCTGTCGATCATCGGCGCGCTGCAGCTCTTCGACATCGTCTACATCATCTGGGGCCAGTACGTGGCCTCGACCGCCGGGGTCTCGACGATGGCGACGTACATGAACCAGAACGGCCGGATCTCCGGCAACTTCGGCTACGGCAGCGCCGTCGCCGTCGTCATGTTCATCATCTCGCTCATCATCGCGCTCACCTACCAGCGCTTCGTCCTGCGCCGCGACACCGAGGGCGCGCTCACCGGGGGAGGGAGGACCCGATGACCGTGGGCACGCTCGACGCCACCGAGATCCGCACCCGTCGCACCAAGGCTGCCAAGTCCAGGGAGCTGGCGTGGGGCAACCCGGTGATCTACTTCATCGCGCTGCTCTTCGTCGGCGTGATGATCTCCCCGGTGCTGTACATCGTCATCGGCGGGTTCCGTACCAACTCACAGATCACGGTCGACCCGGCCGGTTGGCCCCACCCCTGGGTGGCCCAGAACTACATCGACGTGCTGAAGAACGGCATCTTCTGGCGCTCGTTCGCGAACTCGACGATCGCGGCGCTGGCCACCACCGTGGGCGTCGTCGCGCTCGGCCTCATGGTGAGCTTCGTCCTGGCGCGGTACTCGTTCCGCGGGCGCGGCGCGCTCTACACGCTGTTCGCGGCCGGCCTGATGTTCCCGATGACCGTGGCGATCACGCCGCTGTTCATCCTCATCCGGACGTTCCACCTGATGAACAACCTGCTCGGCGTCATCCTGCCGGGCATCGCGTTCGCGCTCCCGGTGACGGTGATCATCCTGGTGCCGTTCCTCCGGGCCATCCCGTACGAGATCCAGGAGGCCGCCGAGATCGACGGGTGCGGCCGCATGGGCTTCTTCTTCCGGATGGTGCTGCCGTTGTCGGTCCCCGGCGTCATCACCGTGGGGATCCTGGCCTTCATCGGCAGCTGGAACGGCTACCTGCTCCCGCTCTACATCCTCAACAACCAGAAGTCGCAGACGCTGCCTCTGACGGTGCAGACGTTCGCGTCGGGGCCCTACTCGGCCGACACGGCGAAGATCCTCGCGTTCACGTCGCTGGCCATGCTGCCCGCCCTGGCGTTCTTCAGCCTCTTCGAGCGCCGCATCGTCGGCGGCCTGACCGGAGCGGTCAAGGGCTGACGCACCCGGCTCGTGCCGGAGCCGCCACGGGTGGCTCCGGCACGAGGCCGTCGCTTCACGAACCACGGACCCGTGCGGTCCGAACCATGAGGGAGTCCCGCTGTGTCCTTCGAGGGGGCCGGTCCAGACCGCGCCATGACGATCACGAACCCGGTGCTCACGGGCTTCCACCCGGACCCGAGCATGATCCGCGTGGGCGACACCTACTACATCGCCACCTCGACGTTCGAGTGGATGCCGGGCGTGCGCATCCACGCCTCACGCGACCTGGTGCACTGGAACCTCGTCGCGAACGTGCTGGACTCCCCGCGCCTGGTCGACATGGTGGGCAACCCCGCCTCGGGCGGCATCTGGGCCCCGGACCTCTCGTACGCCGACGGCAGGTTCTGGCTCGTCTACACCGACGTCAAGGTGGTCGAGGGCGCGTTCAAGGACATGGCCAACTACGTGACGACGGCGCCGGAGATCACCGGCCCGTGGTCCGACCCGGTGCGGCTCACCGGCATCGGCTTCGACGCGAGCCTGTTCCACGACGAGGACGGCCGCAAGTACCTGGTGCAGCAGACGTGGGACCACCGTGAGTACCACCACCAGTTCGACGGCATCACCCTCACCGAGCTGGACCCGTTCACGCTGACGCCCGACCGCAAGACGCAGCGGACCATCTACCGCGGCACCGCCCGGGGCCTGGTCGAGGGGCCGCACCTCTACCGGATCGACGGCTGGTACTACCTCTTCGTGGCCGAGGGCGGCACGGTCTGGGAGCACCAGGAGTCCGTCGCGCGGTCCCGCACGCTCGAGGCGTTCTCGTTCGAGACGATGCCGGGCAACCCCCTGCTGAGCAACGCCGACACCCCGCACTTCCCGCTGCAGAAGCAGGGCCACGGCGCGCTGGTCTCGACGCCCGGCGGGCAGTGGTACTACGCGTCGCTCGTCGCGCGGCCGTGGCGCCACGAGCACGAGGAGGCGGACGCGCCGCGCGGCTGGTGCACGCTGGGCCGCGAGACGTCGATCCAGCAGGTCGAGTGGGACGCCGAGGGCTGGCCGCGCGTGGTCGGCGGCCCGGCCGGGCTCGTCGAGGTGCCCGCTCCGGCCGACGCGATCACGACCCCCGCGCCCGCGGACCACTCCGAGCGTGACGAGTTCGACGAGCCCCGGCTCGGCCCGGAGTGGAACACGCTGCGCGTGCCCTTCGGCCCGGCGATGGGAGCGGTCGGCGGTGGCCGCCTCGAGCTCGCGGGCCAGGGATCGCTGGCCAACCGGCACGAGCTGTCGCTGGTCGCGCGGCGGTGGCAGGCCTTCGACTTCGACGCCGAGACGGCCGTGCGGTTCGACCCGCAGACGTACCAGGCGATGGCCGGCCTGACGAACTACTACAACGACACGCACTGGTCGTGGGTGTTCGTGACGTGGGACGAGCGGCGCGGCCGCGTGATCGAGGTCGCCGAGAACGACCGCGGGCGCTACCGCTCCTACCTGCGCGACGACGCGATCGAGGTGCCGCACGGCGTCGAGTGGGTGCATCTGCGCACCGCGGTCCGCACGAGCAGCTACACGTACGAGTACTCGTTCGACGGCCGCACGTGGCGCGGCACCGGCGTCGACCTCGACGCCAAGGTCCTCTCGGACGACTACGTCATCCAGTCGTACGGAGGGTTCTTCACGGGGGCCTTCGTCGGGCTGGCCGCGGTGGACCTCTCCGGCTACCGCGAGGTGGCGACGTTCGACCACTTCGAGTACCGCGAGCTGTGACCGACGCGTCCCAGGTCGCCGCGGCGCGGGGCTCCGGCCTCGTCGCCGCCCTGACGTTCGACGACGGACCCAACCCGGGCGAGACCGACGAGCTCCTGGACGTCCTGGCCGAGGCGCGGGTCACGGCGGTGTTCTGCGTCATCGGCGCCAACATCCAGGCACCCGGCGGCGCGGACGTGCTGCGGCGCACCGTCGCGGCCGGCCACGTGCTGGCCAACCACACGACGAGCTATGCCGACATGGGGGACTGGCCGGCGGAACGCGTGCGCGCCGACCTCGTCGCGAACCTCGCGATCATCCGGGACGCCGTGGGCGACGTCCCGGTGCCCTACTTCCGGGCACCCAACGGCTCGTGGGGGCTGACGGCGGGCGTCGCCGCCGAGCTCGGGATGCGGCCGCTGGGCCTCGGCAACGTCATCTTCGACTGGGAGACCCAGGACGAGCCGACGCTCGTCGCGAACCTCCGCGCGGCCGTCACCCCGGGGGCGGTGGTGCTGGCGCACGACGGCGGGGGCGACCGCTGGAGCACGGTGCGGGCGGTGCACCGCGTGGTGGCGGAGAAGCTCGCGGACGGCTGGACCTTCACGCTCCCGGAGCGTTAGCCCCGGCCCGGTCGGCAGGGGCCGCCTCGCCGCGACGTCGGGCCCGCAGCTCGTCGGCCGCTGCGCGGCGCGCCGCCTTC
>Ga0187809_10000049_pt1 | contig 91642 bp, 102 predicted proteins | sample NC_wetland_sal_i_8_FD_132415 | JGI IMG/M metagenome (GOLD analysis project Ga0187809, IMG submission 132415) | Wetland sediment microbial communities from Neuse River Estuary, North Carolina, USA - ASW_4 | ecosystem: Environmental > Aquatic > Freshwater > Wetlands > Sediment | place: USA... | reverse complement strand
TACACGGGGATCAACTACAAGATCGGTGAGGTCCACGAGGGCGCCGCCACGATGGACTGGATGGAGCAGGAGCAGGAGCGCGGCATCACCATCACGTCGGCCGCGACGACCTGCTTCTGGAAGAACAACCAGATCAACATCATCGACACCCCCGGTCACGTCGACTTCACGGTCGAGGTGGAGCGTTCGCTGCGCGTGCTCGACGGCGCGGTGGCCGTCTTCGACGGCAAGGAGGGCGTGGAGCCGCAGTCCGAGACGGTGTGGCGCCAGGCCGACAAGTACGACGTGCCGCGCATCTGCTTCGTCAACAAGATGGACAAGCTCGGCGCCGACTTCTACTTCACGGTCAAGACGATCGTCGACCGGCTCAAGGCGCGGCCGCTGGTCATCCAGCTGCCGATCGGCTCGGAGAGCCAGTTCGTCGGCGTCGTCGACCTCGTCGAGAACCGCGCGCTCGTGTGGCGCGGCGAGACGGCCCTCGGTGAGCACTACGAGACCGAGGACGTCCCGGCCGACATGGTCGAGCTGGTCGAGAAGTACCGGGCCGAGCTCATCGAGGCCGTCGCGGAGACGGACGAGGAGCTGCTCGAGAAGTACCTCGGCGGCGAGGAGCTCACGGTCGCGGAGATCAAGGCCGGCATCCGGAAGCTCACGATCTCGTCGGAGGCCTACCCGGTGCTCTGCGGCTCGGCGTTCAAGAACAAGGGCGTGCAGCCCATGCTCGACGCCGTCGTCGACTACCTGCCGTCGCCGCTCGACGTGCCGTCGATCGCGGGCCACGACGTCAAGGACGAGTCCCTCACGGTCGAGCGCCACGCGAACGCCGACGAGCCGTTCTCCGCCCTGGCGTTCAAGGTCGCGGCGCACCCGTTCTTCGGCAAGCTCACCTACGTCCGGGTGTACTCCGGCAAGGTGAACACCGGCGCGCAGGTGATGAACTCGACCAAGGGGAAGAAGGAGCGCATCGGGAAGCTCTTCCAGATGCACGCCAACAAGGAGAACCCCGTCGACGAGGCCCAGGCCGGGCACATCTACGCGTTCATCGGGCTCAAGGACGTCACCACGGGTGACACCCTGTGCGACCCGGGCGCGCCGGTGGTGCTCGAGTCGATGACCTTCCCGGAGCCCGTCATCGACGTGGCGATCGAGCCGAAGACCAAGGCCGACCAGGAGAAGCTGTCGACCGCGATCCAGAAGCTCGCCGAGGAGGACCCGACCTTCCGGGTGCGGCTGGACGAGGAGACCGGCCAGACCGTCATCGGCGGCATGGGCGAGCTCCACCTCGACATCCTCGTCGACCGCATGCGGCGCGAGTTCAAGGTCGAGGCGAACGTCGGCAAGCCGCAGGTGGCCTACCGCGAGACCATCCGCCGTGCGGTGGAGAAGTACGACTACACGCACAAGAAGCAGACGGGTGGCTCGGGCCAGTACGCGAAGGTCCAGATCACGCTGGAACCGCTGGTCTCCGAGGACGGGGCGCTCTACGAGTTCTCCAACGCGGTGACCGGTGGGCGCATCCCGCGCGAGTACATCCCGAGCGTCGACCAGGGCATCCAGAACGCCATGCAGCAGGGCATCCTCGCCGGCTTCCCCATGGTGGGCATCAAGGCGGTCCTGCTCGACGGCGCGTACCACGAGGTCGACTCGTCCGAGATGGCGTTCAAGATCGCCGGGTCCATGGCGTTCAAGGAGGCGGCCCGCAAGGCCGACCCGGCGCTGCTCGAGCCGATCATGGCCGTCGAGGTGCGCACGCCCGAGGAGTACATGGGCGACGTCATCGGCGACCTCAACTCCCGGCGCGGCATGATCCAGTCCATGGAGGACGCCACCGGCGTCAAGGTGGTCCGGGCGCACGTGCCGCTCTCGGAGATGTTCGGGTACGTCGGTGACCTGCGGAGCAAGACGCAGGGCCGTGCCGTGTACTCCATGCAGTTCGACAGCTACGCCGAGGTCCCTCGCAACGTGGCGGACGAGATCATCAAGAAGACCCGGGGCGAGTAGTCCTCCTCCGGTCCAACCAGCAGCACATCAATCCGATCCGGAGGACTGCCGGTGGTCGTCTACGCTAGGCCGGCGACCAGGGGCACTCTCTAGCAAGTCCTGAGGAGGACTCACAGTGGGCAAGGCGAAGTTCGAGCGGACGAAGCCGCACGTCAACATCGGGACCATCGGTCACGTCGACCACGGCAAGACGACGCTGACCGCCGCGATCTCGAAGGTGCTGCACGACAAGCACCCCGACCTCAACCCCTTCACGCCGTTCGACGAGATCGACAAGGCGCCCGAGGAGAAGCAGCGCGGTATCACCATCAACATCGCGCACGTCGAGTACCAGACCGACAAGCGCCACTACGCGCACGTCGACGCCCCCGGCCACGCCGACTACATCAAGAACATGATCACGGGCGCGGCCCAGATGGACGGCGCGATCCTCGTCGTCGCCGCCACCGACGGCCCCATGGCCCAGACGCGCGAGCACGTCCTGCTCGCCCGCCAGGTCGGCGTCCCGTACCTGCTCGTGGCCCTCAACAAGGCCGACATGGTCGACGACGAGGAGATCCTCGAGCTCGTCGAGGTCGAGGTGCGCGAGCTCCTCTCCGCGCAGGGCTTCCCGGGCGACGACGTGCCGGTGATCCGCGTCTCGGCGCTCAAGGCGCTCGAGGGCGACCCGGAGTGGGTCAAGACCGTCGAGGACCTCCTCGACGCCGTCGACGAGAACGTGCCGGACCCGGTGCGCGACATCGACAAGCCGTTCCTCATGCCGATCGAGGACGTCTTCACCATCACCGGCCGCGGCACCGTCGTGACCGGCCGTGTGGAGCGTGGCCGCCTCAAGGTGAACGAGGAGGTCGAGATCGTCGGCATCAAGGAGAAGTCGATCAAGACCACCGTCACCGGTGTCGAGATGTTCCGCAAGACCCTCGACTACGCCGAGGCCGGCGACAACACGGGTCTCCTGCTGCGCGGCACGAAGCGCGAGGAGGTCGAGCGCGGCCAGGTCGTCGTGAAGCCCGGCTCGATCACGCCGCACACGGTGTTCGACGGCCAGGTCTACATCCTGGGCAAGGACGAGGGTGGGCGTCACAACCCCTTCTACTCGAACTACCGCCCGCAGTTCTACTTCCGGACCACGGACGTCACCGGCGTCATCACGCTGCCCGAGGGCACCGAGATGGTCATGCCCGGCGACAACACCGAGATCCACGTCGAGCTGATCCAGCCCATCGCCATGGAGGAGGGCCTCGGCTTCGCCATCCGCGAGGGTGGCCGCACCGTCGGCTCGGGCCGCGTCATCAAGATCATCAAGTGATCACCGCCCCTCGGGGCTGATCCACCGACAGGGCCCGGGCGCCAAGGCGCCCGGGCCCTGTCGTGTCCCACCGGCGCCGGCGAGACGGGGTTCCGCGCCGCGGGGCGGGCGGTACGCCACCGCGGGGGGCGCACGGGCCGGGCGGACGGGAGCGGATTGGCTTTCCCGCATCCCGTCTGGCACACTTGCCGGGTTGCCCGCTGGGGTGTGGTGCGTCTGCGCGCCTCGCACCGGCCGGGCGAAGACGTGGAGAGCTCACCTGCCCCGGGGTCACCCGGAGGTGACGAGCTCGACCGCAACCACCGACTCGGTACCGCAAGGTACGCCGCGGGCGGGTATGTCGCGCAGAGCGACACGCCCGAGTGCGGGGGTCGGAAGGACCGGTTCGAACGAGAGAGAAGTAGACGACGCCATGGCGGGACAGAAGATCCGCATCCGGCTCAAGTCCTACGACCACGAGGTCATCGACAGCTCGGCGCGCAAGATCGTCGACACGGTGACCCGCGCTGGTGCGCAGGTCGTGGGCCCGGTGCCGTTGCCGACGGAGAAGAACGTCTTCTGCGTCATCCGGTCGCCCCACAAGTACAAGGACAGCCGCGAGCACTTCGAGATGCGCACGCACAAGCGGCTGATCGACATCATCGATCCCACGCCGAAGGCGGTCGACTCGCTCATGCGTCTCGACCTGCCCGCGGACGTGAACATCGAGATCAAGCTCTGATTCGCTGGGAAGGACGCACTCACATGGCAACCCAGCAGACTGCGCGCCCGGTCACGGCGCTGCTCGGCACCAAGCTCGGCATGACCCAGGTGTGGGACGAGGCCGGTCGCCTCGTCCCCGTCACGGTCGTCGGCGTGGGGACGAACGTCGTGACCCAGGTCCGCTCCGCCGAGGTTGACGGCTACGCCGCGGTTCAGCTGGCCTACGGCCAGATCGACCCCCGCAAGGTGAACAAGCCGCTCAAGGGCCACTTCGAGAAGGCCGGGGTCACCCCGCGCCGGCACGTGGCCGAGATCCGCACGCCGAACGCCACCGACTACACGCCAGGCCAGGAGATCACCGTCGAGGTGTTCGGAGCCGGGCAGTCGATCGACGTCTCCGGCACCACCAAGGGCAAGGGCTTCGCGGGCGTCATGAAGCGCCACGGGTTCAAGGGCGTGTCGGCCTCGCACGGCTCGCACCGGAACCACCGCAAGCCCGGGTCCATCGGCGCGTGCGCCACCCCGAGCCGCGTGCTCAAGGGCGTGCGCATGGCCGGCCGCATGGGCAACGAGCGGCAGACCACCCAGAACCTGACCGTGCACGCGATCGACGCCGAGAAGGGGCTGCTGCTCGTCAAGGGCGCCGTCCCGGGCCCCAAGGGTGGCGTCGTCGTCGTCAAGACCGCCTCGAAGGGTGCGTGACCACCATGAGTGACACGCTCACCGTCGACGTCCTGGACCCCGCGGGGGAGAAGGCCGGTCAGGCCGAGCTCCCCGGCGCGGTCTTCGACGCGCAGACGAACGTCCCCCTGATCCACCAGGTCGTCGTCGCCCAGCTCGCCGCCGCGCGGCAGGGCACGCACGACGCGAAGACCCGTGGTGAGGTCAGCGGTGGCGGCAGGAAGCCGTACAAGCAGAAGGGCACCGGCCGCGCCCGTCAGGGCTCGACGCGTGCGCCGCAGTTCGCCGGCGGTGGCACGGTCCACGGGCCCCAGCCGCGCGACTACAGCCAGCGGACCCCGAAGAAGATGAAGGCCGCGGCGCTCCGCGGTGCTCTCTCGGACCGCGCCCGCGCCGGCCGCGTGCACGTCGTCACCGGGTTCGCCTCGGGTGACGTCCCGTCGACGAAGGCAGCCGTGCGCGTGCTGGACAACCTGTCCGGCCGCCGCAACGTGCTCGTCGTCGTCGAGCGGAACGACGAGGTGACGTGGAAGTCGCTGCGCAACGTCGAGCGGGTCCACCTGCTCGTCGCCGACCAGCTCAACACCTACGACGTGCTCGTGAGCGACGACGTGGTGTTCACCCAGGGTGCCCTGGACGCCTTCCTCGCCGGGCCCAAGGCCAAGGAGGAGACGAAGTGACCGCCGTCGGCAAGGACCCGCGCGACATCCTCATCGCGCCGGTCGTCTCCGAGAAGAGCTACGGCCTCCTCGACGAGGGCAAGTACACGTTCCTCGTCGACCCGCGCGCCAACAAGACCGAGATCAAGATCGCGGTCGAGCAGGTGTTCGGCGTGAAGGTCGACTCGGTCAACACCGCCAACCGTCAGGGCAAGGCACGCCGGACCCGGTTCGGCATCGGCCGTCGCAAGGCCACGAAGCGTGCGATCGTCACCCTCCGCGAGGGGTCGATCGACATCTTCGGCGGACCGGTCGGCTGAGCGGCCCGGAAGGACATCAGACATGGCTATCCGTAAGTACAAGCCGACGACCCCGGGTCGTCGTGGTGGGTCGGTCGCCGACTTCGCCGAGCTCACGCGCTCGCAGCCCGAGAAGGCGCTCGTCCGTCCGCTGACCAAGTCGGGCGGCCGCAACTCCTCGGGCCGCGTGACGACGCGTCACCACGGTGGCGGTCACAAGCGTGCCTACCGGGTGATCGACTTCCGGCGGAACGACAAGGACGGCGTGCCGGCCAAGGTCGCTCACATCGAGTACGACCCGAACCGCACGGCGCGCATCGCGCTGCTGTACTACGCCGACGGCGAGAAGCGCTACATCCTCGCGCCGAACCGGCTGAGCCAGGGCGACCGCGTCGAGTCCGGCCCCACGGCGGACATCAAGCCCGGCAACAACCTGCCGCTGCGCAACATCCCCACCGGTACGGTCATCCACGCCATCGAGCTGCGGCCCGGTGGCGGCGCGAAGATCGCCCGGTCCGCGGGTGCCTCCGTGCAGCTCGTCGCCAAGGACGGGCCGTACGCGCAGCTGCGCATGCCGTCCGGCGAGATCCGCAACGTCGACCTGCGCTGCCGCGCGACGGTCGGCGAGGTGGGCAACGCCGAGCAGGCGAACATCAGCCTGGGCAAGGCCGGTCGCTCGCGCTGGAAGGGCGTTCGCCCGACCGTCCGCGGCGTCGCGATGAACCCGATCGACCACCCGCACGGTGGTGGCGAGGGCAAGACCTCCGGCGGCCGTCACCCGGTCAGCCCGTGGGGCCAGCCCGAGGGCCGCACCCGGCGTCCGAACAAGCCGAGCGACAAGCTCATCGTGCGCCGTCGGCGCACCGGCAAGAAGCGCTGACAGGAGAGCAGGAGCACATGCCTCGCAGCCTCAAGAAGGGCCCGTTCGTCGACGGCCACCTGCAGAAGAAGGTGGACGTCCAGAACGCGGCCGGCTCGAAGAACGTCATCAAGACGTGGTCGCGCCGTTCGGTCATCACGCCGGACTTCCTCGGCCACACCTTCGCCGTCCACGACGGCCGCAAGCACGCCCCGGTGTTCGTCACCGAGTCGATGGTCGGCCACAAGCTCGGCGAGTTCGCCCCGACGCGGACGTTCCGCGGCCACGAGAAGGACGACCGGAAGGGCCGCCGCCGCTGACCCGCGAGGGCAGCTGCTGCGCACCACCCCGGTAGGAACAGGAGACAACGATGGAAGCCATGGCGAAGGCGCGGTTCGTCCGCGTCACGCCCCTGAAGGCACGCCGCGTCGTGGACCTCGTCCGTGGCAAGAAGGCCGACGAGGCCGTCAACACGCTGCGGTTCGCGCCGCAGGCGGCGGCGGTCCCGGTGCTGAAGACGGTGCAGTCCGCGATCGCGAACGCGGTCGAGGGTGCGCGCCGCAACAGCGAGCGTCTCGACGAGTCGGACCTGGTCGTCTCGGAGATCTACGTCGACGAGGGCCCCACGCTCAAGCGGTTCCGGCCGCGGGCGCAGGGACGTGCCGGCCGGATCCTCAAGCGCACGAGCCACATCACCGTGGTCGTCTCGGTCCCCGAGAAGGCCGCCAGCAAGGGAGGGACCCGCTAGTGGGCCAGAAGGTCAACCCGCTCGGGTACCGCCTGGGCATCACCACCGACCACCGTTCGCGGTGGTTCGCCGACTCGACCAAGGCAGGTCAGCGGTACCGCGACTACGTCCGCGAGGACGTGCAGATCCGCAAGCTCATGAGCACGGGTCTGGAGCGCGCCGGCATCGCCAAGGTCGAGATCGAGCGCACCCGTGACCGCGTGCGCGTCGACATCCACACCGCCCGCCCGGGCATCGTCATCGGGCGTCGCGGCGCGGAGGCCGACCGCATCCGCGGTGAGCTGGAGAAGCTCACCGGCAAGCAGGTGCAGCTCAACATCCTCGAGGTGAAGAACGCCGAGCTCGAGGCGCAGCTGGTCGCCCAGGGCATCGCGGAGCAGCTGGCGAGCCGTGTCTCGTTCCGCCGCGCGATGCGCAAGGGCATCCAGTCGGCGCAGCGCGCCGGCGCCAAGGGCATCCGCGTGCAGGTCTCCGGCCGCCTCGGCGGCGCGGAGATGAGCCGCACGGAGTTCTACCGCGAGGGTCGCGTGCCGCTGCACACGCTGCGCGCGAACATCGACTACGGGCTCCACGAGGCCCGCACCACGTTCGGCCGGATCGGCGTCAAGGTGTGGGTCTACAAGGGCGACGTCACCGAGAAGGAGTACGCGCGCGAGCAGGCGACGCAGGCCCCTCGTCCGTCGCGCGGCCCGCGCGGCGAGCGTGGTGACCGTCCCGAGCGCGGCCCGCGGACGGGCGCGCGTCGCCCCGAGCGTGCCGAGGCTCCCGCCGAGACGGCGGCCGAGGCGCCCACCGAGACCGGAACGGAGGCCTGAGCCATGCTCATCCCGCGCAGGCTGAAGCACCGCAAGCAGCACCACCCGGACCGGCACGGTGCCGCCAAGGGTGGCACCACGATCTCGTTCGGCGACTTCGGCATCCAGGCTCTCGAGCCGGCCTACGTCACCAACCGGCAGATCGAGGCCGCTCGTATCGCCATGACCCGCCACATCAAGCGTGGCGGCAAGGTCTGGATCAACATCTACCCGGACCGTCCGCTGACGAAGAAGCCCGCCGAGACCCGCATGGGCTCCGGCAAGGGCTCGCCCGAGTGGTGGATCGCCAACGTCAAGCCCGGTCGCATGCTCTTCGAGCTGGCCGGTGTCCCGGAGCCGCTGGCGCGCGAGGCCATGCGTCGCGCGCAGCACAAGCTCCCGATGAAGACCCGTTTCGTGGTGCGTGAGGGAGGTGCCAGCTGATGGCCGTCGGAACCCAGGGCCTGGCGCCGAGCGAGCTTGACGCCTTCGACGACGAGCGGCTCGTCGCCGAGCTGAAGAAGGCCAAGGAAGAGCTGTTCAACCTGCGCTTCCAGTCGGCCACCGGTCAGCTGGAGAGCCACGGCCGGCTCCAGGCCGTGCGCCGCGACATCGCGCGGATCTACACCATCCTGCGCGAGCGCGAGCTCGGCATCCGTACTGCTCCGAGCCCGAGCGAGTGAGGCGACGTTGAACACCAAGCACGAGTCGACGACGGCCACGGCCGAGCACCGCGCGTACCGCAAGACGCGCCGCGGCTACGTCGTCAGCGACAAGATGGACAAGACCGTCGTGGTCGAGGTCGAGGACCGGGTCAAGCACCCGCTCTACGGCAAGGTCATGCGGCGTACGAGCAAGGTCAAGGCGCACGACGAGCAGAACTCGGCGGGCATCGGCGACCTCGTGCTCATCATGGAGACCCGGCCGCTGTCGGCCACCAAGCGGTGGCGGCTGGTCGAGATCCTCGAGAAGGCCAAGTAGTCACGGTCTGAAGTTGCCCGCGGGGGCGCCCAGCCCCCGTGTGCTGCACGGCAACGACACGTTCGGACAGGCTCGGGCCCGGCGACGGTGACCCGAGAACCCGCCAGACGACAGGAGTGAAGCAATGATCCAGCAGGAGACGCGGCTGCGCGTCGCCGACAACACGGGTGCCAAGGAGATTCTCTGCATCCGCGTTCTCGGCGGCTCGGGTCGCCGCTACGCCGGCATCGGCGACGTGATCGTCGCCACCGTCAAGGATGCGATCCCCGGTGGCAACGTGAAGAAGGGTGACGTCGTCAAGGCCGTCGTCGTGCGCACCCGCAAGGAGCGTCGTCGGCCCGACGGCTCGTACATCAAGTTCGACGAGAACGCCGCCGTGATCCTCAAGAACGACGGGGAACCCCGTGGGACGCGCATCTTCGGCCCGGTGGGCCGCGAGCTGCGCGACAAGAAGTTCATGAAGATCATCTCGCTGGCTCCGGAGGTGCTCTGACGATGGCCAAGATCAAGAAGGGCGACCTGGTCGTCGTCATCTCCGGCAACCGCGCGGACCGCGGCAAGCAGGGCCGGGTGCTCGAGGTGCTCACCGAGTCGCAGCGCGTGGTCGTCGAGGGCGTCCACCGCGTGACGAAGCACACGAAGCTCAACCAGACGCAGCGCGGCACCACCACCGGTGGGATCGAGATCGTCGAGGCCCCCATCCACATCAGCAACGTGATGCTGGTCGACCCGGAGACCAAGAAGGGCACCCGGGTGGGCTACCGCACCGAGCAGATCGAGCGCGACGGGAAGCTCAAGACCGTCCGGGTCCGCGTGGCCAAGCGCTCCGGTAAGGACATCTGATGTCGCAGAGCATCGAGGCCCCGGCCACGCCGCGCCTCAAGACGAAGTACGCGGACGAGATCAAGCCGGCGCTGCTCAGCCAGTTCGGCCACGAGAACGTCAACCAGGTGGCCAAGCTGGTCAAGGTCGTCGTCAACATGGGCGTCGGCGAGGCCGCGAAGGACTCCAAGCTCATCGAGGGCGCGGTGCGTGACCTCACCGCCATCACCGGCCAGAAGCCGATGGTGACGAAGGCCCGCAAGTCGATCGCGCAGTTCAAGCTGCGCGAGGGCATGCCCATCGGCGCGCACGTCACGCTCCGTGGCGACCGCGCGTGGGAGTTCCTCGACCGGCTGCTGTCGATCGCGCTGCCGCGCATCCGTGACTTCCGCGGCCTGTCGGACGCGCAGTTCGACGGCCACGGGAACTACACGTTCGGCCTCACCGAGCAGTCGGTGTTCCACGAGATCGACCAGGACCGGATCGACCGCGTCCGTGGCATGGACATCACGGTCGTGACCTCGGCGACCACCGACGACGAGGCACGGGCCTTCCTCCGCGCGCTCGGCTTCCCGTTCAAGGAGAACTGACCATGGCGAAGACCGCCCTCGTCAACAAGGCGAACGCGACGCCGAAGTTCGGCGTGCGCGGCTACACGCGCTGCCAGCGGTGCGGGCGTCCGCGCTCCGTGTACAAGAAGTTCGGCCTGTGCCGCATCTGCGTGCGCGAGATGGCCCACCGGGGCGAGCTCCCCGGCGTCACCAAGAGCAGCTGGTAAGCATCCGACGACGTCGGTAGGTCCGGGTGGGCGTGAGCCCGCTCGGATACCCCGGCGAGAAAGGGGCGACGCCCCATGACCATGACCGACCCGATCGCGGACTTCCTCACGCGACTGCGCAACGCGAACACGGCGCACCACGACACCGTGGTGATCCCGTTCTCGAAGCTCAAGTCGCACATCGCGGAGATCCTGCAGGCCGAGGGCTACATCGCCGGCTGGATCGTCGAGGACGCCCAGGTGGGCAAGAACCTCGTCGTGACGCTGAAGTACGGCCCGAACCGCGAGCGTGCGCTCGCCGGCGTCAAGCGCGTGTCCAAGCCGGGCCTGCGCGTGTACGCCAAGTCGACCAACCTGCCGAAGGTGCTCGGCGGCCTGGGCGTGGCGATCCTGTCCACGTCCTCCGGCCTGCTGACCGACAAGCAGGCCGCCAAGAAGGGCGTGGGCGGGGAAGTCCTCGCCTACGTCTGGTGAGTTCCAGGACGGAAGGAGAACAGCCATGAGCCGTATCGGCAGGATCCCCGTCCCGGTCCCGACCGGCGTGGACGTCACCATCGAGGGCAACGTCGTGACCGTGCAGGGCCCCAAGGGCACGCTGACGCACACGATCCCCGCCCCCATCCAGGTCGCGCGCGACGAGGCGGGTGCGCTCGTCGTGACCCGGCCCGACGACGAGCGGGCCTCCCGCTCGCTGCACGGCCTGACCCGCACGCTGCTGGCCAACCTGGTCACGGGCGTGACGCAGGGCTACAGCAAGACGCTCGAGATCGTCGGCACCGGCTACCGCGTGCAGGCGAAGGGCGCGAACCTCGAGTTCGCCCTCGGCTTCTCGCACCCGGTGACCGTGGAGCCCCCGGAGGGCATCACGTTCACCGTCGAGACCGCGACGCGCTTCGTCGTCGCCGGCATCGACAAGCAGCAGGTGGGCGAGGTCGCCGCGAACATCCGCAAGATCCGCAAGCCCGAGCCGTACAAGGGCAAGGGCGTGAAGTACCAGGGCGAGGTCGTGCGTCGCAAGGTCGGAAAGGCTGGTAAGTAAGCCATGGCGATCAGCATCAAGGGCAAGGGCAAGCAGATCGCCCGCCAGCGGCGGCACCTGCGCCTGCGCAAGAAGGTCGTCGGCACGGCGTCCCGTCCGCGCCTGGTCGTCACGCGCTCCGCGCGGCACATCGTCGCGCAGGTCGTCGACGACGGCCTGGGCCGCACCATCGCCTCGGCGTCGACCCTCGAGGTCGACCTGCGGGCGACCGAGGGCGACAAGACCGCCAAGGCGCGCAAGGTCGGCGAGCTCGTCGCCGCGCGGGCCAAGGCCGCCGGTGTCGAGGCGGTCGTCTTCGACCGCGGTGGCAACAAGTACCACGGCCGGGTGGCCGCGGTGGCGGACGGTGCCCGCGAGGGAGGTCTGGCGCTGTGACCCAGCCGCTCGAGACGAAGAAGAGGATCCACTGATGGCTGCTGGACCACGCAGCAACACCACTGCCGGCGGGCAGGGCGGCGAGCGTCGCGAGGGCGGCGAGCGTCGCGAGCGCCGTGACGGCGGTCGTCGGCAGGAGGCTGCCGAGAAGAGCGCGTTCGTCGAGCGCGTCGTGACCATCAACCGCGTCGCCAAGGTCGTCAAGGGCGGCCGCCGCTTCAGCTTCACGGCGCTCGTCGTCGTCGGCGACGGCGACGGCACGGTCGGCGTCGGCTACGGGAAGGCCAAGGAGGTGCCCGCGGCGATCGCCAAGGGCGTCGAGGAGGCGAAGAAGAACTTCTTCCGCGTCCCCCGCATCCAGGGCACCATCCCGCACCCCGTCCAGGGTGAGGCCGCGGCCGGCGTCGTCTACCTGCGTCCGGCCTCGCCGGGTACCGGTGTGATCGCCGGTGGCCCGGTGCGCGCGGTGCTGGAGTGCGCCGGCATCCACGACGTGCTGACGAAGTCGCTGGGGTCGTCGAACTCCATCAACATCGTCCACGCCACCGTCGCGGCCCTCAAGGGCCTCGAGCAGCCGGAGGCGGTCGCGGCTCGCCGTGGCCTGCCGCTCGACCACGTGGTGCCGGCCCCGCTGCTGCGGGCCCAGGCCGCGGGCCGGGCCGCCGCCGCGGCGGCGAAGGCGGGTGCGTGATGGCACGCCTGAAGGTGACCCAGACCCGGTCCGCCATCGGCGGCAAGCAGAACCAGCGCGACACGTTGCGCACCCTGGGCCTCAAGCGGATCGGCGACGTCGTCGTCAAGGAGGACCGCCCTGAGATCCGCGGCATGGTCCGCACGGTGCGCCACCTCGTCGCGGTCGAGGAGGTCGAGTGAGCATGGCCGACGAGAACAAGGCCGAGGACACGACGGAGGCGAAGCCGGCTGCCAAGAAGGCCGCCGCCAAGCCCGCCGCCGACAAGGCCGCCAAGCCGGCGGCGGAGAAGGCTGCCAAGCCGGCCGCGGCGAAGGCCGCCAAGCCCGCCGCCGACTCGGCGGAGGCCGCCCCGGCCGCCGCCAAGCCGGCGCGCACGACGAAGGCCGCCGCGGCGAAGGCCGAGCCGGCCGAGTCGACGACGGCCCCCGCCGCCGCCAAGGCGAAGCCGACCGCCGCCGCCGTGAAGGCGGCGCAGGACGCGGCCGCGCCTGGCGCCGGCGGCACCCTGCGGGTGCACCACCTGCGTCCGGCTCCGGGCGCCCGCACCGCCAAGACCCGCGTGGGTCGTGGTGAGGGCTCCAAGGGCAAGACCGCGGGCCGCGGCACCAAGGGCACGAAGGCCCGCTACCAGGTGCCGGAGCGCTTCGAGGGTGGGCAGATGCCGATGCACATGCGGCTGCCCAAGCTCCGTGGCTTCAAGAACCCGTTCCGCGTCGAGTACCAGGTGGTCAACCTGGACAAGATCTCGGCGCTGTACCCGAACGGCGGCGACGTCACGGTGGCCGACCTCGTGGCCAAGGGCGCGGTCCGCAAGGGTCAGCCGGTCAAGGTGCTCGGCACCGGCGAGCTGACGGTCAAGATCTCGGTCGCGGTCGACGCCCTGTCGGCGTCCGCCAAGGAGAAGATCGAGGCTGCCGGCGGCACCGTCGTCGCGCAGGACTGACAGAAGAACCGACGTTCGTCCGGGGGCCGCGGTGGCCGTGTGCTGCCGGGGCCCCCGGACGTTCCCGGCATCGGCTAGGGTGCGCGGGGTGCTCGTGACGCGTCACGGGCGGGCCGGCCAGGGCATCCTGGTCGGGGCGGAACCCGCTTTCGGGCGGTACCAGGAGGTCAGGTGCTAGGCGCATTCGTGCGGGCGTTCCGGACGCCCGACCTGCGGCGCAAGCTGCTCTTCACCATCGGGATCATGGTGGTGTTCCGGTTCGGCTCGTTCCTGCCGACGCCGGGCGTCTCGTACCCCAACGTGCAGACCTGCGTGCAGCAGACCAAGGCGAACGACCTGCTGGGGATCGTCAACCTCTTCAGCGGCGGCGCGCTGCTCCAGCTGTCGGTGTTCTCGCTCGGGATCATGCCGTACATCACCGCGAGCATCATCGTCCAGCTGCTACGGGTGGTCATCCCGAAGTTCGAGGAGCTGCACCAGGAGGGCCAGTCCGGCACCACCAAGCTCACGCAGTACACGCGCTACCTCACCATCGGGCTCGCGGTGCTGCAGTCGACGACGATCATCGCGCTCGCGCGCTCCGGCCAGCTGTTCCAGGGCTGCTCGGTCTCCGTCATCCCGAACTCCAGCTGGACCGTGCTGACGGTCATGGTCATCACCATGACCGCGGGCACCGGCCTCATCATGTGGCTGGGCGAGCTCATCACCGAGCGCGGCGTCGGCAACGGGATGTCGCTGCTGATCTTCACCTCGATCGCGGCGCGGTTCCCGTCGAACATGTGGTCCATCGCGGGCGGCGACGGCGGTGTCGGGAAGTTCATCGCGGTGCTCGTGATCATCGTCGTCGTCATCGGGCTCGTGGTGTTCGTCGAGCACTCGCAGCGCCGCATCCCGGTGCAGTACGCGAAGCGCATGGTCGGCCGGCGGATGTACGGCGGCTCGAGCACCTACATCCCGATCAAGATCAACATGTCGGGCGTCATCCCGATCATCTTCGCGTCGTCGCTGCTGTCGGTGCCGGGCCTCATCGCCCAGTTCGGCAACCCGGCCTCGGGCTGGGTGCAGTGGATCAGCCGCTACCTGGCCTCGCAGAGCTCGGCGCTCCACATGGTGCTGTACAGCCTGCTCATCATCTTCTTCTGCTACTTCTACACGGCGATCACGTTCAACCCGGACGAGGTCGCGGACAACATGAAGAAGTACGGCGGCTTCATCCCCGGCATCCGTGCCGGCCGGCCGACCGCCGAGTACCTCGACTACGTCATCACCCGGATCACGGCCCCGGGCTCGTTGTACCTGGCCTTCGTCGCACTCGTCCCGACGGTCGCCTTCGCCGTGCTCAAGGTCGGGACGAACATCCCCTTTGGCGGCTCGTCGATCCTCATCATCGTTGGTGTCGGACTGGAGACGGTCAAGCAGATCCAGGCCCAGCTCGAGCAGCGGCACTACGAAGGGTTCCTGAGGTGAGCGTTCGTCTCGTTCTGTTCGGTCCGCCCGGTGCCGGCAAGGGCACGCAGGCGGCACGGCTGTCGGAGCGCCTGGGGGTGCCGGCGATCTCGACGGGGGACATCTTCCGGGCGAACATCGCCGGCGGCACCGCGCTGGGACGTCAGGTGGTGCAGTACACGTCCCGGGGCGCGCTGGTGCCCGACGCCCTGACGGACGACCTGGTGCGGGACCGGCTGGCGCAGCCGGACGCCGCCGACGGCTTCCTCCTCGACGGCTACCCGCGCAACGTGGCGCAGGTCCGCGCGCTGGACGCGACGCTGGCGGCTGCCGGCACCTCGCTGGACGCGGTGGTGGAGATCACCGCCGACGCGGACGCCGTGGTGGACCGCCTGCTCAAGCGCGCGACCATCGAGGGCCGCGCCGACGACACGGAGGACGTCATCCGGCACCGGCTGGACGTCTACACCGAGCAGACGGCGCCCATCGCCGCCATCTACGCCGAGCGGGGCCTCCTGGTGCGCGTGGACGGGGTCGGTGACCTCGACGCGGTCACCGAGCGGCTGCTGCACGCGATCGCCCCCGCCGCGGCGCGCTGAGCGCGTCCGGACCCGTGGCCCGAGAGCGCGTCCAGATCAAGACGCCCGAGCAGGTGCGCGCCATGCGGCGCGCCGGGCTCGTCGTCGCCGACGCGCTGGATGCGGTCCGGGCGGCGCTGCGTCCGGGGGTCCGCACGGCCGACCTCGACGCGATCGCCGAGCGCGTGATCCGCGGTGCCGGCGCGACGCCCTCCTTCCTCGGCTACTTCGACTACCCGGCGACGCTGTGCGTGTCCGTCAACGACGAGGTGGTCCACGGCATCCCTGGTCCGCGCGTGCTCGAACCGGGCGACGTCGTCTCCGTGGACTGCGGCGCGATCGTCGACGGCTGGCACGGGGACAGCGCGTTCAGTGCCGTGCTCGCGCCCGCCGACCCGGCGGACGTCGCGCTCGTGGACGCGACGGAGGCGGCGATGTGGGCGGGCATCGCGGCGCTGGCCGGGGCGTCCCGCACGTCGGCGGTGGGGGAGGCGGTCGACGAGTTCGTCGGGGACCGGTTCGGCATCGTCGAGGAGTACGTGGGGCACGGCATCGGTACCGCCATGCACCAGCCGCCGGACGTGCCGAACTACCGCAGCCGGGACCGCGGCGCGCGGGTGCAGCCGGGCCTCGCGATCGCGGTGGAGCCGATGCTCACGCGGGGCGGCGCCGCCACGCACGAGCTGGCGGACGGCTGGACCGTCAGGACGGACGACGGCTCCCGCGCCGCGCACTGGGAGCACACCGTCGCGGTGCTGCCCGACGGCCGGCTCTGGGTGCTCACCGCGCGCGACGGCGGGGTGGCCGGGCTGGCCGCCTGGCCCGGCGTGGCGGCCTCCCCCGATGAGGTATGATCGCTCGTTGGTGTGTGCCGTCCCTTCCCTGCGCCCGGATCCGGGTCTCAGCGGCGTCGGTCGGCGTGAGCACCTCCGTCCACGAGTCGTCGTCCGCCATCCGGCGTGACCCGGCGTGGGCGGGGCCGTTCGGAACGAGGGTAAGCGGAGGACATGGCGAAGAAGGACGGGGTCATCGAGATCGAGGGCTCGGTGGTCGAGGCGTTGCCGAACGCGATGTTTCGCGTGGAGCTGAGCAACGGGCACAAGGTTCTCGCGCACATCTCGGGGAAGATGCGCCAGCACTACATCCGGATCCTCCCCGAGGACCGCGTGGTGGTGGAGCTGAGCCCCTACGACCTGTCCCGCGGGCGCATCGTCTACCGCTACAAGTAGTCACACGAGCAACGTCGTCGACCGCCCCCGGGCGGGGCGGACGGCGGCGATGGGGAACACGATGAAGGTCAAGCCGAGCGTCAAGAAGATCTGCGACAAGTGCAAGGTGATCCGCCGGCACGGTCGCGTCATGGTGATCTGCGAGAACCAGCGCCACAAGCAGCGCCAGGGCTGAGCAGCACCGCCCGGCCCCTCTGGGCCGGACCAGCGCACCGCCACCCGGTGCCCGTCCTCGGACGGCGCCGGTGCACCCCCGGTCCGGAGGCCGGGGCCCGCGACCAGCGGGATGGCGGTGCGGGAGACCTCCGGCGAAGTACAGGAGCCATCAGGCACATGGCACGTCTCATCGGCGTGGACCTGCCCCGCGAGAAGCGGGTGGAGATCGCGCTCACCTACATCTACGGGGTCGGTCGCACGCGCGCGACCCAGACCCTGACGGCGACGGGCATCAGCCCGGACATCCGCGTCAAGGACCTCGACGACGCGCAGCTGGTCACGCTGCGCGACTACCTCGAGGCCAACTTCAAGCTCGAGGGCGACCTGCGCCGCGAGGTCGCCGCCGACATCCGCCGCAAGGTCGAGATCGGCTGCTACCAGGGCCTGCGTCACCGCCGCGGGCTGCCGGTGCGTGGTCAGCGCACCAAGACCAACGCCCGCACCCGCAAGGGCCCCAAGCGCACCGTGGCCGGCAAGAAGAAGGCCGGGCGCAAGTAGCCCGGCGGTCGCTCGCCGACTGCGTCCCGTAGAGCTGAGGAAAGAAGCAGATGCCCCCCAAGACCCGCTCCACCGCGAGCACCGCGCGCAAGCCGCGCCGCAAGGAGAAGAAGAACGTCTCCCACGGCCAGGCGCACATCAAGAGCACGTTCAACAACACCATCGTCTCCATCACCGACCCGTCCGGCGCGGTGATCGCGTGGGCGTCCGGCGGCGACGTCGGCTTCAAGGGCTCGCGGAAGTCGACGCCGTTCGCGGCCGGCCTGGCCGCGGAGGCGGCCGCGCGCAAGGCCCAGGAGCACGGCATGCGCAAGGTCGACGTCTTCGTCAAGGGCCCGGGCTCGGGCCGCGAGACGGCCATCCGCTCGCTGCAGTCGGCGGGCCTCGAGGTCGGCTCGATCCAGGACGTCACGCCCCAGGCGCACAACGGGTGCCGCCCGCCCAAGCGTCGCCGCGTCTGACCAGTCGTTCCCAGCACGTGAGGCCGGCCCGGTGGACCGAGACCGGGCCGGCCTGCAGCAGTTGACTGCGGAGCGTCATATGGCGGACGCCCGCGGAGAGGAAACCCCACCGTGCTCATCGCACAGCGCCCCACCCTGACCGAAGAGGTCATCTCGGAGTACCGCTCGCGGTTCTCCATCGAGCCGCTCGAGCCTGGCTTCGGCTACACGCTCGGCAACTCGCTGCGTCGCACGCTGCTCTCGTCCATCCCGGGCGCGGCCGTGACGAGCATCCGCATCGACGGCGTGCTGCACGAGTTCTCGACGGTCCCGGGCGTCAAGGAGGACGTCACCGAGCTCATCCTCAACATCAAGAACCTCGTCGTCTCCTCCGAGAACGACGAGCCCGTGGTCATGTACCTGCGCAAGCAGGGCGCGGGCGAGGTCACCGCCGCGGACATCGTGCCGCCGGCGGGTGTCGAGGTGCACAACCCGGACCTGCACCTGGCCACCCTCAACGACAAGGGCAAGCTCGAGATCGAGCTCACCGTCGAGCGTGGGCGTGGCTACGTGTCGGCCAGCCAGAACAAGTCGGTGGACGCCGAGATCGGGCGCATCCCGGTCGACTCGATCTACTCGCCCGTGCTCAAGGTGACGTACAAGGTCGAGGCGACCCGCGTCGAGCAGCGCACGGACTTCGACAAGCTCATCGTCGACGTCGAGACCAAGCCGGCGATCAGCCCCCGGGACGCGCTGGCCTCGGCCGGCAAGACGCTCGTCGAGCTGTTCGGCCTGGCGCGGGAGCTCAACGTCGAGGCGGAGGGCATCGAGATCGGCCCGTCGCCCACGGACGCGGCGCTCGCCGCGGACCTGGCGCTGCCGATCGAGGACCTGCAGCTGACGATCCGTTCGTACAACTGCCTCAAGCGCGAGGGCATCCACACGGTGGGCGAGCTGGTCGCCCGCTCGGAGGCCGACCTGCTCGACATCCGCAACTTCGGTGCGAAGTCGATCACCGAGGTCAAGGAGAAGCTGGCCGAGCTGGGCCTGGCGCTCAAGGACAGCCCGCTGGACTTCGTGACCGACGAGACCTACTACGGCGGCGACGACGAGGCCGACTTCTCGGACGACGAGCAGTACTGAACCGGGGAACGCGGCCCGACCGCTGACGCCGGGCCGCGTCGACCATCACAGAACCAAGGAGTGAGAAGACCATGCCTACGCCCACCAAGGGTCCCCGGCTCGGTGGCGGACCGGCGCACGAGCGGCTGATCCTCGCGAACCTCGCGACGCAGCTGTTCGAGCACAAGCGGATCACGACGACCGAGGCGAAGGCCAAGCGCCTGCGCCCGCTCGCGGAGCGCCTCGTCTCGTTCGCCAAGCGCGGCGACCTGCACTCCCGCCGCCGCGTGATGACTGTCGTCAAGGACAAGGGCGTGGTGCACGTCCTGTTCACGGAGATCGCGCCGGCCATGGCCGAGCGCGCCGGCGGCTACACGCGGATCACCAAGATCGGCCCGCGCAAGGGCGACAACGCCCCCATGGCGGTCATCGAGCTGGTCCTCGAGCCGGTCTCGCCGAAGCAGGCGGTCGTGCGTGAGGCGACGCGGGCGGCGGCCAAGGCCGCGCCGGCGCCGACCGCGATCGAGGTCGCCGAGGAGGCCCCCGTCGAGGAGGCCGCCGCGCCCGCCGAGGACGAGGCGGTCGTCGAGCCGGCCGCCGAGGCCGACGAGTCGCCGGCCGAGGACGAGGCCGACAAGGCCTGACAGGCGCCACCCCGCCGGCCGGCCGACGCCGGCGCACGAGCGGTGACGAAGGCCCGGACCCACCAGGGTCCGGGCCTTCGTGCACCCGCCCGATGGGAGGGTGCCGGTGCGCACCCCCGCAGCGCACCGCATCCCGGATGGTGCGTGCCGCAGCGACGCCCGCCACCTGGCGCGCCCGCGGGATGCTGACCAGGATCGGTCGGCATGGAGAGGCGTTCGAGCGGGGCCGGCGCACGCGGCGGCGTGCCGACCGCGGGACCGCTGCCGGTGGTGTTCCTCCACGGCCTGCGGACCAGCCGGTCCATGTGGCGTGCTCAGGTGGCCGCCGTGGAGGCGTCGGGCCACCCGGCGGCGGCGATCGACCTGCCGGGGCACGGGTGGCGCCAGGGCGAGGAGCTCACGCTCGACGGTGCGGTCGACGCCGTGCGGGTGGCCGTCGACGCGGTCGGTGGGCGCGCCCTCGTCGTCGGGCTCTCGCTCGGCGGGTACGTCGCGATCGTGCACGCCGCGCGGTTCCCCGCGCAGGTGGCGGGCCTGGTCGCGGCGTCGTGCTGCACACGGCCGCAGCCGCTGCTCGTCGACGGCTGGGCGGTGGCGGCGCGCGCCATCGGCCGCCTGCCCGACCACGGGGCGGCGCTCAACGCGCTCGCCGTCCGCCTGGCGCTGCCGCCCGCGGGGGCGGCCGACGTGGCCGCGGGCGGCTTCGCGCTCGACGTCATGGGGCCCGTCCTGCGGGCGCTGCGGGGGGTCGACGTGCTGGCCGCCCTGCGGTCGGTCGAGGCGCCCGTGTGGCTCGTCAACGGGCGGTTCGACCACTTCCGGGGCGAGGAGCGCGCCTTCCTGGCGGCGTGCCGTGAGGGCCGCCTCGTCGTGGTGCCCGGCGCGACGCACCTGGTGAGCCTCGTGCGCCCGACACGGTTCAGCCGGGCCGTGCTGGAGGCGCTGGCCGCCGTCGAGGACCGCGCCGCTCAGGCGCCCAGGGACCAGGCGCGCACACCGCCGACGATGCCCGCCTCGTTGGGCACGACGACGACGTCGTCGCCGAGCCGGTCGAGCACCGCGGGCGTGATGCGGCGCGCGTTCCCGCCGCCGAGGTAGACGCGGTCCCACCGGAACACGGGCCGGAACCCCTCCACCACGCGGCGCACCCGGCGCGACCAGATCGCGTCGCCGAGCCGCGCCCGCTCGGGCTGGCCGATGTACTCGTCGTACGTCAGGCCCCAGCGGACCGGGGCGTGCGACCACTCGAGGTGCGGGGCCAGGCGGCCGCCGTCGAAGAGCGCGGAGCCCAGGCCGGTGCCGAACGTGAGCACCAGCTCGACGCCCGTGCCGGAGACGACGCCGGCGCCGTGCACCTCGGCGTCGTTGAGCACGAGCGTGGGGGCGCCGAGCCGTGCCTCGACGAGCGCCTGGACGTCGCAGTCGGCCCAGGCGGCGACGAGCTCGGGCAGCACCGCGGAGCGCGGGCCCGAGCGGGTCACGTAGTGCGGCGTCGCGACGACCACCCCGTGGCGAAGCATCCCCGGCATGCCCACCGTCACCCGGTCGAACGCCGGCAGCGTCGCCGCCAGGCCGGCGATGGTCTCGACGAGCCGTTCGGGCGGCAGCGGGTAGGGCGTCGGCACGCGGGTCGCGGGCGCGTGCAGGGTCCCGGAGGAGTCGAGCACGGACGCCTTGATCCCGCCGCCCCCGCAGTCGACCGCGAGCGTGAAGGGGGCGTGGTGGCTGTCCGGCACCCCGACACGGTAGCGCCGGCGGCCCGGACGGCACCGGCTACGGTGTCGGCGTGACGAGCACGGACGGGCAGGCGCCGGTGCGGGTCCGGCTCGACCTCTCCTACGACGGTGGCGGGTTCGCCGGGTGGGCCGCGCAACCCGGGCTGCGCACCGTGCAGGGGACGCTCGAGGAGGCGCTCGCGACGGTGCTGGCCACGGCCCGCCGGGGCGAGCCGGTGCCCCGGCTGACGGTGGCCGGACGCACCGACGCGGGCGTGCACGCGCGGGGCCAGGTGGCCCACGTGGACCTCGCGCCCGCCGCGCTGACGGCGGCCCGCGGGCGGTCCGGCCGCGACCCCTTCGTCGCGCTCGTCGACCGGCTCGGCGGCGTGCTGCCGCCGGACCTCGTCGTGCGCGCCGCGGCCCCGGCGCCGGACGGCTTCGACGCCCGGTTCTCGGCGACCGGCCGCCGCTACGCCTACCGGGTCTGCGACGAGCACGCGCGCCGCGACCCGCTGCGCCGCGGCGAGGTGCTGTGGCGGCGCCGACCGCTGGACGTGGCGGCCATGGACGCGGCGGCGGGGCTGCTCGTGGGGCGCCACGACTTCGCGGCGTTCTGCAAGCCGCGGCCGCACGCCACGACCATCCGCACGCTCGAGCTGTTCGGCTGGGCGCGGCCCGGCGCGGGTCCGGACGCGGGGCTGGTGGTGGCCACGGTGCGCGCCGACGCGTTCTGCCACTCGATGGTGCGGTCGCTCGTCGGCGCGAGCCTGGCGGTGGGGGAGCACCGGCGCGACGTCGACTGGCCGGCGCGGCTCCTGGCCGCGGGCGTGCGCGACGCCGCGGCGGCGGTCGTCGAGCCGCACGGCCTCACGCTCGAGGAGGTCACCTACCCGGCGGACGACGAGCTGGCGGCGCGCGCGGCGCGCACGCGGGCGCGCCGCAGCCGCGACGACCTGACGCCCGGGACGACCGGGGCGGGCGACGGGCTCCGCGGCGAGCACCGGACCGACGAGGGCGACGACGGCGCGGGCTGCTGCGGCTGAGCCGCGTCAGCCGCGGTCGTCGTCCGCGCGGTAGAGCGGCTCGTCCTGGTCCGGGTCCGGGACGACGTGGACCGCGGCCTCCTCCGCGCTCGCGGCACCGCCGGCGACGCCGACGTCCGTGGCGAACGTGTCACTGCCGCCCGACTCGACGGCGTGGTCGTCCTCCTCGAGGCGACCGGCTCGGTACTGCTCCCGGTCCGGGGCGACGTCCGCGTCCCAGACGTCCGGCTCCTCCTGCGCGAGCCGCTGGTCGATCGTCTCGCGGTGCTCCTCTTCCCACGGCGTCTCGCCCCACCGGCTGGAGCGAGCGTGCTCGGGCGGGGAGTAGCCCTCGTCGAGCAGGTCCTCGACGCCCCGCTCGAGGAGCATGTCGTCGCGCGTCAGCTGGTCGGCGTCGCCCTCGGACCCGAGCTCGGGGTCGGCGCTGGTGGCCGGGGTCTCTTCGGTCATGGGTCCACGGTGGCACCCGCGGCCCGGGTCCGCCACCCGCCCCGGGCGTGGGGCGTCAGCCCTGGTCGCGGGCGTGCACGCGGAGCGCCGCGATCTCCTCGTCGGTCAGGTGGAGCGCCTCGAGGAGCAGCTGGTGCAGCCGCCCGTCGGCCCGTTCGGCCGCGGCGTGCCACGCGAGGTGCCGCCCCGCGAGACCGGCCTGGTCGAGGAGCGCGACGAGGGCGGCGCGGTCCGGCGCCCAGCGGCGCCCGGCCCCCTCGCCGCTCGCCAGCGCGGTGAGGATGACGCGCTGCTGGTCGCGCAGCGCCGCGATCTCGTCGTCCAGCGCGGTCAGCCGCACGGCCAGCGCCTCGACGAGCGCGGGGGCGCCCGAGCCGAGCAGCCGGCCGATCGTCTCCAGCGGCAGGCCGGCGGCGCGCAGGCGGCAGATCGCCTCGAGTCGCGCCACGTCCTGCGGGCCGTAGCGGCGGTACCCCGCGGGGGACCGGTCCGGGTGGAGCAGCCCGAGGCGGTCGTAGTAGAGGAGGGTGGTGCGCGACAGCCCGACGCGCGCGGCGAGGCGGCCGACGCTCAGGCCGGCAGCATCGTCCCCGTCCGCAGGTAGTGGTCCATCTGCTGCCGGCGCAGCTGCCACAGCGCCCGGTGTGCCTCCTGCCATCCCTCGGCCTCCTGCCCGTCGGGGTGCGTCGGCGTCGTCGTGGTGCGCAGGTCCACCCGCGTGCCGGCGCCCCGGGGCGTCAGCGTGAGCTCGAGCGTCCCCACGCCCCGGCCCGGCCGGAAGATCGTGTAGTCGATCCGGGCGGGGGGCTCGTACCGGGTGGTGATCCACGTCTCTCCCTCGCGGAGGAACACGCAGCCCAGCTCCGCGACGCCGCTGGTGCTGTGGACCATGGTGCACCGCCAGTCGGGGATCCACTCGTGCTCCACCACGGGGCAGAGCAGCGGGAACACCCGTTCGGGGGGTGCCTCGAGGGGGAACGTCAGGTCCAGGACGGTGCGGGTCGTGGTCGGCATGCCGACGAGCGTGCGCTGTGAAGCCGTAGACGGGTCAAGCCCGCCCGGGGGTCAGGCGGCGACCGACGTCAGCGCCGGGGCCGGCGCGTCGTCCACCACGAGCGCGCGTCGGGTGCGCCACACGACGAGCCCGGTGGCGGCGAACGCGGCGACCATGACGAGCACGCCGACGTTGTGCGCCCCGCCGCCCCCCCAGGCGCCGAGCAGCGTGTACGCCACGGACAGCGCCAGGAGCGCCATGCGCCCACGCGTGCGGCTGCCGACCGCCGCCGCGAACAGGCCCCACGTGAGGTACCAGGGGTAGGCCGTAGGTCCGGAGAACGCCACGACGACGAGGCCCCAGCCGACGCCGACGTACGCGGCGCGCTCCGGGCCCTCCGTGGCGTACCACAGCAGCCGCGCCGCCACGAGGGCGCCGACCGCGGCCGTGACGGTGCGGGCGATGGTGGTGGTGGCGCCCATGCTGTGGAGGTCGATGCCGGCGGCCGCCTCCATGGCCCAGGACAGCCACGTGCTCGGCGTCAGGCCGCTCTTGATCTCGCCCGGCACCGACAGGGCGCCGACCCAGCCGAAGGCGTCGGGCACCAGGGCCATGGTCGCGGCGACCGTCGCCGCGGCGGCGCCGAGCACCTGCGCCAGGTGCGCCCGCAGCCGCTCGCGGTCGGTGCGGCGCAGCACGTCGAGCCCCACGTAGCCGACGAGGAGCACGCCGGGCAGCTTGAGCATGCACGCCACCATGGCGACCACCATGGCGATGGTGCCCAGCCCGCGGCGGACCAGGAGGACGACGGCGACCGCCATGGCGCCGACGAGGACGTCCAGGTGGGCGCCGGAGACCACGTGCACGAGGACGAGCGGGTTGAGCGCGACGAGCAGCAGCACGGAGGCCCGCTCGCGCACGGGGGTCGCCTCGACGGCCAGCACGACCGCGGCGGCCAGGCCGGAGACCGCGGCGGCGCGGATGAGCAGCACCGCGATGCCGACGTGCGCGCCGGCGGCGGCGGCCAGCTCCCGCAGCAGCGCCACCTGCAGCGGCCCGTAGGGGCTCGGGGAGTACTGCCACTCGCCGCTGACGGCCGTCGCGAACGCCTCGTACGGACCGTGCAGCCAGTTGGGTCCGAAGGCGTAGGGGTTCATGCCGATCTCGGCCAGGCGCCCCACGGCCGCGTAGCTCTGGACGTCCAGGCTCCCGATGGGCCCGGCGAGCGTGAAGGGTGTCGCCCACGCGACCGCCACGAGGAGGATCGACCGCAGCCGCGGCACGCGAGCACCGGGCCGCAGCCACGTGCGCGCCAGGTGCGCCCACACCACGCAGAGCGCGGCGACGACGCCGACGACGAGGAAGCTCCACTCGGCCCGGTAGGCCGCGCCGGTGGGCCAGACACCCCACCAGTGCGGGAGCGTGACGGCCTGGGGCACGCCCGCCCGGGAGGCGACGACGACGAGCACGGCGACGATCGCGGCGCCGGCGGAACCCGCCAGCACCGCGGTGGATGCGGATGTGATCGCGCTGCGCCATCGCGTCGCGGTCCGCACGAGACGTTCGACGCTCATGCAGTCCCTCTCGGTCCGGTCGGGACGCCCCCTGGCCGCCCGACCCCCCTGCCCGATCATCCGACGTTAGCCGTCCCGGAGGCCTGGGGCGAATCGAATCGTGCCAGGTCAGGGGCTCATCACGGCCTCTCCAGGGCTGGGCAAAGGCCGGGTCAGGCGGGGGTCAGGACCGGGGGTGCGAACGCCAACCGGACCGCGAACGTCAGCATGACCGCGGCGACGGCGACGTCGAGCACGCGCCACGCCGAGGGGCGCGCGAGCAGCGGCCGCAGGCGTGCTGCACCGAAGCCGAGCATGGTGAACCACAGTGCGCTCGCGGCGGCCGCGCCGACGGCGAACCACCACCGCAGCGGCCCGTGCTGCGCCGCCATGGTGCCGAGGAGCAGCACGGTGTCGAGGTAGACGTGCGGGTTGAGGAACGTCAGCCCGAGCGTCGTCGCGAGCACGGCCCGCACCGACGCGGGCGCGTCGGCGGTGGGCGTGAGGCCGCCCGGCCGCAGCGCGCGCCGCAGCGCCGCCGCGCCGAGCACCACGAGGAGCGCCGCGCCGGCGTAGCGCGCTGCCGCCAGGGCCGCCGGGTGGCCCGCGACGAGCGCGCCGAGGCCGGCGGTGCCCGCCGCGATGAGCAGCAGGTCGGCGGCCGTGCAGACACCCACCACGGCGCCGACGTGCTCGGCGCGCAGTCCCTGGCGCAGCACGAAGGCGTTCTGCGCGCCGATGACGACGATGAGCGAGAGCCCCGCGAGCAGCCCCTGGACGACGACCACGCCGCGACCCTAGGGCGAGGGAGTGCTGCAGGCCAGATCATGTTTCTGCGGGACCTGTAGCGTGGCTTCATGAGGTTCGACCCGGCGCAGCTCGCGGCGCTCGCCGCGGTTGTCGACGGCGGCACGTTCGACGCGGCTGCCCGTGCCCTCCACCTCACGCCGTCCGCCGTGAGCCAGCGCGTGCGGGCCCTCGAGCAGCAGGCCGGTCAGGTGCTGGTGCTGCGCACCCGGCCGTGCCGCCCGACGCCCGCGGGCGCGGTGCTCGTGCGGCTCGCCGGGCAGCTCGCGACGCTCGACGCGGACGCCGCGGCGGCGCTCGGGCCCGGGACGGGTCCCGTGCGGGTGGGCGTCGCCGTCAACGCCGACTCCCTGGCCACGTGGTTCCCCGGCGCCCTGACGGGGCTCGGCGAGCGCGTGGTGCTCGACCTGCACCGCGAGGACCAGGACCGCACCGCCCAGCTGCTGCGCGACGGCGCCGTCATGGCGGCGGTCACCGCCGACGCCACCGCGGTGCAGGGGTGCCGCGTGCAGCCGCTGGGCGCGATGCGCTACCGCGCCATGGCTGCCCCCGGGCTCGTGGCGCGGTGGTTCGCCGACGGAGCGGCACCTGCCGCCTGGGCCGCGGCGCCGGTGGTCGCCTTCACGTCCGACGACCGGCTGCAGCACCGGTTCGTCGCCGCCCTGTGCGGCGGCCCGGCTGCGCTCGGCCCCGAGCACCACGTCCCGTCGCACCCCGCGTACGTCACCCTCATCGCCGACGGGCTGGGGTGGGGGATGGTCTCCGAGCACGAGGCGGACGCCTTCGCGCGCACCGGCACGCTCGTGGACCTGGCCCCGGGACGGTGGCTCGACGTCGCGCTGCACTGGCAGCGTTGGGCGGTCCGCGCCGCGGTGCTCGACGAACTGACCGACCGCGTGCTGGCGGCCGCGGGCGCGGCGCTGCACCCCGTCGCCCCGGCGACCGCGCACCGGCCCTCGCGCGCGTGAGCGTTTTGACCGCTCCAGCGGAGCCCGGGTACTGTGGTGTGTCGTTGTGCGTCCGCTGTCGAGCACCGGTGACTTCTCACCACCGCGAGCCGACCGCGACACCGGTGCGGTCCCACTCATCGGCAGACGCCTCGACAGCCCACCAGGGAGCCGCCGTGTGCGGTGGCCACCTGGTACCGACACACGACGAGAAGGCCCACACCCGTGCGCACGTACACCCCGAAGCCCGGTGACGTCGAGAAGACCTGGTACGTCATCGACGCGACCGATGTCGTCCTCGGCCGCCTGGCAACCCACATCGCCACGCTGCTGCGTGGCAAGCACAAGCCCACGTTCGCGCCGCACGTCGACAACGGTGACTTCGTCATCGTCGTCAACGCGGCGAAGATCGCGCTGACCGGCACCAAGGCCGACACCAAGCTCGCCTACCGCCACTCGGGCTACCCGGGCGGCCTCAAGGCCATCCGTTACGCGGACCTCCTGGAGAAGCACCCGGAGCGCGTCATCGAGAAGGCCGTGGCGGGAATGGTCCCGAAGACCACGCTCGGCCGTCAGCAGCTGGGCAAGCTCAAGGTCTACGCCGGCCCCGAGCACCCGCACGCTGCGCAGCAGCCGAAGCCCTACGAGCTCACCCAGGTGTCGCAGCAGGCGTGAGCCGCTGCGAGGACGAGGAACCGAGGAACCCCGTGGCCGAGACCACAGCCGACGAGTACGTCGAGGGCGACGAGACGCCCACCAGCTACACCAGCGAGACCGCACCGGTCACCGGCCGCGGCCAGTCGCTCACCGCTCCGGGCCGCGCGCTCGGCCGCCGCAAGGAGGCCGTCGCACGCGTCCGCCTGGTGCCGGGCACCGGGCAGTGGACCATCAACGGCCGCTCGCTCGAGGAGTACTTCCCGAACAAGCTGCACCAGCAGCTCGTCAACTCGCCGTTCAAGCTGGTCGACGTCGAGGGTCGCTTCGACGTCGTCGCCCGCATCAACGGCGGTGGCGTCAGCGGTCAGGCCGGCGCGCTGCGCCTGGGCATCGCGCGTGCGCTCAACGCGATCGACGCCGAGCACAACCGTCCGGCGCTGAAGAAGGCGGGCTTCCTCACGCGCGACGCGCGCGTCGTGGAGCGCAAGAAGGCCGGCCTCAAGAAGGCCCGCAAGGCGCCGCAGTACTCGAAGCGCTGACCCCAGGGTTCGGCCGACGGCCCCGTGGACGACTACAGTCCACGGGGCCGTCGTCGTTCGTCTAGGAGGGTTCACGTGGCGCGACTGTTCGGCACCGACGGGGTGCGAGGGCTGGCGAACCGGGACGTCACCGCGGAGCTGGCGTTGGACCTGTCGGTCGCCGCGGCCCGCGTGCTCGGCACGCGGGGCGCCTTCCACGGCCGGCCGCGTGCCGTCGTCGGCCGCGACTCCCGGGCCTCGGGCGAGTTCCTCTCCGCCGCCGTGGTGGCGGGCCTGGCCTCGGCCGGGGTGGACGTCGAGGACGTGGGCGTGCTGCCCACGCCCGCGGTCGCGTTCCTCACCGCCGAGTACGGCGTGGACCTGGGCGTGGTGCTCTCGGCGTCGCACAACCCCATGCCGGACAACGGCATCAAGTTCCTCGCGCGCGGCGGCCACAAGCTCGACGACGACCTCGAGGACGCCATCGAGTCGCACCGGGGCGAGCCGTGGGAGCGGCCGACCGGCGCCGCCGTCGGGCGCGTGACGAGCGACCCGGCGCGCGCCGCCCGGCACTACGTCCAGCACCTCGCGGGGACCGTCGACACGGACCTGTCCGGGCTGCGGATCGCGATGGACTGCGCCAACGGCGCGGCCAGCGAGGTGGGCCCCGCGGCGCTGCGGGCGGCGGGCGCCGAGGTGCTCGTCATCAACGCCGCGCCCGACGGGCGCAACATCAACGACCGCGCGGGCTCGACGCACCCGGAACAGCTCCAGGCGTTCACGGTCGCCGCCGGCGCGGACTTCGGCGTGGCGTTCGACGGCGACGCCGACCGCTGCCTGGCTGTCGGCCCCGACGGCGCGCTCGTCGACGGCGACCAGATCATGGGCGTGCTGGCGCTGGCGCTGCACGAGAAGGGCGAGCTGGCCGGTGGCACGCTCGTCATCACCGTGATGAGCAACCTGGGGCTGCGGCTGGCGATGCGCGCCCACGGGATCGCGACGGTCGACACGGCCGTGGGCGACCGGTACGTGCTCGAGGCGATGCGCGCCAACGGCTACGTGCTGGGCGGCGAGCAGTCCGGCCACATCATCCTCGCCGAGCACGCGACGACGGGGGACGGCGTCCTCACGGCGATGCAGCTCGCCGCGCGGGTCGCCGCCACCGGGCGCTCGCTCACCGAGCTCGCGGGCGTGGTGGAGCGGCTGCCGCAGACCCTGGTCAACGTCTCCGGCGTCGATCGCACGCGCGTGGCCGCCGACGCGGACCTCGCGCGGGCCGTCGCGGAGGTCGAGGCCGCCCTGGGTGACACGGGTCGCGTGCTGCTGCGGCCGTCCGGGACCGAGCCGGTGGTGCGGGTCATGGTCGAGGCCGCGACGCAGGACGAGGCCGACCGGGCCGCGGCGACGCTCGTCGGCGCCGTTCGCGACCGGCTCGCGCTGTGAGCGGGGTCCGCCCCGGCGACCCGGTGCGCGAGCGCGTGCTGCGGCTGCTCGAGCTCGCGGCGCGGGACGCGCGGGGGATCGCGCCGATCGTGCGCGCCGGCGACCCGGTGCTGCGCGCCGTCGCCCTGCCGTACGACGGCCAGCTGGCGGACGAGGAGCTCGCCGCGCTGCTGGCCGTGATGCACCGCACGCTGCGCGCCGCCCCCGGCGTGGGCCTGGCGGCGCCGCAGATCGGGCTTCCGGTGGCGCTCGCGGTGGTCGAGGACCCGCTGGCCGACGCGGGCCGGGAGCGGGTGCCGGTGGCGTTCCGCGTGCTGGTCAACCCGCGCTACGAGGCCGTGGACGACGAGCTCGTGGCGCACGACGAGGGCTGCCTGTCCGTCCCGGGCTACGCCGCCGTCGTCGCGCGCCACCGGCGGGTGCGCCTCGTCGGGCACGACGAGCGCGGCGCCGCCCTGGACGAGGTGCTGACCGGCTGGCCGGCGCGCATCGTGCAGCACGAGACCGACCACCTGGGTGGCACGCTCTACGTCGACAAGGCGGACCTGCGCACGCTCGTCGCGGTGGGCTGAGCGCGTCAGCCGCGCCTGACCCCGCCGGACCCGCCGACGTGCGACGTCACGTGCGGGTCGCCGAGGTAGGTGACCTCGCCGGAACCCGCGACCGACGCGTCCAGCGTGCCGCTCGCCGCGACCGTCGCGGTGCCCGACCCGGCGATGGTCACCCGCGCGTCGCGCGCCTGGAACGTGCCGGCGTCGACGGCGCCGCTGCCCGGGATCGACACGTCGAGCGTGCCCGTGGTCCCGGCCAGGCGCACGTGCCCGGAGCCCGCGATCTCCACGACGGCGCTCGTCGCCGTGACGCGGCCCATGGTCACCTCGCCCGAGCCCGAAACGCTCACCCGCAGCGCGTCCGCGTCCAGCGCGGCCAGGTCGACCCGGCCCGAACCGGTGAGGTCGAGGGTGGCGTCGCCCGTGCCCGCGACGTCGCCCGTGACGGTGCCGGACCCACGCAGCGTGATCGAGGACAGCGCGGGCAGCGTGAGGTCGTACGTGAGGGGCCCCGGGTCGAACCACGCGCCGGTGAGGTCGACGACGAGCGTGTCGCCGCGCACCGTGGTGCTCAGGTCGGCCAGCACGTCCGCGCCGCCCGTGACGGACAGCGCCGGGGCGCCGACGGACAGGTGGACGTCGCCGCTCGCACCGAGGTCGAGCGCGCGGACGTCGGTGACGTCCCGGTGCTGCGTGGTGCGCGGCCCCCGGTCGCGCAGGTCGACGTGGACCGAGCAGGCGGCCAGCCCGCCCGCGACGAGGCCGACGAGGCCGACGAGGACGACGAGCGGCACGAGCGCGGCGCGGCGGGCCATGGTGGTGTGCTCCTGGGACGAAGGGAGGCTGTCGGTGGCGATCGTCGTCCGGGCCGCGGTGCGGCGACCATCCGGCGACGCCCTGGTCCGACCCTGAGCATCCCCTGATCGGGCGCTGTGTGCCGCGGCCGCCCGCGGCTCGCCCCGTACGCTGGGCCCGATGCGCCCCTTCCTCTTCCTCGCCGTCCGGCCCGAGGACGGCGCCGCCGACGACGAGTACGCCGCGATGCTCCGGTGCACGGGGCTGGCCGAGGCGCAGCTGCGCCGCGTCCGCCTCGAGCGACACCCGCTCGGCGAGGTCGACCTGGACGAGTGGTCGGGGATCGTGCTCGGTGGCGGCCCGTTCCAGTCCAGCGACCCGGCGGAGGCGAAGTCGGCGGTGCAGCTCCGCGTCGAGGCCGACCTGTCGCGGCTGCTCGACCTCGTGGTGCCGGCCGACTTCCCCTTCTTCGGCGCGTGCTACGGCGTGGGTGCCCTCGGCACGCACGAGGGCGCCGTCGTCGACCGGACGTACGGCGAGCCCGCCGGGGGAGTGCGCGTGCGGCTGACGCCCCAGGGGCGGGCCGACCCGGTGCTCGGCGTCGCGCCCGAGGAGTTCGGCGCGTTCGTCGGCCACAAGGAGGCCGTCACCGCGCTGCCGCCGCACGCCGTGCCGCTCGCCACGTCTGCGGGGGCCCCGGTGCAGGCGTTCCGGGTCGGGTCCCGCGTGTACGCGACGCAGTTCCACCCGGAGCTCGACCTCGAGGGCCTGGTGGCGCGCGTGACCACCTACCGCGACGACGGCTACTTCCCGTCCGAGGAGCTGGACCGCGTGATCGCGGCGGCACGCGCCACGGGCATCGTGGCCCCGCCGAACGTGCTCGGCCGGTTCGTCGAGCTGTTCGCCCGCCCGTGAGGCCCCTGATCCTTCCCCTGATCCACCCTGAATCAGCCCGGGGAACCATGCCGCGGGCCACCCCCGCCCCGTAGCGTGAGCCCCGGGCGGCCCGAGGCGGGCCCCGGACGAGGGGGACGTGTCGTGGAGGCGTGGGCGCTGGGGCTGGCGGGGTCGCCGTGGGTCCTCGCCGTCATGTACCTCTTCGCGGCGATCGACGGCTTCTTCCCGCCCATCCCCAGCGAGTCGCTCGTCATCGCGCTCGCGTCGCTCTCCGTGTCGCCGGCGGGCAGGCCGGCGCTCCTGCCGGTCATCCTCGTGGCGGCCGCCGGTGCGTTCACGGGCGACCAGATCGCCTACACGATCGGCCGCCGCGTCGATGTGCGGCGCCTGCGGATCTTCCGCAGCGCGAAGGCGCAGTCGGCCCTCGACTGGGCCCAGCGCGCCCTCACGGAGCGGGGCGCGTCCTTCATCATCGCGGGCCGGTACATCCCGGTCGGTCGGGTCGCGGTCAACATGACCGCCGGCGCGCTGCGGTTCCCGCGCAAGAAGTTCGTGGGGCTGGCCGCGTTCGCGGCGATCACGTGGGCCTGCTACGCCTCGCTCATCGGCATCGGCGCGGGGCGCGTGCTCCAGGGGCACCCCATCATCGCGATCCTCGTGGGCGTGGCCGGCGGCATGGTCATCGGCCTGCTCGTCGACGCGCTGCTTAGCCGGTGGGTGCGCGGGCCGAAGGCCACGGCGGCCCTGCCTGCGCCGGGCGACGAGCCCACGCCGGACGGCCCGGCGGCCGGGTAGGCCGGGTCGGCGGGGTCGCGTGGGCCGCCCACGGCCGCCCACCGCCGTCCCGCTAACGATCCGGGCACGCCGGCTAACGATCCGGTGTCGGCCGCGTCACCCTCGCGAGTGACGCACGTACGCTCGAACGGGCCGCCGCCGACGGCGGTCCTCCCCGCATGCCGCGTGGCCCCCTCCGAGGGTCCGCCGCGGCATGCCCGAGCAGCGGAGCGAGGAGGGCGATGGGCCGCGCACGCACGGCAGCCGTCCCGGCGCCCGCGCGTGCCCGGGGCGGGGTGCGCCAGCCCGGGACCCGGGGCGTCGCGGTCGTCGCCGTCGGCCTCGCGGTCGCGCTGCTCGCCACCGGGTGTGCCGCGGCGGCCCCCGGTCCGCAGGCCTCGCCGGGCGTCGCCGTCGCCTCGCCCGACTGCCTGGCGCCGCAGGTGCTCGGTCGGCTCGGCCTGACGCTCGACCCGGCCCTGGCCGCGCAGGCGACGCCGCGGCCGGACGTCACCGCGGGCGCCGTCCCGGCCGGGTTCGTGCCGGCCGGGGTGCTGGCCTGCCAGGTCGGTGGCCAGATGCGGGACAGCGCCGGCACCTGGACCGCGGTGACGGCCACGTCGCGCGAGGGCTCGACGGCCGACGTCGCCGCCCTCGTCACGGCGCTCGACGCCGCCGCTGCGGGCCGCACCGGGCCGGCCGCCCCGACCCCGGCCGCCTCCTGCGGGGCCGCAGGCGCCCCGGTGGTCCTCTGGCTGCTCGACGCGATGGGCAGCGCCGTGCTGTCCGCCGCCGCGGTCGACGGGTGCGACGACGGCTCGGCCCGGGTGCGCGCCGCGCTCGACCGGATGCCCGTGACCGGCGTCGTCGACCAGCCCGTCCAGCTGGTGGCGGCCGCCGGCTGAGCGAGGCCGCCCGGCGGTCGGCGCGGCGCTAGAGCTTGCGCAGCCGCACGCGCTGCACGGCGTGGTCGGCGCCCTTGGTGAGGACGAGCGTCGCGCGGCCCCGCGTGGGGCGGATGTTCTGCTCGAGGTTGGGCGCGTTGATCGAGTCCCAGATGGTGCCCGCGACGGCCACGGCCTCCTCGTCGCTCAGCGCCGCGTAGCGGTGGAAGTACGACTCCGGCTGCGCGAACGCGGTCGAGCGCAGCCCGAGGAACCGGTCGATGTACCAGCGCCGGACGTCGCGCTCGCGGGCGTCGACGTAGATGGAGAAGTCGAAGAAGTCGCTCACGGTGAGGCTCGAACGGCCCTGCGCGGTGACGCGGGCGGGCTGCAGCACGTTGAGGCCCTCGACGATGAGCACGTCCGGGCGGTGCACCACCGTGCGGCGGTCCGGGACGATGTCGTAGGTGAGGTGCGAGTACACGGGCGCCGTCACCTCGGCGCTGCCGGCCTTGACCTCCTGGACGAACCGGAGCAGCGAGCGCCGGTCGTACGACTCCGGGAAGCCCTTGCGCTCCATGAGTCCGCGCCGCGCCAGCTCGGCGTTGGGGTAGAGGAAGCCGTCCGTGGTGACGAGCTCGACCCGGGGCGTCGTGGGCCAGCGCGCGATGAGCTCGCGCAGGAGGCGCGCCACGGTCGACTTGCCGATCGCGACCGAGCCCGCGATGCCGATGACGAACGGCGTGGGGTCGGGCCGCTCGCGCAGGAACGTGGTGGCCGCGCGGTGCAGACCGCGCGTCGCCTGCACGTGCAGGTCGAGCAGCCGGGTCAGGGGCCGGTAGACGGCGTCCGCCTCGGGCAGGTCGATCGGGTCGCCGAGGCCGCGCAGGCGCTCGACGTCGTCCTCCGTGAAGGGCAGCGGCGTCGACTCGGCCAGGCGAACCCATGCGGCGCGGTCCAGGTCGACGTACGGGGACGGCGCGGCGGCGGGCTGCACGTCACGATCCTCCCACGGCCCGGGTGGGCGTCCGGACGGCGCCCGTTACCCTGGTCGCCATGTGCGGGATCGTGGGGTACGTCGGGAGCGCCGCGCCGTCGGGCAGGCCGCTCGAGGTCGCCGTCGAGGGGCTGCGGCGCCTGGAGTACCGCGGGTACGACTCCGCCGGGGTCGCGCTCGTGGCGCCCGGCCAGCAGCTCGCGGTCGCGAAGAAGGCCGGCAAGCTGGCCAACCTCGTCGAGGAGCTCGACGCGCACCCGCTCCCGGCGGCCACCGCCGCGATCGGCCACACGCGGTGGGCGACGCACGGCGGGCCGACCGACACGAACGCCCACCCGCACGTGTCCGGCAAGGTCGCCGTCATCCACAACGGCATCGTCGAGAACTTCGCGGAGCTGCGGGACGAGCTGGCCGCGGCCGGCGTCGCGTTCGTCTCGGAGACGGACACCGAGGTGGTGGCCCACCTGCTGGCGCGCGCGTACGACGAGGCCGGCGACCTCACCACCGCGATGCAGCGCGTCGCGCGGCGCCTCGACGGCACGTTCACGCTCCTCGCGGTCCACGCCGACGCGCCGGGCCTGGTCGTGGGTGCGCGGCACGACTCGCCGCTCGTCGTCGGGCTCGGCCGCGGCGAGAACTTCCTCGGCTCCGACGTGGCGGCGTTCATCGCCCACACGCGGGACGCGATGGAGCTCGGCCAGGACCAGGTGGTCACCATCACCGCGGACGACGTGACGGTCAGCGACTTCGCCGGCAACCCGGCGCAGGCCCGCCGCTACGTCGTCGACTGGGACGCGCGGGCCGCCGAGAAGGGCGGCTTCGCCTCCTTCATGGACAAGGAGATCCACGACGAGCCGCAGGCCGTCGCGGACACCCTGCTGGGGCGCACGGACCGCGCCGGCCGGCTGACGCTCGACGAGGTCCGCATCGACGAGTCGGTGCTGCGCGCGGTGGACAAGATCGTCGTCGTCGCGTGCGGCACCGCCGCGTACGCGGGGCACGTCGCGAAGTACGCGATCGAGCACTGGTGCCGCATCCCGGTCGAGGTCGAGCTGGCGCACGAGTTCCGCTACCGCGACCCCGTGGTCGACGAGCGGACGCTCGTCGTCGCCATCTCCCAGTCGGGCGAGACGATGGACACGCTCATGGCGGTGCGGCACGCGCGCGAGCAGGGCTCGCGCGTGCTGGCCATCGTCAACACGCACGGCTCGACGATCCCGCGGGAGTCCGACGCGGTGCTCTACACGCACGCCGGGCCGGAGATCGCTGTCGCCTCGACCAAGGCCTTCCTCGCCCAGATCACGGCGGCGTACCTGCTGGGCCTCTACCTCGCCGAGCTGCGCGGGAACATGTTCCACGACGAGGTCGCGCAGATCCTCGCCGAGCTGCGCGAGATCCCGGGCAAGATCCAGCAGGTCATCGACCGCTCGGGGCGCGTGCGCGAGGTGGCCCGGTGGATGGCCGACACCCCGACCGTGCTGTTCCTCGGCCGGCACGTCGGGTACCCGGTGGCGATGGAGGGTGCGCTCAAGCTCAAGGAGCTGGCGTACATCCACGCGGAGGGCTTCCCGGCGGGCGAGCTCAAGCACGGGCCGATCGCGCTCGTCGAGCCCGGGCAGCCGGTCTTCGTCGTCGTGCCGTCGCCGCGCGGCCGCGACGCGCTGCACTCGAAGGTGGTCTCCAACATCCAGGAGATCCGCGCGCGCGGCGCCCGCACGCTCGTCATCGCGGAGGACGGCGACGAGGCGGTGCTGCCCTACGCCGACGAGGTGTTCTCGGTGCCGCAGACGCCCACGCTGCTGGCGCCGCTCGTCGCCGTCGTGCCGCTGCAGATCTTCGCGTGCGAGCTGGCGACCGCGAAGGGGCTGGACGTGGACCAGCCGCGCAACCTCGCGAAGTCCGTCACCGTCGAGTAGCGGCCGGACGGGGGCCGGCGTGATCGTCGGGGTCGGGATCGACGTCGTCGACGTCGCGCGGTTCGTCGCGGTGCTCGAGCGCACGCCGGCGCTCCGGGACCGGCTGTTCACCGCCGACGAGCGCGAGCTGCCCGCGGCGTCGCTCGCCGCCCGGTTCGCGGTCAAGGAGGCGGTGGCCAAGGCCCTGGCCTCGCCCGGCGGGATGCGCTGGCACGACGCGTGGGTGCCGGCCTCGGGCGGGCGCCCGCCGCGGCTGCACGTCGAGGGGACGGTCAAGGCCCGGGCCGACGAGCTGGGCGTGGCGCGCTTCCACCTGTCCATCTCGCACGACGCCGGCATCGCGGCGGCCGTGGTCGTCGCGGAGGCCTAGGGCCCGGCGGCCGCACAGGTGCCGGGGCTAGCCTGGCGCGGCCGCGGTGGCGGGTCCGCCGTGCGGGCAGACGAGAGGACGTGACGGGGCGTGGCCGAGAAGAAGCCCTGGTTCGGGCCCAAGCGGGTGGGCTGGGGCCTGCGCCCGACGTCGTGGCAGGGCTGGGTGGTCGTCCTGGTCGTGGCGGGCCTGGCCGTGCTGGCGCGCTTCCTGCCCTTCGGCCGCTGAGCGGCCGCGGCCGGGTGCGTCAGGCGACGACGACCGGGCCGTCCGCGCCGAGGTAGGCCCGCAGCATCGCCTGCGAGCAGAACGCGAGCACCAGCGTGCCGTCCGCGCCCGCCGCGATGACGCCCCCGTCCCCGCCGCGCGCCACGAGGTCGTCCGTGATCACGTCGTGGACGGCGTCGGCCAGGGCGGCACCCGTCCAGCGCACGCGCGCCGCGACGTCGTGCGCGAGCGCGGCACGCAGGAAGTCCTCGCCGATCCCGGTCCCGGACACCGCCACGCGCTCGTCGGCCCACGTCCCGGCGCCCACCACGGGGGTGTCGCCCACGCGCCCGACCCACTGCCCGGTGACGCCGCCCGTGGACGTCGCCGCGGCCAGCCGCCCGGTGGCGTCGCGCGCCACCGCCCCCACCGTGCCGTGGCCCAGGCGCGGCTCCGACGTCCCCTGCCCGGCGCCCGGGAGGGTCGGCGCGGTCGCCTCGGGCGTGCCGTCGCGCAGCGCCGCCAGCCGGGCGGGCGTGACGAACCACGAGGGGTCGACCCGCTCGAGGCCGACCGTGTCGAGCCACGTCGGGGTGGGGCCGGCCAGGAGGACGTGCGGCGTGCGCTCCATGACGGCACGGGCCGCCAGGACGGGGTGGCGGGCGTAGTGGCTCGCGGCCACCGCGCCGGCGCGGCCGGTGGCGCCGTCGCACACGCACGCGTCGAGCTCGGCCGTCCCCGCGACGGTGAGGGCCGCGCCGCGGCCGGCGTTGAAGGCCTCGTCGTCCTCGAGCACCGCGACCGCCGCGCACACGGCGTCGAGCGCGGCTCCGCCGGCCGCCAGCACGTCGTGGCCGGCGGCCAGCGCGGCGCGCAGCCCACGGTCCTGCGCCGCCGCGCGCGGGGCCCCGTCTCGCAGGGGGCCGGCCCCGCCGTGGACGGCGAGCGCGAACGGGGCGGTGGGCGGTACGGCGGTCAGCTGGATCTGCGGCACGGCGTCGATTCTGCCGCGCGCGTCACGCGCGGCCGGTCGGGCCCCCGGCGAGCTCGGCGGCCAGGTGGCGCAGGGTCCCCAGCACCGCACGCACGGTGCGGCGCTGCAGCGCCTCGGGCCGAGCGAGCACGTCGATGCGGCGCTCGACCGCCAGGCCGCGCGGCAGGGGCCGCAGCCGCAGCGACGGAGAGCGGTAGGCGGCGCTCGTGTGGCGGGGCAGCAGCGCCGCCAGGTCGGAGCCGGCCACGAGCGCGGCCGCGACGGAGAACTCGTTGATGCGGTGCGCGACGGTGGGCTCCGCGCCGGCGGCCGTGCCGATGACCCGGACGGCGTCGGCGAGCGGGAAGTCGCCGTGGACGGCGATCCAGCGCACGTCGCGCAGGTCGGACGCGTGCGGCGGCCCGGGCGCGTCGAGGCGGTGCCCGGCACGGAACGCCAGGTCGAGGGGCTCCGTGAGCAGGTGGGTCGCGACGACGCCGGCCGGCCACGCGGGGCCGCCCGCGAGCCGGTGGGCCACCACCAGGTCGGTGTCGGCCGTCAGCCGGGCGAAGGCATCCTGCGCCACGTCGTCGTCGTGCAGCTCGAGCGGGGGGCCGCCCCCGGCCTGCGCCGCGAGGAGGCCCGGGAAGAAGGCCAGGGCGGCGGAGTGGAAGGCGCCGACCGTGACGGTGGCTCCGGACTCGGCCTGGTACGCCGAGACCGCGTCCCGGGCGTGGGCGAACGCGATCTCGACCTCGACGGCCGCCGCCGCGAGGGCCGCGCCGGCGCCCGTGAGCACGGTGCGCCGGCCCTCCAGCCGCGTGAGCGGCACGCCCGCCGAGCGCTGCAGCGCCGCCAGCTGCTGCGACACGGCGGACGGCGTGACGTGGAAGGCCCGTGCCACGGCGGCGATGCTGCCGCGGTCGCGCAGCTCCCGCAGGGCCCGCAGCTGTGCCAGTTCCATCAGGTCAACCTAAACCTGCGGTGAGTGATCCGCGCCTTGTTCTTACGCTCGCGGACCCCCAGGGTGGTCGGGTGTCCTCGCCACCCGCCGCCCGCCTCACCGACCTCGTGCTCGTCGGCGTCGCCGTGGCGTGGGGCTCCACCTACGTCGCGGCCAAGGATCTCCTGCCCGGCCCGGACGCCGCGCCCGTGCTGGTCGCCGCGCGGATGGTGGTCGCGGTGGCCGTGCTGGGCGGCTGGCTCGCGCTCGCCCGGGCCGGGCGGCCGACGGCCGCCGAGCTCCGCGCCGGCGTGGGGGCGGGGCTGGTGCTCGCGGCGGTGTTCGCGTGCGAGACGTACGGCGTCGCGCTGACGTCGGCGACGAACGCCGGCGTGCTCATCTCCCTGACGATGGTCCTCACGCCCGCGGTCGAGGGCGCGGTGCGCCGCCGCGCGCCGGGCGGGCGGTTCCTCTGGGTGGCCGCCGCCGCGGTGCTGGGGGCAGCGCTGCTCGCCACCGACGGGCACCCCGTCGCACCGCGGCCGGGGGACCTGCTGATCCTGGCGGCCGCCCTGCTGCGCGCGGGCCACGTCACGGCGCTGGGCGTGCTCCAGGAGCGCCGACCGCTGGACCCGCGCCGGTTCACGGCCGTCCAGCTCGGCACGGTCGCCGCGGTGTTCGTCGTGCTCACCGCGGCGCTGGGCGCGCCGCTCGGCGCGTTCGTGGCGGGCCTGCACGGGCGCGGAACCGCGGTGCTCGCCTACCTCGCGGTGGTCTGCACGGTGCTCGCGTTCGCGGCGCAGACGTGGGCCGTGGGGCGCACCTCGCCGAGCCACGTGGGGCTGCTGCTCGGCACCGAGCCGGTGTGGGCGGCCGTCATCGGCCTGCTCGTCGCCCACGACCGCCTCGGCCCGGTCGGGCTGGCGGGCATCGTCGTCACGCTCGCGGCGGTCACGGTCGCCCGCCGGCTGCCCGCCGGGCCGCCCTCGCGTGGCGCGCCTGCGGATCCGGAAGGGTGGTCGCGAGTGGCGGTCCGGGGGCGCCGCGACGCGGGTGCCGAGCCGCGCGAGCCGGCGCTCGTCGCGCTCGCGGAGGGTCCGGCCGACCTCACCCCAGGGTGACGGTGACGGCGACGGTCGCGCCCGCTGGCGCGACCGCGACCGGCGTGCCCGGGGCCTGCGCCACGCCGTCGACGAGCAGCGACTCGACCCCGTGCGACACGTGCGAGGGGTTGCGCACCTCGACGAGGTACGTCGCCCCGCGCCACGCACGCCGCACCGAGAAGCCGTCCCACGCGTGCGGGATCGAGGGGTCGACGACGAGCCCGTCCAGGCCGGGCCGGATCCCGAGCACGTACTTGGTCACGGCGGTGTACATCCAGCCCGCGGTGCCGGTGAGCCAGGGGTTCTGGGCCAGGCCGTGGCGCGGGTGGTCCTTGCCGTAGACGAACTGGCAGTAGACGTACGGCTCGGCCTGCCGGGTCTCGACGAGGTCGTTCTGCAGGAACGGGCAGATCGCGTCGTAGAACGCCACCGCCTCGTCGCCCCGGCCCAGCAGCGCCTCGGCGATGATCGGCCACGCGTTCGGGTGGCTGAAGATCGCGCCGTTCTCCTTGATCCCGGGGTACACCCGGGTGAGGAACCCGACCGTGTCGTCGACGTGCGTGAACGACGGCCAGTTGAGGTGGTTCCCGAACGGCGACGCGAGCAGCTCGTGGACGGCGTCCATCGAGGCGATCCCGCGCTCGCGGGTGGTGATCCCGCCGATGACCGGCCACGCCTGGTGCTCGAGGAAGATCTTCCCCTCGGCGTTCCCGGCCGAGCCGATGGTCACGCCGTCGCGCGTGATGCCGCGGCGCCACCACCGGCCGTCCCACAGCTGCTCGTCGGCCACCCGCGCGAGCCGCGCGAGCTCGTCCTCCCAGCGGGCCCGGTCCTCGTCGTGCGCGACCTCGAGGAACGCCCGGATCGCCCACGCGTTCAGGAACGTCACCAGGGCCGTCTCGCCGCCGCCGAGGTTGATGCCGTCGTTCCAGTCCGCGCGCAGGCCGAGGGCGACCCCGTTGGCACCCACCTGGGCGGCCGTGAACTCCAGCGCGCGCCGCAGGTGCTCGTACACCGTGCCCGACGAGCCCTCCGCGAAGGTGATCTCACGTTCGAGGAACGCCCGGTCGCCGGTCTCCTTGACGTACTCGACCACCGTCGGCACCAGCCACAGGTGGTCGTCGGAGCAGGTGTCCTCCAGGCCGTGGATCAGCGAGTCCCGCGAGCGGCGGGGCACGATCGTCGGCGACGGGACGTCCGGCAGGCGCGGCGCGTCGGGGTCGAAGTCGTCGGGGTCGAACAGGTGCAGCCCGTAGCCGGCCTCGGTCTGGGCGCGCAGCAGCTGCGTGATCCGCCGCAGCGACGCCGCCGGGTTGGAGTGGATCACCGCCATGCAGTCCTGCGCGGTGTCGCGGTAGCCCAGGCCGTTGCGACCGCCCACCTCGACGAACGAGGCGAACCGCGACCACACGACGCAGGTCTCGGCCTGGAGCAGCGTCCAGGTGTTGATGAGGGTGTTCATGCCCTCGTGGGGCGTGGCGATGCGCAGGCGGTCCTGCTTGGCGCGCCAGTGCGCCGCCAGGCGCGCCCGCTCGTCGTCCACCGTGGCCGACGACGAGTACTTGCCCTTCATCGCCCGCCCGGCCGCGTCGCGCGAGCCGTAGCCGAGGACGAACGCCAGCCGGGTGGTCTCGCCCGGCGCGAGCGTGACGCGGTGGAAGAGGGCGCCGCAGTGGTTCTGCGTGGTGCCCTGAGACCCGGACCCGGCTCCGCGCTCCACCGCCAGCGGGTTGCGCTCGTCGCGGTACGGGCCGACGAAGTCGTCGCGCATCGCGTCGAACGAGTCCGGCGTGCGCGACGAGGCGAAGTAGTGGAAGGTCCACGGCTCGTAGTGGGCGTCGCACTCGACGATGTCGTCGTCGTACGTGGCGCCCTGCGAGTACAGGGACATCTGCAGGTTCTCGTTGTCCACCGTGATGGTGTGGAACGAGAACTCGACGTACCCGGCGACGGTGAGCGTGCGCTCGCGGTCCGTCCGGTTCGTCAGGCGGACGTCCCACACCTCGCAGTCGTCGTCCAGCGGGACGAAGACCGTCTGGGACGCCTCGATGCCGCGGTAGGCGGCCTCGAAGGTGGTGTAGCCGAGGCCGTGGCGCGTGGTCCACCGGCCGGCGCTGCCGTCGTCGGGCACCGCCGCCTCGTCCGTGACGAACGGCTTGCCGACCGGCTGCCACGACACCGACCAGTGGTCCGCCGACTCGTCGTCCCGCAGGTACACGTACTTGCCGGGCCGGTCGAGCGGCACGCCGTTCTGGCGGAACCGCGTGATGCGGCCCGTCTGGGCGCTCCGGTAGTAGGAGTACCCGCCGCCGGTGTGGGAGATGACCGTGCAGAAGTCCTTGCCGCCCAGGTAGTTGGTCCAGGAGACCGGCACGTCGGGGCGGTCGACGACGTACTCGTCGCCGGAGAAGTGGCCGTAGCGCATGGATCCTCGTCGATCTCGTCGGGGCGGGTCAGGCGGTGGCGGTGGCGAAGCCGCGCAGCCAGTCGAGCATCTCGCGGGCCTGGGCCTCGCTCTGCGCCTCGGCGGTCATGCGCAGCAGCGGCTCGGTGCCGGAGAACCGCAGCAGCGCCCAGCCGCCGTCGGCCAGGAGGATCTTGGTGCCGTCGAGGTGCGAGACGCCGGCCACCGGGTACGGGCCGACGTGCGTCAGCGGGCTCGCCTCGAGCCGGCGGGGCACCGCGACCCGCATCTCGGGCGTCGCGGGCACCGCGTCGTCGAGCATGACGAGCCGGCCGGTGATCGCCTCGAGGTCGGCGCGCAGCTGGCTGATGGTCCGGCCCGTGCGGGCCAGCATCTCCACGACGAGGGCGCACGCGAAGATGCCGTCCTTGCCCAGCAGCCACCCGCGGACCGTCAGGCCGCCCGACGACTCGCCGCCCAGCAGCGCACCGATGCGGTCCATGCCCGCGGTGACGTGCTTGAACCCCACCTTGACCTCGGCGTGCTCCTCGCCCAGGTGCTCCGCCAGCCGGTCCAGCCGGTGCGTCGTGGCGAGGTTGCGCACCACGCCGCCGCGCTCGCCGCGCACCTCGTGCAGGTACCAGTAGACGAGCAGCAGCAGGTCGTTGCTCGAGACGTACTCGCCGGTCTCGTCGACGATGCCGATGCGGTCGGAGTCGCCGTCGGTGGCCAGGCCGAGCGAGTACCGGCCGCTCTTCATCATGTCGATGAGGGTCGACAGGCGCTCCAGGTCGGGTGCCGGCGCGATGCCGCCGAACAGCGGGTTGTGCGCCGCGTGGATGAACTCCGCCGGCACGCGCATGTCCGACAGCACGGTGCCGAGCGTCAGCTGGCTGGTGCCGTACATCGCGTCGACGACGACGCGCAGGTCGCTGTCCCGTGCGGCGTGCACGTCGACGATGCGCTCGATGGCGTCGACGTAGGGGCCGGCCAGGCCGCGCTCGACGACGACGCCCGCGCGGCGCGCCAGGTCGATGTCGAGCGTGATGACGTCGGCGACGCTCATGGCGTTGGCCTCGTCCTGGTAGCGGTCGGTCTCGTCGTCCAGCGGCAGCGACCCGTCGGAGCGGAAGACCTTGATCCCGTTCCACTGCGGCGGGTTGTGGCTGGACGTGACGATGACGCCGTAGGCCGCACCCAGGTAGGGCGCGGCGAACGTCACCAGGGGGGTGGGCACGTCGTCGGGCAGCAGCGTCACCGGGATGTTGTTGCCGGCGAAGACCTCGGCGGCCGCGACGGCGGCCTCGCGCGAGAGGAAGCGGCGGTCGCCGCCGACGACGACGCCCCGGGCCTCGGTGCCCTGCCGCACCGCCTCGTTGGCGATCGCCTGGCACAGCCGCCGCACGTTGGCCAGCGTGAAGCCCTCGCCGATGAGCGCCCGCCACCCGCCGGTGCCGAACACGATGTGGGTGTCGGTGTTCTTCTTCGGGACGAAGAGCCGCTTGAGGACGATGTCCGCGGCGACCGCGAGCTCGTCGGGCGTGTTGATGCCCTGGACCTCGTCGGTGTCGTCGATGCGGTAGCTGGTGATCTGCCGGCCGAGCCCGATGACGCGCCGCGCCAGGTCCGTGAGGCGGTGCTCACCCGCGGCGGCCATCGCCTCGAGCTCGCCGAAGAGCAGGTCCGGCGCCACGACGTAGGCCCCGACGTTGACCTCGGCGGGACCGTCCGCGGCGGCGTCCTGGTCGATCGCGACGATCCGCCCGTCCGCGCGGACGATGCGGCCGTAGGCCGGGTCCGCGTGGTCCACCTGCGCGGTGAGGAGCGAGAGGTCGGCGCGCTTGAGCTCGTGGCGCGTGAGGAGCCCGAGCAGCGACTCCGGCCGCAGCAGCGGCGTGTCGGCGTGCACGACGAGGACCTCGTCGACGTCCGGGCCGACGGCGGTCCGCGCGGCGAGGGCGGCGCTGCCGGTGCCGAGCCGGTCGTGCTGCTCGACGTAGGTGAGGTCGGTGCCGAGGAGGGTGCGCAGCTCGTCGTCCCCGGGCGCGACGACCACGGCGATGCGCGCCGACGGGACGACCGCCCGGACCGTGGCCAGGGCCAGCTGCGCCACCGTCGCGTCGCCCAGGGGCCGCGAGAGCAGGTGCCGGGACGCCTCGTCGTGGCCGGCCGCGAGGACGACGACGGCACGCACGGTGGGGGAGGACGGCAACGCGCGGGACATCGGTGACCCCTTGATTTGTTCGGATTCCTTCCAAACTCATCATGCCGTATCGCACGGCTCGTCACCAGCCCCGCGCCTCGGACGCCTGCCCTGCCGCCGCACACCGGCTCGGCACGTCTGCACGGGCTGAGCCGCGCGCGTCACAGGTATGCCCCGACAGCGCGCACCGGCTCGGCACGTCTGCACGGGCTCGGCAGGTGGGACTGCCGAGCCCGTGCGAGAGTGCCGAGCCGGTGCGGAGATGCCGAGCCCGTGCTGCGACGCCGAGCCGGTGGGGGCCAGTCGGTCGGGACGAGCCGGGGTGGGGGAGCCGGGGGTGGGGGGCGCCTCAGGCGGCCAGCGCGGGAAGCACCTCGCGCTCGAAGAGCTCCAGGCCGGAGCGGTCGTAGGCCACGAGCGGGAAGTAGCAGATGGTGTAGCCCAGCCCCACGGCGGCGAACGCCTGCAGCTTCGACACGATCTGCTCCGGTGTGCCGACGAGCGGACCGGTGCGCAGGTCCTCGCGTACGCCGGCCGCCGACGCGGGCACCGTCCGCGCGTAGTGCTCCTCGTAGCGGTCGAGGAGGGCCGGGATCTCGCTCTCCCGCTCGGCGATCACCACGTTGAAGTTGGCGGACCGCGTGATCTCGTCGGCGTCGCGCCCCACCTCACGGCAGTGACCCTCGAGGATGGCCGACTTGGCCGCGAACGCCTCCGGCTCGCCCGCGAAGTTCGTGTAGTCGGCGTACTTCGCGGCGATGCGGAGCGTGACCTTCTCGCCCGACCCCGCGATCCAGATCGGGATGCCACCGTCCTGCAACGGGCGCGGGGACAGCATCGCGCCGTCCACGTCGTAGTACCTGCCGTGCAGGGTCGCGGCCCCGGTGCTCCACATCTGCCGGAAGATCTGCACGCCCTCGTCGAGCATCCCGAGCCGCTCGCCCGCCCGCGGGAAGCCGTACCCGTAGGCGCGCCACTCGTGCTCGTACCAGCCGGCGCCGATGCCCATCTCGATCCGGCCGCCGGAGACGATGTCGGCCGTGGTCGCCACCTTCGCCAGGTACGCGGGGTTCCGGTAGGCCATGCACGTGCACATCTGGCCCAGCCGCACGCGGTCGGTCACGGCACCGAACGCGTTCATGAGGCTCCACGCCTCGTGCACGGCCTCGCCGTTGGGCTCGGGGACCGAATGGAAGTGGTCGTAGACCCAGACCGACTCCCAGGTGCCGGCATCCGCGTGCCGCACCAGGTCGCGCATGACGGGCCAGTGCTCGTGGGGGTCGATGCCGGTGAGGTCCTGACGCCAACCCTGGGGGATGAACATTCCGAAGCGCATGGTTCGCACCGTACCCAGCCGGGCGCGAGGATGACGGACGTGCTGCTCGCCTGGGACGCCGCCGCCGTGCGCGCGGCCGAAGAACCGTTGCTCGCCGCCGGAGCTCCCCTCATGGACCGTGCGGCGTTCGGGCTGTCCGTCGTCGTCGCCCGTGAGCTCCGCCAGCGGCGGGGGCGTGTCGGGGGCGCGCGCGTGGCCCTGCTCGTCGGCCCGGGCAACAACGGCGGCGACGCCCTGTTCGCCGGTGCGCACCTGGCCGGGCGGGGTGCGGCCGTCACCGCGGTGCTGGCCGCCGCGCACGCGCACGACGAAGGGCTGGCCGCGCTGCGGGCGGCGGGCGGTCGCGTCGTGCGAGCGCAGGACGACGGACCCGCCGCAGCGCGGACGGCCGCGGCCGCCGACGTGGTGCTCGACGGACTGCTGGGGATCGGCGCCCGCGGCGGCCTGCGCGGTCCCGCGCGCGACCTCGCGCTGGCCGTCGCAGGTGCCGTGCCCCGGCCGCTCGTCGTCGCGGTCGACGTGCCGTCGGGGATCGGCGTCGACGACGGCACGCTCCCCGGGGACGTGCTGCCGGCCGACCTCGTCGTGACGTTCGGCGGCGCGAAGCCCGGGCTGCTGCTGCCGCCCGCCGCGACGCTCGTCGGCCGGGTCGAGGTCGTCGACGTCGGGCTCGCGCTGCCGCCCGAGCGGGCCACCGCGAGCCGCCTGCGTGCCGCCGACGTCGCGGCCGCATGGCCCGTGCCGGGCGTGGACGACCACAAGTACAGCCGCGGTGTCCTGGGTGTGGTCGCCGGCACCCGGGCTTACCCCGGGGCCGCGACGCTCGTGTGCGGCGCGGCGGTGCACGCCGGCGTCGGCATGGTTCGGTACCTCGGCGACGTGGGTCCGGCGGTGGTGGCAGCGCAGCCGGAGGTCGTCGTCGGCGAGGGCCAGGTGCAGGCGTGGACGCTCGGGCCCGGGGTGGACGGGCACGACGAGGCGCAGGCCGCGCGCATCGCCCGCGCCCTGGCCTCCGGGCTGCCGGCGGTGGTGGACGCCGGTGCCCTGCCGCTGCTGCCGGAGCGCCTAGGCCCGCACGTGGTGCTGACGCCGCACGCCGGCGAGCTGGTCCGGCTCCTGGCGGCGCGCGGCGTGGCGGCGGAGCGCGACGAGGTGGTCGCGGCGCCTCTGGCGTTCGCCCGGCGGGCGCACGAGCTCACGGGCGCGACCGTGCTGCTCAAGGGCGCGGTCACGGTGGTCGTCGGTCCGGGCGCCGTGCACGTGCAGGCCGAGGCGCCGGCATGGCTGGCGACCGCCGGTGCGGGCGACGTGCTGGCCGGCCTGCTCGGGGCGCTGCTCGCGGGGCGCTCGCCGGACGTGCTGGCGCAGCCGCCGCTCGCCGCGCGTCTGGCGGCGGTCGCCGCGAGCGTCCACGGCCGTGCCGCGCACGCCGCCAACCCCGGGGGGCCGGTGTCGGCCTCCGCCGTGGCGGACGCCCTGCCGGCGACGATCGCCTCCCTCCTCGCCTGACGACCGCCACCCGACAACCGCGCGGGACGGCGCCCCCGGGCGCTGCGGGCGGTCGAGGGCGCCCTGGCGCGCGGGTCGCTGCCCGCGGGAGCGTGTGAGGGCGCTCTCGCGACGGTTGGGTGGGCCGAGGGCGCCCGGGTGCGCGGGTCTGCCGGGAATGGGGGGCGGCGCTCTCGCGGCGGGTGGCTGGCCGAGGGCGCCCGGGGGCGCGGGTCGCACAGCGGCCGCGCGGCGGGCCGGCACCAGGTCCATGCGGCCGGACCGGGCCGGGGCCCCGGCGGGCACGGTGGGAGGATGTCGGCCGTGAGCCCCTTCCCCGCCCGAGCCGTCGTCGACCTCGCCGCGATCCGCGCGAACGTCGCGGCGCTCGCGGGGTGTGCCCGGTCGGCGCAGGTCATGGCGGTGGTCAAGGCGGACGCCTACGGCCACGGGCTCGTGCCGGTCGCCCGTGCCGCGCTCGCCGGGGGCGCCACGTGGCTCGGCACCGCGCAGGTCTCCGAGGCGGTCGCGCTGCGTGCCGCGGGCCTCGTCGGCCCCCGCGTCCTGGCCTGGCTCTACGCGCCCGGCGCGCCGCTGCGCGAGGCGGTCGCGGCCGACGTGGACCTCTCGGTCGCGGCACCGTGGGCGGTCGACGAGGTGGTCGCGGCGGCCCGGGCCGCCGACCGGACCGCACGGGTCCACGTCAAGGTGGACACCGGGCTCGGCCGCAACGGCGTGCTGCCGCAGTCGCTCGACGACGTCGTCGTGCCCCTGCTCGCGGCCCAGGCCGAGGGCGCGGTGGAGCTCGTCGGCGTCTGGTCCCACTTCGCGTTCGCCGACGAGCCGGACCACCCCACGGTGCGCGCCCAGGAGGACGTCTTCGCGGCGGCCGTCCGCGCGGTGGAGGCCGCCGGCGCGCACCTGGAGGTGCGCCACATCGCCAACTCCGCGGCGACGCTCACGCGCCCGGCGGTCCACTACGACCTGGTGCGGCCGGGTCTGGCGGTGTACGGGCTGTCGCCCGTGCCGCAGCTCGGCGGCCCCGAGCGGTACGGGCTGACGCCGGCGATGACGCTCGAGGCGGAGCTGGTCACCGTCAAGCAGGTGGGTGCCGGGCAGGGCGTCTCCTACGCCCACCAGTACGTGACCGACCGCGCGACGACGCTCGGCGTGGTGCCGCTCGGCTACGCCGACGGCGTGCCGCGGCACGCGTCGGGCACGCGCGAGCGGCTCGGCGCCCCGGTCCAGTCCGGCGGTCGCCGGCTGGGCGTCGCCGGGCGCGTCTGCATGGACCAGTTCGTCCTCGACCTCGGGCCGGCGGCCGACGAGCGGGCCGGGGACGTCGTGACGCTGTTCGGCCCCGGCCGCGCCGGCGAGCCCACCGCCCAGGACTGGGCGGACGCGGCCGGCACCATCTCCTACGAGATCACCACGCGCCTCGGCGCCCGAGTCCCGAGGGAGTACGTGAACTGATGGCGACCCTCACGCTGCCCACCGCCGAAGCCACCCGTGCCTGGGGCGAGGCGCTGGCGCCGCTGCTGCGCGCCGGCGACCTGGTCGTGCTCACCGGCGACCTCGGCGCCGGCAAGACGACCCTGACCCAGGGCATCGGCACCGGCCTGCACGTGCGCGGCCAGGTGGCGAGCCCGACCTTCATCATCGCCCGCGAGCACCCGCCCCTGCCGCGCGAGGACGGCACGCGCGGGCCGTGGCTGGTGCACGTCGACGCGTACCGGCTGCGGTCGTTCGACGAGGTCGCGGCACTCGACCTGGAGTCCGAGATGGACGACGCGGTCACGGTCGTGGAGTGGGGCGGCGGCTGGGTGGAGCCGCTGTCCGACGACCGCCTCGAGCTGACGCTCCACCGTCCCCACGGCGCGGTGGACCCCACCGGCGACGAGCCGGCGGACGCCGGCGAGCGCGTCCTGGAGGTCGTCGCCGTCGGCCCCCGGTGGGCCGGCGTCGCGCTGCCCGGCGTCGGCGTCGTGCAGCCCGTGGCAGGCTGAGACCGTGCCGATCCTCGCCCTGGACACGTCGTCGGCGATCGCCGTCGCGCTGGTCTCCGACGCCGGCGACACGCTCGCCGCCACCTCGTCCGCCGAGCAGCGTCACCACGCCGAGCTGCTCGCCCCCATGGTGACCGCCGTGCTCGCCGAGGCCGGCGTCGACCGGAGCGAGCTCACCGCGGTGGTCGCCGGTACCGGCCCGGCACCGTTCACCGGCCTGCGCGTGGGGCTCGTCACCGCGCGGACGCTCGGGCTGGCGCTGGGGGTGCCGGTGTGGGGCGTGCCGTCGCTCGACGCGCTCGCCGCCCGCGCAGCCTCGACCGCGGCCCCGGGCACCCGTGTCGTCGCGGTCGGAGACGCCCGCCGCCGCGAGGTCTACTGGGCGTCCTACGAGGTCATGCCGGCGGGCCCGGCCCGGCTCGAGGGGCCGGACATCGCGGCCCCCGCCGACCTGCGGGCCTCCGGGAGGGTGGACGGCGCCCTCGTCGTCGGCCGGGGCGCGCTGCTCCACGCGGAGGCGCTGGGGCTGGACGGCGAACCCACGATCCTGGACCCCGACCCGGCCGACCTCGCCCGGCTGGCCGTGGCCCGCGCCGCCGCGGGGGAGGCCCTGCCGACGGAGCCGCTCTACCTGCGCCGTCCGGACGCTGAGCCGCACGCGACGAGCAAGCGGGTCCTGACGTGACGCCGGGCGCCGCGTGAGCATGCCGGGTGTCGAGGTCGTCGTGCGCCCGCTGGTGGCGGGTGACCTCGACCAGCTCGACCGCCTGGAGCGCCAGCTCTTCGACGCGGCCGCGTGGTCGCGGGCCTCGTTCGCCGAGGAGCTGCAGGCCGACGGTCGCTGGTACCTCGGGGCGGAGCGCGTCGCCGACGGCGCGCTGGTGGGCTACGGAGGGATCTGGTTCGACGGCTACGACGCCCAGGTGATGACGATTGCCGTCGACGCCGCCCACCAGGGCCACGGCCTCGGCCGCCGCCTCCTGACCGCGCTCGTCGGGCACGCGCGCGAGGTGGGCGCCGCACAGGTGCTGCTCGAGGTCCGCGTCGACAACGCGCCGGCGATCCACCTCTACGAGTCGTCCGGGTTCACCATGCTGGGGCGCCGGCGTGCGTACTACCAGCCGGGGAACATCGACGCCTACACGATGCGGCTGTCGCTGGAGGCCGCGTGAGGGCCGACGTGCTGGTGACGCCCGACGAGCTGGCGGCCGCGCTCGCGGACGACGAGCCGCCCGTGCTCCTCGACGTCCGCTGGGCCCTCGGCCGCAGCCGTGACGAGGCGCACGAGCGCTACCTGGCCGGTCATCTGCCGGGCGCGGTCTACGTGGACCTCGCGACGGAGCTGGCCGCCGCGCCGTCGCCGCGGGCGGGGCGGCACCCGCTGCCGCCGGTCGACGAGCTCGAGGCCGCCGCGCGGCGCTGGGGCGTGCGCGAGGGCTCGTCGGTCGTCGTGTACGACGACGTCGAGGCGACCTCGGCGGCCCGGGCCTGGTGGCTGCTGCGCTGGGCCGGCGTCGCCTCGGTTCGCCTGCTCGACGGCGGCCTGGCCGCGTGGGAGGCCGCCGGGCGGTCGCTCGAGGCCGGCGAGGTCACGGCCGAACCGGGCGACCTCGTGGTGCGTCCGGGCGCGATGCCTACGGTGACGGTGGACGAGGCGGCGGCGTGGCCCGGGACGGGCGTGCTCCTGGACGCCCGCGCGGCCGAGCGGTACGCGGGCCTCGTCGAGCCCGTGGATCCCCGCGCCGGGCACATCCCGGGCGCGGTCAGCGCGCCGACGTGGGGCAACCTGGCCCCGGACGGCCGGTTCGCGGCCGACGAGGCGCTGCGCGCGCGGTTCGCGGCGCTCGTGGGCGAGCGACCCGTGGCCGTCTACTGCGGCTCGGGCGTCACCGCGGCCCACGAGGTCGCCGCGCTGGCGGCCGTCGGCGTCTCGGCGGCGCTGTTCCCGGGCTCCTGGTCGGCGTGGTCGAACGACCCCGCGCGGCCGGTGGCCACGGGCGAGCGGCCCTGACGGCTCAGACGATCCGCGCCGCCTGGTCCCAGGCCAGCCGCGCGGCCCGCGGGAACGGCGTCTGCGAGCCCTCGGCCTGGGCCACGTTGACGACGAGGAACGACGACCAGCCGGTGCCCGCCATCAGGTCGGCGTCGACGCCGGCCGGGTCGGCGATCGCCATCGGCCCGGCGGCCAGGCCCACGGCCCGCAGCGCGACGATGAGGTAGCCGGCCTGCAGCCACGAGTTGTTGGCGGCGAACGCCGCGCGCTTGCCGGCGTCGCCCTCGAGCATGCCGACCATGGCGGTCATGTGGGGGGCCAGCGTGGGGATGTGCTGGTGGAACGCGGTGTCGGCGGCGAGCACCAGCGACACGGGTGCGGAGAGCACGCGCTCGACGTTGCCCTCGCTCATGTGGCTCGCCAGGCGCTCGCGCGCCTCCCGCGTGCGCACGACGAGCAGGCGCAGCGGCGTGAAGTTGACCTGCGTCGGGCCGAGCTTGGCGAGGTCGTAGGCGGCCTCGAGCTGCTCGTCGGGTACCTCGGCGGGGGCGAACGCGCGGACGGTGCGCGCCTCGCGGAAGAGCAGGTCCGCGGTCGCGTCGTCGATGCGGGTCTCGGTGGGCAGGGCAGAGAGCTCGATCGTCACGAGGTCATTGAACTCTCAATCACTGTGAATCCATCCCATGTCCCGCGGAGTCGGCCGTGACGTCCGTCACAGTCGCGGGGCACCTATCCTGGGGCCCCATGACCGTCGACCCGCTCGTGCTCGGCATCGAGACCTCCTGCGACGAGACCGGCGTCGGCCTGGTGCGCGGGTACGAGCTGCTCGTGGACTCGGTCGCCTCGTCGGTGGACGAGCACGCGCGGTTCGGCGGGATCATCCCCGAGATCGCCTCGCGCGCCCACCTCGAGGCGATGGTCCCGACGATCGAGCGGGCGCTGTCCACCGCGGGCGTCACGCTCGCGGACGTCGACGCCGTGGCCGTCACCGCGGGCCCCGGGCTCGTCGGGCCGCTGACCGTCGGCGCGTCGGCCGCCAAGGCGCTCGCGGTCGGGCTCGGCAAGCCCCTGTACGGGATCAACCACGTGATCGGCCACGCGGTGGTCGACGAGCTCGTCGACGGGCCGTTCCCCGAGCGGGTCATGGCGCTCGTGGTGTCCGGCGGCCACTCGTCGCTGCTGCTGCTCGACGACACCGTGAACGTCACCGAGCTGGGCTCGACGCTCGACGACGCCGCCGGCGAGGCGTTCGACAAGGTGGGCCGCCTGCTCGGGCTGCCGTACCCGGGCGGCCCGCACATCGACCGCCTCGCACGCGAGGGCGACCCGGACGCGATCCGCTTCCCGCGCGGCCTGACCGCGCCCAAGGACCAGGCCGCCCACGCGACCGACTTCTCGTTCTCGGGCCTCAAGACGGCGGTCGCGCGCTGGGTCGAGGCCCGCCAGGACGCCGGGCTGGACATCCCGCTGAACGACGTCGCGGCGTCGTTCGCCGCGGCGGTGGCGGACGTGCTCACGGCCAAGGCGATCGCGGCGTGCCGCGCCCACGGGGTCGACACGCTCGTCGTCGGCGGCGGCTTCTCGGCCAACTCGCAGCTGCGGGACATGGCCGCGCTCCGGTGCGCGGAGGCCGGCATCGCGCTGCGGATCCCGCCCATCCGCTTCTGCACCGACAACGGTGCCATGATCGCCGCGCTGGGCTCGGCGGTGGTCCGCCGTGGCCTGCCGCCGTCGCCCCTGGACCTCCCGGTCGACTCGTCGATGCCCCTGACGACCGTCCTGCTCTAGCGGGGGATTGTGCCTTCCTCGTCGGGCGCCTAACGTACAACCTCGTGGTTGTGGATCTGCTGGACCGCGAGGACACCGACCGCCTCTTCGCGGCGCTCGCGGACGGCACGCGGCGCGACATCCTGCGCCGGGTGCTGCAGCACGAGTCGAGCGTCTCCGCCCTGGCGGCGCGGTACGCGATGAGCTTCGCCGCGGTGCAGAAGCACGTCGCCGTGCTCGAGCGCGCGGCGCTCGTCACCAAGGAACGGCGGGGTCGCGAGCAGCTGGTGCGTGGCTCGGTGGACACCGTCCGGGCCGCGGCCCGGCTGCTGGAGCAGTACGAGGAGATCTGGCGGGGCCGCGTCGCGCGGATCGACGCCCTCCTCGCCGACGGCCCGACCGGGCCCCGACCAGGAGGAGCACCATGACGGTCCTCGACGTGCGACGCGATCCCGAGGCACTCACCATCACCGTCACGGCGGAGTTCGCCGCGCCCCGCGACCGCGTGTGGCAGCTGTACGCCGACCCGCGCCAGCTGGAGCGCTGGTGGGGGCCGCCCGAGTGGCCCGCGACATTCGAGCGGCACGAGATCGTCCCGGGCGGCGTGGCGACCTACTACATGACCGGCCCGGACGGCGAGAAGGCGCCCGGGTGGTGGCGCTTCCTCGCGGTCGACCCCCCGGTGAGCTTCGAGGCGGAGGACGGCTTCGGCGCCAGCCCCGACGAGGCCACGCCGGGCATGCCCGTCATGCGGATGTCGGTGCGGCTCGACGAGACGGCGGGCGGGACCCGCATGACGAGCGTGTCGACGTTCGCCTCGCTCGAGCAGCTCGAGCAGGTCGTCGCCATGGGCATCGAGGAGGGCCTGCGCGGCGCCATGGGGCAGATGGACGCCCTCCTCGCCGCCGGCTGACCGCGTGGTGCAGCGGGCCGGGCTCCGTGCCGATACGTCGGCATGGGGGCGTTCGTGGGGTCCGGCCCGTTGCAGCCGGCACTGCTCTGGTGGGTGTCGGTCGTCGTCGCCCTGCTCGTGGCGACGCGGCCGGTGCGGCGGCTCCTCGTGCGGCGCGAGATGGCGCGCCGGCTGTCGCTGCGCGAACCGTGGCGGCGGGCGGAGGCCACGGGGTTCGCCCGGCGTGCGGTGCCGCTCTGGCGCCGCCCTCCGGGGCTGTCGGGCTTCCCAGCCGATCCCTTCGCGCTGACGGTGCCCGTCGTCGTGGCGCCGCTCGGCGACGGGCGGCCGGGGGAGGCGTTCCAGGCCCCACGGGCGCCACTTCCGGGCACCGACCAGGTGGTCTCGGACGGCTCCCGCACCGATGCCCAGCTGCCGCTGGCCCGGCACACGCGGTTCGCCGTCGTCTGCCTCGGGCGGGTCGGGTCGGTGCGCCACGGCCGGGTGCTTCTGCCGGCGCCGGATCGCGTCGGCCTGCGGCGAGCGGCCCTGCCGGCTGGTCTGTGGGCGCTCGATGCAGCGACGAGACGCGACACGCCCGCGGGTCCGGCGTGGCGTCAGTCCTTGGGCTCGGTGCGCTCGGTCCTCACGGACACCCATCTCGACCGGGCGGGCTTCGCCTTCGTCGTCGGTGTCTTCGCGCCGCACGAGCAGCGGGCGCTCGCCGGCGTGGTCGACAGGGTCCTGGAGACCTGGCAGTGGCTCGACGACCCGGCCGGGGCGAGGCGGCGACCGGAGCCACCCGTGCGCCCCGACGCGGTCGGCGACGAGGTGGCCGTCGCCGTCGGCGGCCCGCACGGACTCGTCGCCTCGTTCCTCGCCCCGGCGCCGGACCGCCTGCCGGAGGCGGCGCCCGTCCCACCGGAGGGCCAGCGCCCGGAAGCGCTCGTGGTCCTGAGCCCCACGGCGGAGCTCGCCGTGGTGTCGGAGCCGTTGACGTCGCCGGCGTCCGCTCGCGTCGTCGGGCGGGCCGTCGCGCCGCTGGGACTGGCACGGGACAAGGACGGCCCGGCGCAGCCCGTCACCACGGCCGCGGGCGAGGCATGGCGCGCCCGCTACCGCAACGATGGCGGCTTCGTCAGCGACGAGGTCGAGCTCGACCACGGCGGCCGTGCCTGGACGCTGGTGCTGTCCCGTGGGCCCGACGATGCCATGGCCGGTGTGCTCGACCGCGCGCTGGCCACCTGGAGATGGGAGGGCTGAGCCTCAGCCGGCCTGCCACTCCAGCAGTCGGTCGTCGACGAACGTGTGCAGGTAGCCGCAGCGGTCGCAGATGGCGCCGGTGCCGGAGCGGTTGAGCCAGTCGAGGTCGAAGAAGGTCATCCCGGTGGTGTTGAGCTTGACCTCGCGGTAGGTGAACCGGTCTCCGCCGCAGACGACGCACGTGAGGGCGCGTCCGACGACGGTGACGAGGGACCCGGTGGGATCGGCCATGACGAGCTCCGGTGGTCGCGTGGCAGGGATGGCCCGATCTTGCCGGACCCTGCCCCGGCCCGGGGCCGTTTCGAGGGCCGGCCTACAGCGGCCGGCCGGCCTTGAGCTCGTCGAGCAGCGACCGCACCACCGCGTCGAGGTCACCCGCGTTGCGCCGGGCGACCCCGCGCTGCCGCTGGTAGGACGCGCCGCGGCGCAGCACCAGGCGCACCTGCTCCAGCTCGGCGCTGCACCCGAGCCGCGCGGCGACCGGGGCCAGGGTCGACAGCCACCGCTCCACCGAGTCGGAGACGAGCTCCTCGGCGCCCGACGAGTCCGTGATGAGGATCGCGTCCATGCCGTACCGCGCGGAGCGCCACTTGTTCTCGGTGACGAACCACGGCTGCAGCGTCGGCAGGGGCTCGCCCGCGTCCGCCAGGCTCGAGAAGTGCTCGACGAAGCACTGCGTCAGCGCCGAGATCGCCAGGACCTCGGCGATGTTGGTCGCGCTGTCGGCGATGCGCACCTCGAGCGTGCCGAAGCGCGGCGAGGGGCGCACGTCCCAGCGCAGCTCGGAGAACTCGTCGATGACGCCCACGTGCAGCATGTCGCCCACGTACTGCTCGAGCTGCTCCCACCGCTCCAGCTGCGGGGGCAGGCCGGCCGTGGGCAGCTGCTGGAACAGGAGGGCGCGGTTGGACGCGTAGCCGGTGTCCCGCCCGGCCCAGAACGGTGACGACGCGCCGAGTGACTGGATGACGCCGAAGACGGTGAGCAGCGCACGGGACAGCGGCAGCACCTTGTCGCGGGACTCGACGCCGACGTGCACGTGGACGCCGTAGATGAGCATCTGCCGGCCCCACCACTGCGTGCGGTCGATGAGCGTGGCGTAGCGCTGCTTGTCCGTCACGCGCTGCGACGTCCACGTCGCCGAGGGGTGCGTGCCGCCCCCCATGAGCTCGATGCGCAGCGGCGTGGTCGCGGCCCGCACCCGGTCGACGCGGCCGACGAGCGCCGCACCGGCCTCGCCGATGGTGCGGCAGCGGCCCGACGAGACCTCGATCGTGTTGAGCAGCAGCTCTCCCGTGACCTGCGGCAGCAGCGGGTCGTCGTCGCCGCCGTCGGCGTGCACGGCGTCGAGCACCGCCGTCGCGGCCTGCCGCAGCTCGCCCGAGTCGGCGTCGACGAGCGCCAGCTCCCACTCCAGGCCCACGCTCGAGCGGGGCGAGTCGGAGAACGTCAGCGAGGCGGGCTGGGCCATCACGCGCCCCCGGTCGCCACCGGCTCGACGACGAGCACGCGCTGGGATCCGGCGACGCGCGTGAGCACCACGGTCGCCTCGGCCGCCCCGCGCAGGTCGAGCTGCGCCCGCAGGGCCTCCGGCGTGACGGCCGTGCCGCGCTTCTTCACGGTCAGCCGGCCCACGTCGCGCTCGCGCAGGTAGGCGCGCAGCCGCTTGACGGAGAACGGCAGCTCGTCCAGCACGCGGTAGGCGCCCGCGGCGGGTGTCGCGGTGAGCAGGTCGGCGGTCACGTAGGCGATCGTCGGGTCGACGAGCCGGCCGTGCACCTCGGCGGCCACCCGGCCGACGAGCCCGGCGCGGATGACGGCGCCGTCGGGCTCGTAGAGATAGGCGCCGACAGGCCCGACCTCGGCCCGGTCCGCGTCGCCGGCGACGACGTGCGGGCGGCCGCCGCGCAGCACGAGCGCGGAGCGCCCGGGACCTTCGGGGGCCAGCGGGCCGAACCAGAGGCCCGCCTCGACCACCTCGCCGTCGACCGAGACCCACTGCGCGTGCGCGTCGTCGGGCACGGCCCGGTGGGGCAGCGCCGGGCCGACCTTGAGGCCGAGTGCCGCGACCCGGTGCCGCACGGCGAGGACGGCGTCCAGCGGCGGGCTGTAGGCCGCCGGGTCGGCGACGCGCGCGCCCGACGAGGTGCGCCGCGCGGGGTCCGCGTACACGGCGTCGACCCCTGCCAGGGCGAGCGCGAGCCCGTCGGCGTGGCGCACCTGCGCCTCGGGGAAGTGGCGCAGGTTGACGGTGGCGATGGCCGCGGTCACCTCGTCGGTGTCGGCCGCCACCACGTGCAGGCCGACGCCCGCGAAGGCCATCGCGTCGGCCCCGATGCCGCACGTGAGGTCGGCCACCGTGCCGACGCCGGCAGCCAGGTACCGGCGCGCGTGGTGCGCCGCCACCTCCAGCCGGGTGGCCTGCTCCAGGCCGGCGGCCGTGAAGAGCATCCCGTCCGCGAAGTCGCCGAACTTGGCGCGGGCCTTCGCCCGCAGCCGTGACTGCGTGAGCGCGGCGGCGACGAGCGCGGGGTCGAAGCCCTCGGCGTGCAGCCGGGTCGACAGCGCGAGCGTGCGCTCCTCGTCGTACGGCGGCAGCGCCCCCAGCAGCGCCCACCCGTCGGGCGCGAGCAGCCGCGACAGCGCCCCAGCATCCATGGCGGTGATCCTCGCACGCGACGCCGGACCGGGCACGGGCCCGCGCCTAGCACTCGCCTTGACCGAGTGCTAACCCCTTCCTAGAGTGAGGCTCTGGCACTCTCCCCGTGAGTGTGCCAACCGCTACCACCGGCCCCGGCACCCGCGACGACGGCGGCCCACGGTGCGGCCATGACGTACGAACTACTCACATGCGAAGGGGAGGTCCGCTGTGTCGGTCTCCATCAAGCCGCTCGAGGACCGGATCGTCGTGAAGGCCCTCGAGGCCGAGACGACCACCGCGTCCGGGATCGTGATCCCGGACAGCGCGAAGGAGAAGCCGCAGGAGGGCGAGGTCGTCGCCATCGGCCCGGGCCGCATCGACGACAAGGGCAACCGCGTGCCGATCGACGTCGCCGTCGGGGACAAGGTCATCTACTCCAAGTACGGCGGCACCGAGGTCAAGTACGCGGGCGAGGAGTACCTCATCCTCTCGGCGCGCGACGTCCTGGCGGTCGTCGTCAAGTAGCGCCTGGCGGGTCGTCACGACCCGGGAAGACGACCGAGGGCCCCCTCCGTGCGGAGGGGGCCCTCGTGTGCGTCCGGCGGTCAGCCGGCCCGGCGGGTGCCGGTCCGCGACGCGAGGATCGCGGCGCGCTCGTCCTCCGAGAGGCCGCCCCAGACGCCGTACGGCTCGCGCACCGCGAGCGATTGCTCGCGACACTCGCGGATGACGGGGCAGCCGGCGCAGATCGCCTTGGCGGCGTCCGCCCGGCGCCGCCGTGCGGCACCGCGTTCCCCCTCGGGGTGGAAGAACAGGTTCTCGTCGGCGTCCCGGCACGCGCCCTGGAACTGCCACTCCCAGAGCTCCATCACCGGCCCGGGCAGGCGTGAGATCTCGGCCATGCTTCCCCTCCTCGGTCGGTGTGGGGGCATTAACCCCCACTCGATCGGCTGGCCTGGTCCGAAGGTCCCGATTGGGGCCATCCGGACGGGTTGCCCGTCACGCTACAACCGCGTCAAGGGTTGTTCAAGGTCCGTGCCTGAACTCGTGCTGTGAATCGATTTGGACGGCCGTCCTAGACACGCGTCCATCTATCGCCGCAGGTCAGGGCGTTCCTTGCCGTGGGAGCGAGGCCATGACGAAACCGATTCAGCAATCGCTGGCACAATCGGGCGCATGGACCGTGAGGAGGGTACGGAACCCCTGCTCACCGTCGCCGCCGTCGCCCGGCGGATCGGCGTCGCCCCCGGGACTCTGCGCACGTGGGACCGGCGCTACGGGCTCGGGCCGTCCGAGCACGCCGCGGGCGCGCACCGGCGATACGGCAGCACCGACCTGGCCCGGCTGATCGTCATGCGTCGCCTGACGATCGACGGTGTCGCGCCCGCCGAGGCGGCCGAGATCGCACGCGCCTCCGGGCCGGAGGCGCTGTTCGGCTCGCTGGTGGCGACCGAGCCCGACGGGGGTGAAGACGAGGACCCGGTCGCGTCGGACGCCGTGGTCGACGCCGCGCTCGCGGGGGACGGGCCGGAGCTCGCGCGCCTGCTCGCGATGCACCCGGGCGACGACGTGCTGGGGTGGTGGGCGAGCGTCGTCGAGCCCGCGTTCGCGGCGATCGGCCGCCGCACCGTCGTCGAGCGGCCCGGCGTCTCGCCGCTGCTCGCGCTCGGTGCCGCGGCGGCCGTCGCGGTCCAGGAGGCCGTGCCGCCCGCCGTCGGTGGGCAGCCGGTGATCCTCGTGCTCGCCGCGGGGACGCGGCTGTGGCTCGTCGGCGTCCACGTGGTGGCCGCGGCGCTCGCGGAGCGGGGTGCGGACGCCCGCATCGTCTCGGGCGTGCTGTCGCCCCGGCGGGCGATGGAGCTCGTCGCGATGACCCGGGCCGCCGCGGTCATCACCGTGTCCGACGCGCAGGCGCCCGACCTCTCGTCGGTGGAGCGGCTGGCGGAGCAGCGACCGGACGTTCCGCAGTTCGTCATGCTGCCCGAGGCGGCGGCGGAACGGCTGCCGCTCGGCCGCTCGGTGCACCGTGCCCGCACCGTCACCGGGGTGGTCCACGAGGCCCTGGCGGCCGTCGGGCTCACCGGAACGGGGCAGTCCCGTGCGCCCGTTCGGCCCACACCCGGCGTGAGTCACAGCGGGTGATGTCGCTGGTCACGGGGGCTATATTCACCCGGATGGCCCAGCGGATATTCCGACGACCCACCCAAAAGGGGCATATCGCCCCGAACGCCGCCGCCGCGCGCCCCGAGGCCACTTACGCCGTGGGCCGTCGCGGCCGATGATCCTCTCAGGTTGGTCTCCAGGGGGCGGACGAAGAGAGGGATGATGGCGGGGGTCATCGTGTGTCATGCGGCCGCGACGGTGCGTGAGCGGCTCGTGGTGACGTCGATCGGGGTGCCGGCGCTGGCGCCGGTGCGTGCCGCGGCGAGCGCCGACGAGCTCGTGACGCTGGCGCGGCGCGTGCCGCCGACGGTCGTGCTCATCGACGCGCACCTGCCGGGTGCGGGGACGTCGGACGCCATCCGGCGGCTGCGCTCCGTCGCGCCGGCTGCCGCAGTGGTGCTGCTCGCCGGCCCGGACGACGCGGTCGCGCTCGACCGGGCCCTCGCGCTCGGCGCCCGGGGGTTCCTCGCGCCGGACATCGGCCGGCCGGAGCTGGCGGCGGTCGCGGCGCACGTCCAGGCGGGTCCGGTGCTCGCGGCGACGCGCGCGGTGGGCGTCCCGCAGCCGCAGCCGCCGGCCGGCGAAGAGGTGGACGCCGTCCCGGCGTGGGACCTCGACGCGCCGCCCGTCGTCGTCGGGCCGCAGCGGATCGAGCTGACCAAGCGCGAGGTCCAGGTGCTCGTCGGCATGAGCAACGGCCGCTCGAACGCGCAGATCGGGCAGGAGCTGTTCCTGTCGGAGGACACCGTCAAGACGCACGCGCGGCGGCTCTTCCGCAAGCTCGGCGCCAACGACCGGGCGCAGGCGGTGGCCATCGGGCTGCGGCGGGGCATCATCCGCTGACGGGAGGGCTCCGCCGGTCGCCTATCCTGGCGTGATGACGGAGCCTGCCGACCCGTTCGCCCGTACCGGACTCACGTTCGACGACGTCCTCCTCCTTCCCGGTGAGACGGACGTCATCCCCTCCGAGGTGGACACCACCTCCCGGTTGACCCGGGAGATCTCCGTCCGCGTGCCGCTCGTCTCCGCCGCGATGGACACCGTGACCGAGTCGCGGATGGCTGTCGCCATGGCCCGCCAGGGCGGCGTCGGCGTGCTGCACCGCAACCTCTCCATCGCCGACCAGGCCCACCAGGTGGACCGAGTCAAGCGCTCGGAGTCCGGCATGGTGGGCGACCCGCTCACCGTGGGCCCGGACGCGACGCTCGCCGAGCTGGACCGGCTGTGCGGCACGTACCGCGTGTCGGGGCTGCCCGTGGTCGACGAGCAGCGGCGGCTGCTCGGCATCATCACCAACCGCGACCTGCGGTTCGTCCCCGCGGCGGACTTCGAGCGGCGCACCGTGCGCGAGGTGATGACGCCCATGCCGCTCGTCACGGGCCCGGTCGGCATCGACCGTGGCTCCGCGGCCGCGCTGCTGGCCAAGCACAAGGTGGAGAAGCTGCCGCTGGTCGACGACGAGGGGGTCCTGGCCGGCCTCATCACCGTCAAGGACTTCGTCAAGTCGGAGCAGTACCCGCAGGCCACGAAGGACGCGGACGGCCGGCTCGTCACCGCCGCCGCCATCGGCTTCTACGGCGACGCCTGGGAGCGGGCGACGGCGCTCGTCGAGGCGGGGGTCGACATCCTCGTCGTCGACACGGCGAACGGCCACGCCCGGCTCATGCTCGACATGGTGCGCCGCCTGAAGTCCGACCCGTTCACGCGCCACGTGCAGGTGATCGGCGGCAACGTGGCGACCACCGAGGGCGCCGCGGCGCTGGTCGAGGCGGGCGCGGACGCGGTCAAGGTCGGCGTGGGCCCGGGCTCGATCTGCACCACGCGCGTCGTCGCCGGCGTGGGCGTGCCGCAGGTCACCGCCATCTACGACGCGGCCCGCGCGTGCAAGCCCGCCGGCGTCCCGGTCATCGGCGACGGCGGGATCCAGTTCTCCGGTGACATCGCCAAGGCGCTCGTCGCGGGGGCGGACACGGTCATGCTCGGCTCGCTGCTCGCGGGCTGCGACGAGTCGCCCGGCGACCTCGTCTTCGTCAACGGGAAGCAGTACAAGCACTACCGCGGCATGGGCTCGCTCGGCGCGATGGCCTCGCGCGGCCGGGTCTCGTACTCCAAGGACCGGTACTTCCAGGCCGACGTGCCGTCCGACGACAAGATCGTGCCGGAGGGCATCGAGGGGCAGGTCCCCTACCGCGGTCCGCTCGGCGCGGTGGCGCACCAGCTGGTCGGCGGCCTCCACCAGTCGATGTTCTACGTCGGCGCGCACACCGTCCCGGAGCTGCAGAGCCGTGGGAAGTTCATCCGGATCACGCCCGCGGGGCTCAAGGAGTCGCACCCGCACGACATCCAGATGACCGTCGAGGCGCCGAACTACACCATCCACTGACCCCGGGCGTCAGCCGGCCCGGACCGCCGCCGTCACCGCCCGCACCGGCCAGTCCAGCTCGGCGCCCGGGCCGGGCAGGCCGCACCCGTCGCGCCAGGCGTTGAAGGACTCCGCCCACGTGAGGTGCGCGTGGACCTGGTAGGCCTGCAGCGTGCCCAGGTCGAGGTCGGCGAGGAACGGGTAGCGCGCGACGATCCGATCCAGCAGGTCCAGCGTCGCGACGACGTCGACGTGCGCCGCGTGCAGCGCGTCCGGGGTGGCCACGCCGTAGACCACGCAGAGGTCGCCGAGGCGGCGCTTGCCGGGACGGAAGCGCTCGAGGGCGCGGTCGAGGACGAGAGGGTCGACGACGGGGCCGGTGGGGCGGCCGAGGCGCTGCGCCACGGTGGGCAGGGCGTGGCGGCGCAGCTCGGCGTCGAGCAGCGAGAGGTCGTAGCACGCGTTGAAGGCGACCACCGGGGTGCCCGCGCGCCACGCGGTCACCAGAGAGGACGCGACCTCGTCGAGCGCCTCGCGCGGCGCGCGGCCCTCCGCCCGGGCCTGTGCCGTGGTGATGCCGTGCACGGCGGTGGCCGCGTCCGGGATGGGCACGCCGGGGTCGACCAGCCAGGTGCGGGCGCTCGTGCCCGCGGCGTCCCGGTGCACGACGGCGGCGGTGACGATGCGGTCCGCCGCCACGTCCACGCCCGTGGTCTCGGTGTCGAACCCCACCAGCGGCCCGCCGTACCAACCCATCGCCCTGCCCTCGTCTCCCGTGCTTGCGCGGCAGCATGGCACCGGGCACCGACAGGCCCGGACCGACACGCCAGGTCCGACCGAGCCCGACGAGGGGCCTGAACAGGCAGGCCGCGGCGCCGGTAGCCTGTGGCGGTGACCGAGGTCGAGATCGGGCGTGGCAAGCGCGGACGGCGCGCGTACTCCTTCGACGACATCGCGGTGGTGCCCTCGCGGCGCACGCGCGACCCGGAGGACGTGTCGGTCGCCTGGCAGATCGACGCCTACCACTTCGACCTGCCGGTGGTCGCGGCGCCCATGGACTCGGTCATGAGCCCGACCACGGCCGTGGCGCTCGGCCGTCTCGGCGGCCTCGGCGTGCTCGACCTCGAGGGGCTGTGGACCCGCTACGAGGACCCCGAGCCCCTGCTCGCCGAGATCGCGTCGCTCGACCCGGACCGCGCCACCGCGCGCATGCAGGAGATCTACGCCGCGCCGATCCGGCCGGACCTCATCACGTCCCGCCTGAAGGAGATCCGCGCGGCGGGCGTCACGGTGGCGGGCGCGCTGTCGCCGCAGCGGACGCAGGAGCACTGGCGCACGGTCGTCGACGCGGGGGTGGACCTCTTCGTCATCCGCGGCACCACCGTGTCCGCCGAGCACGTCTCCGGCCGGGCCGAGCCCCTCAACCTCAAGCGGTTCATCTACGAGCTGGACGTGCCCGTGATCGTCGGCGGCGCGTCCACGTACACCGCGGCGCTCCACCTCATGCGCACGGGCGCAGCGGGCGTGCTCGTCGGCTTCGGCGGCGGCGCAGCGCACACCACGCGCGTCTCGCTGGGCATCCACGCGCCCATGGCGACCGCGGTGGCGGACGTCGCGGCGGCGCGGCGGGACTACCTCGACGAGTCGGGCGGCCGGTACGTGCACGTCATCGCCGACGGCGGCGTCGGCCGGTCCGGTGACCTGGTCAAGGCCGTCGCGTGCGGCGCCGACGCCGTCATGCTCGGCGCGTCGCTCGCGCGGGCCACCGAAGCGCCGGGCCGGGGCTGGCACTGGGGGCCGGAGGCCCACTACCAGCTGCTGCCGCGCGGCGAGCGGGTCGAGGTGGGCTCGGCCGGCACGCTCGAGCAGATCCTCTTCGGCCCCGGCCGCACCGCCGACGGGACGCTGAACCTCATCGGCGCGCTGCGCCGTGCGATGGCGACGACGGGCTACTCCGACGTCAAGGAGTTCCAGCGCGTCGAGGTCGTCGTCTCGCCGTACCAGCCGCGGTAGCCGCCGGCGGCGCTCGTCGCGCCGGACGGAGCCGGCCCGCATGCGGCCGCCCACGCGCCGTGCGACCCCACGCGCCGTCCCGCCTTCGCGCCGTGCTGACCAGGACCACGCCCACGCGCCGTGCTGCCCTGCCACGACGACGCGCCGTGCTGCCCGCGCCGGTGCGCGCCCCGACCGGTCCCCGAGCGTCGCTCGCGGACCGCGCACACCCCGTCCCGCGGGGTCGGCAGGTCGGGCGCCCGGGCGCGCGCCCGCGCCGCCCCGCGATCCTCCGCCTCGATCCGGTTCCTTGTTTGTCTAGACCCGATTGTGTTTGTTTGAGTTGACTTTCGCGTGACGGTGGCGCACCCTGTGGTGGTCCGCGGCGCCGACGCCGAGGACCGGCCCGACGGCCGGGGACGTGGGAGTGGGCATGTACGCACCCGAACGGCACCAACAGATCCTCGGCCGCGCGCGCGCCGAGGGCCGGGTGGACGTCGCGGGACTGGCCGCCGAGCTCGACGTGACGCCCGAGACCGTCCGCCGGGACCTGTCCGCCCTCGAGCGCATGGGCCTCGTCCGGCGCGTCCACGGCGGTGCCATCCCGGTGGAGCGGCTCGGCTTCGAACCCGCGCTGGCCGAGCGCGAGCGCATGTTCTCGGGCGAGAAGGAGCGCATCGCCAAGGCCGCGCTCGACGAGCTGCCCGACGGTGGCGCGATCATCGTCGACGCCGGCACCACCACCGTCCGGTTCGCCGACCTGCTGCCCACCGACCGCGAGCTCATCGTCGTCACGCACGCCCTGCCCGTCGCCACCGTGCTGGCCGCGCGCCCCAACATCACGCTCCACGTGGTGGGCGGTCAGCTGCGGGGCCGCACGCTGGCGGCCGTGGGCGCCTGGGCCGAGCGGTCGCTCGCCGACGTGCGGGTGGACGTCGCGTTCCTCGGCACCAACGGGCTCACCGTCGAGGACGGCCTGACCACCCCGGACATCGCCGAGGCCATGGTCAAGCGCGCGCTCGTCGCCGCCGCCCGCCGCACCGTGGTGCTCGCCGACCACTCCAAGGTCGGCCGCACCGACCTCGCGCTCGTCGCACCCCTGTCCGCGGTCGACACGCTCGTCACCGACACCGGCCTCGCGGCCGAGCTGGTCGACGAGATCGAGGCCGTGGGTCCACGGGTCGTCCGCGCCTGACACCCACCCGAAGCTCCGCACCACCACCGAAGGAGAACGATGAAGGTCTTCCGCTTCTACGCCCCGGGCGACGTGCGGATCGAGGACGACTACCCCGAGCCGGTCGCCGGCCCGGGCGAGGTCAAGATCCGCGTCCGTGCGTGCTCGATGTGCGGCACCGACGTCAAGATCTCCACGTCGGGCCACCAGCGCATGCGGCCGCCGCGCGTCATGGGTCACGAGATCGCGGGGGAGATCGTCGAGCTCGGCGAGGGCGTCGCGGGCTGGCAGGTGGGCGACCGGGTGCAGGTCATCGCGGCGATCCCCTGCGGGCACTGCGAGTTCTGCACCTCCGGCCTGCAGACGATCTGCCCCAACCAGCTGTCGATGGGCTACGACTTCGACGGCGGCTTCGCGCCCTTCATGGTGGTCCCGCGCGAGGTGCTCGCCGTCGACGGGCTCAACCGCATCCCCGACGGCGTCTCGTTCGCCGAGGCGTCGGTGGCCGAGCCGTTCGCGTGCGCGATCAACGCCCAGGAGCTCGTCGACACGCACGAGGGCGACGTCGTCGTGGTCGTCGGCTCCGGCCCGATCGGCTGCCTGCACGTGCGGCTGGCCCGCGCGCGCGGCGCGAGCCAGGTCTACCTCGTCGAGCTCAGCCGCGAGCGCCTGGACCTCGCAGCGCAGATCGTCAAGCCCGACGCCGCCATCTGCTCGGCCGAGACCGACCCGGTCCAGGCCGTGCTGGACCTCACGGGCGGGAAGGGCGTCAGCCTGGCCATCACGGCCGCTGCGTCCGGCGCCGCGCAGGAGCAGGCGCTGCGCATGCTCGCCCCGCGCGGGCGCATCTCCCTCTTCGGCGGCCTGCCCAAGGACAAGCCGACGATCACCCTGGACTCGAACCTCGTGCACTACCGCGAGCTGACGATCTGGGGCGCCAACGGCTCGAGCCCCGCGCACAACAAGCAGGCGCTCGCGCACATCGCCGACGGCAGCGTCCCGGTGGCAGACCTCATCACCCACCGGCTGCCGCTGGACCAGGTCCGGGACGGGCTCGACGTCGTCCGTGCCGGCACGGGAATCAAGGTCACCATCGAGCCGTGAGGCGGTGACCCGCCGGGCGGCACCGCCGCCCGGCACCTCCCGGCAGGGCAACGCGCCGGGATGCAGCAAGCGATCAACGACGATCCGCGCCGGACGCGGAGCGATGCTCCGCGCCCGACCGCCACACCGACAGGAGAGTGAGCGGCATGTCTTCTGCAGCAGCAGCGACGGTTGCCCCCACCGTGCGCCGGGGCAAGGGCGCACAGGTCAGGATCCAGAGGTTCGGAGCCTTCCTGACCGGCATGATCATGCCGAACCTCCCGGCGTTCCTCGCCTGGGGCCTCATCACGTCCTTCTTCATCGCCGCGGGCTGGACGCCGAACGGCATCATCGGCGGCTTCGGCAACGCCGACGCCTCGAGCTGGCAGGGCGCGGCGACGGCCCTGGCCAAGGCGGCGGACGGCACGACGTTCCACCAGTACCTCGGGCTCGTCGGCCCGATGGTGACCTACCTGCTGCCGCTGCTCATCGCCAACGCGGGCGGCCGCATCGTGTACGGCGCCCGCGGCGCCGTCGTGGCGTCGATCGCGACGGTGGGCGTCATCGTGGGCTCGACCGTGCCGATGTTCCTCGGCGCGATGGTCGTCGGCCCGCTGGCCGCCTGGCTCATGAAGCAGGTCGACCGCATCTGGGCGGACAAGATCAGGCCCGGCTTCGAGATGCTCGTCGACATGTTCTCCGCCGGCATCCTCGGCGCGGGGCTGTCGATCGGGGCGTTCTTCGGCATCGCACCGATCGTCACGCACGTCAGCGCGTGGCTCGGCAACATCGTCAACTGGCTGGCCAACCACCAGCTCATGCCGGTCATGAGCATCATCGTCGAGCCGGCGAAGGTGCTGTTCCTCAACAACGCGATCGGCAACGGCGTGCTGGTGCCCCTCGGCGCCCAGCAGGTGACGCAGCAGGGCAAGTCGCTGCTCTTCCTGGTCGAGGCCAACCCCGGCCCCGGCTTCGGCATCCTGCTCGCGTACGCCCTGCTCGGCGTGGGCGTGGCGCGGTCCAGCGCGCCGGGCGCGATCATCATCCAGTTCTTCGGCGGCATCCACGAGGTGTACTTCCCGTTCGTCCTCATGAAGCCGGCGCTCATCATCGCCGCGATCCTCGGCGGCGCCACCGGCGTGGCCACCAACGTCGTCTTCGGCTCCGGCCTGCGCGGCCCGGCGGCGCCGGGCAGCATCATCGCGGTGCTCACGGCGACGCCGCGGGGCAGCTTCGTGGGCGTCATCCTCTCGGTCGTCCTGTCGGCCGCCGTGTCGTTCGTCGTCGCGGCGATCATCCTGCGGGCCTCGCGCAAGCGGGACCTGGCGGCGGGCGAGAGCGGCGACCTGGCGGCCGCGATCGAGCAGACCGAGGCGAACAAGGGCAAGGCCAGCGCGTCGCTGGCCCACCTCGCCCAGGTCAACGACATCGGGGGTACCCGCGGGGCCGCGACGGCCACGCTCACGCGCCCGATCCACTCCATCGTCTTCGCGTGCGACGGCGGCATGGGCTCGAGCGCGATGGGCGCGAGCATCCTGCGCGACAAGCTCAAGAAGGCCGGGGTGCCCGACGTCAAGGTCGAGTTCAAGGCGGTCGCCCAGCTGGAGGACGGCGCGGACATCGTCATCAGCCAGCGCGAGCTGACCGACCGGGCCCGGCACCAGGCACCCTCGTCGCGGCACGTCTCGGTGGACAACTTCCTGTCCAGCCCCGTGTACGACGACGTGGTGGCCGAGGCCAAGGCATCGGTCGAGGCCGGGAGCTCGTCGTGACCGTTGACGTCCTCACGCGGGACCTCGTCGTCGCCCCGGGCAGCGCCCGGACGAAGGCGGAGGCCATCGCCGAGGCCGGCGCCCTGCTCGTCGGCTGCGGCGCGGTCACGCCGGCCTACGTCGACGCGATGGCGGCGCGGGAGGCCCTGGTGTCCACCTACATGGGCAGCTGGCTCGCCATCCCGCACGGCACCGACGAGTCGAAGGGCGACATCGTCCGCTCCGCGCTCTGCCTGGTCCGGTACGACGAGCCGATCGAGTGGGGCGCCGACCAGCCGGTGCGCGTCGTCGTCGGCATCGCCGGCGTCGGCGAGGAGCACCTGTCGATCCTGTCGCGCATCGCGCTGATCTTCTCCGACCCCGCACAGGTGGAGGAGGTCCTCGCGGCGGCCGGGCCCGACGAGCTCTACGCGCTGATCCAGCAGGTCAACGAGTGAGCATGCCCGGGGGCGACGCGAGCGTCGCCGACGCCGTGCCGCCCCCGGGCAGTGGTTGGCTGTGCACCGTGCAGCCGAGGAAGGCGCTCCCGTGATCATCACCGTCACGCCCAACCCGAGCCTCGACCGGGCGCTCGAGGTCGACCACCTCGCCGTCGGCGAGGTCAACCGCGCGCACGCCGTCCATGTGGACGCCGGCGGCAAGGGCATCAACGTGTCCCGCGCGCTCGTGCGGCAGGGTATCGACTCGCTCGCCGTGCTGCCCGTCGGTGGCGTGGACGGCGCGCGCCTGGTCAGCCTGCTGGCCGAGCAGGGCGTCCCCACCGCGCCCGTCCCCGTGCACGGCGACACCCGGTCGAACGTCACGCTCGTCGACGCGTCCGGGGCGACGACGAAGGTCAACGCGCCCGGCGTGCCGCTGACACCGGCCGAGGTGGACGGCCTGCTCGGCGTCGTCGCGGAGCGGCTCGCGGCCGGCCCGGCGGCGGTCGTCGCGGCGGGGTCGCTGCCGGCCGGGGCCGGCGACGACTTCTTCGTCCGGCTCGCCGCGCTCGCGGGGCACCACGGCGTCCGGGTCGCGCTCGACACCTCGGGCACGCCCCTGGCGCAGGCGGTCCGGGCCGGCGGCCTCGAGCTCATCAAGCCCAACGAGCACGAGCTCGCGGAGCTCGCCGGACGCGAGATCACGAGCGTCGGCGACACCGTCGCGGCGGCCCGCGAGGCCATCGCGGCCGGGACGCGGGCCGTGCTGGTCTCGCTGGGTGCCCAGGGCGCGATGCTCGTGACCGCCGAGCACGCCTGGTGGGCCGGCGGCCCGCGGCTGCAGCCGGCCTCCACGGTCGGCGCGGGGGACGCCACGCTCGCCGGGTACCTCTCGGCGGTGGGCCAGGACCCGGGGCAGCGGCTGCGCGCCGCGGTCGCCTGGGGACGGGCCGCCGTGCTGCTCCCCGGCACGCAGGTGCCGGCCCCCTCCCAGATCGACCTCGGCACGGTCCGGCTGGTGCCGGACCCCGACCCGCAGACCCTGCTCAAGGAGCTGTGCGGCTGACCGCCGCCGGAAGGAACCCCATGCCCACGCGCACCGTCGCCGTCGCCTCGCGCGTCGGCCTGCACGCCCGTCCCGCCGCCCTCTTCACGCAGGCCGTCACCGCCGCCGGGATCCCCGTGACCATCGCGACGGCCGGGCACCCGCCCGTCAACGCCGCGAGCATCCTCATGGTCATGGCGCTCGGCGTGCCGCACGGCCAGGACGTCACGCTCGCTGCCGAGGGCGACGGCGCGGACCGGGTGCTCGACGAGCTGGCCGAGCTCCTCGCCACGGACCTGGACGCCACCGCCTGACCGCGGCGCCGTGGCGCCGGCGTGCCGCGGACGTACCCTGGCGCGCATGGGGCACCCCGAGCTGCACGACCCGGAGACCGACCCGCTCGCCACGTACGTGCTCGAGCCCGACGACCTGCGCTCGCTGCTGGCGCGCGTCGTCGTCGGCCCGGCGCACGCCACGCACACGCCGCTGGCGCCGTTCACGGGGGCGCCCATCGCCGCGGTCCCGCTGTCGACGCCCGACGACGTGGTCCTCGCCGCGCGGCGCGCCCGCGCCGCGCAGCGGCTGTGGGCCGCCCGCCCGCTGGCCGAGCGCGTCGCCGTGCTCCTGCGCCTGCACGACCTGCTCCTCGCCCGCCAGTCCGACGTGCTCGACCTCGTCCAGATCGAGACCGGCAAGGCGCGCGTCCACGCGTTCGAGGAGGTCGTCGACGTCGCCAACCACGCGCGCCACTACGCGCGCCGCGCGCGGGAGTACCTGGCGGACCGCCGCGTGCTGGGCGTCGTGCCCGGCCTGTCCGCGACCCGCGTGGTGCGCCACCCCCTGGGCGTCGTCGGCGTCGTGGCGCCGTGGAACATGCCGCTCATCTTCGCGGCCTCCGACGTGATCCCGGCCCTCGTCGCCGGCAACGCGGTGCTGCTGCGGCCGGACCCGGCGACGTCGCTGACCGCGCTGTGGGTCGCCGAGCTGCTCGCCGACGCCGGCCTGCCGCCCGACGTGCTGCAGGTGGTGACCGGTGGTCCCGAGATCGGCGCCGCGGTGGTCGACGCCGTGGACGCGGTGATCTTCACGGGGTCGACGCGGTCGGGCCGCCAGGTGGCGGCGCAGGCGGGGGCCCGCATGATCCCCACCACGCTCGAGCTCGGCGGCAAGAACGGCGTCTACGTGGCCGACGACGTGGACCCGGTCGCCACCGCCTCCGGCCTGGTCCGCACGTGCTTCGCCGGCGTGGGCCAGGTGTGCGTCACGGCCGAGCGGCTGTACGTCCACGAGGCCGTCTACGACGAGGTGGTCGAGGCGTTCGTCGCGGCGACGGCCGCGTTGCGGCTGGGGGCCGGTCTGGACTACCGGGCCGAGCTCGGCTCGCTGTCGTCGGCCGCGCAGCTCGCCCGCGTGGTCGAGCACGTCGAGGACGCGGTGGGCGCCGGCGCGCGCGTGCTGGTCGGCGGCGAGCAGCGTTCGGACCTCGGGCCGTACTTCTACGCCCCGACGATCCTGGCGGACGTGCCCGCCGAGGCCCTGCTGTGCCGCGAGGAGACGTTCGGCCCGGTGGTCGCCGTGACGCCGGTCGCGTCGGACGACGAGGCCGTGGCGGCGATCAACGACACCGAGTACGGCCTGGCGGCCGGCGTCTGGACCTCCGACGAGCGGCGCGGCTGGTCGATCGCGCGCCGGCTGCGCGCGGGCAGCGTCGCCGTCAACGAGGCCTACGTGGTGCCGTGGGGCGCGGTCGGCGCGCCCCAGTCCGGCTGGGGGGCCTCCGGCCTGGGGGCCCGGCACGGCCGGGAGGCCGTCCAGGCGGTGACGCGCGTGCAGACGATCGCGCTGCAGCACGGCACGCACGGCCTGGTGGGCCGGCGCGGCCCGGGCGTGGGGCTCGACCGGCTGTTCGCGCTGGGGGGCGACGTCATGACGCCGCTGTACACCGGCGCGCTGCGCGCCATGAAGGCGCTGCGCCTGCCCTGACACCACGACGTCCGGGTGCCCAGCAGCGCTGGGACGCCCGGACGTCGGAGGCGGTGGGTCAGGCCCGCGCGGCCTCGATCACCTCGACGGCCTGGCGCGCGATGGCGAGCTCCTCGTTCGTCGGGAACACGAGCACGGTGACCGGGCTGTCGTCGGTCGAGATGACCTTCGGGCCGCCGCGGCCCTCGTTGCGGGCGGGGTCCAGGACGATGCCGAGCGGCTCCAGACCGGCGCACGCGGCGGCGCGCACGATGTCGTCGTTCTCGCCGACGCCGGCCGTGAACACCAGCGCGTCGAGGCGGCCGAGCACCGCGTGGTAGGCGCCGATGTACTTCTTCAGCCGGTGCACGTACACGTCGAGCGCGAGCCTGGCCGAGGCGTCGCCCGACTGCACCAGCGAGTGCAGCGCGCGGAAGTCGTTCTCGCCCGAGATGCCCTTGATGCCGGACCGCCGGTTGAGCAGGTCGTCGATGTCGTCGATCGACATGCCGGCGTTGCGGTGCAGGTGGAACACCACGGCCGGGTCGATGTCGCCCGAGCGCGTGCCCATGACGAGCCCCTCGAGCGGGGTCAGCCCCATGGACGTGTCCACCGCGCGGCCGCCCGCGACGGCCGAGGCCGAGGCGCCGTTGCCGAGGTGCAGGACGATCTGGTTGAGCTCCTCGACCGGCCGGCCGAGGTACTTCGGCACCTCGTGCGACACGTACTGGTGCGACGTGCCGTGGGCGCCGTAGCGGCGGATCTGGTGCTGCGCGGCGACGTCGGCGTCGATCGCGTAGGTGGCGGCCTCGGCGGGCAGGTCCCGGAAGAACGCCGTGTCGAACACCGCGACCTGCGGCACGTCCGGCAGCAGCCGGCGCGTCACGCGCATGCCCGTGACGTGCGCCGGGTTGTGCAGCGGGCCCAGCGGGGAGAGCGCGTCGATCTGGGCGACGACCTCGTCGTCGATGAGCGCCGGGCCGGCGAACACCGCACCGCCCTGGACCACGCGGTGGCCGACGGCGACGACGTTCGAGTCGTGCAGCGCGGGCCCGACCTCCTCGAAGAGGCCGAGGACGATCCGCATGCCCTCCTCGTGGTCGGCGATCGCCAGCTGGCGCGTGGTCGTCTGGCCGGCGTGCGTGTGCTTGACGGCTCCCGTCTTCTCGCCGATGCGCTCGACGAGCCCCGACGCGACCGCCTGGCCTGCGACCGGGTCGACGAGCTGGTACTTGATGGACGACGACCCGGAGTTGACGACCAGGACGGTGGACGAGGGATTCATCGGGTGACGGCCTCCGCGGCGGTCTCGACGGGCTGCGCGGCGCCGGCCGGCGTCTGCGCCTGGATCGCCGTGATGGCGACGGTGTTGACGATGTCCTGGACCAGGGCGCCCCGGGACAGGTCGTTGACCGGCTTGCGCAGGCCCTGCAGCACGGGGCCGACGGCCACGGCGCCGGCCGAGCGCTGCACGGCCTTGTAGGTGTTGTTGCCGGTGTTGAGGTCGGGGAAGACGAAGACCGTGGCCCGGCCGGCGACGGTCGACTCCGGCAGCTTCGTCTTGGCCACCGAGGCGTCGACGGCCGCGTCGTACTGGATGGGGCCCTCGACCGACAGGTCGGGCCGGCGCTCGCGCACGAGCGCGGTGGCCTCGCGGACCTTGTCGACGTCGGCGCCGGACCCGGACGTGCCGGTCGAGTACGACAGCATGGCGATGCGCGGCTCGATGCCGAACTGGGCCGCGGTCTCGGCCGACGAGATGGCGATGTCCGCGAGCTGCTCCGTCGTCGGGTCGGGGATGACGGCGCAGTCGGCGTAGACGAGCACGCGGTCCTCGAGGCACATGAGGAAGCACGACGAGACGGAGCCGACGCCCGGGACGGTCTTGATGATCTCGAACGACGGCTTGATGGTGTGCGCCGTCGTGTGCGCGGCGCCGGACACCATGCCGTCGGCGAGGCCGAGGTGGACCATCATCGTGCCGAAGTACGAGACGTCCGTGACCACCTCGCGCGCGCGCTCGAGCGTCATGCCCTTGTGCTTGCGCAGCTCGGTGTACTCGTGCGCGAAGCGCTCGGTGAGCTCGCCCGCCGCGGGGTTGATCACCTGCGCGTCGTCGAGCACCAGGCCGAGCTCGGTGGCGCGCGTCCGGATCGCCGCCTCGTCGCCGAGGATGGTGAGGTCGGCCACAGAGCGCTGCAGCAGCGTGGACGCGGCGCGAAGGATGCGGTCGTCGTTGCCCTCGGGCAGCACGATGCGCTTGCGGTCGCCGCGGGCACGGTCGAGCAGCTGGTACTCGAACATGAGCGGCGTGACCACCTCGAGGCGGGGCACGTCCAGCGCGGACAGCAGCCCGGGGCCGTCGACGTAGGTCTCGAACAGCGACATCGCGGTGTCGATCTTGCGCTGCGACTCGCGCGTGAGGCGGCCGCGGGTGCCGCTCGCGGCGGTCGCGGTGCGGAACGTGCCGAGCTGCGTGACGAGGAGCGGCAGCCGCGCGGACAGGCCGGCGACGAGCCGGCTGATGGTCGGCGACGGGTCGAAGCCTCCCGTGAGCACCACGCCGGCCAGGTTGGGGAAGCCCTCCGCCTGGTGGGCCAGGAGCAGGCCGAGCAGCACGTCGTGGCGGTCGCCCGGCGTGATGACGACGGCGCCGGGCTGGAGGTGCTCCAGCAGGTGCTCCACGCTCATGGCGCCGACCAGCACGTCGAGCACCTCGCGCGCCAGCAGCGTCTCGTCGCCGCCGATGAGCGTGGCGCCGACGGCGTCCGCCAGCTCTCGCAGGGTCGGCGCGAAGAGCAGCGTGTCCTCGGGGATGGCCCACACCGGCACGTGCCCGCATCCCACGTGCGTGCGGATCGCGTCGAGCCCGCCCGGGGCGCACCGGTTGGCGATGCAGGCGACCACCTGGGCGTGGTTCGCGTGCATCTCGCTGTACGCGATCTCGGCGACGTCGCGGATCTGGTCGGGCGTGCGGTTGTGGCCGTTGACGACGAGCACGGTGGGGGCGCCGAGGTTGGCGGCGATCCGCGCGTTGTAGGCGAGCTCCGTGGCGCCGGCGACGTCGGTGTAGTCGGAGCCGACGACGACGACCGCGTCGCAGCGCCGCTCGACCTCGTGGAACCGCTGCACGATCCGCGCGAGCGCGGCGTCGGGGTCGTCGATCACCTGCTGGTAGCTGACGCCGACGGCGTCGTCGTAGGAGATCTCGACGCCGTCGTGCGCGAGGAGCAGCTCCAGTACGTAGTCGTGCACGTCGGTGGAGCGGGCGACCGGCCGGAACACCCCCACCCGCGCGACGGCGCGGGTCAGCAGGTCGACGAGCCCGAGGGCCACCGTGGACTTGCCGGTGTCCCCCTCCGGGGAGGCGATGTAGATGGTTCGGGCCACGGGGGCATCTCCTGACAGCTGTCGACGACGGAGTCCGGGGGCATCGTCCGCCCCCGGCTCCGTTCAATCATGGGACGATTGTCCCTTGACCAGCGCTACTCATTATCACCGCCGGTCGACAGGGTGGCCGCCACCTGCTCGGTCGCCGCGGCGTCCCCGGCGTCGGGCCACACCCAGTCCCGCACCTCGGGGAGGTCCTCGCCGTGCTCCCGCGTGTACTCGCGGGCGCGCAGGCGCGCGTCGACCATCTTCTGCCGCAGGCCCGCCTGCGACGAGCGCAGCCAGTGCACGTGGTCGATGACGTCCATGACGAGGTGGAACCGGTCGAGGTCGTTGAGCATGACCATGTCGAACGGCGTCGTCGTGGTGCCCTCCTCCTTGTACCCGCGCACGTGGAGGTTCGCGTGCCCGTTGCGCCGGTACGTCAGGCGGTGGATGAGCCACGGGTAGCCGTGGTAGGCGAACACGATCGGCCGGTCCGCCGTGAAGATCGTGTCGAAGTCGCGGTCGGACAGCCCGTGCGGGTGCTCCCGCTCGTCCTGCAGCCGCATGAGGTCGACGATGTTGACGACCCGGACCTTGAGCTCCGGCAGCTCCCGCCGCAGGATGTCGGCCGCCGCCAGCACCTCGAGCGTCGGCACGTCACCGGCGCACGCCAGCACGACGTCCGGCTCCTGGCCGGCCACCTCGGTGCCCGCCCAGTCCCAGATGCCCAGGCCGCGCGAGCAGTGCGCGACCGCCTCCTCCATCGCCAGGAAGTTGGGCGCGGGCTGCTTGCCGGACACGACGACGTTGACGTACTGCCGCGAGCGCAGGCAGTGGTCGTACGTCGACAGGAGCGTGTTCGCGTCCGGCGGCAGGTAGACCCGGACGACCTCGGCCTTCTTGTTGATGACGTGGTCGATGAAGCCCGGGTCCTGGTGGCTGAACCCGTTGTGGTCCTGGCGCCACACGTGGCTCGACAGCAGGTAGTTGAGCGAGGCGATCGGCCGCCGCCACGGGATGTCGTTGGTGACCTTGAGCCACTTGGCGTGCTGGTTGAACATCGAGTCGACGATGTGGATGAACGCCTCGTAGCTGGTGAACAGCCCGTGCCGCCCCGTGAGCAGGTACCCCTCGAGCCAGCCCTGGCACTGGTGCTCGCTGAGCATCTCCATCACGCGGCCGGCGCGCGCCATGTGCTCGTCGACCTCGGGCGACAGGTACTCGCCGTTCCACTGCCGGTCGGTGACCTCGAAGACCGCCTGCAGGCGGTTGGACGCGACCTCGTCGGGCCCGAAGATCCGGAAGTTGTCCGGGTTCCGCCGCACCACCTCGGTGATGTACTGCCCGAGCACGCGCGGCGCCTCGCTCTGCGTGGCGCCGGGGCGCGGCACGTCCACCGCGAAGTCGCGGAAGTCGGGCAGGCGCAGGTCGCGCAGCAGCAGCCCGCCGTTGGCGTGCGGGTTGGCGCTCATCCGCAGGTCGCCCGCGGGCGCGAGCGCGCGGATGTCGTCGGCCAGCCGGCCCGTGGCGTCGAACAGCTCCTCGGCGCGGTACGAGCGCAGCCACTCCTCGAGCACCGTGAGGTGCTCCGCGGTGTCGCGCGCGTTGGCCAGCGGCACCTGGTGGGCGCGCCACGAGCCCGTCGTCTTCTTGCCGTCGATCGTCGCCGGCCCCGTCCAGCCCTTGGGCGTGCGGAAGACGATCATCGGCCACGCGGGACGCGTGAGGTCGCCGTCGCCGGCCCGCTCCTTGATGTCCGCGATCTCGTCGAGCGCCTCGTCGAGCAGCGCGGCGAAGCGGCGGTGGACCGAGTCCATCGGCTCCTCGCCGTCGTACCCGCCGGTGAACACGTAGGGGTGGTGGCCGTAGCCCTGCATGAGGTCGACGAGCTCGTCGTCGCTGATGCGGGCCAGCACCGTCGGGTTCGCGATCTTGTACCCGTTGAGGTGGAGGATCGGCAGCACCACGCCGTCCTGGTACGGGTTGACGAACTTGTTCGAGTGCCAGCTCGTCGCCAGGGGCCCGGTCTCGGCCTCGCCGTCGCCGACGACCGTGGCGACGAGCAGGTCGGGGTTGTCGAAGGCCGCGCCGTACGCGTGCGACAGCGCGTAGCCCAGCTCGCCGCCCTCGTGGATCGAGCCCGGCGTCTCGGGCGCCACGTGGCTGGGGATGCCGCCGGGGAAGGAGAACTGGCGGAACAGCTTGCGCAGGCCCTCCTCGTCCTCGGTGATGTTGGGGTAGACCTCCGAGTACGTGCCGTCGAGGTAGGCGCTCGCGACGAGGCCGGGGCCGCCGTGGCCGGGGCCCGTCACGTAGACGGTGGACTGCCGGCGCTCGGCGATCGCCCGGTTGAGGTGGGCGTACAGGAAGTTCAGGCCCGGCGTGGTGCCCCAGTGGCCCAGGAGGCGCGGCTTGACGTCGTCGCGCGTGAGCGACGTGCGCAGCAGGGGGTTGTTGAGCAGGTAGATCTGGCCGACCGACAGGTAGTTGGCCGCGCGCCACCAGCGGTCGAGCCGTCGGACCGTCTCGTCGTCGATCGCCGCGCCGGTGCCGCGGCGCCAGGTGGTGGGGTGCTCGGTCGTCGTTGCCATGGTCCCGTTCCTGTTCGCAAGGGTGCTCGGTGACATACAACCGCACGTCGGCGCCGGACGCCCGGTGTCGTCCGTCCGCCGCACCGATACCGTGTCGGGGTGGCTGCCCCTGCCGCGCCGGTGACGCGCGCCGACGTCTGGCGGGTCGCACGACGACCGCGGATGCTGGGCCTGCTCGCGCTGTTCCTGGCGGCCGCGACGGTGTGCGGCCTCCTCGGCGCGTGGCAGCTCGACCGGGCCCGCCAGCGCGGTGAGGCCGCGGTCCAGCAGCGGCAGGCACAGCTCGCGGCGGCCGCCCCGGTGCCGCTCGCCTCGGTGCTGCCGCCGCAGACGGCGTTCCCGGGCGACCTCGTCGGCCGCAAGGTGTCCGTCACCGGGACGTACGAGGCGGGCGGCCAGCTCGTGGTGACGGGCCGCGCGCACGCGGGCGTCACGGGCCGGCTCGTGCTCACGCCGCTGCGGGTGGGCACGGGCGCCGACGCCGCGGTGCTGCCCGTGGTGCGCGGGTGGATCCCCGCGGGGGCCACGCCGGACGCACCCCCGGCCGGCGCCGTCTCGCTCGTCGGGTACCTGCAGGCCGGGGAGTCCTCGGGCGCGGGCATCGTGTCGGGCGTCACCGACGCGATCAGCCCGGCGGAGCTGCTGCACGTGTGGACGGGGCCCATCTGGAGCGGGTACCTCGTGGTGGCCTCGTCGGACCCCGCGCAGTCCGCCGCGACCGCGCTCCTCGGGCCGCCGACGCCCACCCAGACGGACCCCAACCTGCAGAACCTGCTGTACGCGGGGGAGTGGTTCGTCTTCGGCGGGTTCGCCCTGTTCCTGTGGTGGCGCGCGGTGCTCGACGAGGCCCACGGCCGCATCCGCGACCGCCGCCGCCCGTCCGACCCCCCGGACCGGAGCGCGGCCGGCGCCGACTAGCCTGGGGGCGTGACGTCGAGCCCCGAGCCCAGACCTGCCACGACCCCCGCCGAGCCCGCCGCCACGCCGCGGCCCGTGCTCGTCGTCGACTTCGGCGCGCAGTACGCGCAGCTCATCGCCCGGCGCGTGCGCGAGGCCCACGTCTACTCCGAGATCGTGCCCCACACCATGGGCGTCGCGGACATGCTGGCCAAGGACCCGGCGGCGATCATCCTCTCGGGCGGCCCGGCGAGCGTGTACGAGCCGGGGGCCCCCGCGGTCGACCCGGCGCTGTTCGCCGCGGGCGTGCCCGTGCTCGGCATCTGCTACGGGTTCCAGGCGATGGCGCACGCCCTGGGCGGCGAGGTCGACGCCGCGGCGACGGGCGAGTACGGCCACACGCACGTCGACGTGGCGGCGGACGGCACGCTGCTCGAGGGGTCGCCCGACGAGCAGCAGGTGTGGATGAGCCACGGCGTGGCGGTGACGGCCCCGCCGGCGGGCTTCCGCGTGCTGGCCTCGACCGTCGGCGCCCCGGTGGCGGCGTTCGAGGACGAGTCCCGCCGGCTCTACGGGGTGCAGTGGCACCCCGAGGTGCACCACACGCCGCTGGGCCAGGCGACCCTCGAGAACTTCCTCTACCGCGGGGCCCGCCTGGCCCCCGAGTGGAACCCCGACAGCGTCATCGCCTCGCAGGTCGCCGCGATCCGCGCCCAGGTGGGCGAGGCGCGGGTCATCTGCGCGCTGTCGGGCGGCGTCGACTCGTCGGTGGCGGCGGCGCTCGTGCAGCGCGCCGTCGGCGACCAGCTGACCTGCGTGTTCGTCGACCACGGCCTGCTGCGGGCCGGCGAGGCCGAGCAGGTGGAGCAGGAGTTCGTCGCGGCGACCGGCGTCCGGCTCGTCGTCGTCGACGCCGCCGAGCGGTTCCTCGGCGCGCTCGCGGGCGTGACGGACCCCGAGCGGAAGCGCAAGATCATCGGCCGCGAGTTCATCCGGGTCTTCGAGGACGCGGCGCGCCAGGTCGTCGGCGAGTCCGGTGAGGACGACGAGCCCGTGCGCTTCCTCGTCCAGGGCACCCTGTACCCGGACGTCGTGGAGAGCGGTGGCGGCGAGGGCGCCGCGAACATCAAGAGCCACCACAACGTCGGCGGGCTGCCGGAGGACCTGCAGTTCGAGCTCGTCGAGCCGCTGCGCACCCTGTTCAAGGACGAGGTGCGCGCGGTGGGGCTCGAGCTGGGCGTGCCGGAGGCCATCGTCTGGCGCCAGCCCTTCCCGGGGCCCGGGCTGGCCATCCGGATCGTCGGCGAGGTGACGGCCGAGCGCCTCGAGGTGCTCCGGGCGGCGGACGCGATCGCGCGCGACGAGCTGACGAGGGCGGGGCTCGACCGCCACATCTGGCAGTGCCCCGTGGTGCTGCTGGCCGACGTCCGGTCGGTGGGCGTGCAGGGCGACGGCCGGACCTACGGGCACCCGGTGGTGCTGCGTCCCGTGTCGAGCGAGGACGCCATGACGGCCGACTGGACGCGCCTGCCGTACGACGTGCTGGCGAGGATCTCGACGCGGATCACCAACGAGGTGCGCGAGGTCAACCGGGTGGTGCTCGACGTGACGAGCAAGCCGCCGGCCACCATCGAGTGGGAGTGACCGCCGCGGAGCTGCGGGCCGGACGACGGACGACGGGAGTGCGAGCGTGAGCGACGAGCAGGCGACCGACGAGGTGCGCGCGGCCAAGGAGCGGGGTGCGCTCGGCCGGTACCGGGCCATGGCCTACGTCACCGGCACGATGCTGCTGATCCTGTGCCTGGAGGTGGTGCTCCACTACGGCGCCCACAACGACACGCTCGCCTGGGTGCCGCGGCTGCACGGCTTCGTCTACATCGTCTATCTCGCCACCGTGTGGGATTTGTGGTCGCGAATGCGCTGGTCCTGGGGCCGCTTTGTGACCATGGTCCTCGCCGGGGTCGTGCCGGTGATGTCGTTCGTGCTCGAGGGGCGCGTCCGGAGGGACGCGGAGGCCCGCATCGGCGCCTGACGGGCCCCGCCCGGCCCCCTGATCAGCGTGGGGACCCCCGAACTTCCTTGTGAATTCTCGAACGAACATGCACGTCAGTGCTGGTGCGCTATGTGCCGCGGGACATTGGTCCTGGCGGGTGCCCCTGACCTGCGGCGAGGCTTTCTTCGCGCGGTAAGTGGTGCCAACAGAATCCCGATCAGAGCCCCGCAGAGTGATGCCAGCGTGAAGCCCACCGGCTTCGCGCGGCGGTCATGGAGCAACCGGCGCTGGTCTCCAACCCAAGAAGCATGAGGAACTCCAGGTGTCCGAGAAGCCCACTCTCATCAAGGTGCTGTCCATCCTTGTCGCCGTCGTCGGGGTCGTCTTCCTCGCCGTCGGAATCACGATGTTCTCCATCACGTCGGCCCAGCTGAAGAACCAGCAGGTGACCGTCGCCGACTACAACGAGGGCAGCAACGGCGTCGCCAACGGCTCGTTCGCCGGCCAGACCGTTGCCGGTCCGTTCACGGCGCTGGCGCAGATCACCGCGATCTCGCACCACATGTCGCAGGCGAGCCAGCGCGCGACCGGTGGCACCTCCGACGCCACGACCGGCGTGGTGACCGGCGGCAACCCGAGCCTCACCTACGGCACCACGCCGTCGATCACGCTCAACGCCGACGGCACCTGCAAGACGGCCGTCAAGTGGACCGACCCGGCCGGCAACGGCACCTTCCAGTGCGACGCCAAGGCCAAGCCCGTCGTCACCGGCAAGATCGTCCCCGCCTCGCTCGCGTCCCTGCGCTCCACGCTGCAGACCGGCTCGTTCCTCATCGCCTCGCTCTACGTCTCGGTCCTGGCGTTCGGCGTGTCGGCCCTGGTCGGTGGCCTCGGAATCGTCCTGCTCATCATCGCGGCGATCCAGCTGCTGACGCTCCGCACCAAGTCCGCCGCCGCGGTGGACTCGGCGAAGGTCCCCGCGACCGCCGCCGTCTGATCCTCCCGATCGCACGACGAGGGCCGGCCCCTTCCGGGGACCGGCCCTCGTCCGCGTCCGGGCACCGGACCCGCCCGCAGCGCCGTCGATCCCGACCGTGGTTAGGCTTACCTTCTGGGGAAACTCCCAGACTGTGCGTCGACAGCACCCGCGCAGCCTCACCAGGTACCGCACTCGGGAATCGGGGAACACCACCATGGCCATCGCCGCCAAGAGCAACGGGACCGTGAGGGTCCTGGGCATCCTCACCGTCATCGCCGGCGCGATCTTCGTCATCGCCGGCGCCATCACGTGGGGCGCCGTCTCGAGCAACCTCGCCGCCGAGAAGATCACGGTGTCGCCCGACGCCGCACACTTCGGCAACGAGGCCGTCAACTCGCCGTGGACCGCCTGGTACCAGGCGGACGCCATCAAGCACCACGCGCTCAAGGCGTCGAACAACCTCACCTACGCCGAGCTCGGCGCGGCGATCACCGCCAAGCAGAACGATCTCAAGAGCCAGGGCATGTCGGCCACCGACATCGCGAAGGACGCCGACGTCGTGGCCCTGCAGGGCCAGCGGAGCACCGTCATGACCGCCTCGTTCCTGCGCTCGTCGCTCTTCACCTCGGTGATCGCGTTCGGCGTCGCGTTCTTCGCCTTCGGCGTCGGCGTCGTCGCCCTCATCGTCGGCTGGGCGTTGGTGCGGGTCTCGCGGCCGGCGCTGGTCGAGGCCCCCGTGGCCCCGGCCTCGGCGGGGCCCACCGTCTGACCCGGACGCGCGTGCGCGACGAGGGCCGGCCCCCACCCGGGGACCGGCCCTCGCCGTCTGGACGCGGTCGCTAGTCCCGGCCCTCCATCCGGTTCCGCGACCGCCGCATGCCGGCGAGCGAGCCGACGAGCAGCGCGACCCCCGCCGCGCCGAGCAGCACGATGAAGGCGAGCTCGGTGTCGAGGTGGGCGCCCCAGGCGATGGACAGCAGGCCGACGCCGACCGCCGCGACCACGAGGCCCCACACCACGGTGCCCACGCGCGGCGTGGTGCGTGGCGCGGGCTGCGGCGCCGCGGGCGCCGTGACGCGGATGTGGCCGGACGAGGCCGCGTACGCGTCAGCCGCGGGCGCGGCCGGAGGGGTGCGAGGCGGCTGCGCCGGTGGCACGTCCGGCGGCGCGCCCAGCGGCGTGACGGGCGGTTGCGTCGTCGGCCGCTCCACGGCGGCCCCCTGCGCGGCCGTGTCGGCGTCGTTCGCCATCGGAGTCCCCGGCTCCCGGTCGACTGCTCCGGGCTCCTGGTTCTGGTCCGCGGCCGCCACGGGGGGCAGCTCGCGCGTCTCGTCGTCGCTCATCGCGATCCCTCCTCCACGGTGACGTTGCCGGCACCGACGTGGATCTGGAGCAGCAGCGTGGCCTGGTCGGCGGGGACCCCGAAGGTGTCGGTGCGCCCGAGCCCGCTGGTGCTGGTGCTGTCCCCACCCACGCGCCAGGTGACCTGGCCGGCGCCGATGGTGGTGTCGGCCGCGACGGCCGCGCCCTGCGGCACGCGGACGACGAGGTTCCCCGCCGAGACGTCGATCGGCACGGTGAGCAGGTCGCCGCTGCGCAGCGGCACCGCCGTGAGGTCGAGCGTCGCGTCGCCGAAGCCGACCCGGAAGCCGTCGGCCGCGGTGGCGCGGTCGGTGACGGTCGTCGTGCCCTGCGTCGTCGTGACGTGGACGCCGTTGTTGTCGACGATCCACGGGCGCACGCCGTCGCGGGCGGTGACCGCGATGGGCAGGGCGACGATCGCCGCGACGATGGCGAGGAGACCCAGCACCCCGCCGCGCCGGCCGCGCAGGCCGGACACGATGATCGCGACGCCGAAGATGACGACGATCAGGGCGGCCGCGGTGCCCGCCGTCGAGCGGTCGAGCCAGCCGCCGCGCTGCGCGATGAGGGCACCGGCGATGACGAACAGGCTGAGCGCCACCGAGATGCCGACGGTCGTCGCGCCCGGTCCCTGGCGGCGCGGTCGCGGCGGCCGGGGTGGCTTGGTCATCACGGGCGCCGGCGGCGGCGCGGGGGCGTAGCGGTACGGCGCGGGAGCCGGGGCCGGGGGAGCCGACCACGTCGGGGCGGGCGGCACGGGTGCCGACGCGCGGGGGCCCGTGGCACCCGCCGCGGGGGGCACGCCGTAGGGCGAGGACCCGGGACCGGACGGGCCCGGGCCGGCCGTGGGTGCGTAGCCGGGACCGCCGGGCGCAGGCGCCGGGTACGGCGCGCTCGGGCCGGCGTAGGGGCGGGTCGGCGGGGTGTAGGGCGCGCCGTACGGCACACCCGGGCGCGGCGCCGGCGGCCGCCGGTGCTGGAGCATCGTGGACACCAGCACGATGACGAGGATCGTCGCACCCAGCCAGAACAGCCCCTGGATCCAGCCGGGGACGAGGAAGGGCCAGCGGCTCCAGGCGCCCCACCCGAACCCGGTGACGAACATGAGGAGAGCGCCCAGGAGGGCGATGTCGGGGTGCCCGAGGGTGAGACCCTCCATGTGGATGCGGCCGTCCCGCTCCTCGGGGAGCAGGGCCCAGGCGACGGCGTAGAGGACGAGCCCGAACCCGCCGAGCAGCAGGGTGGCGAGGAAGATGCCGCGCACCAGCAGGGGGTCGAGGCCGAACCGCGCGGCGACGCCGCCGGCGACGCCGCCGATCCACCGCTCGTCCGAGCGGTACAGGCCGATGCCGCGCAGCTGCTGGAAGAAGCCGGTGGTCGGCCACGGCCGGTCGCCGGTGGGTGGGGTGGCGCCGGCGGGCGGCACGGGTCCGCCGCCGACGGGGGTCTGCGAAGTCATGGCTCGATCCTCACCGTGGCCGCACGGGCGAACCATCGGGTGTGCCCCTGAACGGACCCTGATCAGGGGCCTCGGCCCCCGAACGATTCCCTGATCCGCACCCTGGTTCGGCCCCTGGACCCGTGTCCGGGCGCCCGCGAGGTGTCACGATCGGGGCGTGACGACGGCAGACGAGGCGACGGCGCGCCCCGCCGCGCCCGTGCGCCTGCCCCTGCGACGGCCCGAGCAGGGCCGGTGGTTCGGCGGCGTGGCGCTCGGGCTGGCGGCGCACCTCGACTGGCCGGTGCGGCGCGTGCGGGTCATGTTCGCCGCCGCGTCCCTGATCTTCGGCGTCGGCGTGGTGCTCTACGCGTTCCTCTGGCTCACGGTGCCGGTGGGCGACCCGGTCCAGGCCGCGGAGATCACGCGCCCGGCGTTCCTCGGCCGGCTCGCGCGGCGCCAGGAGGTCTCGGGCCGCCCGCTGCGGCTGCCGGGACCGGAGGTGCTGGCCGGGGTCCTGCTGCTGGCCGGCGCGGCTCTGCTGCTGCTCGGGCGCGACCATGCGGCGGTCAACCTCAGCTGGGTGCTGCCGGTGGCCGTGCTCGTCGCGGGCGTCGTGCTCGCCTGGAGCCAGCTGGGCGTGGTGACGCGGGGGCGCTCGCGCGAGGTCGCGGGTGGCCGGGCCCAGGCGTTCCTGCGCATCGCCGGCGGCCTGCTCCTGGCGGGCGTCGGCGTGCTCCTGCTGGCCACGCAGGTGATCGGGACCGGCATCGACCCGGGCCTGCTGGGCCAGGTCGTCGTCGCCGCGGTCGCGGTGGTCGCCGGCGTCGCGCTGGTGCTGGCGCCCTGGTGGCTGCGGCTGGTCCGGGAGCTGGGCGACGAGCGCGCGGCGCGTGCCCGTGAGGCGGAGCGCGCCGACATCGCCGCGCACCTGCACGACTCGGTGCTCCAGACGCTCGCGATCATCCGCGCGCGGGCCGACGAGCCGGGCGAGGTGGCCCGCATGGCGCGGGCGCAGGAGCGCGAGCTGCGCGAGTGGCTCTACCAGGATCGGCCCGCCCCCGGCACGTCGGTGGCGGCCGAGATGCGGGCCGTCGTCGCCGAGGTCGAGGACACGCGCTCCGGCCCGGAGGGCGAGGCGGTGGCGGTCGACCTCGTCGTCGTCGGCGACCGGGTGCCCGACGCCTGTACCGCCGCGCTGCTGCAGGCCACGCGCGAGGCGCTCGTCAACGCCGTGGTGCACGGCCGCCCGCCCGTCTCGGCCTACCTCGAGGTCGGTGAGGACCAGGTCGAGGTGTTCGTGCGCGACCACGGCGACGGGTTCGACCCGGACGACATCCCGGCGGACCGGTTCGGCGTCCGGGAGTCGATCCTCGGCCGCGTCCGGCGGCGGGGCGGTACCGCGACCGTGACGTGCAAGGACAGCGGCACCGAGGTGCACCTCGTCGTGCCCGTGGGCCCGTGCGCCGCGGACGAGGAACCCACCCCGGGCAACGGCACGGCCCAGCAGAACCAGAAGGAGAAGGCGACGTGAACGCCCCCACCGTCCCGGTAGACGTGGTGCTCGTCGACGACCACCACATGTTCCGCACCGGCGTGCGGGCCTCGCTCGACGCGCGGGTGCGCATCGTCGGGGAGGCGGAGGACGTCGACGGCGCGGTGGCCGTCATCCACGAGCTGCGCCCGCCCGTGGTGCTGCTCGACGTGCACCTGCCCGGCGGTGACGGCGGTGGCGGCACGGAGGTGCTGCGCCGCTGCGCCGACCTGCTCGCCGAGACGAAGTTCCTCGCGCTGTCCGTGTCCGACGCGGCGGAGGACGTCGTCGGCGTCATCCGCGTGGGTGCGCGTGGCTACGTGACGAAGGCGATCGACGGCCCGGCGCTCTCGGACGCCGTGGTGCGCGTCGCGTCCGGCGACGCCGTGTTCTCGCCCCGGCTGGCGGGCTTCGTCCTGGACGCCTTCGGCACGGCCGCGGGCGACGTGGCGACGGGCGACGACGAGCTCGACCGCCTCTCGGCACGCGAGCGCGAGGTGATGCGCCTGATCGCGCGCGGGTACAGCTACCGCGAGGTCGCCTCGGAGCTGTTCATCTCCATCAAGACGGTGGAGACCCACGTGTCGGCGGTGCTGCGCAAGCTGCAGCTGTCGAGCCGGCACGAGCTGACCCGCTGGGCGGCGGCGCGGCGCCTGCTCTAGCGGCTCGGCTCGGCACCTAGGTCCCTCCCGCGGGCGCGTGCCGGCGGGTGACGATGCCAGTGAGCCTGCCGTGCGCCGCCGGACGCGTGCCGGCGGGCCCTCGCGTCCGCACGACGAGGAGCCGACATGCCGTACGACCACCTGCTCGCCCCCATCAGGCTGCGCGGCCTCGAGCTGCGCAACCGCGTGGTCTTCCCCGCGATGGCGACCGGGTTCGTCGCCCCGGGCGGCTATGTCACGGACCGGCTCATCGCCTACCACGTGGCCCGCGTCGCGGGCGGCTCGGGGCTGAACGTCACCGAGGCCACCTCCGTCCACGCGCCGTCGGCGCCGGGGTGCTTCCTCAACATCTCGTCGGACGAGTTCGTGCCCGGGCTGCGGCGGTTCACCGACGCGATCCACGCGGCCGGCGGCCGCGCCGCCGTGCAGCTGTGGCAGGGCGGCCTGGCGGCCTGGGGGTTCGACCCGGAGCACCTCGAGCTCGTCTCCCCGAGCGGGCTGCCGACGCCGGCCGGGGCGGTCCCCGGGTCGACGCCCGAGAAGATCGCCGAGGTCGTCGCCGCCTGGGGTGCGGCTGCCGCGCGCGCCGTCGAGGCAGGCTTCGACGCGGTGGAGTTCCACTGCGCCCACAACTACTCGCCGCACGCCTTCCTGTCGCCCGCCCTCAACCAGCGCACCGACGAGTACGGCGGCAGCGCCGAGAACCGGGCCCGCTACCCGCTCGAGGCGATCCGGGCGGTCCGCGCCGCGATGCCCGAGGACATGCCGCTGCTCATGCGGATCGACGCGCAGGACGACGAGCTGCCCGGCGGCCTCACGGTCGACGACGTCATCGAGTTCTCCTTGCACGCCCGGGACGCCGGTGTCGACGCCCTCGACGTCTCGCGCGGCAACGTCGTCACGTCGGCGATCCGCTACGAGGTGCCGCCCATCGACGTGCCGCGGGGCTTCAACGTGGCCAACGCCGCGGCGATCCGGCGCGGCACCGGGATGGTGACCATCGCGGTGGGGCGGATCAACGACCCGGACCAGGCGGAGCAGGTCCTCGCCGACGGCAAGGCCGACATGGTGGTCGTCGGGCGTGGCCAGATCGCCGACCCGGAGTTCGTCGCGAAGGCGGCGGCGGGCCGGGCCCGGGACATCGTCCGCTGCGTCGCGTGCGACCAGGGCTGCTACGACCGGATCGCCGACACGTTCGGGCCGATCACGTGCCTGCGCAACCCCATGGTGGGCCGCGAGGAGCTCGGCGCCCCCGCGCCCGCGGCGCACCCCCTGCGGGTGCTGGTGGCCGGCGGCGGGGTCGCGGGCATGGAGGCGGCGCTCGTGCTGCAGCAACGCGGCCACAAGCCGGTCCTCGTCGAGGCGTCCGACCACCTCGGCGGTCAGTTCGAGATCGCCGGCCACGCGCCGCGCAAGCACGAGATGGCGGACGCCGCGGCGTCGCGCGCGGAGCAGGTGCTGCGCGCCGGCGTGGAGGTGCGGCTGGGCACGCGGGTCACGCCGTCGCTCGTCGACGAGGTCGCGCCGGACGTCGTCGTCGACGCCACCGGCGCCCGGCCCATCCACCCGTCGATCCCGGGCGCGGACCGCGAGAACGTCACGGACGCCGTGGCGGTGCTGACGGGTGCGTACGAGGTGCACGGGACCGCGGCGGTGCTCGGCGGCGGCCTCGTGGGGCTCGAGGTGGCGGAGTTCCTCGCCGAGCGGGACGTGCCCGTGACGGTCGTCGAGATGCTCGACGAGGTCGGTGGTGGCCTGGGGGACCTGCGCAAGATCTGCGTCCTGGAGGCGCTGGCCACCGAGGGGGTCGAGCAGCTGACCGGGACCACGGTGACGGCCGTCCGCAGCGGGTCCATCGTCGTCGAGCAGGGCGGCCTCACGCGCGAGGTGCCGTGCGACACCGTGGTGCTCGCGCTGGGCTCGCGGACCGACGACCACACGCCGCTCGCGCGGCACTGCGCGGAGCGTGGGGTCGCGTACCACGTGGTCGGCGACGCCGTCCGGGCTCGCCGGGCGCTCGACGCCATCGCGGAGGCGAACGCCCTGGCCCGCGCGCTCTAGCGGCGGCACCGAGCGCATCCACGGCCACGTCCGTGCCGCGCCCGGCGGGAACGCTCCGTAGGCTGCCCTCATGACGGTGTTGCTGCACGTCCTGCTGTTCCTCCACCTCATCGGCTGGGCCATCGTCCTGGGTGCCGCGGTCATCGGCCTCAAGACCGGGTCGTTGTACGCCGGTGCGCTGCACGGCGTGCTCACCGCGCTGGTGACCGGCCTGCTCATGGTGCTGGTCATCTACGTGTGGCTGTCCCCGGACACGAAGCCCTCGCCCGCCTGGGTGGCGACGAAGTTCATCGTCGCGCTGGTGATCACCGGGCTCGTCTGGCTGGGCACCGCCCGGCCGGCGCGCGTGGGGCGGCCGCTGCTCGGCGCGATCGCGGTGCTCACCGTCGTCAACGTCGGGGTCGCGACGCTCTGGCGCTAGCCGCCGCCGGGACGTCGGCGGTGCGGGGGTGTCACCCCGCTCGCCTACCCTGGGGGGGCCATGACGTCGCTGTTCGAGCACCTGCCCACCACCCACGCGCCGCACCCCGGGGACCCGTCGGGGCTGCCGCTCGTCGTGCCCCCGCGCGCCGAGGACCGGGACGACGAGCCCACCCCGGGCCGCCCGGGTCACGGCGACCCGGACGGCCTCGTCCGAGGGCTCAACCCGCAGCAGCGCGAGGCGGTGCTGCACGAGGGTGGGCCGCTGCTCATCGTGGCCGGCGCGGGCTCTGGCAAGACGAGGGTGCTGACGCACCGCATCGCCCACCTGCTGGCGACCGGGCGCGCGCGGCCGGGGGAGATCCTCGCGATCACGTTCACCAACAAGGCGGCCGCCGAGATGCGCGAGCGCGTCGAGGCCCTCGTCGGGCCGGCGGCGCACCGGATGTGGGTGTCGACCTTCCACTCGGCGTGCGTGCGCATCCTGCGGCGCGAGGCGGCGGCGCTGGGCCTGCGCTCGTCGTTCTCCATCTACGACGCCGCGGACAGCCAGCGGCTCATGACGCTGGTGGCGCGCGAGCTCGACCTCGACCCGAAGAAGTACCCGGTCAAGGCCATGGCGGCGAAGATCTCCAACCTCAAGGACGAGCTGGTCGACGCCGAGCGGTTCGCGGCGACGAGCGGCACGGGCAGCAACGACTTCGACGCGGTGCTGGCGGACGTGTACTCGCGGTACACCGCGCGGCTGCGGCAGGCCAACGCGCTGGACTTCGACGACCTGATCTCTCAGACGGTGCACCTCCTGCAGGCGTTCCCGGCGGTCGCCGAGCACTACCACCGGCGGTTCCGCCACGTGCTGGTCGACGAGTACCAGGACACCAACCACGCGCAGTACGTGCTGGTGCGCACGCTCGTGGGGGACGGGTCCGACGGGGTGGCCCAGGGCGAGCTCACGGTGGTGGGCGACGCCGACCAGTCCATCTACGCGTTCCGGGGCGCCTCGATCCGCAACATCCTGGAGTTCGAGGCCGACTACCCGGACGCGTCGACCATCCTGCTCGAGCAGAACTACCGCTCGACGCAGAACATCCTCTCCGCGGCGAACGCGGTCATCTCGAAGAACCCCGGCCGCGCGCCGAAGCGGCTCTGGACCGACCAGGGCGCCGGGCCGCAGATCGTCGCCTACGTCGCCGACGACGAGCGCGAGGAGGCCCGGTTCGTCGCCGAGGAGATCGACCGGCTGGGCGACTCGTCGGGCGTGCGCCCGGGCGACGTCGCGGTGTTCTACCGGACCAACAGCCAGTCCCGCGCGATCGAGGAGGTGCTCGTCCGCGTCGGGCTGCCGTACAAGGTCGTCGGCGGCACGCGGTTCTACGAGCGGCGCGAGATCAAGGACGCGATCGCCTACCTGCGCGTGGTGGCCAACCCGGACGACGACGTCAACCTGCGCCGCGTGCTCAACGTGCCCAAGCGCGGGCTGGGGGAGCGCTCGGAGGCGATGGTGGCGGCGTTCGCGGAGCGCGAGCGCATCAGCTTCGGTGCCGCGCTCGAGCGCCTCGACGAGGTGCCGGGCCTCGGCACGCGCGCGGTGACGGGCCTGGCCGCGTTCCGCGAGCTGCTGGCGGGCCTGCGCGAGCTGGCCGGCGAGGCCGGGCCGGCGCAGGTGCTGGGCGCGGTGCTGGACCGCTCCGGCTACCTGGCGGAGCTGCGCGCGTCCGACGACCCGCAGGACGGCTCGCGCGTGGACAACCTCGCCGAGCTGCACGCCGTGGCCACCGAGTTCGAGCAGTCGGACCCGGACGGCGACCTGGCGGACTTCCTCGAGCGCGTGTCGCTCGTCGCCGACTCCGACCAGATCCCGTCGCCGGACGGCGCGGACGACGCCGTCGCCGGGCCCGACCCCGGGGTGGTCACGCTCATGACGCTGCACACCGCGAAGGGGCTGGAGTTCCCGGTGGTGTTCCTCAC